>Ga0099828_10001630_pt1 | contig 15183 bp, 12 predicted proteins | sample CZO8metaG_2_FD_79338 | JGI IMG/M metagenome (GOLD analysis project Ga0099828, IMG submission 79338) | Vadose zone soil microbial communities from the Eel River Critical Zone Observatory, Northern California, USA - CZOApr15con2H1.8 metaG | ecosystem: Environmental > Terrestrial > Soil > Vadose...
CGAACAGACCATCCCATCGCCGTCAAGCCAGTGACGATAATTTAGGCCGCCACGCGAGAATCGCGCCGGACCGTTCAAGTAGTACGAGCCGCGAATGAACTCCGGAACTTCGCCCTCGATGTCTGCGACGCGGTACGAGTGTTCGCCCGGCGTGAATGAGAAGGCGCGTTCCATAAGTGGTGCGTAGTCTTCCATCGCTAAACTCCAACACCTGCGAAGAGTTCCTCCTCATCTTCGATTGCCTCGACGGTCGATCCCACAATGAGCCGACGCAGGACGTGAGGATCAAGCTTCCATGGGTACTCTCCGGCTGCACTCGCGCAAGCCCGGTAGCTTTCGCGTATCGCTTCAGGGTCGAATTCCAGGCGATTGATGTCCAGACCCTCGACAAACCGTCGATTGGTTAGCACACGTGCATCGCCAATCACCGATGCGCAAATTTGCGCGGCTATGAAACGCGCAAGCTCCCTGAGATTGGCGAGCTGCTCATCGAGGACCTGGCGCGACTCCTCGACCGAGACGCCGACACGGTAGAACGTCTTCTCAGCGTCGGCGAGCGGCTTAATGTCCGTGAAGTCGAAGTGGACGATCTCGCGCGGCGGCGTGCGGCTGTTCTTCTTCCACTGAAAAAAGTCGCTGATAAAAGACTGGAGACTCCGGTTGATGCGACCGAGCTGCGAGAAACGGCTGATAAAAGAGGCGAGAAAACGACGATCGGTGAACAGATCGTTGATAAAGGGAAATACGTAGTAGGCGAAGTAGATTGCCAGCTCCCACGTGTATTTCAAACTGAACGCTTCCTGGTCCCCCAGCGCGTCATAGCTGATCGCGTAGGTTGGGACGTAAGCCTCGTAGACCGCTTCCATCATCTGCTCATACAGACGGCATTTCTCAGCTAGCTCGGCGTCGTCGTCGGTCTGGACCGCGTCGGTGATGAAGGTGTTGTAGAGCGAGATCAGATCGCCGCCGGGACTGTAGAGCGGGTCAGTGAAGCGGCCGGCTTCGCCGGCGATGGCCCAGCGCGCGGGGCTGATGGTCTGCTGGCAGTCGTGCGCGAAGTCCTTGAGCGCCGTGTGGTGAATCACACGGCGGTACGGCAGGTCGCGCGCGAACAGCGGAAACTCTTCGCACACCCAGTCGATCAACTTTTCAATCGTGTCGATGCGCTCACGCGGAATCAGTTGGTTGTCGTAGACGAGACCGAGGCTGGTCTTGCCATGAAGCGGTATGGTCCAGAACCACAAACCCTCAGCACAAAAGTGGTTCGTAGCTTGCCACGCGGGAGTATGCCCCAGCGCCGCGCGATCGGGCCGCGTGCGAATCTGCTGCGGCGAAAGGTTGGTCAGCTTCTCGATATCGACGAGTCCATCGACCCAGAAGAAGTGCGCGCCATGGCGAATCTTGCCCTCGCGTGCGAGCCCGAGCCGCCGAGCGAGAAATCTTCCCCGTCCAGACGTGTCCACTACCCACCGAGCTGTACCTGACACCGCGCCTTTCGTCGACCTGAAAGAGAACGAGTGTGGCCCGCCGGTCTCCGACAGCTTCACGTCAAGATCCAGACAGCCGGGATGAAATTCGAAGTTCGGGTTCTCGAGATTGACGCGAAGCATCTCGCCCTCGAACTTGTTCCGATCGAGCTGATAGGTGTTGATGTTCGAAAGCTTGCGAATGTACGACTGGCTGTAGTGCTCGTAGCAATCGTTTGCCTGCCCCGGTGTTTTCCAGTAGAAGCGCAGGTTGTATTTCAGGTAGTGCTCTTGCAAGAGATGTTCTTCAAGATCCAGCACCCGCGCATAGTAATAGGCGGAGAGCTGCACAGTCGCCTCGCCGACTTTCTGCTTCGCCGGCGGAAACTCGGTGCGCTTGTCCACGAGCAGAATCCGCTTATCGGTATTAAGAAGAAGCTGGCGGGCGAGCGCCAATCCGGCCAGGCCCGCGCCGATTATCAACACGTCACAACGATCCGCCGTCGCCATCTGAATCAGCTCTCCGTGTCCCCGGGAGCGGTCACGTTTCCCGCAACCGTTATTGTCACCGTGCGTGACTCTCATGAACTCATCTCCTTGGTCACCCACTTAGGCAAGGCTTCGCTGTCGAGCCAATTCGGAATCTGTCTCCAGGTCAGCAGCGAATTCACAATCAATGTGTAGATTGCCGTGAAATGGTAAAAGAGAAACAGTTTCTCGACATCAACTCTCGAGACGCAAAGCTTTCGCTTCGCCAACCCGCCGGTCGTCAGGTTCGCCAGGGCGATGGAACCAAACACCGGATCAAGGAGAGCGCTCCTGACGGGCAGCGGTAATCGATCGATCACGGTTTCCACTGGCGCCAGCAAACGGGAAGTCAAGCCGAGTGACAAGGTGTCCGACACCTTCAAACTCAATTCAAGTGGATTGAGATAGGGGTTAACGAGTCTCTCGGGCTGATTCGCAACGAAAACCAGGCGCACGCGAACTTCGCCGCTGTCGAGCACCCGCCAAGTGAAAGTCATGAAGCCTGCATTGAAGTATCCTGGTCCATAAGCGAAAGCCGTCTTGTCTGACGGACTCTTCAAAGTAGCCAGGCCATAGCCATACTCACCCGCGATGCCGGGAGCGGGATTATCCTCGTTGGTGATAAACTGCTTGCTGATGACGCCGAGTTGGCCTTCTCTAAGCGGAATCATCGCGTAGGGCAAGTTGTATCCGAGCGGTACGAAAGAGACATCGAAGCCGAACATCTTGGCATTGCCTACAATCCACTCGTACTTAGTGCCGATCTCTCGCATATCTACGACGGCATACTGCTCGCGCTCCGGAAACTTGCCGACGCGACCAGTTTCGCGCAACTTGTAATAAAGCTGGGTTTGCCCGAAACCCTCTTTCTGGACACCTTTCCCGGGACACAATCCGAAAGGATTCAAGAATGCGGGTGGCGACGGCGCTCCGGGCTCGAAAGATTTCGGCAAAAAAGAGGAGCTGACACGCGAGAAGTAGTGAAGAACGAATTCGCGTATCTGAGTTCGCATCCATTTGACAGCCGCTGGCGTAGCAACTGTCGGCGCTTTGATATTGTCGTAAAAAAGATCCTGGAGATCGCCCAATACCGGCATCAACTCGCCGTTTACTGGCGCCTGATCGAGAAAAGCAAAGCTGTGATCGGGCCGGTTGAAGGTCAGCGCGGTCGGAAACCGGTACGAGTAACTGTCATTCGCATGCGTCTTCTCCCACCACGATTTGAGTTGCAGACCGTTGGCAAGAGAACTGTTCACCTCGCTGAGTATCGCCAGATCCTCGTCGCTCAGAGCGCAAGTGCCCTGGTCAACTTGATCGTTAGTTATCCGCTCTTTCTTCATAAAAACTTATCCGAGTCAATTGGCACGATGCAGCGGCTATCGTCGCACCTATGGCCGACAGTGTCCTTTACGCCCCGCTCGATAAGACCCGCTAGTCTTTTGCGGTCGAAATTCAAAGTTCCGATACCACCACCACCCGGATCGTAGTCAGGGTGGTAGCGGTGAATTGTCAATTTCTTGTATGGCGCGCCCTGCCTGATGCGTTTTTGAATCTGGGCAGCCACGCGGATGAAATTCCGCATATCTACATCAGACGAGACCTCGCCTTTGCGAACCCTCTCGATGGTATCGAGCCCGTCGTTGATCCAACTTGCAGTCGCAACGTCTTCATTGGTGACGGTCGCGTTATTGATCAGGACGGTGCGGTCCATGGTGTTATATGTGTTCTGCAAAACCTTGAGCGGAAGCTTTTTAATATCAGGATCGAGGTAGATCACATGAAGAAAGTCGGCCCCGGCTTGAATGGCACACTTAAGAGGCGTATTCATCACCACGCCACCGTCCACATAAGGTTCGCCGGCGATATACTGTGGCGGGAAAAATCCGGGTATGGCCGCCGAAGCCAGCACCGCTTGATGACCTATTTCATCCGAGAAGTCCCGGTTGAAGAATTTCTTTACTTCGCCGGTCGACCAGTTAGCCGCCACCACGGTTAGAGATTTCGCCGAACGCCGAATAGCCTCTAAAGAAATGATCTGCCTCACCAGCCGTTCGATCGGGTCGGACGAAACAAACGCGCTCACATCAACGAACTCCAGCGCGCGGGTCGGAATACTCCCGGATGAATTAAAGAAGTTAACGGTTCTCGCCAAAAAATTCTCCGCCAGGAATACGCCGTCTTCGCTGAACTCTGCCAAAGATCGACTTGGATCGGTGAGGCACCGAGGATTCAAGTACTTGAAGAAGTTTGCGCGAAGTCTGTAGGCGCCGTTCTTACATGTCTCAATGTTCTCGGCAATGAGGTTGAGCCAGACATCTTCCAGGAATGCTACCGCCTCAGGAGGCGGTACCCCCGCTCCATTCTGCGAAACCATCACCGCGGCGTTGATGGCCCCTACAGAAGTCCCGGTGTAGATATCCGGATCGGCCTTCACGAAGCCTATCTGCGGCATTAGGCCCGTCATTATTGCTTTTAGCACCCCGACTTCGTAAGCGCCATAAGCCCCGCCGCCGGACAAAATCACTGCGTGCTTATTGCCTTTCGCGTCTGGCATTAATCTTTCCTTTTGGGTCACTACGACGTGACCACACGGCCGCGATTAATCGAGAATAAAGGAAACGCCTTCAATGGCCTCTAAATAATTCCCCATGTTCACGCCGCTGCTTGTACCTGTTCAGTCGATCGCGGCAGCACACAGCCACTGCCCGTGCAGTCATGCGCCACGGCGTCGTCGAAGCCGCGCGCGATCAGCCCCTCGAGTCGTTGGCGCTCCAGATTCAAGAGTCCCAAAGGACCGAAGAGGTTATTATCCGGGTGATAGCGATGGACAGTGACCTTGCGTAATCCCAGAATTTCTTCGTCCGGACCAACAATGAATCTGCCCGGCGGAAGCAAATCTTTGATAAGAATCTTAGCAAGCGATTTTGACAGTTTGGCTTCACGAGCCGTTTGCTCAATGACATCTACATGCCCGTTGATTCTGGCCACAGCTTTGATGGACACTTCAACGTTGTCACCCCAACCGATCACAAACATTCGATAAAGCGTGTCCATGGTGCTTTCCAGTGCCCCGAGCGGAACATCCGCGACATCGGGATCGACATAGATCACGTGCAGCACATCGGCTCCAGCATCTATCGCGGGCGCCAATTTCGTGTATCCCAATACTGCCGCGTCCACATAAATGTCGTCACCGATCTTAACGGGCGGAAAAAATCCGGGCATAGCGGCAGATGCTTTAATGATCTGTGGGCCAATTTCATCGGTTAGATCCGCGTTCGAAAACTCATCCAGGCCGCCCTTGGTCCAGTTCGTGGCCATGATCTTCAGAGCCGTCTTTGACCGCCGGATTTTTTCAAACCGGATGGTCCTTTGAATCAGCTTCAACAAGGGTTCGGACGATATGAATGATCCGAGGTTCACCAATCGAATCGCTCGTCGCTCTAAAGCTTCACTCGAGGTGGCAAAGTCTTTCGCTCTCGCAAGCCAGTCCTCAACCAGAGACTGGCTGTCTTCAGCAAAACTCGCTACGGTTTTGGCGGGACTCTGGGCAAAACATCTCGGATCGAGAAGCCTTAACGGGTCTAAGCGGATGCGGTAGGTTCCGTTGCCACACAGTTGAGAGCTTTCGGCCATCTCCTCCAGCCAAATACGCTCGAGATAATCCGTTGCCGCTTGAATACCATTTTCAAACTCAGATACAACCAGAGCACCGTTTAAGGCTCCGATTGAACTCCCAACAAAGACACCCGGTTGAATTGGCACGTAATCAGTCGCCGGAGAATGGCCGTTGAGTAGCGCCTTTAGAACACCGACAGCGTAGGCGCCGTCAGCGCCGCCTGATGACAGTACCACCCCCTGCTTCCGATCGACGGGTGTCACGTGCTTTCCCCCCTCACGATCCACTGAGGTATAGCTTCACTGTCAACCCAGTCTGGAATCTGCCGCCAAGTCAGGAGCGAGCCCACAATAGTCGTGTAATGCTGCATGAAATGTTGCGCCAGGAAGTCTTTGTCGAGTTGCTCTCTCGAGATGCACAATTGCTGTGCTGCTCGGTTGGCCGTCAGGGTATTCGCAAGGGAAACAAATCCGTATACGGGGTCGAAGCTACCAACCGTCAGGGGTATTCTTTCGAGTGTGTTCTTGACCGGCGCAAGCAATCTCGAAGTCACTCCCAACGAGAAGATATCCGCCAGCCTGAAACTCCAGTCAACAGGGTTTAGTGAAACATTCGCAACTCTTTCAGGCCTATCGGCGACAAAGATCATACTGACGCGGACCTCGCCGCGTCGTGACACTTCAAAGTTAATGATCTCGATTGCGGATCTGAATTGCCCTGGCCCATACGCGATCAGTCCCCTCGTCGGATCCCTAATGAACGCGTATCCCAAGCCGTAGCGACCTAAACAATCTGGTGACGGGTTCTGTTCGTCTAGGATGAAGTCTCGGCTCAGGACCAGGTGACTTTCTTCGGTGAGTGGCACGGACACCTGTGGGCCGTCAGATCCAAAGGGTTTCAAGCGGAGATTGAAATCAAAGATACGTACCTTGACTACGATCCATTCGTACTTCCGACCAAGCTCGCGCACGTCGACGATGGCGGCCTCGTTCTCACTCCGGAACTTTCCGATTTGCCCCGAGCCCCGGAGTTTGTAGTACAGCTGTTTGAAACCGAAGCCCTGACGCAATATGCTTGGTTGCGGGCACCAACTGAGCCTTGCGAGGTAGCTTGGCAAGGGTGGCCGGCCAGATTCGACATAGACTTCCGGTTGGCAGAAGGCACTGACTCTCATGAAGTAGTGCAGGACAAATTCCCTCACTTGGTCGCGCATCCAGGCGGCCGCTCTCTGGGTTAAGTTGGCCGGTGTCCTCGGCTGGTCATAAAACATCTCTTGAAAGTTGCCCATTATTGGGAGAACACCATCCTCAAACTTGACTCGATCAAAGAAGCCGAAGCTGGTATCCGGCCGGTTGAACGTACGTTCAAGTTCAAAACGCTCTTCAAAACCATTGACTGGATAGATTTGGTCCCACCACTTTTTGAGCACCACGCCCCTCGCGAGAGCCTGCTCAACACGGTCTATCACGCTGAAGTCTTGCTCCGTCACTGGCGGGCTGTCCTGATCTATTTGATTTCCCATGACCATGTCGCTGACCATCTGACTTCCACTGATTAGGAACACGCGCAACGGAATCTGCCATCCGGATCGGACACGCGCAAGACGTATAGGATCGAAGGTGTGCGCGCCGAAATACCACTGATGCCATTGATTGCCAGCATTCCAGAAACGTCGCTGAAAACTCCCGAACCACCGAGCAATGGCCCGAACCCAGCTAACCGAATTATGGGAGGCGGAACGCCCTCAACCTCAGCCTGGAAACTTCTGCCTTCCACGACGTTCGCGTTGAGCGTGCCAATTGTCCTGCCCTCTGGATCAAAAAAAGTGAACAGAGCATCGCTGGTTTGGAAGGGAGTCGGGATCCGCCGGTCTGTTGAATCAATCTTTAGCCTAAAGCTCAATAACCCGACAACCTCACCTTCCGACGTCTTGCTTCGCATTCCCTGCGAGGTTTCAATGTCGAAGTCAATATCGACCCGCCGCAGAAGTTCGTGCACGCACGCGCCTGTTATGTGGCCATCGGAAGCCATCTCCAAGGTGATCGGATTCTGGGGGTCAGGTTCGCCGAGGAAGACCAGGAGAGTTGCCGTCGGATCAGGAACGAGGATACTTCTTAAGGGGCTCAGCGCTTTTTCGGTCCTTAGTCTTTTCGCCGGATCCATGATTCGCAGCACGACGTTCAGAGCCAAATCATCGAGGGACTCGATCGAACCATTGAAGACACCGCATCCCTGCACACCGCTTAACCTACCGCTGCCTTCGAGGATTTCCACCACGGCGCAAAGGCGCAGTTGTGCTTGCCCGCCGACAACTGAGGGAAAAGTCCGGCCCGCCCCAAAGCAGCGAAGGGTGCTGCCCTCTCGATCCTTCCACCGAAAACACAAACCGTATGTGGCAAATCGTTGGGAGCGCGACGAGTCAAGCTCCGTCGGTGGCGGAAATACACCAGGGTTGGCGATGAAGTCGTCTGGGATGAGTCGCCAATCAATATCCATGTCAGCCACGGCCTGACCGACGCGAGTTGTCGCCAGCGGAAGACCAGCATCAACGAAAGATCCAACCCCCACTTCAGACCGATGCATCTGCTGATTGATTTTCATGCCCACTAGACCGTGGGGATTACCCTGAGAGAACAGAGGGATATTTGGCAAGCTCGGATGCGGTGCTGAAAAGAGAGGGAAATAGGCCGCCTTCTTAAGTTGACTGCTCCACAACAGCCTGTCGGATGGATCGACACCGCCAATTGACGGGATCGTTTGCTGATCGGGCAATTGTGGTGGCTGCTGCCCTTCCGGTTGGGGTCGTTGTTCAATCATTTGAGGTTCACCCACGATTTCCACCAACGCTTATGACCAAGCCTTGTTTGTTGCAACACGGAATCGACCGTCGGGATCAATGACGCGCAGCATGTAGAGACTTGAAAGCGTGTTCGGGTGCAGACTCAATGCGCCATTGACGGAGGCTACTCCGATTGTGTTGATAAACTGTCCGGTGCCTTCGAGAAACGGTCCGGCCGCGCCGATGCGAAACACCGCATGCGGGGCACCGCTCAATACCGTTCGAATAGCACGCCCTTCCACCAGGTTTGCATGGAGCGTACCGATCGTCCGCCCTGATTTATCGAAAAACTCGAAATGGTCGTCCGAGGAATAAAGCGGAGTCACTTCGGTCGGCGCGTTTGGATTGAAGACCAGTGTACTGCGATGCGTGCCAACCACCGGGCCTTCGACCAAATGACTGCGGATGTCCGCGGGGGTATTCGTGTCAAAACCAAGTTGAGCCAGCCGCAGTCGCTCAAATAGGTTGACACCCAGGATGCGTCCATCACCAGCCCGATTAATGGTAATCGGATGAGCGGGATCAATCTCTGCTATGAAGAACAAGAATGCGGTGATTGGATCAGGATCCGGTACCGGTTGCAGCGGCTCGATTGAGGTTTCCGCCCGCAAAACTCCTTTGGGGTCCATGAGACGCGGGATCATAAAAAGGGCCAGCTCGTTAGGTGGCTTAATTTCGCCGTTAACGACAACCATGCCCTGAAGGCCACTGAACTTACCGAAGCCCTCAAGAATTTGGATTATCCCGCCGATGCGGATATGGTACTGACCGGCAATCTTAATGGGAAAGGTGCGCCCGGCGCCAAAGCCTTTAAAGCCGCTTTCCTGCCGATCCAAAAAAAGAAATCTCCCGCTCGGAAAACTGAATCGCTGTGAGAAAAATGGGAGAAACAAGGTTGCCGGCGGCACTCGTCCGGGTCCTGCCTCGAAGTCATGCGGAGTAATCGCAAAATGCACTTTGATCTTCGCGACCTGTTCGCCGACTTGATGGGTTGACGCCAGACCTCTTTCAGCAGACGGTTCCGCGACGTTTACTTCCAGGCGATGCGGAGCTTCGTTGACATACATGCCAATCAGAAGCAAATCACGAAGCGGCGTAACCAGATCGGTGAGAAGCGGCAACGGGGAAAGAGGCACATCCGGTTCTTCAGGATTCGGCATAGAGAAAAGCGGCAGGTAGGCGGCCCGAGTCAGCAGTTCCGTGACCTCCCTGATCCGGTAGGTCTCAGGGTCCGCGCCCCGAGGAATCACGTGAGCCGGTTCGTTCGGACCATACTCCGTTTCGATCGCTTGGTAATCTTCCTGGCTCCTCATTGGGAAACCTCCTGTTAATGCCGAAGTCCAACCAGATTGTCATAGCGTTAGCATGCTCAAGTCCTGCGCGAAACGGCCAGAGGCCATTTTCGCCAGAACTCTGGCGTCTTCGGCCATTGAATACACCCGTCGCCGGGGCTATTGGTTGGGCAGACATGCGACGAGAAGGCATGTGTGCCTTACCAATCACCTCGGCTCTCGATTTGCCACTAGTTCAGGAGCGGGCTTACTTCGCAGCCTTGTGTTTGAGTTCGTCCCGGATTTCTCTGAGCACCTTCACCTGCTCCTTGTCGTAGTTGGCCGCATTCTTAGGTACACGCCGGTCAACCCAGTAAACAAACTCGACGTACCGCTTATCGTCTGGGTCAAGCGGTGGAGTCCCGTTCCATTTATCCCCCGTCGCCCCATTTGGATAGCCATTGCGTTTCCACGAATCAGGGCGGTCAATTGGGTGCGCTGAGAGACCCACAAAGAAGTCGACGAGCTTGATGCCGGCGTAGCTCGGTCCAGTGGTCGAGTAGGTCACCAAATCAGGTGTATCCTTTTGGAGCGTACCTTCGAGGTCAGGCTTCGTGAAGATGATTGAGTAGCTAACGTCTTTCAAATCATCGCCGCTCAAATCCTGATCTCTACCGAAATTCTGTTCTCCCATTTTACTTTTCTCCTTCTCAGTGGTTGCGGCGCTATCAGAGATCGCACCTTGATTTGCAGATATGGCTGACTCACCTCCAGGCTTTCTCTCGCTTCCTTTGTCGGCGGAAGTCTGAGTGCCGTCGCTCACTATTGAGCCGATGCTCTGATCAGCCATTCTTGTTATTCCCTGCATGGTTTTGGCAAACATCTCCATACTGTAAGAGAAAGCCACGAAGGGTAGCCTTAGCATCTGGCCGATTAGCCAGACTAAGCTGTTTGAAGAGCGTCCCGCGTCCCGGGACTCCTGAGTTCCATCGAAACGATTTTCCATAGACCCAACTCCCAACTGTCGCCGTTCATCGAACCCGAGTTGCAGTTCGCAGCAGCATCGCGCCGAAAATAATGAATACGAATGCATTAATCCGGCCGGCCCACGGGCCGGCGGCGATCGATGCCGTGATGTAATGCGATAGCAGCACTACGGCGGCAAGGACGAGCAGCAAGGCAGCAACAACCTTTGAAGAGTTTCCAGCCCCGGACTGCTGAGCTGCGTCAGGAGTCTGGAGCTTGAGTCGGGCGTGTCCTTCAGACGCAAACGTCAGAGCCTCATCAAAACTTTGCGGCAAGTTCATCATCATGGTTGCGTATTCATCCATCTGATCCACAAGCTGACTCCGACTTATCATCTTCAGCGTGACAAACTCCTTCAGACCAGCGAGCAGACGCAGGTCCCGAACTCCTTCCGCTAGGGCGTCGGATCGTGGTGCCAGTCGCCGCGCGATATCAGCCACGCTGAAGAGTCCTCTGTAAAAAGCTGGTAAGTGCATTAGTGGCACGTAGCCGCACTTCTCCGCGAATCTCCATTGCACGAACAGAAGTTCCGCAAGACTCTGGTTATCGCTGCTGACATCCCATCCACCGTCACGAAAAGGCATGGCCTGCCTGAATTTTTGCCGCACATCATCCTCGGTGATTGACGTTCCCTCTTTCCGCATTTCCTTCAGCAAACAGGAACACGCCTTGTCCGAGTTTTCATTTGACGCGGCAACTATGTAATTCCAAAGATTGGTTTGGGGTTCACGCGGCAGGCCGGCGAAAGCGCCGCCGATGAAGGCGATTTGTTTGCTTGGAAGGATCAGAATGTTTGCAGGTCTTGGCTCGACCGGGAAGCAACGGCCCATCAGTGCCTGTCTCAACCATGCTTCACAGAGAAGCCGGGCGAGTTGATCTCGCTCAAAACCTGCGCTTCCGAGCATCGTGCGGCTGTCGGCATCTCTTACACACGACACAACTTCATCCAGCTTCAAACCACTCAGCCTTTCGCTGACAAGTACTTTTGATGTGCAGATCGACCCATACACTCGCGGTGCTCGGAGAACGTCATACTCCTCAGCATCCTTAGCCAGTGTTTCAAAAGCTTTGGCCTCGTTAACGAGGTCCATTCGGAGGTGGAGGGTGTGACAGAAATCTGCCACCGCATTCTTGAATGCTGAGTCACTCAACCCCGTATCAGAAAATGAGTCCCTCAATAGCGGGAGCAGATCGAGGTCCGACAAGACCTGTCTATCGGCCTCCGGATGAATGATTTTGACGATCACTTCCGCGCCGTCGCGGCGCCGGGCATGGTGTGACTGAAACAGCAGACCAGATTCAAAAGGCTCCGCCTCAAACACACTGAAATTGTCTTCCGGCAAGCAATCGATTTCTTGACTAAGCACTCTTCTGACGTCAGCCATCGGCGCTGCGGCTGCGCTGTCTGGAATAGTCGCGAGCTCGAGGCAATCTTTCGCGGGCCATAGATCCACGCGCGCTGACATGTAGAGACCGAACGAGGAAAAAATTGGACCTAGACCCTCCAGAGCAGCACGCAGTCTGCGGCGGTGTGCTTGCTCAAAATCCACCCTAGTCTCGCCGCGAAACAGTCGGCGCGGTCCGCGCGCCAAACCACACGCGGCAAGTCGGTGCTCAATCTCCCGGCGGCGACTCTTCAAAGCCGGAGGAGAAAGCTTCCTTCGCGCACTCTCAATCATGATAGAGATCCCAAACTTTCTACTTCGATACCGATACGGCATCTAAACCGGACTTTACCGGCACCTGGCTCGCTGAGCTAAGGTCCTGGCCGATGCTCTTCAAATCCTGTTCGATTGCTGCTTTCGTTGTCGGCCCACGATAGATCTTGACGATTCGCTGCGCGGGATCGAGCACCAGAGTGTATGGGATGCCGATGCCGTTAAAGCGCTGAAAAATATCCTGATCGCCAAGCAGGACCGTATAGTTAATCCCATGGTTCGCGACAAATGGCTTCACGGCCTTCAGTCCATCTTCGTCCAAAGCAATCCCCACAACCTTTGCTTTCGAGCTGGCGGCAAACTCTTTGAGCTCGGGGATTTCGCTCATGCACGGCTGGCACCATGTGGCCCAGAAGTTCAAGACCACGACGCTCCCTTTCAGAGTGCTACTCTTGACAGTCGTGCCGTCCAGCGATGCGAGCGAAAAACTTGGTGCTTGACCACCAACCACGACGCTGGCTGGATCCGGCTCACCAGTCCCACAACCTGAGAGTGAAAGTACAAGAACAAAAAGACCGCAGAACATTTTTGAGAGGATTAGCTTCATCTCATGCCTCCTTGAATAGCCTCAGTAGTCTGTTTGCGCGGGTGTTCCTCACGCTTTGCCAATCCAAGCTAGCGCGCACCACGTTCCAATCGCGCGGCCAACTCTGGTAAATTCTGGTATCGAAAAACCTCTCCGAGACTGTCATGTTTCTTCAGGACGGGGTGAATGTGTTGCACCGCATCGTTGGCCGGACGCCCGACAAGTTGATCCCAGAGTTGAGCAACTCTTTGGTCAGACGGATCTGGCCGATATTGAAGGAAACTCGTGATGTAAACATCGCTCGGCGTGATGTCTATTCCCATGATTAACGTTGACATGACACCATTAGAGAAGGCCCGAGGTTGAGCCACCTGATGGCTGTGATATTTCAAAAAGTTCTCCATAATTTTCGGCTGCCGTACGTTGACAATGGTCAACGCCCAAGCCAGACCGGCAGTCATATTGAGCAGAGCAAGTTCGTGGGGCGCTTCGCGCTCGATGGCCAGCCAGGGCGAGAACAAGCCGGGTACAAAATACGTCGGGAGAAAGTAATGGACGCGACCTGCGCCGTGCCAGAAGTAGGCCACAGCTTCCGGCTCGACCTCACCGATCTGTTGGTCAACGATATTGACCATTTGTGAATGCCACATTCGAGTCAGCAAACCGAGCGATTCATAAGCGGCCCCTTCATAACCCCGCCGCGAGTTATTCTTTACCAAGGTGAAGAACTCCCGTAACACATTGCGAATATCGGAGGCCGGGCTATAGGGAGCAACTCGATTCATGAGCTGCTGGGCGAACGCCATACCCAACCCCGCGTGCATCATGGTTAGACTCTTCTCGGGCAGGTCGCGGGCTCTCCCATCGGTGAGAATGCCACGCACCGGTTGGCCCTTGCCCCATTGTGGAAAGAAGGTCATCGCATAATCATGGCCCAGCCCTTCCACGGCCCAAAGATCGGGATATTCGCCCAGCGCATAGGCTTTTTCGATCGCCTTAATCGGATCGAAGTCTTTACCTTCCGCCGGAATATTCAGCAGCGAACTCACTTTCGCAACCAGGTTGAAGACTTCGTAGTTGTTCTTAAGTTCTTGCCACGCCAGACGAGCAGTCTCGGCTGACGTAAAGAGCCCCAGAGTGTCCTGCGACTGAGCTACAATGTTTGAGGTCAATCTCGATATATAGCGCGGAGTGAATGCTCGGAGGGTCAAGGTGTCAAATGCTAAATCCACCAAAGCTCTTTGTATCTCATCGCCAATCAGAAAACCTCCGAATAGCAGATTGCCGAACTGATTCTGAATTGTCTGGGTAATGAAATAGGAAGCTGCGGCTGCCTTTCGTCCCGGATCTTGCCCATCACACGGCGCAACCAGATTCGAGAACTGCTGGGCACCGAATAACGACATGGCCCAGGAATAGCTAATTGCGGACTTAGGTAATTCAAGCATAAGAAAACTTCCTTAAAGGCGGCGCCGGCCCACCCTTCAATCCAGTAAGGCAAACGGCAGCCCTTCCTCGCTCTTCGCACTCAGCTCTTCATGAAGGCACGGGCCCCCATCCCGCTGACTGTGAAGCGCCACGGTCGCGTGCTTGCGCTGTCCCCACCCCGCCGGTTTGCGCGGCTGTCGATGCCGCCCGGCGCACCGTCGACGTGAGGCCTTGCGCTCCCTTCGCCACTGCCTCTGCCGATTGCCTGGCCGTATCCGAAGCCATCCTTATCCATTTGTTCGGATTTAACGCCTCGCCTGAGAACATGCCGAGCGTCAGGTCCACCGCGTTTCGCTGCAACTTGTCCCCGGCGTCGAAGCTTGCCTTCAGGACGTCAGTGAACTGCCCTTCTGTCGCTTCCGTAACAGCATCGAAAGCCTTGGCAGCCTTGGCCGGCGATAGTAAGTTCGTCGTCTGCTGGACGCCGAACAGTGACATCGCCCATGAGAAACTAAAAATTGACTTGGTAAACTCACGCATGATTCATCTCCTCGCTGAAATGCAAAATTCCGAAAAACGCGTCAAAGAAGAGTGGTTCCCTTCTCCGTCTTGAATCTGACTCTGACTTCCGTCTTCATTATTCACGCTACTTTTGAGCGCCCGCGAAGCGTTCGCAGGAGCATCATTGCGGCGGATGCCATGAGCACAACCTCCGCTGTAAACAGGTTGACACCCAACTGAATGCGTTCTCCTGTTATGGCC
>Ga0099828_10001631_pt1 | contig 15181 bp, 13 predicted proteins | sample CZO8metaG_2_FD_79338 | JGI IMG/M metagenome (GOLD analysis project Ga0099828, IMG submission 79338) | Vadose zone soil microbial communities from the Eel River Critical Zone Observatory, Northern California, USA - CZOApr15con2H1.8 metaG | ecosystem: Environmental > Terrestrial > Soil > Vadose...
ACGTTCCCGCGCCCGCCGTCCGTTTCCGCATGCTCTGCGGCCGCGCCGCGGCCGCGCCGGATGGCCACCGGCTTAGCCCGGATCGCTAGCCGACGGCGTCACCGGCGAAGGCATGGGCGATGACGGCACCGTGCACGGATCCTCGACCAGGCCGCGGGCCCAGGCCAGATCGGCTGCGCTCGGCTCGTGGTCGGCGTCCACGTCGAGCAGCTGCATCGGGTTGTCACTGATCATCCGCATCACCTGATCCATCGGCACCCCCTTTTCGAAGACCGTCTGCGCGAAGATACGCAGCGCCTCCGACGGCAGCGGGTTGTGTCGCTGCCCGGTATCAGAGACGAGCAGGCAGCGGGACGCCCCGATCCGCTCCACGCTCGCTGCGATCTTCTCTGGCGCGGCGTACTGCCAGGCGGGCGACACCGTGCAGTAGCCGAACTCCGGCATGGCGCCCATCCTGGCCACCTCCTCCAGGGTGTCCAGATCAATGTTGGGTACCCGGAAGTACGGGTGCGTGATGACGATCTTCTCCACACCGACGGAACGGGCCTCGCGCACCAGCGCGACGATCTCCCTCGGGGCCAGGTGCGAGGTGCCGAGGATCGCGCCGTGCGCGGCGACCAGCTCCAGCACCTCCTTGACCTCGGGCCGGAGCCCCCCGTCCTTGTCCGCCACCCAGATCCCCTCGGCCTGGCTCCGGCCGCCTTGCTGTGAGTCGTAGCCGCCGGTGCCGCCATGAACCTCGGCGTGATAGCCCGCGTCCACCGTGGGCATCCACACCTCCTTGCCGCCGAGCCGCAGCGACGCCTCGACGGCGGCGGCGTTGATGCCGCCCACGTAGTAGTTGAGGACGATCCCGCCGAACACACGGATGCCGGGGATCACCCGCTGCACCAGGTACGCGCGTGACACCGTGTTCTCGTGATGGCACTTGAGCAGGATGGCCTTCATCCCCGCGTCGCGGGCAGCCCGCACGATGTCGAAGTCGTCGGCCAGCCGGGGGAACAGGTCGGGGAACGGGTGGCAGTGCAAGTCCACCGCACCAGTCATGTCAACAAGAGGCCCGCCGTACGTACGCCTGGTCATTCTGTTCCTCCCGCTGCTGGCAGTGACCGGATCAGCCGTGCCGGTCAGAATCCGGTGATAACGGAGAAGCCGAGCGTCTCGTAGGAGTCCATCGCGTTCAGCACCTCGCTGGCCTGCTCCAGCGGCAGCGTCTGGCCGACGATCCTGGCTGGCTGCAGCACCCCGGTCTCCACCAGCGCGAGCAGCCGCGGGTAGTCGACGTGCGGGTTCCCGACGCTCCCGGCGATCTCGATCTCGGCCTCGATGATGTGGTCAAGCGGCATGCGCACGTAGCCCTGCTCTGCCTGGCTGGTCAGGCCGACCTGCACCAGCCTGCCGCCCTTGCGCAGCGACAGCACCGCCGACTCGACGAGCGCGGCCACGCCGATGCCGCCGATCGCCAGGTCAACACCGCCGCCAGTGATCTCCCTGACTGCCGTGACGACGTCCTGCGTCCCGGCGTTGACCGCGTGCAACGCGCCCTCGGCCTTTGCCTTCTCCAGCTTGGTGTCAGCCAGGTCAACCGCGATGACCCGGCCACCGAGCGCGGCGGCGATCTGCACGGCTGACAAGCCGATGCCGCCCGCTCCGTGCACCGCCACCCACTGGCCGGCGGTCAGCCCGCCCTGGCGGGTCACGGCATGGAATGCCGTCATGTAGCGGCAGCCGATCGCCGCCGCGGATAGCGCATCGATGCTGTCCGGCAGCTTGATGCAGTTGAAATCCGCGTTGCGGATAGCCGCGTACTGGGCGTAGCCACCATCGTGGGTGAGGCCGAGGAACTGCATGTCGTCGCAGAGATTGGAACGGCCGATCATGCAGTAGCCGCATCGCCCGCATGATTCGTGGAACGGGGTCGTCACCCGATCCCCGGCCCGGACACGGGACACCCCTGGGCCGACCGCCACCACCGTTCCGCCCAGCTCGTGCCCCATCACCAGCGGCAGCGTCGGGGTCAGGCCCACCCAGTCCCAGTCACCATTCCACACGTGCCAGTCGGTCCGGCAGATGCCTTCGGCCTCGACCTGGACGACCGCCTCGCCGGCTCCTGGCGCTGGATCGGGCAGGTCGGTGAGCTCCAGCGGCCGGCGACGCTCGACCAGCCTGGCCGCCTTCATGCCCGGGCCTGTTCACGTGCCATCGGTGGCTCCTCGCTGGCTTGACGCGACCGTGCTGTATGCCGTGGCGCGCGCCGTCTTGGAAGAAGCACGTGGTCTCAGCCTAAATGTGGGGGTCCTGGCGCGGTACGTCAATGATTGCCGTATGAACGCCAGATCTCTTGGCAGCTGCTGCCCAAGGTTGTGGCCTCTGTGATGGCTTGCTACCGGGCCGTTTCCGGCACCCGATAGCCGACGATCCGGCGAGCCAAGGGCCGCGAGCCGGCCTGCCAGTTCATCGACGGAATCCCAGCGCACCTGGTGGCCGAGCCGCTGGTCAGCGCGCGGTAACTCGCATTTGAAGCGCCGAGCATCTTGAACGCGGGCAGCCCAAGCCGCCACGACTCGTCCTTGACCCAGACCTCGGCCACGCTGAGCTGGGCAGCCAGATCCGGGCAGCGGGTCAGCGGAGTGGGGGCGTAGCCGGCAGCCGGCGATGCACCTCAAGCGGCGCACGCGTGCGGGTGACATCCGGCAGCCGCTTCATCGCCGCCGAGTTGATCAGCAGATCCGGCCGGACCAGGCCGGCCTCGGCAGGCGAGTCAGGCCCTGTTCCTGAATCAGACCCCGTGGTCGAGCCAGGCCCTGTTGTCAAGCCAGGCCCTGTCGTTGAGCCAAGCCCTGTCATGCCGGATCCCGCGATGCGCGCGCGTCCAGCAGCCCGAGTACCCGCTCGGGAGTCATCGGCAGCTGGGCCGGGCGGACACCGATCGCGTCCTGGATGGCGCTGGCGATGGTGGCGGCCACATTCCCGATGGGCGGCTCGCCGATCCCGCGCGCCCCGAGCGGGCCCTTGCCCTCGCCGCTCTCGATGATGTCGACGAGCACATCGGGGAAATCCTGCGCGTTCGGGATCAGGTAGTTGGCGAACAGGGCCGCCTGCACGTAGCCGTCCTCGATGCCCATGTCCTCAGTGAGCGCATAACCGAGGCCCTGCATGGCACCGCCCTGGATCTGCCCTTCCACGCGCATCGGGTTGATGGCGCGGCCGACGTCGTGGCATGCCGCATACCGCAGCACCGTGACCTGCCCGGTCTCGACATCGACCTCCACCTCAGCCGCATGTGTGCCGTAGGTGTAGTCGGGGAACGTGTCGCCCTGGCCTGTGCGTGGGTCGAACGAGCCGGATTCCGCCCGCCAGGTCGACAGGTGCGCCGTGCTGATCGCCCGCTGCTCGCAGGCGGCGGCCAGTTCCGCCAGCGTCACGCTCACGCCGCCGGAGCCGCCGGCGTCTGGGGGCCTGGTGCCACCGTCGGCACCGCCGGCCAGTGCCGCGCCCGCCGCCCCGGCCGGCCAGACCCGGCCGGCTGCGAACTCCAGGTCGTCGGCAGGCACACCGAGCAGGTCGGCCGCCACCGGTGCCATCCGCTCGCGCAGCTCGCGGGCCGCGTGCAGCACCGCGTTCCCGGACATGTACAGCTGGCGGGTGGCGAACGTGCCGCCGGCCGGCGGGTTGAGCGCGCTATCGCCGATGTAGATGCTGATGTCGTCCAGCGGCGCGCCGAGCACCTCGGCGGCGATCTGGCACAGGCTGGCCGCCTGCCCGGCGCCGAGGTCGGTGACGCCGGAGCGGATCAGCAGCGTGCCGTCCGCCTGCAGGCTCAGCCAGGCCGCCGCCTTGTCGCGGAACCAGATGGTCCGGCCGTACGGGTGCCGGTTGCAGCCGATGCCTCGGCCGACCACCTTGCCCGGACCGGACGGCCTGGCCGGCTCGCCGAGCAGCGCGACCGCGCGGTGCATGGTCTGGCCGATCTCCACGCACGTGTCAAGCCGCTCCCCGGTCGGCAGCAGGTCACCCTTGGCCAGGAAGTTGCGCTCGCGCAGCTCGGTACGGGACATGCCGAGGCGCTCGGCGAGCAGGTCCATCTGCGACTCGTAACCGAGCACGACCTGCATGGCGCCGAACCCGCGGAACGCACTGGATGGCACGTTGTTGGTGAACACCGCGCTGGAGGTGATGCTGGCGTTGGGCACCCGGTACGGCCCGCACGCGCAGGCAGCGGCGGCGAACAGCACCCGCGGCGACAGGTTGGGGTAGGCTCCGGCGTCGCCGATGATCTCGACCTGCTGCGCGGTGATCGTGCCGTCGCTGCTTCCCCCGGTCCGGTAGCGCATAATGAACGGGTGCCGCTTGGTGCTGGCGACCAGCGACTCCTGCCGGTCCCAGATCATCCGCACCGGCCGCCGGGTGTGCCAGACGAGCAGCGCCAGGTACGGCTCGACCGTCATGTCTTCCTTGCCGCCGAAGCCGCCGCCCATGTACGCGGCGATCACCCTGACCTTGCTCTGCGGCACCTGCAAGATGCGTGCGATGGTGGCCGCGTGCTCGATGACCTGGGTGGACACGCGCAGCGTGAGCACGCCGTTCTCCAGCCAGCCCACACCAGCCTCGGGCTCGAGGTAGGCATGCTCGACGTGCTGGCTCCGGTACTCGCCCTCGACCACCACGTCGGCGGCGGCCAGCGCCTTGGCCGCGTCGCCGCACTGGATCTGCCAGATCACCAGGGTGTTGCCGACCTCGTGCACGGTCGGCGCGCCGTCGGCGCGCGCCGACTCGACGTCGAACACGCCCGGCAGCTCCTCGTAGTCGACGGCGACCAGCTCGGCCGCCTCGTGGGCGATCTGCTGGGTCACGGCGGCAACGACAGCGACCGGCTCGCCCATGTACCTGACCCGGCCCTCGGCCAGCACCGGCATGGTCACCTCGAGCTCGGCCAGGCCGCCGCTGGCCATCTCCACGATGCGGTTGCCCGGCACGTCGGCAGCGGTGAGCACGGCCACGACGCCGGGCAGCGCGCGGGCCGCGCTGACATCGATGCCGGTGATACTCGCGCTGGGCAGCTGGCTACGGACGATCCGGCCATGCAGCATGCCGGGCAGCCGCCAGTCCGCCGCGTAATGCAGCGAGCCCTTGACCTTGTCGACGAAGTCGTGGTGCGCGGGCGAGCGCCCGACCACCCGGTAACGGCCAGCCGACTGCCCGATCGCCTGCTGCTCGGTCAGCTGCTTTTCACCCGCCGGTTGCGGCGGGCCGACGGTCGTCATGACGGGACCTCACCCGGCGCGTCTGCTGCCGCCTGGCCGACGTATTCCTCGACGGCATCGAGGATCTTCGTGTAGCCGGTGCACCGGCACAGGTTGCCGACCAGCGCGTACCTGATCTCTTCCCGGCTCGGCTGGCCGCGGCGCCGCACCAGGTCCAGCGCGGTGAGCACCATGCCGGGCGTGCAGAACCCGCACTGCGAGGCGCCACGGCGCAGGAAGCATTCCTGCAGCGGGTGCATGGCCTCGCCGGGCCCCATCAGCCCGCGCAGCGTGGTGACCTGGCGGCCCGCCGCCTGCAGCGCGAGGGTCAGGCAGCCGTTCACCGGCTCGCCGTCCAGCAGCACCGTGCAGGTGCCGCAGACCCCTTCGCCGCAGCCGTAGCGGACGTCGGCCATGCCGAGCTCGTCGTGCAGCACGTCAAGCAGCGTGTCCGAGGGCAGCACCCAGACCTCGTGGTCGCGGTCGTTGACGCTCAGCACGATCTGCCGCAGGGTCATGCCGCCGCCCCGGCTGCGTGAGCGTAGGCCTCGCGGAGCGCGCGGGCGGTGAGCACCCGCACCAGCCGCCGCCGGTAGTCCCCTGATGCGTGCACGTCCGCGGACGGCTCCAGGCTGCCGGCGATCCGGGCAGCAGCAGCGTCGGCGGCCTCATCCCCCGTGCTGCCGGTCAGCGTCCTGCCGGCCAGGCCGGCGAGTAGCTCCGGGTCGGCCAGCGTGACCCGGTCCGCCACCCCGGCCAGCGCCACCCGGGTGGCGGCTATCGTGTCCGCCCGCTCGTTCAGCTCGACCATGGCGGCGACGGCCACGATCGCGAAGTCCGAGGTGCGCCGAACCATCTCGTGGAAGGACCAGCCCTGCCGCGGCCGACCGACCGGGATCAGCACATCGGTGATGATCTCGGACTCCGCCAGCGCGGTGGTCCAGTAGCTGACAAACAGCTCGCTGACGGGCACCGTCCGGTCGCCGTCAGGGCCACGGACCGCGACGTGCGCGCCGGTGGCCAGCGCACAGCTGCCGATCTCCGATGTCGGGTCCGCGTGCGCCAGGCTGCCGCCGACCGTGCCGCGGTTGCGCACGCGCACGTTGCCGACATGCCGGACCGCCTCGGCGAGCAGCGGGCAGTGGCGGCGCACCAGATCGTGTTCAAGCAGGACGCGGTGCCGGGTGAGGGCGGGCAGCCGGAGCATGCCGTCGGCGACGGACGGCTGCCGTTCGTCGGCCATGTTGATGTCGATGAGCAGCTCAGGATGGGCGAGCCGGAGGTTGAGCATCGGCATCAGGCTCTGGCCGCCGGCCAGGATCTTCGCCTCGTCACCGCCGTCGGCCAGCAGGCGCACCGCCTCGTCGTAGCTGCCAGCAGCTACGTACTCGAAGGCCGATGCCACCATCCGCGCTCCTAATCAGCTGGCTAGCGCTGGCAGCCGGGCGACGGCGGCCGCCAGCACCGCCTGGTTGCTGGTGACCACCGGCAGGCCAAGCCGCTCGGCGATGGCAGGCCGGGCGGCCATCGCACCGAAGTTCGTGCAAGAGGCGAAGACCAGGCCGATGCTGGCCTCGGCGGCAAGCTGCCCGAGCGCGCGTACCGCGAACGCCACGATCTCGTCGTGCCCGACCTCCGCGATCTCGAAGTTGTCGGTGATGCCGAGCCCGGCAATGGCGGCCACCTGCGTCCCGTCCGCTTCGATGCTGGCCCTGATCTTCTCGTTCAGCTCATCGACGTACGGCGTGATCACGCCGATACTGGCGGCGCCCGACGTCTCGATCGCGGCCCGTACCGCGCCGATGGTGGACATGGTCGGCGCACCGGTTAGCTCGCTGATCCGCTCGCACAGCTCGGTGTCGTAGTCGTTGCCGCGCAGCGCCCCGGCGCTGGTGCAGCCGAACACCACTACATCGGGCCGCGCCGTACCCAGATCATGGGCGGCTGGCAGGGCGAACTCATCCAGCATCCTGCTCTCGCCTGCCGGGGTGGTGTCCTCCATGAACATTCGCGCCGTGTGCAAGGCGGTGCCCGGCGGCAGGTCGCGGGCGAAGTCCACCTCCATCATCGTGTTGGAGGACGGGATCATCAGCCCGACCCGGGCAGGCCGGGCGGTCATGCGGGCCCTGCCGGGACTCGGTCGCCGGCATCAGCGGGCTCGGCAACTACGGGGCCCTCGGTGTCGGCCGTCGCCGAGCCGTCGCGCAGCTCCCGGTAGATCGCGAGTTCCTCCGCCGACGGCGGCCTGAGCTCTTCGATCTCCTCGCCGACCAGCAGATCGAAACCAGTCTGCGCGCGGACCTGGCCGACGGTCACGCCCGCCTGCAGCCCGCGCAGCCGCATCCGCCGGCTGACCGGCTCGAAGTCAAGCAGCGCCAGGTCGGTGACCACGGCACCGATTTTGCCGCAGACGAGCCCGGCCCGGGCCCGGCTGTCCCCGCCGGACAGGTAGCCGGGGCTGGTGATGAAATCGACCCGCGGCACAAAGCGCCGCGGCTCGTGCTGAGTCACGATCAGCACCTCGTTGCACAGCGAGATGATGTCGTTCGCGCCGCCGCTGCCGGGCAGCCGCACCCGCGGCCGCTCGACGCTGCCGATCACGCTGGTATTGATGTTCCCGTACATGTCGACCTGGGCGGCGCCGAGGAAGCCGTAGTCGAAGTAACCCCGCTGCGCGTACAGGAAGATGTCGGTGATGTCGGTGAGCATCTGCGCCCCGTAGGCCGCCCGCATCTCGTTGGTGGAGATCGGCAGCTTGCCCGGCAGCAGCGACGCTCCGATGATGCCGCCTTCCAGGACGATCGTCAGGTGCGGCGCACGGGTGCGCCGGGCGACGGCAGAGGCGAGCAGCGGCATGCCGACCCCGGCGAAGACGACCTTGTGGTCGGCAAGCAGCCGGCTGGCAGTGATCGCCATCAGCTCCTCGGCCGTCACACCGCTCATCGGGCCACTCCCGCGGCGCTCATCGCGGCATCAGCTCCCTGGCCTCTGCCGCCAGCGCGGCCAGCCGGTCCGGGCCTGCTGCCGCGACGAACCCGGCGAAGTCCGCGTGGGCGTCGACGTTCTCTTCCACATACCGCAAGCCCGCCGCAGGCCCGTTCTCCTTCGCTGCGCTGACGTAGGCATCGAAGTGCTCCAGGTCCGGCCCGTACAGGCCGTAGCACTCATGCGGGTACGCCCCGTGCGGCGCCGCCACGACGGCATCCACGGCGAAATGCGGCAGCATCGTCTGGGCCGGCTGGGCGGCGATCTCCTCCGGGCTGACGATCCGCTCAGCACTGACGATCACCTTGCGGGCGGCCTTGGCGACGTCCGCGTCCATGTGCCGGTACCCGTCGACCTGAACGTTGCCGAACATGTCGGCCCGGTGGGCATGAATGAGGGCCACGTCAGGGTTGAGCGCCGGCACCGCGGCCAGTTGTTGCCCCGTATACGGGCACGTGACCGTCTGCAGGTCGAGCGTGCGGGCCAGATCGGAGCCGAGCATGGTCAGGCTGGGCAGGAACGGCACGCCCATCGCGCCGGCCTTGTAGCGCAGCCCCATGGCCAGGTGGCTCCACTCGTCGTAGCTGGCCTCGCCGCGCTCCACGTAATGCCGGAAGATCGGGGCCAGTCCCCACGGCAGGCCGATGCCGACCCAGCTGGTGACGACCCGGTCGAGGGCACCGGTCGACAGGAAGAGCTCGATCTCATAGCAGGCCAGCGGCCGGGACACCGTCAGGTGCCGCCGCCGCTGCCGCAGCAGCGCGAACACCAGCGCCATCGGCGTCCGCGAGTACAGCGTCCCGCCGATCGCGACGTGGTCGCCGTCGCGGATCAGCGCCGTGGCCACCTCGGCCGTCATCCGCTTGTCCACCGCCAGCCGCCCGGCGGCCTCCCGCTCGGCCCGCGCCGCCAGCACCGCGACCTGCTCCATCAGGCCGCCCCGGCGCGGATCCCGCCGAGCAGCGGCAGCACCTCGGCGGCCAGCCGATGCATCTGCTCGGTCTGGTAGTTGTACGGGCAGAACACCAGATGCCGGACGCCGGCGTCAATGAAGGCGGCTATCTGCTCGGCGCACTGCTCCGGGGTGCCGCGGACCGCGGACTCCGGCGTCGCGTCGCTCCAGGCTGGCACGTCGAAGTACTCGCCGACGTACTCGCGGGCCTGGCGGGTGGCCTCCTCATACGAGGAGCCGATGCACAGCGGTACCTGGGCGACCACATTGAGCTGGCCCGGGTCGCGTCCGGCCTGCTCCGCGTAGCCGCGGATCCTGGACCACGCGCCGACGACGGACTCGGCGGTGTAGAAGTACGTCACCCAGCCGTCGCCGCGGGTGGCCACGCGGCGCAGCACCTGGTCCACATACCCACCGATGAGAACCTGCGGCCGGGGCCGCGGCAGCGGCAGCATCCGCACGTGCTTGAGCACCCGGCCATCCCATTCGCCGGTCACGTCGTCGTCGGCCCACAGCCGGAACATCATGTCCAGGTTGCGCTCGAAGATCTGGCCCCGCTGGCGGAACGGCACAGCGGTAGCATCGAACTCCCGCTCATACCAGCCGGCCGCGACGCCGAGCATGAGCCGGCCGCCGCTGCCGAGCTGGAGCGTCGCCGCCGTCTTCGCCACGATCGCCGGCTCCCGGATCGGCAGCACCAGGATGCCCGTGCCCAGCATGATCCGGCTGGTCCGCGCCGCCACCATGCTCAGCGTGGTCAGCGCCTCCAGGAACGGAAAAGGGCGCCTGGCCCCGAGGAACAGGTGATCCCACGCCCACACCGACGCGAAGCCGAGTTCCTCAGCGGTGAGCGAGTATGCCATGATGGCGTCCATGTCCGGAACCTTCCGTTCCGGCGTGAAATTCTCCAGGGCCAGGCCGAACTCGACAGTCATGGCAGGCCTCCAGCGGAATAGGCGGGCGCTCGGCCGACGGGGCCGACAAACCGTAGTCGCGTGGCTTCGAGGCGATCGTAAGCACGCGCGTCCGGCTGCTTCATTGGCGGCTCCTGACAACAACTCGCGCCGATCTTGGGCATCAGCTGCCATATCGGTCGTCGGCCGGAACCGGGATAGTGATCATGCCAGGCCCGTATCGTTCGTGAGCCAGCGGTAAGGGGATGTGCCATGACCACCGTTCCTGCGCGGGAAGCGCCTACGTGGGCCCGGTGGCGAACGCGCTCGGGGGCGCGGACATCGCGTGGATCGTCGGTTTCGTCTTCGCCGCCGTCGCATACTACGCGGGCGCTCGGTACCGGATGTCGGCCTCGGCCCCCGCGGGGGGTCTTCGGTCCTCATCCCCGGTTCGTCGGGAGGAGCACCGAGCGCGTAGCGCGCGAGGACGAGGAAGAACTGGGCGGGCTTTTGCAGCATTACCTGTCAGGCACGGGACCGTTCAGTGGGTCCCGTATTGGATCCACGGATGAGCGGGTCCGTTCTGCGACTCCTCGGCGTTCCGGGCGGCGGCCGCGGCAGCGGGCCGACCTAGGTGGTGAGACCATTGCTTGACCGGGCAGTCGTCGGCATCGCGCAGTGGCTGCCGCGCCCCGGCGACCCGGCCGCGAACCTGGCGACTGCGCTCGAGCTAGTGGCGGAACTCGGCCGGCGGCGCTGCGACCTGATCGTGCTGCCCGAGCTCTGGCCGTCTGGCTACAGCCCGAAGACCCTGGCCAGCGATGCGGCGGTGAGTGCGGAGCCCTTGGACGGGCCGCGGACTGCGGCGCTGGCCGGGGCGGCCGCGGCGGCGGGCGCATGGCTGGCCGCCGGCAGCGTGCCGGAGCGCGACGGGGCCGACGTCTACAACACCGCGCTGCTGTTCGGCCGGGACGGAGAGCTGCGGGCGGCGCACCGCAAGGCCCACCTGTACGCCCCGCTGGGCGAGGACCTGATCTTCGCCGCCGGGCACCGCCTGACGGTCTGCCCGACCGAGGACTTCGGCGTGCTCGGCCTGCCGGTGTGCTTCGACGGCGACTTCCCGGAGACGGCCAGGGCGATGCGCCTGGCCGGAGCGCGGGTGGTGGTGCAGGCGAGCGCCTACGAGCTGGAGGCCGAGACGTGGTGGGACCAGCTCTATCCGGCCAGGGCGCTGGAGAACGGGCAGTGGTGGGTGATGTCGAACCAGTGCGGCCGGACGCCGTCGGGCACGCTGCTGGGCGGGAGCCAGATCATCTCGCCGCTCGGCGGCACTATCAGCCGCGCCGTGAAGGTACATGAGCTCACTGGCCCGGCCGAGCCCGCGCTGCTGGTCGCCGAGATCGCGCTGAGGGAAGAGCTGGAGGAAGCCGACCGGCTGAACTCCGCACTGTGGGAGAACCGCCGGGAAGAGCTGTATCACCGCGCCGGTGCCCATGAGCCGGTGAATGACCCGCCGGGCCCGCCGGAGAACGAGCGGGCCACCGGGCGGCCGGAGCCTGCCGGGGCAGGCCGGGGACACGCAAAGGTGCCTGGGAGGTCACCATGGATGCAACCGTAGGTGAAACCACGACGACGCAGGGTCCCGGCGGCATGGAGGTCCGGTCGATCGACTACGTGCCCGTCCGCGAACGGCACGGCAAGGTGTGGCACCTGGGGCCGGTGTGGTTCTCCGGCAATGCGCAGCTGGCCACCGTGGCGATCGGGGCGGCCGGCGTTGCGGGCGGTCTCAGTTTCAGCTGGTCGCTGGTCGCGATAGTGATCGGGCTGCTCATCGGGACGCTGTTCATGGCGTTTCACTCGGCGCAGGGGCCCAAACTGGGCCTGCCGCAGATGATCCAGTCCCGGCCGCAGTTCGGCTATTACGGGGCGCTGCTGCCCGTGGTCGTGGCTGTGCTGCTCTTCATCGGATTCAACGTCTTCAACACCCAGATCGCGGAGCAGGCCGTCTCGCAGACGCTCAACATCAACGGGACTGCCGGTGCCATCATCATCGTCGTCCTCGCGTTCGTCTGGGCGATCTTCGGCTACCGGCTGATCCACGTCTTCAGCCGGTGGGCCAGCGTCCTGTTCATCGTCGTTTACGCGATCTTCGGCATCGGCCTGCTCGTTGCCGTGCACTTGCCGGCCGGCTTTTACTCCTTTGGCACGTTCAAGGACGCCCCGTTCCTGCTGGAGATGGGCATCATCCTGAGCTATCAGCTGACCTGGGCGCCGTACGTGTCCGAATACTCGCGCTACCTGCCCCGCACCTCCACCACGGCCGCCACGTTCTGGTGGACCTACATCGGCTCCGGGGTCGGGATCTTGTGGCTGGCCGGGCTTGGCGACTTCCTGGCCGCCGCCTACCCGAAGATCACCTTGTCGGTGACGCAGATTCACGTGGCCGGGAACGCCTTCTTCCACGGCTGGGGCCTCATCGTCCTGCTCTGCTCGTACCCCGGCCTGATCGCGGTCATCGGCCTGAACATGTACAGCGGCGCGCTGTCCACGCTGACGGCGATCGATAGCATCAAGCCGATCCGGCCGACGCTAACGCTCCGGGTGATCGCCATCGCCTTCATCGCGGTGGCCGGAACCGTGGTCGCGCTCACGATACCCGGGTCGTTCCTGACCAACTTCTCCTCGTTCCTGACCATCATCCTGTACTTCATGATCCCGTGGACCGCCGTGAACCTGGTCGATTTCTTCTTCGTCCGGAAGGGGAACTACGCGATCAAGGAGATCTTCAAGCCGAATGGCATGTACCACCGGTGGGGATGGCGCGGGCTGGTCGCGTACTGGGCCGGGTTCTTCGCGATGGCCCCGTTCATGAGCACCACCCTCTACTCCGGCATCGTGGCCGAGAAGCTCGGCGGTGGCGACATCTCGCCGTTCATCGGCTTCCCGGTCGCGGCCATCCTGTACGCGATCCTCTGCCGCAGCCTCAACCTGCCGGCCGAGAAGCAGGTCGCCGAGCAGCAGATGCACGAGATAGACCCGGCCGGGGCCATCGGGCTGGGCGCGGCGAGTTAGCCGCACGTACCTTCGGGGCCGGGGCATGCCGGGGAGGCCGTTCCGCCCGGAGGTGTGTTCAGCGGCGGCGCGCTGTCCCGCGCGTTGCGCTGCCAGGCCCGTCCGGTCCGCCGCTGGCCTCCGGTCCGCCGTTAGGCCTCCGGTCCGCCGCTGGGCCTCCGGTCCGCCGCTGGGCCTCCGGTCCGCCGCTCGGCCTCCGGTTTGCCGTGTCAGTCCATCGCCGGGTCGCCAGCAGCCGTCGCCTGCCGCACCAGCGCGCGCACCGCGCCGACCTCCCACGCGGGCGGAATCTCGCCTGCCGTCAGGTAGAAGCCGCCGGCCGGCAGGGGCGCGAGGCGGGCCGGCGGCGGCACGGCGGAGCCCCCAGGTACTGCCGCGGCGCTGCCGGGCTCGGTCACCGCTTGGTCCGTTGGCACGGGCTCGCCCGCAGCGCTGGCGCCGGCCGCCAGCAGGTCGCGAGCTCCCGTTCCCGACCACGCGGCGACCGCGGTGGACCCCACCGCGGCCAGGCTGGCGGTACCTTCCGCGGCCACCAGCAGCGACGGCAGCGAGTAGTACCTGGCGACGTTCCACAGGGCAGCCGTGGCCTGGCCGAGGCCGGGCACATCGGCGTCACCGAGCCGCACGCGCTCCAGCAGGCCGATCGCGTCCAGCCTGGGCGGGCCGAGGTATTCCTGCAGCCGGATGAGCCCGGCCGTCAGGTCGTCCATCGCGTCGGGGGTGGCGGTTGCGCCGAGCGACTCGCACAGCGTCCTGGGACCGGGCAGCAAGGCCACGAGGGCGACCCGGTCGAGCAGCGTGGTCCGCAGCCGGTGCAGGTCCTCGTGCAGGACGGCAGCGTGGACCCGGCCGGATCGCCACCTGCCGCGGCGGGGGCGGCCTGGCCGGCGGTGATCTCGATGACGACGGCGTCCAGGCCCAGCACGGCCACCGACTCCTGGAACGAGCGCACGAACAGGACCGGGTCTGCCAGCAGCTCCCCGGCTGAGCACTGCGCCAGCTTCGCGGTGTAGTCCGTTGCCATAGCCAAGAAGGGCGGCCGGTCGGCGTCGCCACCGGACAGGAACTGCCGGACCCGGCGGCGCGGGTCCATCGGGGCGCTCAGATCCGGATCACCTCGCGGTTCTGCCGCGCATCCGGCCAGCTGCCGTAGTACTTCAGCACCTCGTCCGGCGGCTTGAGCTGGTCCCATTCCCGGTGAAAATCGTCCCACCGGCGGCCGCGGGCCAGCCGCCGGGCGCGCTCCGCCGCGCGCAGCCGCTCGGTCTGCCCGCGGTCAACGGCAAGCCCGTCCTCGGCGACCGCCACGCAGTACACATGCTCTGCGACCTGGCCTGGCTCCAGGTCCTCCGCCAGCACTGTCCCGTCGTCGTGCAGGAGGCTGACCGCCATCCGGGCGTCACCGGGATCGAATCCCTCGCCCCGTGCGTCCCGCCGCGCGGCCGCCACCAGGGCAGCCAGCCCGCCATTGAGCAGCTGCCCGGCCGCCAACCGCGCCTCGTAGAAATGCTCGACGTCAAAGGTGCTGACGCCGAAGGCGGAGAAGACCGGGCTGAGCAACGGCAGGTACACGGTGCCAAGCCCGGCTCGCGCCGCGACGGCAGCGAGCAGGCATCCGCCGCCGCCCCCGTAGGAGATCAGCGCGAGGTCAGCCGCGGACAGGCGGCCGAGTGCGGCCCGGGCGGCCGGGCGGGCCAGCATCTCATCGACGCCACTGGCGGCTGCCTGCGCCGCCGCTTCCGCGACGGCCAGGGCCGCTTTCCGCTGACAGGCCCAGCGGCGCGCCGACCACGCGTACCGAAACGGCGCCGGAGTGTGCCCATTGCCAACGAGGTTCGTCTTGTGGTACCTGACGCATTAGGCACACCTCACGATCACAACGATGCCTGGAGCACGGTCGCTCGCATGACGTCGGCGGGGCCGCTGGAGCGCTGGCCACAGCCGGCGCCGGGTGAGAGGATGCGGCCATGGCCGGTGACGGAGAGGACCCGGTACGGCAGTTCGCCGCTGCCCGGGAGGCTGCCGCAGCCGCGCTG
>Ga0099828_10001638_pt1 | contig 15139 bp, 16 predicted proteins | sample CZO8metaG_2_FD_79338 | JGI IMG/M metagenome (GOLD analysis project Ga0099828, IMG submission 79338) | Vadose zone soil microbial communities from the Eel River Critical Zone Observatory, Northern California, USA - CZOApr15con2H1.8 metaG | ecosystem: Environmental > Terrestrial > Soil > Vadose...
AAGTCCGCGGTGGAGCAGACCAGCACCCAGGTGATTGCCGGCAAAGAAAAGCTCGTGACGCGCACGATCGTAGTGGAGGGGCTGATCGCGGCAGTCGACGGCGGACAGATCATCCTTAATGTCGGGGGGAAGGCGGGTGTGAAGGTGGGTGACCAACTGAACGTCGAACGCGTGACCCGTGAGATCAAGGATCCATCGTCCGGCAAGGTGATCCGCCGCATCGCCACGACAGTTGGCGTGGTAAAGGTCACCGACGTTGACGATATTTCCTCCGTTGCGACCACGGTTTCGGGCACCGGATTCAAGACCGGTGACGCGGTGAGAACGGTCACTCAATAGCAAACGGACAATTTGCACCATGGAGACCAGTGGTGCCGGCCTCTGGCCGGCGGTCGCGGGGGCATCTTGCCCCGCAGCGGTGGGCGCGCGACGGACGCGCAGCGGACAGCCGCCGGGACGGCGGCGGTACATCAGTACAGTCCCACTTTCAATTGGACCGAATGATGGCGGCCGCGAGTTCCCTCATTATTTTCGCCGCTCCCACCGCGGTCACGTCGTCCCGGTCGCGGCGTGGATTCAGCTCCACCAGATCAGCAGCAACTATGGGCGCCGTGATCGACTGAATTGCATGAATCACCTCGCGCATGCTCAATCCGCCGGGTTCGTGGTGTGAGACTGCAGGGGCGAATGCCGGGTCCAGCACATCCATGTCGACTGAGACATAAATAGGGCCGCTCAACCGCGGGAGGTGCCCCGTCCAATCCCGCGCTTCGATAGTTTCAACGCCATAACGAGCCGCTTGCGCCCGCTGGTGGGCGTTGGCCGTTCGGATACCGATTTGCAGCAGCCGCCCCGCCAGCCCCGCTTCCATGATTCTTGCGAACGGACACGCGTGCGAAAATCGGTCACCCTCGAACTCTTCGTAGAGGTCGGGATGGGCGTCGAGATGAACAATATTTAACTGGCCATGTTTCTTGGCTATCGCACGCACAACCGGAAACGAGATGGAGTGATCGCCGCCGAGAATCAGGAGGCGCGGGAATTCCGCCATCTTCTGTGTGACAAAGTCTTCGATTCGCTGCCCCGGATCGAGCGCGAAGTCCGTCAGGTCGCCGCCATCGACGAGTATGGAGCCGATGTGCAATCCATCCTCGGCGCACTGGTTCGAACTTTCGCTGGCGAAGGCGCGCCGGATGGCCGAGGGACCTTCAGCGGGACCGCGCATAAACGAAGATTTCTCGTCGTACGCAATTCCAATCAGCCCGATCTTTTCTTTCGAGACACCCATGCCTTACGAGAAACCGTAGTTGCGCCGTCGCGCGATGAATTCTCTTATAGGATTTTCTTCCCAAACGCAGATAGCGCCAGCTCTACGGCCAAATCCGCCGTGCGGTTGTGCTCGTCAATCACCGGATTCACTTCGACGATCTCGAAACTCAGCATGCGGCCGTGGTCGGCGATGATCTCCATGGCCAGGTGCGCCTCCCGATATGTCGCGCCGCCGCGAACCGGCGTGCCCACGCCAGGCGCGTCCTCAGGATCGATCCAGTCCATATCCAGCGAGACGTGGTAGCCGGCAGTGCCGCGTCCGGCCAGGCGCAGCGCTTCTTCCATGACGGTACGCATGCCTCGCTCGTCAATGTCCCGCATGGTAAAGACTCCGATGCCGGCTCTGCGCACATTTTCCTTCTCCACCACATCAATATCGCGTACGCCCACCAGCACGCAGTTCTCCGGTTTCACCTTGGGAGAAAAATTAAAAATGTTCGCCAACTCAGCCGGCCCCAGCCCCATGGTGGCGGCCAACGGCATCCCGTGGACGTTGCCACTAGGCGAGCTTTCCGGAGTGTTGATGTCGGTATGAGCGTCAATCCAGATCAATCCAATCTTCTGGTTCTGGCGGCGGTAAAACTCAGCGACTCCGGCAACTGTACCTGCGGCCACGGAGTGGTCCCCGCCCAGCACCATGGGAACCATGCCGGCCTCCAGTGTTTTTATTACCAGCTCGGCGTTCTTGGTACAGGTGGCGGTAATTTCCTTCAGATACTTGGCCGACGGGTCGCCGGCTTTCTTCTGTTCTGCGATGGCCACGGAAACATTTCCGGCATCCTCCACCACGTGCCCCAGTTCTTCCAGGCGCGCCTCGAGCCCGGCCACTCGCACCGCCGAAGGCCCCATGTCTACGCCGCGGCGTGACTGCCCCAAATCGAGCGGAACCCCGATCACGCGAATCTTCTTGGGAACGATACTGGAGGAAGAAGCAGTTGGAGGCGTCATAGTTCTAGCCAGCCCTATTCACCGCCGCGGTCGCCGAGAACGCCCAGTAAGGAAATCCATTCACGATTCTCTTTAACCAGTTGTTCAGCACGCGCTCGTGGAAATTGAGAATCAAGCCCACCTTCTTCCCGAAAAACCGTAGATAGGAAAGCAACTGCTCATGGTGGATCGGCGCAAGATGCTCGACAGCCTTGATCTCCAGGATCACACCCTCCTCGACAATCAAGTCCAGACCATAACCGCAATCCAGTTTCACATTCTTGTAGAGACCACTGGCAGAAGTTGTTGCGGTTCCGCTTTGCGGCCACGCTCGCGCAACTCGAAAGCCAAGCAGGCCTCATCGGCTGATTCGAGCAGTCCGGGCCGCAGCGCCTTATGCACCTCAATCGCGGCCCCGACAATGCCTCGTGTAATGAGATCGAGTCTATCTTTTTCTTCCATTCTCGGTCGTTCTCTGCGTGCTCGGCGGTAAAACAATCTACGGATATAACCGATTCAACATCCTCGGAAACGGAATCGTTTCGCGCACATGCTCCAATCCACAGATCCACCCTACTACGCGCTCAATTCCCATACCGAAGCCACCGTGCGGCACGCTGCCAAATTTGCGCAGGTCAAGGTACCACTTGAATGCTTCTTCGGGAAGGCCGTTTTCATGAATTCGCTTCACCAACAGTTCGTAGGAAGCCATGCGCTGCGAGCCGCCGATAATTTCGCCGTAGCCTTCGGGCGCCAGCACGTCCACGCACAGAGCCAGCTCCGGCCGTTGCGGATCAGGCTCCATGTAGAACGCCTTCACCTGCGCGGGATAACGATGCACCATGACTGGCTTCTCGAACTGTGACGAAATGTAGGTCTCGTCGGGCGATCCCAGATCGCCGCCCCATTCGAATTTGTTTTCCAGCACACCCTTGGCGTGAGCCTCCTCCAGCATCTTGACCGCTTCGTCGTAGGCGATCCGCGGAAATGGAGCCTCAATCTTCTCCAGATTCGTAACATCGCGGCCGATGGTTTGCAGATCGCCGCGACGCTTCTCCAAGCAACGTTTCACCAGGAAGTTGATCAGACCTTCAGCTAGATCCATGAGGTCGTCGAGTTCAGCATAGGCCACTTCCGGCTCGACCATCCAGAACTCAGTCAGGTGTCGGCGGGTCTTCGATTTCTCTGCGCGGAAGGTCGGCCCGAACGAGTACACCTTGCCCAGGGCCATGGCCGTCGCTTCGATGTAAAGCTGTCCGGACTGGGTCAGATAAGCCTGCTCCTCAAAGTAATTAACCGGAAAAAGCGTGCTGGTGCCCTCGCAAGCGGCCGGAGTAAGAATCGGCGGGTCGGTGAGGGTGAATCCGCGCTCGTCAAAAAAATCACGCGCGGCTTTTATGATTTCCGCCCGCACCCGCAGGATCGCGGCCTGCCGCGGAGTCCGCACCCAAAGATGCCGGTGCTCCATCAGGAATTCCACGCCGTGCTCTTTCAGGGAAATCGGATACGGCTCGCTTTCCGAGACCCGCTGCAAAACCTGAACCCCCGATACATCGAGCTCATAACCACCGGGAGCGCGTTTGTCGGCGCGGACCTTGCCCTCAACAATCACGCTCGACTCCTGAGTGAGCCCCTTGATCGCCTCGAAGACTTCAGACCTGACTGTGCTTTTGGGCACAACTCCCTGAATCACGCCGAAGCCGTCGCGAAATTGGGGAAAAAGCAGCTTCCCGCTTTCCCGCAGATTGTAGAGCCAGCCGCGTATGGTGACCGTCTGGCCTTCATGCTTGCCGATATCTGAGATGGTGGTGACAGGTGACGACATAGTTTTCGATTGAGGATTTCCACAGCGCCGGCGTCTCGCCGGCTGTCCTGCGGGCGCTACAACTCCGCTTCCAGTTTTCTGAACGCCTCTCCCATTTTCTCCACCGGATTCACTTTCTCATCTGCTTCCACTTCCAGCAGTAAGGGCGGCGTGTGAGGCGCTGACCGCAGTAATTCCATCGCTTCTTTCCAGTCGATAGAACCGGCGCCAGGCCACAGATGCGAGTCGCGGTCCTTGGCATTGTCGTGGACGTGCGTCGAATGTATGTAACCCTTCAGGATTGCGAACGCCTCGGCCACGTTGCTCATGATGTGGGCATGGCCGAAATCAAAACACACGCCCACGTCGTCGAAGTGAGTGATCTGGATAAACTCCACCAGCTTGTTCGGTGTGCACAACTCATTCGGAATATTTTCCAGTAAAATGCGCACTCCCAGCGGCTTGGCGAAAGCGCGCAGGTGCTCGATCGAGGTCATGGCCGCTTCGAATTTGCGATCATCAAACGACTCACCGCCGACCCCGATCTGCTGCACCAGAAAACGGAAGGGAATCTGCTCTGCCACCTCGATGGCCCGCTTGACCTCGTCCATCGCCTCGATGCGCTGGGCCCGGTCGGTGGCTGCCACATTCACCGGGGGCGCGCCGCTGCGGCCTCCCTCGTAATCGGCGTGCATGGGCGAATGAATGGAGTGAAGGGGGACGCCGCTGGTGTGGAACCAGTCTGCGATTTCGCGCACATGCTGTTTGCGATTGGCATAGTCGAGGTGTTGTCGCGCGGCAAAGATCTCGATCGCCTGCGCGCCACCTCGTACCAATCCATCCAGCAAGCCAGGGTGCAGCCGCTCTTTCACATAAACGTAAGTGGACATCGCCTTAAGCATGATTAGCCTGATTACTCCACAAACTACGTGGGGACAACCGCCCTCGGCGGTTCTGACTCTGGAACACCGTCCGCATACTTGCTCTCGCCTGTGGGCTGCCGAGCTTCGCTCGACCGGACCCCCGAGGGCGGGCGGCTGTCGCCACATGGTTCTTACAGACTAGAATCCGACAGCCTTCCCATTATTACGCTTGTCGCTCGCCCCCAACCGGTCTCCGGTTCTTGGGTCGATCATAATGCACTCTCCGTCGCTCCAAGAATCTTCCGGCTTAACCTCGTGGCCCACCCTCTCAAGAACTTTGACAGTGGCGGGAGAAAATCCTTGCTCCACGCTGACGACGTCTGGCAACCATTGATGATGAAAGCGTGGAGCGTTCACCGCCTCCTGAATGTTCATTCCGTAGTCCACCACTCCCATCAGGATGTTGGCCACGGTGGTGATAATCCTCGGTCTACCCGGAGAGCCCAGCACCAAAAACAGCTTGCCATCTTTCAACACGATGGTCGGCGCCATGGCGGAAAGCGGGCGCTTGCCCGGCCCAATCGCATTGGCCGGGCCCTGGATGAGCCCGAACATGTTAGGTACACCCTGTTTGGCGGCGAAATCATCCATTTCGTCATTCAGTAGAAATCCCAGACCCTCGGCCGTTACCCGGGAGCCAAAGCTGTCGTTCAAGGTCGTAGTCACCGCGACCGCATTCCCATCCGGATCGACCACTGAGTAATGGGTCGTGTGATCCGGCTCCGCAACGGCAACCGGCTCGGCATGAAGCGTGGCGTACTGTTCGAGCTGACTGAAGATCGCCGGCCGCCTCAAACCCTTGCTGACGCTGGCGTGCGCCGGATCAATCGACTCCCGCCAGGCCGCGCCATACCGTTTGTCGATCAGCTGGGCCACGGGAATCTTGGAAAAATCCGGATCACCCAGAAACTCCGCCCGATCGTAGAACGCACGCCGGAAGGCTTCCACCGTCAGGTGCGTCGCCGGAGACGACCGGCCTCCCAGCTTGGCCAGATCGTAGCCTTCGAGAATGTTCAGGGTTTCGATTAGCGTAACCCCGCCCGACGACGGAGGGGGGGCGCTGATGATCTCGTATCCCCGGTAGGTTCCCCGAACCGCTTCGCGCTCTTTCACTTCGTAGTGGGCTAGGTCCTCGGTCGTAATCAAGCCCCCGCCCTTCCGCATTGCGACCGCCAGCTCCTGCGCCATGGCTCCATGGTAAAAATCGTCAGGGTTGCTGGCGATGCGCTTCAGAGTGCGCGCCAGGTCAGGTTGCTTGAATACATCGCCCGTCTTGTAAAAATTCCCATCCTGCTGAAAGATGCGCCGCGATTCAGGAAACTGGCCCAGAGGTTTGTCCTCCCGCAGGTCTCGCGCGTCCTCGGCAGCCAGGGCGAAGCCTTCCTCCGCCAGCTTGATCGCCGGCGCCGTCACCCGCTCGAGGGACAACCTACCGTATTTCTTTTCCGCGTACACCATGCCGGCGACCGAACCTGGAACTCCGATGGCCTTGTAGCCGACAATACTGGCGTCCTCGATGACATTGCCCTGAGCGTCGAGATACATGTTCGCCCACGCTGCTGCCGGGGCTTTCTCACGATAGTCAACAAAATGCGTCTTGCCGTCCGCCAGGCGGACAAGCATGAAGCCGCCACCCCCGAGATTCCCCGCCTGGGGATGCACCACTGCCAGCGCAAATCCGACGGCCACCGCCGCGTCCACTGCATTCCCGCCCGCCTTCATCATCTGTACCCCGGCGCGCGACGCCAGTCTGTGTACACTCGCCACCATCGCATGAGGCGCCTGCACCGGGATGACAGCCCCACCGGAGGCTTGCGTCGTGCCTGCCTTAGTTGAGCTCAAGAGCAGCAGAATGAACAACTTGCAATGAGATCGCATAGGAGACGGGACAGTCAGAGGCTAGTCTAGTGGGTCAGCGAGAGTCAAATCCGCCACAGACCGCGTAGGGGCAGGTCGGAGCCTGGCCTGCCCTGAACGAACCTGAAGGGACTCATGGCGAGCGGAAAGCGGCAGTCTTTGCGCTTGGACCTAACCAAAGAACTGCGCCGAAAACCTATCCTCGTTTCTTTCCGGGTTTCTTCCCGGCCGGGATTGGTCTCTGAGCTTTCCTCTTTGAGGCAATCCCAATCTTCGCCTTCGCCGCCACCGTCCAATAAGACTGCTCCAGCAAATCCTTCAACTCAGGCCAAGGCAAAACGTCCAACCGCTCGAGCGAAACCCATGAATATCGTCCAACATAGGGAGCCGGTACGATTCCCTCTCGTTCCACCAGTTCGGCAAACCCTTCTGCTGTGCACTTGAACGCCAGCCGCTGCGGCACCGAACTCAAAGACAGCACGGCAAAAAGTTTCCCACCCACCTTGAAGCAGAGGTTGTCCCCCCACTGCAGGTTTTCAGTCGCGTGCGGGAAACAGAGACAGTAGCCCTGGACGAGTTCAACGTTCATTTTTCGTGGCAACCCGAAATCAAAAAAGCTCGAGGAAATTGAAATGCAAACCCGAAAACTTGGCAACTCCGACTTGCACATCACGCCCCTAGGGTGTGGGGCGTGGGCTATCGGCGGCTCGGGCTGGCAGTTGGCGTGGGGATCGCAGGATGACAACGACTCCGCGGCGAAGGGATAAATTTCTGGCAGAGTTGTTTGCTTACACCTGCTCCCGCGCCTCACCCAATAAGACGTTTACATCCACCTTCTTCTTTCCGCGATAGATTGTCAGCCGCACCGTGTCGCCTGCCCGATGACTGTTCATGACTTGGCTCAGCGCCTGCTGGTCCTGAACCGCCTGGCCATCAATCGCGACAATCAAATCGCCACCCACCATGATCGGAATATTGCCCAAATATGCGCGCTCGGTACCGCCGCGCAGGCCCGCGCGGTCTGCCGCTCCGCCGGGCACGACCTGCACGATCAACAAACCGCTGTCTGCAGCCAATCCCATCTGATCCGCCAGTTCAGGGGTAATGGGTATCGTGCGCACACCCAACGCCGGACGCCGAACCCGCCCCAAAGTCACCAGATCGTTCAGAACCGCTTTCGCCGTGTTCACCGGAATCGCAAAACCAATCCCTGCGCTCTGCCCGACGTTGGAGGCGATCATGGTATTGATCCCAATCACCTCGCCATGCCAGTTGAGCAAGGGTCCGCCCGAATTGCCAGGATTGATGGCCGCGTCGGTCTGAATGGCCTCGTCGATCTGCATGCCATCGGGTTCCTGCACCGGGCGGATTGAACTGATGATGCCCCGGGTCATAGTGCCGGCCAGCCCAAACGGATTGCCGATGGCATAGACTTTCTGTCCCACCTGCAAATTCCGCGAGTCGCCAAGCACCATGGGCGTGAACTCCGAGCCCTTGATCTGAATCACTGCCAGATCGTGGGAGCGGTCGGTCCCGACCACCGTGGCCCGGTACTTCTTGCGGTTGTGCAGGGTCACTTCCACCTGGCGGGCTTCGGCAATCACGTGATAGTTAGTCAGCACGTGGCCTTCTTTATCAATGATGAACCCCGAGCCCTGGCCCTCCTGCGGCACCAAGCCGTAGAAGAAATCAAAAGTCACGGCTCGCGAGGTAATGTTCACCACTGAATCGATGTTCTTACGATAAACGCTGATGTTGTTCTGCTCCTCGCTATCGAGAATTTCGCCAGAGGCGGCCTCGGTGATTTCCACTTTATTGCTGCGGTGGCCAAACCAGTTCTCTGGATGCAGTTGGCCGAACCGATAAGTGGTGAAGTAGTAAAACGCGCCGGCAAAAACCACGGCCAGAAAAAGGGGGCGCAGCAGCTTCATAGCTCAAGACCTTCCATTCCGGTATGCGCAAATTCTAATTAAATCTGAAAATAGCCGGGCGGTCGAGCACCCCCGGTTGCAGCAGAGGGTCAATGTGGCTTGCTAAACCTGTAACCTGCGTCATACCGAAACTGGGCGTCGGGCCCAGTAAGGGATCGGGCGCGTATCTTCGGCGAGACCAGGTTCCAGTGCGGAGGCGCTACACACTAGATCCTTCGAGGCCTTAAGGCCTCTCAGGATGACGGTGGGCCCTGGGATTGGGTCGCAGCACCGGCGTCCGGTTACAGCTCCACCTCACGCTTCAGCTTACCGTAGATTTCTTCCACCTGCCGCCGGGTTTCATCGAGCGACCCCGAGTTGTCGATCACGTAATCGGCGGCCTTGGTCTTTTCTTCGTCGGGAAGTTGGGCCGCCGTGCGGCGAGCAACTTCGCGTCGCGCCGTTTCCTCATCCACCTTCAGACGGCGAGCCCAACGTTCAATCCGCTGCTCCGGCCGGCAGGTCACCACGATGAGTCGGTCGATGTTCGTAGCCATCCCCGCCTCCAGAATGAGCGCCGCCTCCACCATCGCGACGGCGTGTGGATCGCGCTGGCCCATCTGCTCCATCCACTCCTGTTGCCGGCGAATTACCGCCGGGTGAACGATTTGGTTGAGCTCCTGGACGCGCGCCGGCCTGCTTCCGGCAACACTCTCGGCCGATGGGCCGAAGGCGCTCTCCGCCAACCGGGCTCGGTTCACGCTGCCATCCGGGTTCAGTATCCCAGTGCCGAAGTGACGCACCACTTCCGCATAAATCGCTTCTCCGGGCTGCATGAGTTGGTGAGAGATTTCGTCGGCTCGAATAACGTGTGCGCCCAGAACCGCAAACATCTCGCCCACAACCGACTTCCCCGCGGCAATGCCGCCGGTCAAACCGACCTTAAGCACTTCAGGCGTGCTCCGCGGCCAATGCGGGCATGCGCGAGCCCCTACGCATCTTTGCCGCCTTGACGGTATTTGCCATTAGCATGGCAATGGTCAGCGGCCCCACGCCACCCGGCACGGGTGTGATCGCTCCCGCGACTTCTGCCGCCTGCGGATGGGCGTCCCCTACCAGCGTCGAACCTTTTGACCGAAAACTTTCCTCCCGTCTGGCGCTGCCCGCGAACAGCCGTTCAAACTCCGCGCGATCGGTTACCTTGTTCATGCCCACGTCAATCACTGTGGCTCCGAGTTTCACAAAATCACGTGTAATCATGCCCGCCCTGCCAATGGCGGCGACCAGAATATCGGCACGGCGGCACACGCCGGGAAGATCCCGAGTCTTGGAGTGGCAGACGGTCACCGTGGCATTTCCGTTGATGAGAAGCATGGCAGTAGGCTTGCCGACAATATCGCTCCGCCCCACTACCACTGCCTCCTGGCCAGAGACGGGAATGTTACAGCGCTTCAGAATCTCCATGATTCCCGCCGGTGTGCAAGGCACGAGTCCCGGTCGCTGGGTGGATAGAAAACCCACGTTCACCGGGTGAAAGCCATCGACGTCCTTCGCCGGATCCACCGCCATCAGAATCTTCTTCGAATCCACCTGCCCTGGCAAAGGCAGCTGTACCAGGATGCCGTCAATTTCATCGCGCCGGTTCAATTGCAGCACCAGTTCCAGCAACTCCGGGGTCGAAATCGTCTCCGGTGGAGTAAGCTGCTCGCTGTAAATGCCCACATCCTGGCAGCTTTTCACCTTGCCGCGAACGTAAATTTCAGACGCCGGGTTGTGACCGACCAGAATGACGGCGAGGCCGGGGCGCGTGCCCGCAGCCGTCATGCTCTTGACCTCGGAAGCAACCTCCGCCTTAATTTCGGCGGCAATCTTGTTGCCGTCCAGAATGTTGGCAGCCATGAAGTCTCGCCTCCCGCTGGATGACCAAGCTAGAAACTTATCGTAACGCAGCTCTCAGCTTTCAGCCATCAGCTCTCCAGTAAGAGCCGAGGGGCTGAGAGCTGACGGCTGAAAGCTCTTAGCGGTTAAAATCTCTAGAGCCTGGTGCCACCTTGGACAAAAGGCGTAAAATCCTCTCTCATGATTCCCCAAGACCTCCTCGACATCCTGGTCTGCCCAGTCTGCAAGAAACCGCTCGTCCTGAAGAATGAGGGGCAGACCTTGAAGTGCGGCGAGTGCCGCCGAGCGTACCCGATTCGCGACGGCATCCCGATCCTGCTCGCGGACGAGGCCGTCATCGAACCTTCCTAAAGCCATATTGTGTCGTCCCACAACGACACAACGTGTCAATCCCGAGATGGATCGAGACGATCCGATATGGCCCGTTCGTGCTACTCCATGGTTTCCGCTATAAATTGGCTTGCCTGCAACTTGTCGCATCCTAAGGGGTTTAAGAAACCAAACTACGGCTCCGAACGTATATAGAGCAGAGGGCTGGGTGCGGCACCAAAATTGCATGCAACGTTGCTGGCAGCCAGTGAGTCTAATAAATCAGTCAAGTAAAGGTCGGAGGTGATAACGACCATGAAAGATAGATTCTCTAGTACCGAACTGACGGCTCTGCGAAACGATCTGTTGCAGGGAGGCTTGATCGATTCGCGCGAAGCCGCCGAACTCCTGCAAGTCTTCCTCATGGGCCGCGGCTACGGGGTGTCGCCTCAAGCAGCCAGGGACGCCGTGGGTCGGGTTGAGATGTCAGGCTGCTCCATGCCCGTGCTGCAAAAAGAGCTGGAGAACCTGGCCCTAGTCATGTAAGCGGTGACCTGGAGTATGTAAGAAATCTACGGGGACCTCAGAACCAAGCCGTTTCCCCGCAAGGTAGTAAACATGAATGAGCCGGGCCAACCAGCCCGGCGTTCTTGTTTTGGCTGTCAGCCTTCACCTGTCAGCCCGCAGTCACCCAAGATCAGGTTGTAGAAAAGCTTCGCCGATGGCAGGAGGGCCGTCTTGCAGAGCCGCATTCGCTCCAAGCTGAGAGCTGACAGCTTCTACTCATACCTCAAGCTCTCCACCGGATCCAATTTCGCCGCCCTCGTAGCCGGAACCGTCCCAAAAATCACTCCTACCAAAGACGAAACCAAAATGGCCACGATGGCCGACAAGCCCGAAATCGGGATGCGGTATTCCGTCAGAAAGCGCACGGAATAGGGCACCGCTAACCCGATGACCACGCCAATCAGCCCGCCCACCAGCGAAATCGTCATGGCTTCCGCCAGGAATTGAAAACGGATTTCCCGGTTGGTAGCTCCCAGGGCTTTGCGAATACCAATCTCGCGGATGCGGGAGCTCACCGTCGCCAGCATGATGTTCATAATGCCGATGCCGCTAACCAGCAACACCACCGCTGCCACCAGCAGCAACACCAGGGTCAGGGCATTGGCGGTCTTCTCCGCCAGGACCACCAGTTGGGTGAGATTCATGACGTTATAGACCGACTCAGCCCGATGCCGGCTTTGAATGACGCGACGGATCTGATCCGTTGCCGGCGCCACCATCGCAGGATCCGCTGCCGAGAAATAAATCTGCTTCACCGTAGGAGTGTCAGTAAAGTACCGGCTGACGGTGTAGGGAATCAACATGGTGTAATCGACAACTTCCGTTTGTCCAAACGTGTCCACGCGCTCCCGGAACGTACCCACGGTGGTAAAAGGCAGACCGCTCAGCTTGATGACTTTGCCGATCGCTTCTTCCTGCGAGCCGAAAAGCTCTTCAGCCATTTTCTGCGTGATCACTCCGACCTTGTTGTGCTGCTGTTCGTCCTGCTCGTCAAAAAACCTGCCGGTGACGATCACCAGGTTGCGCACCACGCGGTAGTCGGGGAAGACCCCTAATACCGAGATGTCGCGCTCCTTCCCGCCGCCAACCGGAACGCGGTCGCTCAGCGAAACCACCGGAGATGCCGCGATGATGCCCGGCACCTCTTGCAACGCAGCCTTCATGTCATCAATCGTCAGCGGGTCGGGTGTGACATTCGCAATGCGCTGGCTTCCGCTTTGATATTCAGCTTCAATCTGGTTGGTGCCGATCGCCTGAATCTGGTTAAGCACATACTGCTTGCCCGTCATGCCAATGGTCACCACCAGAATTAGCGAGGCGGTCCCAATCACCATTCCCAGAGCCGTCAGCGCGAAACGCACTTTATTGCTGCGGAACGTCTCGTAGGCGAAACTCAGGATCTCGCTATAAACCAGCCTGGGAGCGTGCCGTTCCGGAGCGGTGGTAGTGGCGGTCGCCATTCGTGTTTGGTTAGATGCTGCGGACTAGATGCCAGGATTCGCTGCCGGAACTAGATGCTAGCCGCTTCGAGTCCGGGGCGCAATTGCCTCCGCCGGGCTGCGGGCAATTTCTGGCTACAGCCCTGGGCGGTTTGGTCCGCCCGCCACCCTACATTACCAAGGTCTATGCCCCTGACGTTCTTCGTAGAACCGCGCTGTGGTTTTGGTTACAGTTGAAAGTCGGATCCGAAAGAAAGGTATCAAGGACCATCAAGGACAGCGACGCGGCTCCGAAAGCTCTCCCCCTTCGGGCTCATTCCTGGCTAAAAGAAAATGGCAGCCTCCGGCACAGCACCTCTTCAGGTCACGCTCGAACCTGCGTCGAATTCCGGTGCGGCGGCCACCCATTCGCTGTTGGCCGCGATGTTGCGGGCCAGCGACAAGGTCAGCGACCTGATTTTTTCGCCGGGGCGCCCGCCCCAAGTCGAGGTATATGGGCAACTGATTCCAGTGCAAGGTCCAGGCTTGCGTGCGCTCACCGCCGACGATACTCGCCGTATCGCGTCCGATCTGATCGGCAGCAACAAACAGGCGATCAACATTTTGCGGGAGCAAGGGTCCTGTGACATCTCGTTTGGACTGCCCGGACTGGCGCGCTTTCGAGTCAATGTCTTCATCCAGCGCGGAAGTTGTGCGGTGGTCATGCGCGTCATCCCCACCACGATTCCGGAGTTTTCTGCCATGGGCTTGCCGCCGCAACTGGGAGAAATCGCCGGCCTGCGGGATGGCATCGTTTTAGTGACGGGAGCACGAGGGGCCGGAAAATCTTCCACGCTGGCGGCGCTGCTGGACCGCATTAACGAAAAACAAACCTGCCACATCATTACCATCGAAGACCCCATCGAATTTCTCCACAATCATAAGAAAGCCACCATCCACCAACGGGAACTGCACAGCGATACCCCGAGCTTCGCGCTGGCGCTACGCGCGGCCTTGCGGCAGGCGCCGAAGGTGATCCTTGTGGGCGAGTTGCGCGACCGCGAAACCATGGAAATGGTGTTGGAGGCCGCCGAAACCGGCCACTTGGTTCTTTCCAGCTTGAACGCTCCGAACGCGATCAAGACTGTGGAACGCATTGTGACTACCTTCCTTGCGGCAGAACAGTCGTCGGTCCGCAGCCGTCTGGCCAAGACGCTTCGTCACATAATTTCCCAGCGGCTCATTCCCCGCAAAGACGGGGGCCGGGTAGCCATCGTCGAAGTTTTCAAAAACACCCCGGTCACCACGCACTATCTGGAGTGCGAAGATCCGTCCGGCGGCACCCTGCTGGAAGCCCTGAAAAATGGCGCTTCAGAAGGCATGCAGCACTTCGATGCGGAGATCGAGAAGCTGGTTCGAGCGGAAATTGTAGACTTGGAAACGGTGCTGAACTACGCCACGGATCCCCAGCAATTGCGGCGTGCACTGAGCCCGGCCTAGCGCCTCGGGTCAAGTTCTGGGGCCTCCTTTACACCCGCACCCGGGGTTTTCCACAAGCAACCCCAGCCCGGCCTAGACCCATCCACCGCTTGGACTCCCGAGGCTTGGCAAAATCAAACCGTACCCCCACTGAATCGCAAGGCGCGATACCATCATCTGAGACGGTTGCAGAGGAGAAAATATATGGCTTTTGAACTACCCCCCTTGCCCTACGACTATTCCGCTCTTGAACCCACCATCGATGCCGCTACCATGAAGTTGCACCACGACATGCATCACGCGGCTTACGTAAAGAATCTGAACGCGGCTCTCGAGAAACATCCCGAACTGCAGTCCAAGAGTGCCGAAGACTTAATTCGTGACCTAAACGCCGTACCGGAAGACATCCGCAGCGCTGTGCGTAACAACGGCGGCGGTCACGTCAACCACAGCATGTTCTGGAAGATCATGAAGCCCAAAGGCGGAGGAGACCCGAGCGGCTCCGTCGCCGACGCAATCAAGAGTGCCTTCGGCAACTTCAAGGATTTTCAGGCCAAGTTCAACGACGCCGGCGTCAAGCAGTTCGGCAGCGGCTGGGCGTGGCTAGCCGGCAAGCGCAGCGGCGAGGTGCAGATTCTCAGCACCCCCAACCAGGACAACCCCATCTCCCAGGGCCTTTTCCCCATTCTTGGCAACGATGTTTGGGAGCACGCCTAC
>Ga0099828_10001639_pt1 | contig 15137 bp, 10 predicted proteins | sample CZO8metaG_2_FD_79338 | JGI IMG/M metagenome (GOLD analysis project Ga0099828, IMG submission 79338) | Vadose zone soil microbial communities from the Eel River Critical Zone Observatory, Northern California, USA - CZOApr15con2H1.8 metaG | ecosystem: Environmental > Terrestrial > Soil > Vadose...
ACTCAATCAGAACCTAAGCAGGGCAGTGTTCTTTTTGAATCAACACTCGCGAACGAAATCGGCTTCGTGGACTCCTAAAAGAAGACTTCGAGCTAGTGTTGCGTCGACCCATTGAAACCGCCCGCGGTAACCGGAGAAGTGAAACTCAGATGCCAAGAATGAACAATTTTCCAGTTCTAGTACGCTTCGCACTGCGGAGATCGCCCGGGAGAAGGATGCCGCCTACCGAGGATCTATGAATTAAGTTCTACAAGTTCTAGGACTTCTTTGCATCTTGACATTACTTCCTAAGGGGCATAGCCTGCTTTGTATCGATGAAAGAAGTAATTCCACAACAAGGAACTGCATTGAGGTCGCGCAATGCAGGTCCAAGGGAGAAAACTGTGATGTCCCTGCGAACAACGAAGCGTCTTTTGAAATGCTTTCTGCCTGCCGGAAGACACATTCCGCAAAGGGTATTGGCCCAAGTCGCCGGGGTACTCGTTTTGAGCTTGGTTGCTGCAGGAGGCGCATCGGGCCAGAATGCTAGCGCCGATGACTTCAATAATGCCGCAACTATCGATACCACAAGTGCGATCGTTCAGCTCAAGAGCGACCCAGTAAGCACTTATCCGGGGACGAAACCACCTCGGGGCCAAAAAATTGATTTCAATAGCACCACCGTGCAATCCTACCGGGCACAGCTCGCGGCTGAACGTAACGATTTCAGAAATTGGCTGCGAACCAATACACCCAAGGTCGTAATAACTAGTCAATACGATATTTCGCTGAACGCGGTCGCCGTACAGCTCAACGGGACGTCGCTGGACACGATCGCAGCCGCGCCGATGGTGCAGCAGGTTCGGTACAACGCGCTCTACCACCCCGACCTGAGCCAGAGCTACAAGGTCATCAATGCATCGGGCGCCTGGACCGCCGCGGGCGGCAGGCTCAATGCTGGGGCTGGGATCAAGATCGGCGACATCGACACAGGTATCGACCAGAACCACCCGTTCTTCGACCCGATCGGGTTCAGCTATCCGGCCGGCTTCCCCAAGTGCGATGCGGCGGATAGCACAACGCATAGTCCGGACACCAACTGCAAGTACGTCTCGCCCAAAGTCATCGTCGCCAAAGTCTTCTTCAACAAGGCGGCCGTGTCTGGCCTCGATGCCAAGGCGGTCCAGGACCACGGGTCGCACACGGCTGGGATCGCTGCCGGCGTGACCGGCAAGACTGCGGTGGTGAACGGCGTGAGCATTAGCGACATGTCCGGGATAGCGCCGGGTGCCTGGCTGGGTAACTACAACGTCTTCCCCGGCAGCGTGGTGAGTGCGCGTAGCGAGGACATTCTCAACGCGGTTGACGCCGCGATCGCCGATGGGATGGATGTCCTCAATCTGTCGCTCGGTGGGTCGCCCGGGAAGAGCGCGCCGGGTACCGCGGCCGGCATCGACGTCCTCTCGATCGGCCTCGACAACGCTGTCGATGCGGGGCTCGTGGTCGCGGTGGCGGCCGGCAACAGCGGGCCGGGAGCGGAGACTGTCGAATCGCCCGGACGCGCGCCGAAGGTGATCACCGCTGGCGCGAGCACGAACCAGCACTTCATCGGTGAGCCGTTCACTTATCCCTCCCGCGGCAGCACGACCATCGGGGCCGCTGTCGGCCAGTTCCCGGCATTGCCCACAACCTTTTATTCACTGTTCGACACGGGGAACACCGCCTGCACGAGCGTTTCGAGCTCGGCATCAGACCAGCTCGCGATCGTCAACCGTGGGACGTGCACATTTAGCACGAAGGTTCGCAACGCGATCGCCGCGGGTGCGGTTGGGATTGTGGTCGTGAACAACGTCGCCGGCGATCCCACGGCCATGGCCAAGGACGGCCTTGGCGGTGACAACCTGCCGGCTGTCATGATCGGCCTCAAAGAAGGGGCCGCTCTGCGTGCATCCGGAGCGAAAACGGCGTCAGCGGTTGCCACATTCAGCGAGTTCATCACCGCCAACAAGGACATCTTGGCCGGATTTAGCAGCCAAGGTCCGACGACCCCGGACCTGCTCATCAAGCCCGATGCGGCTTCGGTCGGCGTCAACGTGCTGAGTTCGATCACCTGCGTTGGCAAAGCTATTACGTGCGGCGGCGAAGGCTCCTGGGCCTTCTTCAGCGGCACCTCGATGGCGACACCACACCTCGCCGGCTCATCGGCCGTCCTGCTCCAGCTCCATCCGGACTGGTCGCCGGACCAGGTCAAATCGGCGCTGGCCAACACCGCCGATCGTGTCATCAAGGACGCGAAGACGGGAACGATGGACGTCGGGCCGACGGCCCAGGGGGCCGGTCGTGAGAATCTGACCCACGCCGCGGCCGCGACAATTTTGTTCGAGCCAGACTCGGCGAGCTTCGGCCGGATCCGCAGCTCAGACACGATCCCGACCCTGTTCACATTCATCCTGTCGAACACGACTGGCGCTTCCCAGACGTTCTCGCTGGCAGCGTTGAGGTTCACGCCGAGCACGAGCGCGTCACTCTCCCCGTTCGACGCTGGAACGACGGCGTCCGGCGACGACCGGATCAGTTTCCCTGGCTCAGTGACGGTGCCAGCCAACGATGTGACGACCTTGACCGTTTCGGTCAAGTCTGGCCTGGCACCTGGGGCTGTGGTCCAGGGCTGGATCACCCTGACCGGCCCGAGCGGCCCGTACCACTTCGCCTACTACGCGGTCGTCGGCCCATAGGCGCGAGCTGATCAAGTAATCGCAAGACAGTTCTACGAGGCAGGGACGCGGATAAAACCGCGTCCCTGTCTTTCCGTAGCCGGCGCACTTTGTCGAGGTGGCGCTCGTTAATCGGCAGGCCGCCGGCCCGCATAGAAAAACAACGCGAGTCGGGGGTAGTTAAAAGGCGAAAACATCAACGATCAGATTCGTTCTGCGGTTTAGCAGAACGATGTGACCACTGATCAAAACGTGCGCGCAATCCGGCGGAGGCGGAGGTAAACGGCGCTCCAACTCGACGGGGGCAGGATACAAACGCTTTTGCAGGCCTGGGGGAAGCGTTCCGTTGCGAACTAATTGCTTTTCGAGTCCGGGAGGCAGGCGATCCTTCTTGGCAAGGCCAGGAGGAAGATGGCTTTCGCTTTCAGAATACCAGCCGCGGATGGCTTGCTTGTGGTAATTGTAGCTGTACGCGTCGTGGTCATCCCGGTCGTCGTTATCTTGATGCTTGCCGTGTCCCTTGCCGTGGCCATGGCCCTGACTGTTGCCTTGGGCAAACGCCGGGCTGCCTGACAGCAGGAGGATGCCCAGTAGTGCCGTGGAAATGAACTGCCATGCTTTCATAATTCTCTCCTCGAAGTGGGCGGGCTAAGTTCAGAGTAGCGACGAACACTCAAGCAAACAATCCGCAATGCTAGCTGCCGTGTCGCGACGGTGACATGGCCATCGGTACAGGTATCGAACTTCCGGCGAAATTAGCTGCAGCCAGTGAAATCGATCCGCGCCAAATTAGGAGTAGAGCCGGCGGCATCATGACACAATTGCCTGCAAGTATCTGATTAACGCTAGTGCCATGTAGGGCCTCTTCGGCCCGCGAAACCCCATGAAAATCACTCAGAGTTAAGATCACAACGGTCCGGGGCGGCGAGGTCGATTTAAGCGTGGAGAGGTTGAGGCCGTGCTAGTGTCTGATCCGGAGCGTGCGTGTTTGAGCGAATAATTGGGCGTCGTTGTCGACCGTGGGGGAGCGGCGATAGCCCGCGACCCTGGTTAAGGTAACCGCAGCATGCTCTCCGCTCCCGGCCAGGAGAAACGTTATGTCCTACAGAATAGCGGGAATCGATGTTCATAAAAGGGTGCTGGCGGTAGTCGTGTCCAACGTCGAAATCGAAGGCGAGTACCAGTTTGAGCAGCGCATGTTTGGCAGCAACCCTACTGAACTGGGCTCGCTCGCCGCATGGCTGCTTGAGCAAGAGGTCGAGGAAGTAGTCATGGAATCTACAGCACAATATTGGAAACCAGTGTGGGAAGCGCTAGAGCGATATTGGAAGCCGATCCGCGAGAAGCGGGAAGGCGCCCGCCCGAGGTCGGGAACGTTGCATTTGGCGCAGGCGCAGTCCAATCGCGGACGGCGGGGACGCAAGAGGGATTTCGCCGATGCTGAACGCTTGGTGAAGCGGCTGGTGGCTCGGGAATTGATTCTGAGCTTTGTGCCTGATCCCGAGCAGCGTCTGTGGCGCACGGTGACGCGCAGAAGGTACCAGCTGACGCGCGATAAGGTGCGGTTGCAGAACCAGTTGGAGTCTCTGCTCGAAGAAGCCCACATTAAGTTGTCCAGCCTGGTCTCGGATCTACTAGGCGCCAGTGCCCGGCGCATGCTGAAGGCGCTCGCTGAAGGGGAAACCAACGCAGCAGCTCTGGCTGCTTTGGCCGATTGGAAGTTGCGCGCCACGCCGGAACAATTGTGTGATGCGCTCGGCGCATGCACGGATCTCAAGCCCGTGTACCGGCGGCTGCTGAAGATGGCGCTGGAGCAGTTGCAATTTCTCGAGCAGCAGATCCGCCAACTGGACCAGGAGATGGCCAGCCTGCTCAGCCAGCACCAGGATGCCGTTCAACGACTGGCGGAGGTACCCGGTTTGGGAGTCCAATCAGCCGGCGGGAACGCTATGTGCCAGAAGCTGGGTGTGGGCAGTATGAATTCCACTGCAACCTGAGTGGGTCCCGTCCGTATTTTCTCCACGGAGACCACGCGGCACTCTTGTTGTTCTCCGCTGCCAATGTTTTGCACGAGGAGCCTTTGCTTGGGGGCTACGTTATCCGCTAAGACCATCAGCGCACCATGCGCACTGACCACAAGTGTTTGCGTACTTTCATAGAACTGCGGGCCTTGCCTTAGGGGTCTGTAAACGACAACTGGTACGTTCACCTCGACCCGCTGACTACGGCGCATCCTTGCCCATCGTCTTGTGTCAGGCTGCCGCTGGTCGAACATACAACTTAGAATAAACCTCTATTCCGCTGCTAGCGGAGAGATGTGGGCTGGGGATTTCCAATCAAACACGTCCCACCGATGCGTCCACAAATCCCTATCACCTATGTCCCTGCAAAATGCCTGATTTTGTGGGGAGTCGTCCTGGGCCATGCAATATGAGTGAGTTAAGGGGTTATCCGCTCCTTCGACATCCTCAGCGCAGCAGGGTCGGAGGTCAGAGCGAGTTTCTGAGGAGAGCGCGGTGGCGTAAAAAAGGTCCCACTCTCTCCGCCATAGAAATCAGGGGAAAGAGTGGGACTCGAAGACAAGGAGCTCAAGTTAGAATTACGAGCCGGACTCCTTGATTTCCTGGTTGGCCTGCTTTTTTGCGTTGCGAGCCTCAGTCTTGGCGTCGGCCTGCGGGTTGCATCCCCGAATGCCCGCGCCGAGGCTTTTCGCGCCCGAAAGGTCGCGCCGCTCAACGTATCGGTACCAAGTGAGGGCCAACAACAGCGCCGGTCAGACGCTCTCGAATATCGCTTCCGGTACAACCAACTAGGTGACTCAGAACGCTCTCGGCGATCCGAGTGCCGCTAGGGCCACCCTTTGTTTTCGGGAGTTTGCAAGTGGCCTGCGACTGTCAAAGCCTCGGCCCGGTCCCTACTAGGAAGAAAGGTTCACGTCGATTCGTGGCGGCACGGTTGAACAAGGTGCATCCGTCGCAAGCGTTCGAGTTGAGTGAGCGTCCGGTCGAATGACCGCTCAAGACTCACCTCATAGCGGAGCAGGCGATCCAGCGCAGGCGACTCGGGAACGACACGGCGCACACCTTCGACCTTCTGATATTCCTTCAATATTCGAATCTTCCTTTCAATTACCATGACGTGTATTGTTTAGGCGTTGGATAACCTTCTCTCGACCGCTCAGCTTCTGATGCTCTCGCGGGGAGGGTTGTGAAATAGTTGTAGCAAGAATTCCAGATCAGAAAATGAGTTTCAACGACATTTGTATTTGCCGCGGGCCTCCAATGGTCTTGTTCACAATGCCCAAACCACTCACAGTGGGACAAGAGTAGAGGCCTATGTTAGTGATGTCGCAGCTCGTTGGACGCGCTGGCTGACCAAAGACCGGGAAGTCGTTGAAGAACAGATTTTGCGAGACATTGTCGATGGGGATGTCGAAGCTGGCCGTGTTAGTCAGGTTGAACACGTCCAAGGTGTACTTGAGCGTTAAACGCTCGTTCAACTTGGTCGTCTTGACGATGGAAATGTCAGCACGCTTTTGCCAAGTTTGGCGAAAGATGTTGCGTTGTCCGGTGGTGAAGTTGGTTTCATAGAGATCGCCCGGAGGAATCGCGCCTCCCAAATCACCCGGGCTCAAGAGCGGCAAGGTAAAGCAAGCCGCACTAAGGGCGGGGAGTCCCGGGGTTGCGCCAGTAGCGCTGGTGCGAGCTTGCGATGGATTGCAACTACCCAAGGGGACGATGGGATTCGTGATTCCATCGGAAGTGCCGTAGAAGATGCTGCCCACGGCGCCCGAAAAATCGATGACGCTGTAGGGCTGGCCGCTTTGGAAAGTCCCCACGCCCTGAACGGCCCAACCATTGCCCAGTTTGGCCCGAAACGAAGACCCTTTGAAAAAGTTGGGCATTTGCAAGAGGTAAGTAAAATTAATGACGTGAGTACGATCAAAGTCGGACGACCCATAAGCACTACGAAGGTTGAGGGGGTTGTTGCCATTGAAGAAAAGACCCAGAGCGCTTTGCTCATCGGTCGCGTGGGAATACGTATAGGAAAAGCCGAACTGCACTCCGTGGCTCAGGTGTTTCTCGATATGGGTCTGGAGCGCGTCGTAGGCCGAGATACCCGCAGCGGTGTACGACTCCGCCTGCGACGACAGGCCGACGAACGGAACACGAAGGTCTACGTTGCCGTTCTCAAAGGTCGCCAATTCGGTGGTTCCATCGGGAAGACCTAGAAATCCGCACGTAACAAATGGAATGCATGCTTGCGCGCAGGGGCCCGGGTTCAAGGTTGGATTGCAACCCTGGGGCGCTTGAACAGTGTAGCCGTAGGTAAAGTTCTGGCCATGTATGGGGTGGCTTAGCGTGGCCATTTGGGCTTGGTTAAACGGGATCGGAACCACGCCATGGCGTCCCAGATTACCGACGTAACCGATGTCGATGAGGAGGTCATTCCGAGGCATCCATTGAATATTCAAAGTCTGATTCAGTGTATAGGGAAGCTTATTCGCCCGGTTGTAATTCGCAAAAACGAAAGGCGGCGCGCCGTTAATTATCGCGGCCCTATTGGGCACAGGAATCTTGGATGGATCGCCGCTCGGAGGAGGCCCAAGCGTCGCGCCATAGGGATTGTTGAAGGAGCCTCCGTTGGGCTGTGTGGGATCGCAGGTAGGAATGAAGCCCAGATAAAAAGTTCCGATGGCCGTACAAACCTGGTTAGCCACAAATGGCTGTGTCTGGTTGACGCCAAACGGTCCTCCGGGAATCACACCGGAGGCAAAGCCCGGAGATAGGTAGGTAAATAGCTCCCCGCGGTCGTAATACATGCCCCAGCCCGCGCGGACTACGATTTTGTTGTTGAACCTCTTGGGGCTCCACGCCACCCCCAGGCGGGGCCCGAGGCCCCACTGCCTGCCGGTAAGGGTGGAATCGCTCACTCCCTTGGATGGAAACACACGGTTGTTGCCGGCAATGATTATGCCATTGTTGATTATATCCCCGGAGATTTCATCGAAGGAATAGCGAGAAGGATCGAAATTGAAAAGCCGTCCATTTTTTTCGGTCAGACCCCCATGATAATCGAAGCGCGCACCCAGCGTCACGCTGAGGTTTGGCTTAACCTGGTATTTGTCCTGCAAGTAGGAGCCTACATCGTTGGCGCGGTAGTAGCGATTGGCGTTGCCTTGGAGAAAAGAGGTCGTGATGAACCCGTCGGGAGTGTACGAGGTCACCAACCCTTGGAGGAACTGCGAGAAGTCTGCAAAGCCGATTATGCCCTTGTTCGTTCTTTCATCGCGCGTGTTGAGCTGGGTGTAGGCGAAGCTCCCGCCGAACGTCACGGTGTGCTTGCCGTGAGTCCAAATGGCGTTCGCCGAGGGCATGAAGCGGTTCTGAAAAACGCCGGTGAAAGCCCCTTGACTCTGAGAGGAGCCCATGCCAACGGTCATGCCGGCGTTGGGCACGACGTTTACGTTGTAAGGAGCGAGGTTGCCGAAATTGTCAAGAATCGTGAAACCTGGGAAAAATGTGGAGCCGAGCACGTTCAGGGTCGTCTGCGACGCCGGTAAGCCGGTGAGGTTCTGCGCAAAGGCGCTGAACTGCTGAGGCGTAAAGGGCTGGTCGATAGTGCTGAAAATTTTCTCTCGAATAAAGCCAAAGACTTCGACGACAGTCAGGTTGGACTTTATCGACTGTGTGTTGGTAATCGAAGCCACCTGGCTGCCAGCGTCCAGATGTTGCGAGAAACCCGGAGCGCCGGAATAGGCAAATGGCGCGATGGTGGGATCGTGCTGGTAGTAATATTTGAGTGCCACCGTGTCCCTTGGGTTCGCCGTCCAGTCCAGATTCGCAACTGCTTGATTCGCTGTGAATAAGGCTGTGCCGGTCGTGAAAGTGTTTTCCGGGAAATTGATCGTGGGCGTGAAGCTGCCAGCGGATGGAATCAGAAACTGTCCGTTGGGAAGTTTGAAATTGAGAAAAGCGAAGGCGAGCGGGTTGATGTCGCCAGGGGTGGTACCTAGAGCGGCTAAAGTTGGAGTGGGGCCGGAAAAGCCAAGGTTAGCAATATCCGCCAGCGCCTTTAGGCTGCGGTCGTCCGTAAGCCCAGGAGGTACAGATACGCGGGAACTGCCGATCTCCTGATCGCCCGTGTGGATGTGCTGATAGCTCAGGAAACCAAAGAGCTTGTTCTTGCGGATAGGCCCGCCAAGGGTGCCCCCCGCGGTGTAGCGATGAAGGCCAGGCACCTTGTCACTTGCTGGAATGTTGCCGTCTGCTTTGTAGAAAAAAGGCGCGGCGTTCAGCCAGTCCGTTCCGCGATGAACGTAGACGCTGCCATGGAGATCATTGGTGCCGGAGGCGGTGCTCATGTCGATGTGGGCGCCGCTAGTGGAGCCTTGCTGGGCGTCGTACATCGAAGTATTAACGCGAAATTCTTCAATGGTCTCGGGAGGAGGCGTCGGGAGCGCCTGGCCGATGGCCAAATAGGGCGCCGAGGTGCTCTGGATCGGTTCCGCGCTTGTACTGGAGACGCCCGCCGCACCGCCGAGGCCCGTTGCGTTCACCACCCGTGCGGAAGCCACCGAACTGGTGCTCTTACCATTGAAAAGATTGCTGGCGTCTACGCCGTTGAACATAAACGTGTTGCTGGTATCGCGCTGGCCATTGGCCCAAATGGGCTGGTTACCCAAACCGTTATTGCTGCCCGTCCCGCTCTCCAGTTCCGCATTGACGCCCGGGGCCAGAATCGCAAGGCCGGTAAAGCTCCCCGTTGGCAAAGGCACGGAGTCAATCTGGTTCTTTTCCAAAATGTAACCGTTGGTAGTGTCCACCGCATTCATGATTAAGGCGGTAGCCTCCACCGTGACAGTAGAACCCACCACTCCGATTTTCAGGCTTACGTTCAGCATCGCCGTGCGATACGCCTGCACGGTGACCGATGAAACCTTCTGTGTCTGAAATCCATCGTGGGTGCACGTTAGGGTGTACGCGCCGATGGGAAGATCGACAAACTCGTACGCGCCATTTTGGTTAGTCTTTTGCGTGCGCGTAAGGTTGGTGCCTTCCGCGACGAGAGTAACCACGGCATCTGGTACTGCGCCGCCAGAGGCGTCGGTTACCGTCCCGGTGATTCCACCAAGGGTTTGCTGGGCTTGGGCAATAGGGGTAAAGGCGATTGCTGTTAACAACAAAAAGAGGAACGAAACGAGAGAAAGAGGAAAGGATTTGTTGTGGCTCTTACGCATTGGATACAACCTCCGGCAACGTCGCGATGCATTAACCGAATTTCATCCAACATTAGTCCAAGCGCTTTTTTTTGGTCATGCGGGGTTCGGGTCTAGCTCTTCTGCTTTTCGAAAGACAAAAATAATTGCCCCGATACTAGTGCAAATCTCTTTAGGACTGGTAGAGATTTTTTTTTGCTACCACGAATTATTTCTTTCAATTCCTCAGCTTTTCCACACCTGAGATACATATCTATCAAGTAGAGAAGACGAAACCTTTAATATTCAGGCAAATAGTTTCGTGGGTGGTTTAGCGCGCCGGCGCAAGTCCGCCTTGGCGCTCGGCGTGCTGTTTGGCTAACTCCTTTTCTGAACGCTGAGGCGACTGATTTCCGGTGTGGCAGTCCAAAACATAGACAGTCAGCACTCAGCACTTCGGATGTTCACCGTGCTTGGAATTACAGTCCTTTTCGAGATGCAAGCCGATGAGGACGAACGCCTCTAGCCTTCTTCCAATTTCAGCTTGCTATTTCGTGCCCGCCAGAAGAACCACGACATTCCCGCAAGAAGATATCCGAAGTAGATGAAGGGAAGCTTTCCATACGGGCCTTCCGGAACCGGATAGAGATTGCCAACCAGCGCCAGCAGCATGGCAACGCAGGCAAGCCAAGGAATCAGTTGGGCGCTGGGGCGATACCCTCCTTGGCTTTTCAAATAACGCGGTAAGGCCAGACACACCAATGCGTAGGTAACGATGAAACCGTACGTAGCTAGAGATCCCATCCACCCATACACGTCCAAACCGCTGGAACCGCTGGCGGCGAGAACGGCAACCGGGAGTCCAGCGGCAAATCCAGTGACAACAATGGCGCGGCCTGGTGTTTCGTTGCGATGGTGCGTGGTCCGTAGGCCCGTGTGGACCACTCCGTTGTGGGACATCAGAAGAAGTACGCGGCCGGCCGCAGTAATGCACCCGAGCGTTCCCGCAAACAAACTTACCAAAGCTCCGACATCTATCAACAAACCAAGGACAGGAAAGCCCCCAACTCCGGCGAGCACGCGCATGGGAGCCTGACTTGTACCGAGATCCTGATGGGCGGCGCGAAGGCCCAGCACTTCGGTATAGGCGCACACGGTGAAAATGGCGCCAACCAGGAGGGCACTCTGGATCACGGCGCGGGGAATGGTTTTGAGCGGATTGCGAGCTTCCGCTCCCATCGTGGTCGCGCTCTCAAATCCGACAAAGCTGAACAAGGCCAGAACGAGCCCCAGCCGGAAGCCGCTTCCGGTCATGCCGCGGAGCCGAAATTGCTGCACATCAAGAGGAAACCCGGTACGCGTCAGTACGAGCAAGACGACGATGAGAATTAGCGAGACAGAAACAACCTCGATCCACAACATCAACCGGGCTGAGATTTTTACGTCGCGCCACGCAATCCAGACGGAAACAGCGGTAACCAGAACAGTCAAAAAAACAACGGAAATACCGCGGCCGGTCGCATCGTGTACTAGCAGTTTGCCGTAGTGGTAGAAGCCTCCGATCACGCTTGCCCCAGTGCAAATGTAGGCGAGCAATAAACTCCATGCAGCGGCGGCGGCGGGCGCCGGCGGCAGGGCCTTCACGGTATAGGAATAAAGCGAACCAGGAGAGGAAGAATAGCGCGCGAATTTCCCGACACACAAGGCCACGAGCAATATTGCGGCGGTGGCAAGCACATAAGCGAGCCAGGTGCCGTTCCCAGCCAGGGCGCAAACCAGCGGAATGGTGGCAACCGGCGTCGTGGTAGGAGCGATCGTGGAGATGGACTGCGCAAGCGTCTCCATTGGCGAGAGAACCTCGCGGCGTAATCCGTAGCTGGCTGCTTCGGGACGCGCCGGTACCGTTTCATCCATTCAGCTTCCCTCCCACGTTTCGGTGAATTTTAGAACAGAACAATGCCGGCTACGATAAAGCCCGGGCGAAAGCGATGCAAGAGGTAAATCGAGCACAAATGAGAGGTCGCGCGTCAGAATTTTGACCCGAAGGCACAAATATTTTGATTGTCCCTAAACTGACTCATCTCGTTGAGATCTACCGCCTGTAAACTGCTATTCTCGATGAACACTTGAATTCAGATTCGGGACGTCTGCATGACACGGGATAGCGGAATACTGAAGAATCTGCCCAAAGTTCTTTTGCACGAACATTTGGATGGTGTCCTCAGGCCCGGGACGCTAGTTGAGCTGGCAAGAAGCATAAAGTATAGCCAACTCCCAACCGAAGACCCCAAAGAGTTGTCACAATGGTTTCACCAAGGCGCGAATCAGGGAAGTCTGCCGAAGTACTTGGAAGGCTTCACGCACACGATCGCCGTGATGCAAACGGAAGATGCGCTGGAACGCGTTGCCTATGAACAGACAGAAGACCTAAGCTGCGACGGCGTCGTTTATTTTGAAACCCGCTTTGCGCCGGTTTTTCATACCCGGATGGGTTTGACCCATCAACAGGTTGTGTCTGCCGTACTGAAAGGATTGGAGCGTGGCCGAAAGGACTTTGGGGTGTCTTCGGGCTTAATCATCTGCGCGATGCGCAATATGGATGTGTCGCTCGAAATGGCGGAACTGGCCGTCGACTTTCGCGAACGCGGAGTCGTCGGATTCGACCTGGCGGGTGAAGAAGGCGGATATCCTCCGAAGAAGCACGTGGAGGCCTTTCACTACATTCAGCGGCAGAATTTCAATATTACGATTCACGCGGGCGAAGGATTTGGAAAGGAATCGATTTGGCAGGCCATTCAATACTGCGGAGCACACCGGATCGGGCACGGAACACGATTAATCGATGACATTGTCGTGGTGCAAGGCAAGGCATTGAAATTGGGCAATCTCGCCCAATACGTTCTCGATAAGCGAATTCCGCTCGAGATTTGCCTGATCAGCAATGTCCACACGGGGGCCGCGCGCAGCTTGAACGAACATCCTTTCAAGATCTTCTATCAGGAGAAATTTCGCGTCACCCTCAACACCGATAACCGGTTGATGAGCGACACCAGCATGACCAAGGAATTCGAAGCAGCCGCGGATACCTTTGGTCTGTCCCTGGACGATTTCGAAAGGATAACCATCAACGCGATGAAGAGTGCCTTCCTGCCCTACGATAAAAGATGCGATTTCATCTACTCAGTAATCAAGCCGGGGTATGCTAAGGCCCGCAGTTCCCTCCCAACTCATTGTCCGCCAGAATCGGGAATGTGTGTCGCGCCGAGCGTCACGCGGCGAGCATTGCCAGAGTTTCCGCAAGGACCGCTACTCCCCGTTCGATGTCCTCCGGAGATGCGTATTCGTCTGGCCGGTGGCTGTATCCGTTGCGGCAGGGAATAAACAACATGGCGACGGGGGCGATGTGGGACATAAAAAGCGAGTCATGATAGGCACGGCTGACCATCGGGATAAACTCCCATTGATGCTTTGCGCAGGATTGAGACAGAGCTTCGATGATCGCCGGCGCGCATTCGGTTGGCGCATCCGCATTCAACAGCTCTTTGTGAATTGAGATCTGCCGCTTCACAGTGATGGTGTCACAGGCAGTCTCAATCGTACGCATAACGGCGTCACGTCGCTCAAGACTTGTATCGCGAATATCGACGCTGAGACGAACTCGGCTCGGGATGCTGTTGATGGCGCCAGGAAACACTTCGCAAACGCCCACTGTTGCTACCGTGTTGATCGCTCCATTCGTTCGCGCCGCGTCTTCAATCGCCAGAATCAGTTCCGCTGCTGCGCAGAGAGCGTCTCTACGGTCAGGCATTAGGACGCCACCAGCATGTCCGCCTGCGCCTTCGATGGAAACACGGAGGCTCGCAGGAGCGGCGATCCTTGTGACCATCCCCAAGGGAACTTTCTGACGTTCCAGAAGCGGGCCTTGCTCGATGTGTAATTCCACGAAGGCTTTGTAGTATGCGCCGGGCAGTTTTACTTTTTCGAGATGCCCTTTGAATCCTGCCTTCCCGCGGACTTCCTCTAGCGATGCGCCATCTTTGTCAGTCAACGCTCTTGCTGTATCGGGAGACATGCTGCCCGAGAGCAAGCGGCTCCCGAGACACCCGATCCCAAAGCGTGTGGGCTCTTCCGAAGTAAAGACAAGCAACTCAATCGAGTGTTTCGGATGAAATCCACGCCGCTGCAGCGATCGAATCGCCTCTAGCCCTCCAAGCACGCCGACGACACCATCATACTTTCCTGCGTTGGGAATCGCGTCGATATGGGAACCAGTTCCCACCGCCGGAGCATTCGCATCGGAACCCGTCCAACGCGCGAAAATGTTTCCAATAGGATCCTGTCGCACAGCCAGTCCCGCTTCCTCGCAACGGGCAATGAGCCACGTGCGCGCCTTGAGATCTGTCGGTGTGAAAACAATTCTCGTTACCGCGGGAGCTTCCGCGTCGGAGATAGACGCCAGCTCATCGATTTCTCTAATCAACCGATCTCGGTCAATGCCAAAATTCATCGGGGCGTGCCAGTCAAAGGATGTCGGTTCCAATCCTTGTAAATGAGATACTTTGCCGGCACCTTGCCAATCGCTCCGAACCACTGCGGGCACCACGGCGCCATCCAGATGAAATCTCCAGCCGTCACTGGGTACCAAGAATCGCCGAGCCGATAAATGCCGCCGCCCTCGAGCATGAGGAGACCGTGCTCCATCACATGCATCTCTACCATTCTCAGAGAAGCCCCGGGCTGATACACCATAGTGTTCACCGCGAAGTCAAAGTTTGGCGAGTCGGGAAGGAGACATTTCACCTGTAAGGCCGGATCATCGTTAAGCGGGTGGGAAGCAACCGCGTCTTCCCTGGAAACGAGCAGGCGCGGGGGATCAACCGAAGCGAGCGGCTGATACGTTTTTTCGATAACTACCGCCCTACTTCCTTTCTTTGCCGCCACTCGGTGCTGTAGGCCCTCGGGTACATAAGCATAATCGCGGATACCTAACTCGCTCGTCGCCCCGTCCACTTCTAATTGGAGTTGGCCTTCCAGAACAAAAATAAAGCGCTGCGCTATGATGCTGCCAAGCTCGCCTCCGGACTCGAATTCCGCTGTGTACTGCGCAAATTTCGCTCCCAATGCCGGGCCGGCATGCACAATCGCCGCGCACGCTCTCATGCCCGGCAACGCGGTTCGAACGAAAGTGTCTGCGGTCAAGAGAAGATGGTTGCGTTGCAGCGAGCTGCGCGTTTGGCCAAGATTAT
>Ga0099828_10001640_pt1 | contig 15136 bp, 15 predicted proteins | sample CZO8metaG_2_FD_79338 | JGI IMG/M metagenome (GOLD analysis project Ga0099828, IMG submission 79338) | Vadose zone soil microbial communities from the Eel River Critical Zone Observatory, Northern California, USA - CZOApr15con2H1.8 metaG | ecosystem: Environmental > Terrestrial > Soil > Vadose...
ATGATCTACATCGAGCATGATGCAGTACTCGCCGGTGATTCTGGGGAGAATGTCGTTGATGGCTCCTGCCTTGAACCCTCGACGATGCTCTCGGGCGGAATATTCGATCCTGCCTCCTCCGAGCTTCTCACACAACCGTTTGGCCGCCATCCTCTCCCCTGCATCCTCAGTATCGTCACATAGGTAGAGGCGGAGCTTCTCAGCAGGATAGTCTAATTGGAGGAAGGCTTTCAGCATGGATTCCATCACGCCGAGGCCCTCACGGTAAGCAGGGACTACGATGGCCACGCTGGAAAGCGCAATTGAACTGGAATCCAGCACTTGACCATTTGGATGATTGCTCCTTCGATGAATAGCGTAGGCATAGCCAAGGTTCCAAGTGAGGTAGAAGCTAGAGGTGACCAGGAAGAGAGCGGAGACGGCGAAGACTATAGGTCCGGACCAGTTCAGGTGCGAGATCAGATAACCGTAGAGGAGCAGGTTGACGAGAGCGAGGGACCCGCCTAGCCAAGTGTTACGATTCACCCTCCGCCCGCTCTCCTAGAATTGTCCGAGTCATTAGTAATACCGCGGGCCTGTTACTTTAGCCAAGCTCTTTGGACGAGCACCAAAAACCCTTGAACGCTCGCGCGAAGCGCGTAAGCAGGGCTGTTGTACCCATTGGGCTTTTGATAAGGAGCTAGTATATCAGGGTCGGACAACCAATTCTCGTTCAAGGCTCATAGGGGGAAACGACTAGAGCTACCTTCTCTCGGCTATCTTCGTATATCTGAACCCAGAAACCGTTGGTTGATTGACCGAATACTGGAAGGTCTATGGGACCGTGAAGCTCTTTGTCATCGTTAGAGACAGAGATGTGACCGAGACCCCTGCTGGGGTAGTTATGTTGACGCTAATGTTTATCGTGAGCAGGAAGGTGCCGGACTGGCGGACTCCTTCACCGGGTCCAAGTGTGACCGTGTGGGATCTTGTTCCTATTCCGCCTTGAATGTTCGAAATAGTTACTGTCGTGTTTGTTCCCGAGGGAGTGGTGAGGATTAGCGAGATATTGACCTTGGCAACTTCACTGTTGGATATGCTCTGGTCGCTGGTCTGGAGCGTTCCCCCTGTCTTCATTGCCATGTAGTTGTAGACTGTTACAGAGGCTACCGAGGATTGAGGAGTCGTGGTGCTTAGAGAGCCGGTGGTCTCGCTGAAGGTTACGGTGGCCACATTCACCATGAAGCCTCCGTAGACTAGGGCAGGCAAGACTAGGGCGACTGCCACTATGGTAACTATCAGCAGTGGTAGGCGTTTACGCCATACACTCTTAGCGCCTGTGGAAGAGGCCACTTTCGAATCGGCTCCTTATCCTTTAAGCAGTATAAGCCCCCGTCGCAACCAGCACTGTTCCTGTAGGGTGGCAGACTTTGTTTTCGAGATCGCGAGAATCGTTACCGGCTCGTGTTGGGCTAGGTACGGTGACGCTTATTGTAGCCTTCCATAGCCATCTTTCCGTGGCTCGGTTTGGCTAAGAGATGGGTCCTACTTTCCGCCGCTGCAGTGCTGTTGGTCATGGTAAGCTTCCCGTCCGCCCTTGCGGTGTCGGTCAATACTTTCAGCTTGGACAAGTCCACTTACAATCCTGGCGATAGTGGAAAGGCAACCCTGATAGTGTACAACGACCAGGGCGCTCTTATCCGGATAACCAGCGTCGATATGAGTTTCAACTACTTCTTCCAAGACGGCCTGGCGTATTCCCAGAGTTTTGTCGTGAACAGCTTATCAATGAACGTGTCCAGCAGCACGGCGTCTCAGTCGATTAGCGTCCCGTTCAGCCTACCCTCTGACGTTGCTGGAGGCTACTTCATCCCGTCGATACAAGTCACGTTCAACCAGCTGACCAGTGGCAATGTCTGGAGTGGAGACAGACAGGCGAACCTGGACGCGACGAAGCCGCTCAATGTTCAATCGCAGTACTACACTCTCTACCAGTCAGCCACGACACTTTCCTACTTGTTCATCGCGCTAGCAGTGGTCTTCTTGGGAACCACCCTGTACTTCGCTATGCGCTACTGGACTTCCAAGAAGCCGAACACATTCAATACCCAGTCCAGCCGGCAATGACCCGGGGACCAAAAACCACTTGGGGTTTCTGCAAGTGCCAAACGAATACTGAATTAAGGACGAAGCCGTTACAAAACCAATCAACCGTCTAACCGTCCACTGACTGTTGGGAGATCAGGTTGTCATTCTTTCTGCAGCAGCTCCATTGTGGGCACGGGTCTTGGCTGTTCTTGCCACCGCAGGGACCGGGACATGGGCCTATGTTGCTCTGCCTCGACTATCAGACTTGGCACAGGTATTGCAGGACTTATCGATCACGGCATCTGCGTGGAGCATGGAATGGCGATGAATCAGGGCTCCTCGGCCACCGCCGTCATAACAGCGGCCAGCGTGAACGGGTTTGACCTGGCAACAGGCCTATCGGCGACCGTATCCCCCAGAGTCGGGCTAACATCAGTCTTGGACCTCAATGTCGTCAGACCGTCGTCCGCAGGCGCAGTTAGTTCAATCTTGACCCTCACGTCTCAAGCCGCAGCTCAGGCCGGAACCTACGTCGTGACGATATCCTCCTCGGGAAGAACAAGGTCCCATTCTGCAACGGTTACGGTCACGGTTGCATCAGCAGACTTCACCGTTACCACTCCCGCAAACACGCTGAGGGTTGCTCATGGAGGCTACAATACTACAGTGATCACTATCACCAGTGTCAGTGGGTTCTCTGGAAACGTGTCTCTCTCGGCCACGACACCGCTCGCCTATATTGGACTGGCAGGAGCACCGTCCTTCGTGGTTCTGACCCGGGAAGCTCAGGCACTTCGTTACTGGCAGTTTCAGCAACCTCGCTAACAAAGCCCGGAATCCACATTGTCACCGTCACGGGGACAAGCGGGCTGATAACCCACTCCACCAAAATCCAAGTCCAAGCGACCTCCTCAAGCACTTGAGGCAACTTGCGGATTCGAAGCCATGAACTTGGACTCTTACAGTTTCAGCTCGGTTACCAATGTGACGCTTTACCTTCGCAACACGGGGAGCGCCAACATTACCCTCGTTACGTATTACGTAAAGGTCGCGTCCGGCGATCAGTACTCTCGCACGACGTGGCTTGGTCCAAACATATCGCCAAACCAAGTCGCAGCAACGTTCATCCTTATTGGAAGCAGCTGCGGCTCTAGCTGCACGCTTACTGGTCCACCCTTCACCTACACCGCTGGAAACTCCTACACTGTACTCGCCGTTACTGCCCGGAACAACCAGCTCAGCTTCACCATTACCCGATGGTGGGACACTTTCTTCACCACGTTTGATTTCGAGATCTGTAAAGAGAGCTTTCAATTTCTTGACGTAGGAGAGTGAAAATGCTCACCAGCCTCCTCTGGATCAAGACCTCTATCTCAACCCCGCCGTAGAAATCTCTCGCAATCTGGGCCCTACTATGACGATAGAAAGGCTTAAGCCCTCTACCGTCGAGGCCCTACCGAAAATTTCCCAGTGAAAAGAACATGATTAGAAGAAATAGAATCTTTCTCGTCGCGCTGCTCGCAACACTATCCGTTGCATCATTCACTACAACCTTGACGCCCAGAACTTCAGCCCAGAAGGCCACGCCCCAATTCAATGGTCCGCCATTATCCGGAATATTCGCCTCAGCGGCCGACTTCTCGAGCGAGACTCCCGGAGTGGGCCAGATTACTTTGGCATCATGCACAGACGGCACCGATCTCGGGGGCGGAAACATCCGAGTAAACTGTGACAGCATCAAACTTCCCCACAACGAGATGAGTATCGCGGTAGACCCCACCAACGCCAACCATATTGTTGCCGGGTCCAATGATTACGAGCTTTTCTTCGTGGGCTCCACAACAATCGAGAGAATAATCGCAGGCTTCTACACCAGCACCGACGGCGGAACGACGTGGCATAACGGTCACATAGACCCTGGAGGCTTCACCTTCGGCGGCGACCCAGCCGTTGCCTTCAACGTCAAGCTTGGACTAGTACACTACGGCCAGACTGCGTTCAACGCCGGCCAGCACGGAGGTTTCTCTACAGCCACAGTCGAAGTTAACACCTCGCCAGACGGAGGCCAGACCTTCGGCCATCCCGTCATAGTCGCCCTCGGCATGGGAGGAACCCGGGTTACAGTCTTCAACGACAAGTCCTACATTACTGTGGACAACAATCCCACCAGCCCATTCTTCGGCAGACTATACGTGACGTGGACACGTTTCACGTTCGACCAGTTTGGAGGCTACATCTCATCGCCCATTTTCCTCTCCTTCTCCGACGACGGCGGACAGACCTTCTCGGCTGGACACGAGATCAGCGGAACAAGCTCAACACTATGCGCCAATGCCTTCAGATCCTTCAACACAAACATCTGCAATGAAGACCAGTTCTCCTCGCCGGTGGTTGGACCCGACGGGACAGTCTTCGTTGCGTTCGAGAACCAGGAATTCCAGGGCTCCTCAACAGGCTTCAGGAACCAGTACCTAGTTGTCAGCTCAACCGATGGAGGAGTCACATTCAGTGCTCCATCCCAAGCGGTCTTTCCCATCTTCGACGGAAACAACGACTACCCAATCAACGTCAACGGCCGACAAACACTCTCCAACAGTCAGTTCCGGGTCAACTCTGCAGGCAACCTAGCCGTCGACCCCTCCTCAGGACCCGGCCCTAGCACGACCAGACTTTACGTCGCCTTCTCGGACAATCGGAAAGGTGTAGCAGCCTGTGCGCCTACATGCAGCTCCTCGACTGTCACCACCAATACGGATGTCTTAGTAGTAAACTCTGCCAACGGCGGGGCCAGTTGGGGTGCGGTCGTTTCAATCCCTCCTGGCGGCGCCTCCGACAATGACCAGTTCTACCCCTGGGCTGCCGTCAACTCCACCGGTGGTGTGTTGAAGGTGGCTTTCAAAGACAGAAGCTACGATTCAGCCAATGTGAAGTATGGTGAGACCCTTGCGACATCAACGGACCACGGCGCAACCTTCACTTCGACCAGAGTCACCACGGGCACCGGCACAAGCAACCTGTCAAACCCGAACGACTCCCGCTGGTTTACCAACGGAGGAACAACGATGGGCAAGGCCACGTTCATAGGCGACTATGAAGGGCTGGCCATCGGAACCAACGGAGTATCGCATCCCATCTGGACTGACATGCGCTCATCCCAATTCCCGTCTCCACCCCCCGGCAGGGGTCACAACACCGAGGATGCAGTCACAGCATCGCTCTAGACAACTCAGAATACAAAAGAGACTCGTCCCGAATCTCCCTTTTTTTTCCTCCTAAAGTTCCAAGCCATAGGCTCGATCTGCCCCTAGGCAGGTCCATCTTGAATTCTTCTATCTAGACTCTCTGCGGACTCGATTAAACAGGAAGTTTCCCGTAAACAGGTTTTCTATTAGCTCTTCCCAAGTCTTGAGCATTTTGCTTTCAAAGTTTTGAAATCCACGACCATGTGCGACGCCCCGAGAATCCCGTAAAGATTAGGCCCATACAGGGTTAAAACAATCGAACGTTTTCCATGGGCATAGAATGTCTGGCCAACAGGGAGTTGACGGCCCCTTGCAGAGTTTTTCCGATGGGTTGAGCCTAAGCAAGAAGGTCTACTATCTTGCAATCTTGCCCTTTGTGCTTGACGCTTTTTTCCTAATCGGCACCTACATCCAGACGGAATACTCCTACTATTTCCGATTCGGGGCCAAGGTTTCGCTACCCGCGTATTTTCCCTCGCTCACCAATGTCTACGACTTTCCTTCACGTCCAGTCTTCCAAACCAGTCTACCCTTGCCCGTGAATGACCCACTCTTAGTCCTGCTCTCAGAAATTTTCTACACTCTGATCGTTACTTATGTCGCCGCTGGTTACCTTGGTAAGCTGAACGCGGCCAGACTTGGCGATTCGTCGCCCTTCACTGTACTAGCAAGCAAGTATTTCACACGAATCCTAGGCTACGCCTTGCTTTGGGTCGTTATAGCCTCTCTTGAAGCTCTATTCATCTTGAGCTCTGTGCCGTTAGCCATTCTCTACGTCCTTCTACTCTTCGTTGTTAACTACTTCGTCTTTCTCACGCCTTTTGCAATCATTGTCGATAACATGCGCTTTGCCGAAGCTCTGAATCGCAGTGTACTCCTATCGACCTCTAGTGCATCGAAAACTGTGCCGTTTGTGATGCTGTATCTTTTCGGGACACTTGTCATCTCCGTTCCGGTTTACTTAATCCTGAACCTTCGTATCATCGGCTTCTTCATCGCAGTAGCCATCTTCGCCTTCGTGGGGACTGCTCTAGTCGCTTCAACTCTCTGCTTCTACGTTCGGATAACTCGACAACATCCTTTGTCTGGAGCTACGTCTACTCCCAGTATGCCTAGCGATGGTCATAGCTCCGTATCATAATCAGTTACAGATTCTCGTATCTTTCGGCATTAGATTTCTGAGAAATCTCCTACCGTGGAGCAATGCGAAAGTGTTGCCTCCAGGCATTGAATCAAGTGTTGGAACTAGGCACTTGAACTTAGGCCCACTGTTTGTGGTTTCGTATCGCCTAAGCTGACCTCACAGCACGTGTCTTAGTAGTCGGTATTTCGATATTCGAGTCCGAACTAGTAGTCTGGGAAACGGGAAGTCTGAAAGGGTTCTGCGAGTGATCCCGCGACTACCGGAGGGGACGCGGAGGATCGAAACGGCCGAATAGACACAAAAAGGGAGATGAATAATGTTGGATGAATCTTCTGAGGATTCTGAACGGCGGCAGGTTCTTTCAGATCTTCGTCGAATGACAAAGATTGTGATGGACAACTTGGAAGATGGGTCTCGCAAGAGACTCCTTGACGCCAAGGAACTACGGTTACTCGGGAGTATGGTTATGAGGTCTACACGTCTATGGCTGGCGGCCCAGCGTGGCGACTATGGAAAGGAGATGGACAAGATACTGCGACAATCGGGAGAGAAGCCTGATCAAAGAGGCAGGGAGGTTGAGAAGAGTGTCCGAGAAGACCGATGACATTGATGCCGACTGTCTAAGGGACAGGGCAATCAGGCAACTTCTTGAGTCGGTAGACTTCGCCTTCAAGAAGTTCCAAGACACCAATATCGACTTGAAGACGCGACAAGGATGGTTTGAAAAGCATACGAGCGCTGTCCTGGCTTTGAACCAGCTTCTCAAAGATCTACAGATGAAGAAGTGGGAGATAAGACTGCAGGAAGTGGAAAAACACGGGATCCAATACTAGAGTCTAACGAGTCCGCGCTCTAGAAGCTGCTCCCAAGTCCAAGTGCCCATGACAACCATGATTTCGTCCCTTGTTACGATTGGCTTCAGGAATCTTTCAGGGTCGTCCAACGAAAGTCGGGGGCAGGCGGTGTCGACGAATGCTTCAATGTCTTTGAAGTCTAGAAGTTTTTGCGGGACGACTTCGTCAGCGTAGAGTAGCGCTGCTCTCTTCCCCTTCTCTTCCAATTGTCGCTGAATGTTTAGGGCGATTGTCGGGTTGCACTGTCCCGGTTTGGTGGAGACGATTATTCCGAAACTATTTGCTTGTCGGGCTTTTTCGACCATGGCGTATCTCTGCCGTATTATTCTTGCTCGGTCCTGATCCAGAGAGCGAACGGTTCCATCGTACGGGTCCGCGAGGATGGTTGGCTTCTCGACGGAGAGTGATGCTCCTAGGCCGTGGAAGTAGCTTCCGACGACTAGGAAGGAGTCGACCTCGGGCTCGATGCGTTTGAGTCCGAAATAGTCGCAACCTAGGACCTGGCCTGTTTCATGAGCCCAGGGTCCGCGTCCGGGAAACCGAACCTTGAAACCCTTCTCTTCCAAGAACCGGGTCATTTCTGGTAGAGTATGAAGATGCTGGACTACGGTTGCTAGTCCAATGTTCCTGCCCTTTAAGAGTGGTAGAGACTTTTCTAGAACCGGGATTACGTCGTGTCGGCTCTTGGCGGGTATGTAGACTACCGGTATGCCGTTGGACCCGTCTCTGAGAAACTCGTTATGACCATAGTGAACCAACATGTCAGCCTTGAGACGAACAGCCGCGTCCAAGGACAGATCGCAGGCGCCCCAAGCTGGGACTGCGGAGACGAAGGCTTCAGCACCAGTCTTCTGCTTGACAATGCTCGCGAGACGGGGACCCTCATTCTTCAACCCGTCAGGCAGCTGAATCAGTACCCTTCGGGCACCTCTCCCCATTATCTCCGCTACCAGTCTATCCTCCTCAAGATCGAACATGGACAAGACGAATCTTCCACAGAGAAACCATCCAGATGGTTCTGTTCGATATAAACATCCGAAACGCCGGAGGGAGTTCCGCGCCAAACTAGGACAGGGTAACACGAGTGTTAAGCCAGTTTCAACAGACGGGCTTGAGCTATGACAGAGACAGCTGAAGAGTTTGTCCGGGTCCCAGTGAACTCACTGTCAATCGCCACCTTCGTAGACAATTCCCTAAAACCAGGCGGGAGTGTATCTCTAGCATTTTCTGACGGCATTGTCAATGTTACGTTGGACCATCTCGGTGACTGGACTATTACAGCTGGCCTCTCAGCTCGGTCGGATCGACTGCTCCATCTTCTCGGGTCTCTTGAAAGATTGGGCTTCTTCCAAGCAGCTGAGAACGAAGGAATGATCTATCTTCTTTGGACTTCGGCACTCCAACGCAATCCGGATAACCGGATTGTTGCCGAACAGACACTGCTGAATGCTCTCAGGTCTTTTCAAACTTCCTCCACGCCGAGCTATATCGGCTAGTCAAGAAGAGCCCGAGAGAAGGGATATGGGTGCGCGACGTGTTGTCCGTATGGAAATACAAATAAACTAACTTGCTGCTGACAAGATCTGCTACCTCCAAACTCGCGCCTGGGATGGTTGGGAACAAGCGATAAAATGACTCTGAGGCACATGCGGGCTTCGTACGTTCAACCGAGTTTCATTTGACTCGCGGACTTTTCCTTTCCATGTCTTCCAGTCGAAGAGCCGCTCGCCTTTTTTCTCTTCCTTGGTTTCCGAATTCTAAGCAATCTTATGATCTGTCGTTTTGGCGATGAACTCACACTCACTGCCGATAGTTTTTTCCATATTCGTATACCAATTGGGCCGAATTTCTTTTCCAGACGCTCTTCCAAATAGGCCAAAGCCGCGGCCGTTTGAATGCTTTCGCCTGGATGCTCACTAGCATATTTCAAAAGGGCGGTTATTATCTGGATTACTATATCGAATTGTAAGAAGACTGGCCCCTTAATTGGCCGACGCGCTTTCATTCGCGCATGATATTCACTAAGATCATCTTTGCCCTCTTTTGATAGAAATACGTAGAGAGCTTGTGAGCTGGCGAGAGTTACCAAAACATTACTTGAATTTGCTATGCATCCGCTGGTTCTCAGAATTTCCTCATGTAGTCGAATTACCGAACCAGGAGATCTTCGAAGGGTTCTCTGAAGGCTGATTCCGGGATAGAAATTGTCCCTGACTAGAATCCTAGGCAATGGCTTTCAGCAAGTGAACGTTGTCGTCCAGTTCTGGACCAAGGCCTTGGACTTTCTTGTAGATGTCTTCGATTCCGACTACCACCCCTTCTGAATCCCATCTTAGGAAGCCGGCGGTAACTAGATCTGCCACCTTTCCGTAGAAAGTGACCTTGGTATCTTGTTCCCGACGACCTAATACATTGTATGAGTACTCTAGTTCGCTGACACTCATCGGAATGAGTTTCTTTACCTTGACAGCCTTTACATAGTATGCGACGGTCGTATCTACGTAAGATGGGATTACCTTTATTCTCTCTATTATTTCCGGATAGAATTTCCAACATATGACGCTAGTGACGTCTATCGCCGTTTCATCAACATAGAAAGAGAATCCCTTTTCCTTCCTATACTTGTCTGCTATTGCAACAAGCTGATTTGTCTTCCGAAGGTGACCCGGTCTATCTTTGCTCTCTTCCAAGAAACCCGCCTTCTTCATCCAGTCGGAGTATAGACTGTATTCCTGCTGCTGCAGCCTAGCAAGCGAGATGTTTGGCAATGATAATGCCTGACTCACTATGGCGTTTAGAGGGTTGAGGAAGGATCGAATCAAGGGTATTCTTCCCCATTTGTCAGATCCATATTCCAAGATCATCGCCTCAATTTTGGCAAACAAGCTTGAGACTTCTTCTCGGAACTTTGCACTTAGCTCGGATTTTCTTGGGACTTGGACAACTTTCAGGTCGGAATCTAGGAGTATTTCTCCGAATGGCTCAAATCGGTAGTACAGCTGATCTTCTCGGCGAGGAACAACGTCCGGCGACGCCGGAACTAATGCTCTGAGGGGAATACGCCATAATCCGTTCGACGTTCTGATTGGATGTCCAGCCCTCAAGTTTACCCCAAGTCTTCTGAGGATCTGATCGGTAGCCACAGTTCTGGGAGTTATGATCGTTTGCAACAGTACCTTGCTTTGCCGCTTTTCGGCGCTCAATTCTGCGCTCCCAGACCCCGAGAGGTTACCACTGACCTTACTGTCTGATAAAGCTGTGATGGGTAAATTATGAAGGTTAATTGTTCAAAGGAGCGCCAACCGCGTTCGAAATCGTCGAAAGTGAGGTAGGTAGGAGTCCTTCTCATCAAGAGATTCGGGTCAACAAAATAGACGAGGTGGTTCTCGAAATCGACTTTCTGCACGATACACGCATGTCCTCCGGGGCTTTCTTCATGAGAAGTGGCCATGACCTCATCATAGATCACGATCTGGGGTATTGGCTTTGAAGGCGTAAAGGCGGGTTTGAGCGCATCTATTCCTGGTGCATGAAAGAATTCCTGTTTGATTGGTATTGGACCAGTCGCGGAGGGTCCTTTTGTGACCAGAGGTTCTTGTTGAATGAAAAAACGATCCAATTTGGTTTCGAGAGTGTCGTCATCTCCTTCGGTTATTTCGCCTAGGACACTCTCCACAGCCTTAACAACTTGGCTACCGTCAGCCCCTTCAAAGGCAGGGACTGCTAATTTGTCGAGAATTTCATGACATCGGTCACCTGTTACCTCGACACCCCAGTATTTTACCGCCATTAGAGCGCAAGCACCGAGACATTTAGTGCCATCGCTCGTATAGACAAAATAATTGTTCCAGTCGAAGGGCAACTCATACGGGGCTTTGGCAGACAACTATTACTTGCCACCATCGCTCTTTGCAATCAAGCTCTTTACATTTACCATGGTAATTCTTAAGCGCGTAGCACAAGCCATCTTCACTATTTCTTGGACAGCGAGAAAGTCTGTCCTTCAGGCACGCCTAGGACACGTCAAGCCGCTATCTCTACCGTTTGTGGTAAAGATTGTTTCCGGTTCACTACTTCCCTGACAGCGCCATCGTCCATCTCTATGACAGTGTCTGCCTCTATCTCTAGATCTCCGACATGGCTGATGAGGAAGATCTGCTTGAAGTTCTCGGACAATTCCTTATGCATCAAGGCGAGAATTCCTTCTCTGCGGATCCTATCCGAACTTCCCAAGGGCTCGTCCAAGAAGAGAAATTCAGGATTACGACCTTTCGCCTGAGGAATAAGGGCAAGGGCGAACGCCAGCCTCATAGCTAGCAACAGCTGATCCTCAGTACCTCCCGAGAATACTTCTTTGGGCCGAAATTCTCCCGCTTCAGGATCAAACACTCTCACGGTGTAGTCTTCCTCAAGCTGGACAGCTTTGTACCGGCCTGACGTGATAACCGGAAGGATCAAGCCCATGTAGCGTTCGACCTGAGGCTTCACCCGATTCCTCAGAGACTCAGACGTCTGTTCTAGTCCCTTGACAGAGTACTTGACAACTGCCAGGTCCTTCTCCAACAGCTGTACTTTCCGTTTCTGCTCGTCTACCTGTTCCTCCAGACCTTTGTTCTCTTCGAGAAACTGTCTCAGTTCAGTGATGCGAGTTATCGCATCTTCGATCTGAGTCTTAACTCGGGAAACGGAATCTCTCAAACTGTCCCGCATCTGGCTCGCCTCGCCAAGTAGCTCTGTGGAAAATTCGACTCCCTCAGGCAGAATAGGAAGAATTGCCTCCTTGAGGCTCGTTTTCACCTGAGAAATGTCTAGCTGGGCCTGAACGAGTTGTTTCTTGAGCTCGGGCTCTTCGCGCAACTGTTTCTGCAACATGTTAACTCGTTCCAGCAGAGCGCTGAGCGATTGCCTGTCTTGATTGTAGACAGATGAGGCCTGCTCCACAGCGATCTTGGGATCATTCAATCCTTCAAGAAAGCTGGAATAGGACGGGATGGCGTTCAAAGCCCGCAGAATACCAGTGGACCCTAGCCTTACCGTATCGCTGGCAACGCTGAGTTCATGCTTCACCTCTTCTAGCTCCTTTCTCCAAGATTCTATCAACTGAACGCCGGTGACCTGTTCCTGTTTTTCCTTGGAGACTTTGGCCTGTTCAGAGAGGGAAGCAATTTGTCGAGCCAACAAAAGTAGAGACACGACGGCAAGAGATCCCAGAAGAACTGTTAGTGTCAGGATAGTCAAGATGAAAGAGAGAATAGCTCCAGCCCCCAGGGCTGCCGTAGCGGTCAGGTAGGTCCAGATCTTTCTAGGGCCCGGGCCCGAGACGAGCTTCGACTCGTCGATACTTACGACTCTCCTGTTTTTCTCAGATATCTGTGCCTGCAGTCTCTGTTCTCTTTCTTTGAACTGGGTTTTCTGTAGCTCAGCGTCTCGAACTCTCTCCAGATCTTTCGACGCTTTCGCTATCGCACTCTCAGCTTCGGCAAGATCTCCAAACTTCTTGACCTCTGCTTCGGCTCTCTCAAGCTCAGACCGCTGGGAGTCAACGCTGGCGAGTTGTTGTTGGAGATTGTCCACCAGATGATTCTTGTTTTCAATATCCCGTTTGAAAGAGTCTCGCTGCTTGACACATTCATCGTATTCGTTTAGTGTCTTGTAAAGGGTGTCAGTTTCAGCAAACCGCTTCTCCAGACCTCGCCGGTCGGCGTTGAGCTTCTCGACCTTCCCCTCGAGATTGACGAGTTCGACACCTGTTTCTTTGTATTCTTTCAATTGTTATTGTAGAGATTCGAGACGCTGCCGCTCGAGTGTTATCTGTCCTGGGGTCCTGGTTGTTCCTTCGATTCGGGTCCGCTCAGTGTCGAGCTGGTCCTGGACCTTGTTGAAGCTCTCAAGGTTGAGGAAGACGTTGATGACCTTCCGCCTATCATCCAGCCTCTGCCTAATCAGTCGCTCAAGATCCTTCTGTGCCACAACGCTGCTCGCCACGATCTCGTTGTAGGTTATCCCACCCAGCAACCGTTCGACCTCGCTGGTCGTATCGTTGACCGTAGTGGCGATCGTCCGAGTCCCGTCGGGTCTGATTTCGTATAGCATGGCTCGGTTCGGCCGGGTCTTGTGAACCTCCCGGACCACTCGGTACTTGTTCTCTCCAATTTCGAACTCTAAGCGTACCTGCGCCTCCCCGCTTCCATAGCTGATGATGTCCTCGTTGCTAGGCTTCTGATTGGGCCGGATCATGCGACCGAAAAGAGCGTAGAGAATCGCGTCGAGAATAGTTGACTTTCCACTCTCGTTGAGACCTGTAATCAGAATTATCCCGTCGGAAAGCGGGAGCGGCTTGGCGAGCTTGAGCTTCTTGAAATTCTGCGCAGAAAGACTAGTGAGTTTCAGCTGACACCCTCCTCTTGCAATCTTGCAACAGTCGCCTTCCACGCCTCGTGGACAATAGGCCGCTCGTCATCCTTCACGTTTGATAGAAGGCCTTGGAATGTCCTGTTCAATTCTTCTAACGGGGTAGTCTTCGGCAGCGACTCCAGTGGAGTTACGTTGAGAACATCAAGGCCGTCTTCGTCGAACTCAACGTGGAAGAAGCGATCTTGACAATACGCCAGGAGGGCGGAGCGTTTGTAGGTTGACAACTGTTCTAGCGAGACCTTTCCTAATACTCTGATCCGCAGAATCTTCTCGGCACCAGTTCTTCTTTCGAGTACCTCTTGTATCTGGCGCGTAAGGCTTCCTCCCTCGCCAGTAACTCGCGAGTCCAGGGTTTCCATTGGACGGGCGGGAGTAGGGTGAAATTCCTGGTGAAGGACGCCTGTCTTGTCTAGTTCAAGCCAGAAGAATCCTTTATCTTCGCCTTCCTCGTTGAAGGAGGCGCGTTCGGTGCTGCCGGGATATAGCACTGGTGTCCCGTTGATTGTGTTTTTCTGATGTCTGTGTAAGTGTCCAGATGCGAAGAGTTGGAAGTTTCGCGGAATCGAGGATTTTACGATGTGAACTTCCTGCCCGAAGTAACCCTCGAAGCCTTCGATAGGGTAATGAGTGAGGAAGATGTTCACATCTCCTTCGCCACGTAGTCCTTGTCCAGCTAACGGGTCCTGATCAGGAGCGAGACCCGGATTGAGGCTCATTCCAGTCACATTGACCGTTTCGCCCCCGACATCGAACAGCTTTCTCGTGGGACGAGGATCTTGGAGTAAGTAGACGTGTCCCGACTTGGCGTGAACGGATAGGGGTGAGACTCCTTGCTCGATGCTCCGGGGAGTATCATGGTGACCGCTTACCAGGACGATATTGATCTCTTTCTCGTGTAGGAGTTTGAACTGTTCTGCAACGAAGGCTCGCGTGGGGTTGCCGGGAAGTATGCCATCGTAAAAGTCCCCGCCAATTAGGAAGAGGTCTGGTCGATTCTCCAATGCGAAGTTAACTAGGACCTCAAAGCATCGCTGAAAGTCCCGTTTACGCTCGAACCTCTTGGGACCATACTGGACAGCTGACGGGTCCAAGTGATTGTCGGCGGTAAGCAGTACGTGTACTGTCACGGCGGCCTATTCTCCTGGGGACGAATCGTCTGTCTTTGGAACTCGCAACAACCGCGCCAGCAAGTAATGACTGGAGACCGGATGGATCGATATTAAAACTGGAGGCGGTCGAACATGTCCAATACCATCGCCTCAGAACCCTTGTTGGTCATGAACGAAGTTGTAACTTGACCCAGCGTCTCAAGGTTCCAACACAAACAAATAGCATCTGCCCAACGATAAGACTCCAATCGGAAAGTGTGAAACATGACAGATTCAACACCCAACAGTTCGTGGGGCGCGTTCACC
>Ga0099828_10001642_pt1 | contig 15127 bp, 13 predicted proteins | sample CZO8metaG_2_FD_79338 | JGI IMG/M metagenome (GOLD analysis project Ga0099828, IMG submission 79338) | Vadose zone soil microbial communities from the Eel River Critical Zone Observatory, Northern California, USA - CZOApr15con2H1.8 metaG | ecosystem: Environmental > Terrestrial > Soil > Vadose...
CGCACCATGTCGTAGGCGAAATATCCGATGGCGCCGGCGACCAGAGGCGGCAGGCCCGGCAGGCGCACCGGGCGGTAGCGCTCGACGCGAGTCCGCAGAAATTCGATCGGATTGGTCCGCTCGCGCGAAATGCGGCCCTCTTTTTCGAGCATGCAGGCCCCGTTCACATAGCGGAATACTTCGACGGGATTCGCTCCGACGAAGGTGTACCGGGCAACTTTTTCGCCGCCCTCGACGCTTTCGAGCAAGCAGGCATAACGAGCGCCGCGCGCCACCCGCAAGTATGCCGAGACGGGCGTCAACGTATCGGCCGTGAACGTCTCGAATACGGGCACGAGATTTCCCTGCCGCGCGAGCTCACAAAAAGATTTGAAGTCAGGTTGAATCACCGTTTCACCAAACTCAGGAGCTGCGACCGTGCGATTTTTCCTCCGCGGCGAGCGCCGATAGAACCGCGCGGCGCATCGCAGCTTCCGGGGCGCGTTCCCCCGTCCAGATTTCATACTGCGCGACGCCCTGAGCCAGAAACATCTCGACGCCGGAAATCGTCTCGATGCCGCGCGAGCGAGCGATCTGCAACAACTTCGTTTCGCGCGGACGATAAACCATATCCATAACCATCCGGCAATGGAGTTCTGCGCTGCCGAGCGGGGAGCCCCCGCGCGGATACATGCCAACGGGCGTGCAGTTCACGACGGCGTCAAAGAACTCCCGCCGCAACTCGGACCGCTCCACTACTTGCCCACCAGCGGCTTGGGCCAGACTCCGGGCGCGCTGCGGACGCCGCGAACAAATCCCCACAACCGCTCCGGCCTGTCCGAGCGCAAACGCCGCCGCTCGCGCTGCGCCGCCTGCACCCAGCAAAAGAACGCGGCTCCCGGCCAACCGCATGCGGCGTTCCAAGCTTCGCAGCACACCGACGTAATCAGTATTGTACCCGTAGAGCCGCCCGCCTCCACGCACGACCACCGTATTGACGGCTCCCATGCGGGCGGCCAGCGGATCGCAGTCGTGGAGAAGGCGCAGAATGGCCTCCTTGTGCGGAATCGTGACCGCAAAGCCCGCTACGCCGAACGGCTCCAAAGCTTGCAGAAAATCGCGCAGATCACGGACGAGGAAAGGTACAAACACCGCATCTACTTGGCGCGCGCGAAACGCCGTATTGTGCAGCAAGGGTGAAAGCGAATGCCCGACCGGGTTGCCGATGACGGCGTACACGCGGCTTCGACGCGAAATGTACCCGGCCCGGTAGAGGTGCTTCATCGCCTGGAGCGAGAGCTGGCCGGGTGCTGTGGTCTGCTCGACGGCGGCATAGGCCAGAGCACTTCCTGCCCGCAGCGCGAGGATACGCCCGGCAAGGCCAACCTCGTCCATGGGGACGGCCACTCGATTTCCGCGGGCGTGAGTAATGCCAGTGATCTTTACGCTATCGCGGATGGAATTGCACACCGCCGCGATTTTGACAGCGTCGCCCCCGGCCCGCTCCAACCGCCGAACGATTTCGGGAAGGCCCGAAGGTGTGCGGCGGAAATTATGGTAGGAGATCAAAAGGCGCGCGGGGTGCAGGGCGCGCCGGAGATCGGCCGGAGCAATGTGGGCTGCCGTCTCAATCTCGACGTCGCACCAATTGCAGCCTGCGCGGACCGCTTGCGCAAGTATTTTGAGCTGCGTTTTGCGGTTTCCCCAAAACAGACCACCTCCCTGGCGTGTGCGGCAGGTTGCGATGACGGTAGCCTTGAGTCTCTTATGGCTCAGCCAACGCAGGAAGGCTTCTCTTTCCCGGACATTGCGGAGGTAGTCGAGGCGCACCTCAAGGGTTCTCGTGGTTTTGAGGCCCCGGAGGAGGTCCGCACGCATCTCGTGCGCTGTGGTTCCAGCAACAACCGCGCAGATGCGCTCTTTACCAAACGGCCCTCCCAAGCCCGCCTCCCCGTCGAGACCCTAAACTCCCGGCTTGTACCATGTGGGTAACACATATGTAAAGCCAGGGATGGGTTTTCTTGACGGTCCGGCGGGAGGATGCTAGCTTGAGATAGTGAATGCCCTCCAAGGTGAGGAACGGTTTTCGTCACAGGAAGGAGCGGCACAGATGCCCGGACGTATCGGTTATCGTATTCTTAAGATGGGACTTATAATTGGGACCGGCCTGCTCCTGGGCGCCGGAAGTACGCCCGCGCAACAGGCGGTTTCTCCTCTTACGGAATGGGATATTTATTGCTCCGGGCTTGCAACCACGCAGGCGCCTCCGCAGAACACCTACATAATCTCGGGCGAAAACGCCAGCTACATGGTCGCCTATTTCAAAGGCCGAGACGTCTTCATCAACCGGGGAGCGGCTCAAGGCGTACAAGTTGGAAACGAGTTTGAAGTGATCCGTCCGGTCCGGGACCCTCTCAAATCCAAGTGGTTCACTTGGCAGCCGCAATTGCTTCGCGCCATGGGAACCATGTATGCGGATATCGGACGCGTCCGTGTGGTTAGCGTGCAAGCGAAAACCTCCGTTGCGGAAGTTGAACTTTCCTGCGATATGATGCAGCGTGGCGACTTGGTCCGTCCGTTCGCAGCCAGGCCAGTCCCTGCATTTCACGATGTGAAATTCGATCCCCTCATCGCCCCGACCGGGAGAGGTAGGGCGATGGTCGTGACCGGAAAAGGGTATACGAACGCGGTTAGCGCGGGCGACATCGTGTACATAAATCTCGGCAGCGCGCAGGGCGTCCAGACAGGCAACTATTTCCTCATGTTCCGGTACCAAGGCGCGCGGAACGAGTCGATTTACCAAGTCCCAAGAATGGCGTACCAAGTGTATGGGCTCGGCAGCACCCCGGTCCCTTATGAGTGGAACAGCTTGCCGCGGGAGGTAGTCGGTGAAGGGATCGTGTTGCGCACGGGTCCGAATTCTTCCACGGTGATGGTCACCACTGCCCGTGAGGTTGTAATGGCTGGGGACTACGTCGAAATTGAGTAACGCTGAGCCTTAGAGTTCCTCCCCTCAATCCGCAGTTGAACCAAGAAGGCCTTGCTCCGGAGGAAGGAGCAAGGCCTTCTTGCAAGCCCGATCGCCGGGAGCAACCACCGGTGAGGTCTGCGTTGTACTTGGCTGAGGACAATCGTCAAGCCTGAGATTTTTACGCCCAGCCCAACTGTCCCCTGGAATCAATTGCCGGAAATTGCCCGGACGCTCGAATCCGAGAAAACCTCCGCGGTGAAGGCATAAATGCGGGCAGTAAAAATCTTCCACGCATCGCTGGGCAGGCCTGCCTTCGCACAGGTCTCTTCCAAGAACCGAGGAGCAGACCATTGGCGCTCCGTCGCAACCTGCGGGAGCAACAGTCCTCTGGAATCCCCTTGGACAATCATCAGTCCGTGAAGGCCCACGATGACGGCTTCCGGCGCGATGGGTTCCAGCGGCGAGAGAACTGAGATCTCGATCTCCAGATTCACCAGCTCGTCAGCGACGACCGGGGGAAAACGCGCATCATGCAGAGCCGCGTTGATCGCCGCGCGGACCACCGTCTCCGCGAGCGGCCCGGGGTGTTCCACTTGGCCCACGCAACCGCGCAGCCGGCCGCTGTGGTGCAGGGTCACAAAGGCCCCGCCGGGAACACTCAACGCGCCCGTGTGCGTTGGAACATCGGGAATCCGTTTTTCAGAGACTACGCTGACAATCGCGCGGCGCGCAAGTTCCAGCAGCGTGGAGCGGTCTTCATTGGACAGTCGGGACATCCTGGGCTTTCTTACGAGGTTCGAGGATCCGCAGGCGGCGATGCTGCTTGACGCTATCGTCCACGCGGCCCCAGAATTTCTGAAAGTACTGCACTGCGGAAACGATTGCGCTCCCTACCACAAGCCACAACAACAAAACGCCGAGCGGCCGAAAGACTGCGTGTTTTGCCGCCAGGATGATGCTACACACCGCCATCACTTGCAGCACCATTTTCGTCTTCCCCAAAGTTGACGCGGGGATCGTGAAGCCCTCCGCGGAAGCGATATTGCGCAGGCCAAGCACCACAATTTCCCGCCCGATGATGATCACCGCCATCCACCCTTGCACCAGGTGCATCTCCACCAGGGAAATAAACGCAGCCGACATCAGCAACTTGTCTGCAATGGGATCGAGCAAAATTCCGAGCGTCGTGACTTCTCTCCGCCTCCGCGCGTAATAGCCGTCCGCCCAGTCCGTGGCCGCAGCCATGAGCAGGATCAGAACCCCCCAGACTGCAAAATTAATTGGCACTCCAAAGAACACAACGTTAGGCGCGCGCGTTAAGAGGATGACAACTAGGACTGGGATGAAGAAGATGCGCAGTATTGTCAGGCTATTCGGCAGGTTCATGGCGCACCCGGGGGGCTCCCTCACTCAGGATTTCATCGCCCGCCCAGCCGCGAGGCAACCCCACTATAGACTCAGCCTTCCAGGCAGTCAACGATTGCTCGAAACCAACGTGGGAACGCCATATATCCACTAGGATCTGCGTGATCCTGGCTCAATTCCCACGCCGGAGTGGGAAACCTATTTGCTGCAACCCTGTGCAAATCCTTGTCGAACCGGCAGGAGCCACGCTGACAACACTTTTGCTGCAAAGCGCAGCGAATTAACCCATAACATATTGTACCTAAAAGAGTTACTAATAGCCCCCGGGGCGGAAACGGCTTCAACCTGCAAAAATCCTCAGTTTTCAGCACGCGGTCGTTTTCGATTTCCACAGGATTTTCACCGGCCTCGACCCCAAATGAATAAGCCTGTTGGGTTTGGGGTTCGGCTTAGAGGACTGTCTTCGGCTGGATGGCCAATTTTCCTTATAGGGTCCTCAGTGGTTTGGCGCAAGTTATTTGCCGGGGCCTGATCTTCCGGTCAAGCAGGCGCGAGTGCAGAGCTAATTTTGAGTCGGCGCGCGACCGACGCAGGGAGATCTGCTTCAATCGCCATCGTCGAATCTTGCACTTCGGAGCGAATGACACGGCCCAGAGCGTGGACCAACGCGATGGAACGTCCATCCGTCAAGGGAAGGCTGAAGCGGACGCGCAAGACGGGATCTACGGGCATCGCAGCGTCAATCCGGCCGAGCAGCTCCTCCAGGCCTGCGCCAGTTAGCCCCGAGACCCGCACGGCATCATGGCTTCCGTTCAGAGAGAAAATCTCTTCAGGGATGAGCCGGTCGATCTTATTGAGTACACGCACGCGCGGGCGTTGGGCCAAGCCCAATTCGTTCAAGATTTTTTCCACCTCAGAATCTTGTTCGGCGTGGTGGGGGTTGGAGACGTCGGTGACGTGCAAAATCAGTGCGGCCTCTTGCGCTTCCTCGAGCGTGGCGCGGAAAGCGGCGATCAGGCCCGGCGGGAGATCGCGGATGAAGCCGACGGTGTCGGAGAGCAGCACGCGGCGGTTCGAGGGCAGGCGGATGGCGCGCACCGTCGGGTCGAGCGTCGCAAACATTTTCGAGGAAACCAGCACCCCGGCCTTGCTGAGCGCATTGAACAGCGTCGATTTCCCCGCATTGGTGTAGCCGACCAGCGCGACCGTGCCCAGCGGTACGGCCTGCCGGGTCTCGCGACGCAGGGAGCGCTGCTTGCGAATCGCTTCGATGGCGTTGGTGATCTTGCGCACGCGGTCGCGGATGCGCCGCCGGTCGGTTTCGAGTTTCTGCTCGCCGGGGCCGCGCGTGCCGATGCCGCCGCCCAGCCTGGAGAGTTCCTTGCCCGATCCGGCCAGCCGAGGCAGCAGATAGTTGAGCTGGGCGAGTTCGACCTGGAGCTGGCCTTCGCGGCTGCGCGCGTGCCGTGAAAAAATGTCGAGGATGAGCTGCGTGCGGTCAATCACGCGGCAATCGGTGCCGCGCTCGAGGTTGCGCTGCTGGGTGGGCGAAAGGTTCCGGTCGAAGATGACCAGCGGTGCCTGGTGGAGGTGCGCCTCGATCTTCACTTCCTCGATCTTGCCCCGGCCGATGACGGTCGCGGAGTCAATCGCGTCGCGCATCTGGAAGACGGTTCCCACGACGCGAGCGCCCGCGCTGTGCGCGAGCTCTTCCAGTTCGGCGAGCGAAGCGCGCTCCGCTTCGCCGGCCTCCACGCCCAGGACGTGCGAAGGCCGCTTTAAGCCTACGCCGACAAGAAGGACACGTTCCTGCGTATCTGTCGAGCGAGTCGTCTTCATTCTACGGCGTTAGCGGATAGCGGATTCACGCACGGGAGATACGAGAGGCGGATCAACTTCATAAATCTATTATACACCCAGAAGGACTGCTTCACGGCGCAGCAGCCGTTGTCTTGAGATGCTCGGTCACCAGGCGTTCGGCGGACGCGGCAATGGCGGGGTCGTCGCCGAAGCCGGGGAGCCAGTGCACCAAGGGCTCCTTGCGGAACCAGGTAAGCTGGCGCTTGGCGTAGCGGCGCGTGGCCTGGGAGGTGGCTTTGGCGGCGGCGCCAAGCGTCACTGTTCCCTCCAGGTGCGCGCGCAGTTCGCCGTAGCCGATAAAATCCCACGGCTTGGCCCCGGCGGGAATCCCGCTCCGGACCAACCCGCCGACTTCCTCGCGCCAGCCGCGGTCGAGCATGGCGCGCACGCGCCGCTCGATCCGTTCGTAGAGGGCGGCGCGCGGCGGCTGCAAGCCAATCTTAAGCGGGGCGTAGCCCTCCAAGCGTGCGCGGCTTGCCCTGTGAATTTCAGTCAACGGGCGTCCGGTAAGCAAGCAAACCTCGATGGCGCGGATCAGCTTGGGACGGTCGCGTGGACCGATGCGCGCGGCAGCAGCCGCATCCAGCCGCCAAAGGAGACGGTAGAGGTATTGCAAGTTGTGCGCCTCCGCAAGAGTTTGCAGCCGCGCTCGCAATTCCTCCGAGCGCGCCGGGGCATCGGCCAGGCCTTCGAGTAACGCGCGCAGGTAGAGGCCCGTACCAACAGTAAAAACCGGAAGCCGAGAGCGGCGGCGCAGGTCTTCGAGCACGGCGATGGCGCGATTGCGGTATTCGCCGGCGGTAAACACCGCGCCGGGCTCAACCAAATCCAGCAGATGGTGCGGGACACTGCCGCGCTCTTCGGCGGTGGGCTTGCCGGTGCCGACATCAAAACCGCGGTACACCTGGGTGGAATCGCAAGCCAAGACTTCGCCGCCAAACCGCTGCGCCAGCCGAATACCCAGAGCGGATTTTCCCGAGGCCGTTGGTCCCACAATGGCCACCAACGGCGCGTTTCTGCCTCCGGATTTCCGCGGTTCTCCCTCAGAATCCAGGGCGTGCTGTGGAGATGCGCTCATCGGAGAAAATTCCAGTAACGGACCGCCAAGTAGATCAGAAAAAGCAGGGCCAGCAGAAGGATCCCCGACACCTGCGCCCGCGTCGGCCTCACTGGTAGTCCAAGGGTAGATTATACAGGAACTTGAAGCGAAGCTCGATATGGGGGCCGCTGAAGGCCGGGGGAAGCTGGTCGAACGGGGTCGAGGCGCGGATCGCAGAGACCGCCGCGCGGTCGAGCGGCTCCTTGCCGGAACTTCCGAGCAAGGCTGGCTCATTTTCGGGCACGACGCCGTTGTGCTGAATCCGGAATTGCAACACGACTACACCCTTGTCCCCAAGCTGCGCCGATTCCGGCATCACGGCGTACCAGTTGCGTTTGACGCTAGCCAGCACCCGCGCGAGATAGTTGCTGAAGTCCACCCCCTCGGTTGGCGTAAGCAGTTCGACGTTTCCCCCAAGGTAACCCTGCCCACCTCCGCCCAAGCTGCCACCGCCGCCAGAACTCGGCGCCGCAGGTGCCGGGCCGCCAAATTGCGCGCTGGGGCTTCCCCCGTCCTTGAGAGCCTCGTGGAGCGATTCCTTCAAAGCCTTCCCCGGCGAGAAGCGCGGGAGGACCAAACCGCTCGACTGCTGCGGCGGCGGCTGTACCGGCTTGAAGATACTGTCTTGGGGAGGTTGCTGTGTCCTGGACGGCGGCGCAGGCGCCGGGGGCTGCGTCAGCCCGGGCTTTTCAGGCGTGGGCTGCAGCGCATCCCGCACCACTCGTTCGGGCTCCGGCAGGCCCGGCAGGGGCTGTGGCTGGCGAGGAGGCGCGAGTCTCTGCAAGATGCGTGGATCAATCCGGATGCGAGGGCTCGCGGTTTGCGGCGGCGGTTGGACCTTCGGCACGTCACGCACATTCGGGGGCAGGTACAGCATGTTGAGATTGTCGCGGGCGATCTCGTCGTTTAGATTCCGCCGATCCGGAAGGAACTTCGGCTCCATAAAGACCAGAAGAATCACAATGAAGTGGAATGCGATCGAGGCGATGCGGGCTGCTCCGTTCCACGCGGAGGTCCCCTCCTCGACCGGCTTGGGCATCAGGACGACTTCGCCGGTGGTGAAGACGTCCGGATCGAGGACGCCGGGCAAGTCTTGAATGGGGACCAGCGGCTTCGGAGCGACGGCAGAGATATGGGCGTCTCTCGGGACTGCGACGCGTGAGTCAAGAATGGTCAGGGGCACATAGCCGGGTGTGCGGGATGTCACGTCCAGCGGAGTGTGCGGCATGTCGCGCGGCACGACCACGCGGGTGCCCAGCACGTCCAAGGGGAGATACGAGGGAATCGAAGTGCGGGGGTCGAGCTCGATGTGCGGAAGGTCCGCGGGCACCAGCGCGCGCGCGTCCAACTCAGAGCTGAGCCGGCGCGGTGGCGCGCCGGACGGGGCCGCCGGAAGGCGGGCGTCCTTCGGAACCAGAAGCCGCGAAATCATGGAATTGCCTGTGGGGTTGCAAAAGCACCCAGTTGGACGCGCCGCCCATGTTCCAGGATGCCTGCCATCACTCGGTCCGCCAGCTCCAGCGCGCGACGCCCGGCCGGGCCGTCTACCAGCGGCGTGCGGCGCGTGCGCACCGCATCCAAAAAAGCCCGGAGCTCGGCGCGCAACGGTTCTTCGCGCTCGGCCGCGAGCGTCGTGAAATCGAACTTCGGCTGCGGCCCGGGCTCTTTCACGCGCACGCGCAGCGCGTCCTGGCGGGTGAAGTCCACGGAAATATATTCATGGTGCTGAAAGAAGCGCAGCTTCCGCACGCGCTCGGTGGAGACGCGGCTCGCGGTGACGTTGGCGACCGCTCCCGACGCAAAATCAAGGCGCGCCTGCGCGATGTCTACTTTGTCGGTCAGGACCGGGATGCCTGTGGCCCGAATCTCCGTCACGGGCTCGTCCACGAGCGCGAGAAGAATATCCAAGTCGTGAATCATCACGTCGTAGACCACATCCACGTCCAAGCTGCGCGGCGTGAAGACACCCAGGCGATGCACCTCAAAGTAAAGCGGACGGTTGACAACGGGCACGACTGCCGCGAGGCCGGGGTTATACCGTTCCAGGTGGCCAACCTGGAGAATGCGGCGCGCGCGCGATGCCGTGGAAATCAATCGATCGGCTTCAGACAACGAGGCAGCGATCGGCTTTTCGACCAGCACATCCACGCCGAGTTCGAGCAGCCGGCACCCCACGCGAGCGTGCTCGACCGTGGGCACGGCCACGCTGGCAGCGTCCACGCGCCCGGCCAGAGATTCCAAGCTCGGAAAAACTTCCGTCGAAAATTCGGCGGCGAGTTGCGCGGCGCGCGCGGCGTCGGTGTCCACCACACCGGCCAGTTCAGCGCCCGCGAGTTCGCGATACACGCGGGCATGATTGCGGCCGAAATCACCCGCGCCGACCACGGCGACACGAATCTTATTTCGCTCCTGGGGCGCTGAATTCACTTTTTTCCTTTCCCCGGAGAGGACGTGTCTGGGGGAAAAGCTTCGATGGCAATGCCCGCGGCGTCTGCCGCCTCAATCACGCGAATTCGGTCGAGCAGCAGAGCGCGGTCAGCATCCACTGCCAAGGCTGTAGCCCGGCAGCGCTGCATTACTTCGACGGTTTGGAGCCCCACGACGGGTACGTCGAATCGCATGTCCTGCCTTGGTTTGCTGACTTTGACAACCACAATCGGCTCGCCCGCCACCAGGCGCGCGGCGCGCTCGATCGTTTCATCCGTTCCTTCCATGGCTTCGACGGCGACGCAAGCGCGGTCCCGAATCACGACGGTTTGTCCGAGGTCCAGCGCGGCAATCTGCCGGGCAATCTCCAGGCCGTAGCCGATGTCGGCGGCTTCGCGCGCGTCTGGCGCGCGCCGGGTAAGCACTCCCGCGGCGGGCACCAGCGGCTTCAGGAACGCTGTCGAATCCACAAGTTGGATGCCCTCCGATTCCAGCACGCGCGCGACGGCCCCGATCAGCGAGTCCGTATTCTTGAGCGGCAGGGAGAACAAAAGCTTCGCGAGCTTCCAGTCCGGGCGAATCGAACTGAAAATTTTGTTGTGCTTGACTTGTCCGGCCATGACCGCCCGGTTGACGCCTTCCTGGTGAAGCAGTTCGAGTGCGCGCGACAGCTCTCCCAGGCTGACCCAGTGCAGCCGCGGAGCAACCTTTTCGAGGTCCGGGGAAGCTTCTTCGCGAATCGCGATCACCGCCATGTCAATGCCCTGGCTGCGGGCCGCGTCCAGCACGAGAAAGGGAAATCGCCCGTTGCCGGCGATTAACCCCCAGCGCACAGAAGACACCGAAGCGGGTGCGGTGGACATAGGCGGAAAAGAATTCACTTATGCAGGCCGCGCTGCGCCGACTCAATGAACTGCACGAGTTCCCGGATATCGGGCGACCCGTTGAGCTGCGCGCTCATCTGTTCCAGGGCCTGCGTGGTGTTGAGCTTGGAGCGCAGCAAGAGACGGAAAGCGCGCTCGATGGTTTCCAGGCGCGCGCGGTCGAAACCGTGCCGCTCGAGGCCGATCGTGTTCACCCCGAAGCAGCGGGTCCCGCGCTCGGTGACCACGCGCGAAAAAGGCGGCACGTCCTGCGTGATCACCGTGGAGGCGCCGACGTACGCGTAGCGTCCGATGCGGCAAAATTGGTGCACCGGGCTGAACGCCCCTACGGTGGCGTAGTCCTCGACGGCGACGTGGCCGGCCAGCGTCGCCCCGTTGGCGAAAATCGTGTGGCTGCCGACGATACAGTCGTGCGCCACGTGCGAATATGCCATGAACAAATTGTCGCTGCCGATCCGCGTAATCCCGCCACCCTGCGCCGTGCCCCGGCTCACCGTGCAAAATTCCCGGAACGTGTTCGCGTCACCGGCCTCTAGCTCCGTGCGCTCGCCGCGGTACTTCAAATCCTGAGGGTCCCCGCCGACCGAGCAGAACGCATCGAACTGGTTGTTCCTGCCAAAGCGCGCGGGACCGCGGACGACCGCGTGCGACTGGAGCACGCATCCCTCGCCCAATTCGACGGCGTCGCCCACCACGGCGAGGGCAGCGACACGCACGCCGCGCCCGAGCCGCGCGTTTGGGGAAACGATGGCCCGGGGATCGACCTCACTCATTGTTCGGCACCCACTTTGGTGTCGGCGGGTTCAGCCGACGCGGCGGCGGGATCGCGGTCCACCATCTTGCACATCAGAGTAGCTTCGGCGGCCAGCTCGCCGTTGACCGTGGCCGTGCCTTGCAGTTTGCAGAACGTCATCCGCCAGTTGAGCACCACGACTTCCATCTTGAGCTGGTCCCCTGGAACGACCGGCCGGCGGAAGCGCGCTCCGTCCACAGCGGTGAAATAGAGCAGCTTGTTTTCCCGGTCTGGGATTTCAAGCAACAGCAACAGGCCGCCCGTCTGCGCCATGCCTTCGATGATCAGCACTCCCGGCATAACCGGCTTGCCGGGGAAGTGGCCTTGGAAATAACTCTCGTTGATGGAGACGTTCTTCACGCCCACGATGCGCTTGAGGCGCTCCATCTCGAGGATGGCATCCACCATCAAGAACGGATAGCGGTGCGGCAGAATCTTCTGGATGCCGATCGTGTCGAGAATCATTTCGTGGCCTCAGCGTGCGCCGGGGAATCGATACGCGTGAAGACAGCCCCCCTAATCCTGAATTATATGCGAAACGCACCCCCCCGCAAACGCGGTTCACAGCAAGGGTACACGGAGAGCAGTTGCCCGCCCTGTGGCGCGTTGCTAACATCGCCCGGATCGTGACCAACTCACTGCCCCTGCGGGAACTGTTGAAGTGGCTGCGGGAACGCGAGCGCGCGATGACGCAGCTGCTTAGGGATTTTGTGCGCGCCGAATCGCCCAGCTTCGACAAGGCCGCGGTGGACCACCTCGGCCGGATGGTCGCGGAGGAATGGCGTCGGCGCGGCGCCAGGGTATCGCTGCTGCGGCAGCGCAAGCGCGGCAACCACGTGCGCGCCAAGTGGGGTCCGCGTGGTCGCTCTGCCCGCGGGCAGATTCTCGTCCTCGGACATTTGGACACGGTGTACGAGTTGGGAACGATTCAGCAAATGCTGTTCCGCTTGGCCCGGGGGCGAGCCTGGGGGCCTGGCACCTTCGACATGAAGGGCGGGCTGGTGATTGCCCTCTTTGCTTTAGATGCCCTCGCTGCCGCAGGTTGTCGCCCAGAAAAGCGCATCGTCTTTCTGTGGACCAGCGATGAAGAGATTGGCAGCGGCACGTCACGCGCCATCGTGGAACGCGAGGCGCGGCGCAGTGACGCCGTGCTCGTCCTCGAGCCCGCGTCCGGGCTCAATGGCCGCCTGAAAACGGCCCGCAAAGGCGTGGGCGAAATCGAGCTGATTGCCACCGGGCGCGCCGCCCACGCGGGGCTCAATCCGGAGCAAGGGGTCAACGCAATCGAAGAGCTCGCGCTTCAAATCGCGCGCATTTCGGGCTGGAACCAGCCGCGCCGCGGAATCATGGTAAGCGCCGGCGTGATCGAAGGCGGCACGCGCACCAATGTGATCCCCGAGCGGGCGCGGGCTATGGTGGATGTGCGCGCCGCAAACACCCGGGGCATGCACGCGCTCGAGCGGAAATTCCGCTCGCTGCGGCCGATCCTTCCCGGAGCCGAGATCGAGGTACGCGGGGGCTTCAACCGCCCGCCGATGGAGCGTAAGGCCAGCGCCGAGCTTTACGCGAGAGCCCGCGCGGTGGCCCGCATGATAGGCCTGAACCTGAGAGAAGATTTTGTGGGCGGCGGGTCCGACGGAAATTTCACCGCAGCCCTCGGCATCCCCACGCTCGACGGCCTGGGCGCAGTCGGGGAAGGCGCCCACAGCTCAAACGAAAATACTGTCCTCCGCGCCCTGCCCGAACGCGCCGCTCTCCTCGCCGGGCTATTGTCTAGTCTGTAGCGTACGAGAAAACACTTCACACCTACCGCGAGCTGCGATGGATAGGAAACTGAGGCGTCAGTTCAGAGATACGCTTTGTGGAGGTAGCGCACCGTGGATTGCATCAGATCGGCGTAGGATTCGTGCAAGGCGGCGCGGACTGCATCTTCGGGCGCAGCTTCAGCGGCGAGGAGGTCCAGGATGCGCTCGATGTCGCCGAAGCTGCCTTGGGTTACGATCGCCTCCACGACGGCGAGCGACCAGGCGTACGCGCTCGTGGCAGCTTGCTGCGGAAGATTCAGCCAAGAGCCCTCATAAGAAGACAGCGAGATTTCCATGTGCTGGTCGTAGGCGGCGACCAGGTGCGCGGCGGCCGAATGGCTGCGCTTTCCCTCCATGTATTGCGCGACCCCTTCCTGGAGCCAGACCGGGCACCGGCCGTGAGTCTTCTGCATCAGAAAACTGTGCGTTAGCTCGTGCTTCAGGACGCGCGCCAGTTCGCTGGTCACGGAGGTCAAGCCATCCACGGGGACGCGGATGCGGCCGTCATTGAGCGCCCCGACCCAGCTCGGCACGCGGGTGATGTCCGCAAATACCTGGTTGGTGTAGAGGATCACGCCGATCGGCTCGGGCGGGGAGTAGTTGAGCGCCGCAGAAATTTCATTGAATTCGCCTTCGAGCGTGCGCAGAACTTCATGCGCCAGTTCGGGCACGGCGGCGCCGTTATAGCGAAGCCGGAAATGGGAGGTCTCGCCTTCCCGGTACCCAGCTTCCTCCTCGGCGTCCCGCATGGCCCTTTCGAGCGCGCGCTGCACATCCGGATCGGGCCGCAGCGCCTGGGCGCGCTTCCATTCCGAAACGCTGTCGGCAATCCGGTTCAATCCGTAGTAGGCCCACCCGGCCAGCCGGGCAGCGTCCGGGGAATCCGGCTCCAGGCGCTTGGCGTGATCGAGCAGATCGAGCGCCGAGGAGTATTCGCTGCGGCGCAAGTGTAAATACGCGGAGTCGAGCAGCAAATTCATGTCATTCGGGGCGGACCGCAACCCGGTGCGATAGAAGGTCAACGCCCGGTCGAAATCTCCCCGGCTGATTTCAAATTGTGCTGCCGCCCGCTCGGCCGCAAGCATCTGAGTCAGCGCCGCGGGGCTTGCGTTCCCATCGACCGCAGATTCCAAGCGATGGAGGAGTTCGAGGTCAATCGAGCCATCATGCACGACCGCGTGAGCCACATCTTCATTCGAGCCCGAGGTGAGCGTTTTGGGAGGCGCGATGGGTAGGTTGGCGGCCCTATCATTCGGCGCGCCAGGCGCGGGGTCAGACTGGCCGTCGCGCACCACCCGGTCCACGATCGATGCAGGAAGACTTAAGTGACCCGCGGGCGTGTCGTAGCTGATTTGCCCGTTTTCCTGCGCTACGTGCGCGGCCACAATCGTCCGGCCGTTCTTGAGGTAGATCGTGTCCGCGGAGAGACTCCTCGGCAAGGCAGCGAGAAAACAAAGAGCGGACACGGCCACAAAGGGCAACGCTGCGGGGGACCGCATAGACCTATTTTAACAAGCCCCGTTTTTGCCCCTCGGCTTTGCACGCGGCTTGATGCCCAATGTGGCTATAGCCTTGGGTTAATCTGTGGGCTTGTGGCGTAGGCTGGGGGCGCCGGGCTCGCGCGGTGTGGTGTCAACCGGAGGAGGCTCCGACGGCTCGAGCAGCCACCGGAATCCCTTGTCAAAGTCCACCATGGCCATGCTCATCTTCGTTTCTGGCGGGTTGACGGCGGCCAGCGCTGCACGAAGGAAATCGGCATCGGCGGTGGCCGTGGATTTGTCAGCTTGGCCTCCCACGACGAAATCCACGGATTTCGCCAGCGGGTCGCTCGACGCGCGGACCTTCGCCAAGCGTGGATCATTCTGCCGCAGCAAGTCAATCAACTCGGGGGCCTGGCGGGCGCGGCTTTCGATCGGGAAGCCAACTTCGAGGAAAGTGTGCGGC
>Ga0099828_10001644_pt1 | contig 15122 bp, 9 predicted proteins | sample CZO8metaG_2_FD_79338 | JGI IMG/M metagenome (GOLD analysis project Ga0099828, IMG submission 79338) | Vadose zone soil microbial communities from the Eel River Critical Zone Observatory, Northern California, USA - CZOApr15con2H1.8 metaG | ecosystem: Environmental > Terrestrial > Soil > Vadose...
AAGGCGCAGGTCACGCAGACCGGGCCGGCGCCGCTGGACAGCACGCCGGGCGATCTACGGAACGCGACGGTCGAATGGAGGCTGACGCCGAACGTCGGGGCGGTCGTGAACGTCAGCGCGCCGGTGGACGCGACGGGCGCGTCGACGATCACCGTGAACCTGCCGACCGCCGCCTACACGATCGAAGCGCAGGCCGGCGGCGCGTACGTCTCCGCGGTCGTGAGCACGACCCTCGCGGTGTTCGACCCGACGCGCGCGGTCGCGGCGGCCGGTAAGGTCTCGTCGCCGGCCGGCCAGATCACGACGTTCGCGTTCGCGACCGGGTACCTCGCAGCGCCGACGCTCACGGTCGGCACCGGCGGGACGCTGGCCCCCGGCGAGTATCGCGTCGCGTACAGCTTCGCCGGTCTCTTTGGCATCGAGACGGCGATCGGCGCGGCGAGCACGGTGACGGTCGGGCCGAACGGCGCGATCAACGTCGCCGCGATCCGGAACATCCCATTCGACAAGACGGTCGTCCGGTTCTACATCATGAGCGCGCCCGCGGGAGAGCCGACCGGCTTCGCGATCCAGCGCCCGGTCTCCAACGGCACGATGGCTGCGTTCCAGATCACGACGAAGCCGGCGGTCGCGAGCACGCCGCTGACCGCGCCGACCGGCGCACTGCTGCTGCGCAGCCGCGACGCGGCCACGGGGGCGACGAAAGCCACGTTCGTGGTCGTCGGGACACCGGGCGGATTCGACTGGCTGGTCATCACCGGCACGCCGCCGACCCGCGCGATCTTCGAGGGCACCGGGACGTTCACGAACGCGGCCGGCGTCTCCTCAAGGCGTCACTACCGCGTGACCGTCGACAAGCCGGCCAACACGTTCACGATCCAGATCGACGATCCAGCGAACCCGGCCACGCCGCTCGTGATCAGCGGCACGGTCACGCCGCTGCCGCTCGACGATGATCCGACGATGAGCGGGATCGTGTTCCGGTAGCGATCAGCCCTGAAGGCGCGCGCGCACGTCCTTCGTGCGCGCGAGTTCGACACCTTCGCCGAGCTCCTCGAACGTCGCCGCGCTCTCGTCCAGCATCTTGAACGCGGTCTCGCGGTCGCCGCGCCGGAACGCGATCTGCGCCCGGATCCGCTCGATCATCGCGATGCTGTGCCGCGCCTTCGCCGCGCGCGCCAGCTCGAGCGCGTGGTCCGCGGCGGCCGACGCCGCGGTCAGGTCTCCGGCGGCGAGCTCGGCGGACGCCAGGTCGCGGTAGACGCTGGGGAGTGACCCGCTCTTCTTTGCCTCGAAGCGGTCGCGCGCGGCCATCAGGTCGGCGCGTCCACCGGCGATGTCCCCGGCCTCGACCCTCGCCGCGCCCTGGTTCATGAGGACGATGTTCGCCTCGTTCGCGGCCCCGATCGCCTGGAAGATCGAGATCGCCTCGGCGTAGCGCGGCAGCGCGGTCGCGGGCTCGCCGCGGTAGCGGTGCATCTCGCCGACGTTGTTCAGCGTGACGCCGACGCCCCACACGTGACCGATGCGTCGCCGGATCGCGAGGCTCGTCTCGTATTCCCGCAGCGTCTCGTCGAGCCTGCCCATCCGGCGGAGGATGTTCCCGACGTTGCTGTGGAGGTCCCCGAGACCGACCTGGTCCCCCAACCGCTCGTAGGCGGCGAGGCTGTGGGTGTAGAGCTCGATCGCGCCGCGCAGATCTCCCACGTTGTTCGCGGCGTTCCCGAGGTGCTTGAGCGCGCTGGCCAAGACGTCGTCCGCAGCGAGCCGCTCGGCCAGTCGCACGGCGCGCTGCAAGGTCTCGCGGGCCGCGGGGTAGTCGCCGCGGCGCACCTGGACCTCGCCCGCGGTCGCGGCCACCCAGGCGCCCTCGACGGTCTCCGTCGCGCCGAGCACGGCGGTGGCCTCATCGAGCGCGCCGAGCGCCTCGGCGTATGCGCCGCGCGCGGTCCACGCGAGGGCCGCCTTGCGGCGGAGGCGCGCGATCACCTCGGGCCGGGCGTCCGCGGTCCGCTTCTCGGCCGAACGCAAGCTCTCGAGCGAGGCGTCATAGCGGCCGATGAGACGCTGGACGTCGGCGATCTTCTCGAGGATCGTGCCGGCCGAGGGCTCGCTCTCGCCGTCGCCCGCGCGCGTGAGCGCGGCCGCATAGAGCGTGAGGGCCTCCTCATTCGCGAACAGGGACCGGGCGCGGTCTCCGGCGCGTGCGAGCCAGAAGAGCGCTTTCACGGGATCGTCCCCGCGCTCGTAGTGGTGCGCGAGCATGTCGACGAACTCGTCGATCCGGTCACCGTACAGCTCCTCGATCGCCCTTCCGACCGCGCCGTGGGTATCCCGGCGACGGACCAGCAGCTGGGTCTGGTAGGCGACTTCGCGGATCAGCGCCTGACGGAACGCGTAGGTCAGCTCAGGCGTCATCGCCTTCGTGACGACGAATGCCTCGTGTTCGAGCGTCGCGAGATGCGGCGCGAGCGGCTGCCCGTGCTCGACCCGCTCGAGGAGCCGGTACCAGAAGGTCGCACCGATCACGGCCGCATCACGGATCACGCGTCCCGGGGCCTCCCCCAAGCGATCGAGCCGTGCCTCCAGAACCTCCTGCACCGTGGCCGGCAACGTCGAGGCGCCGCGCTTCAGCTCCCGCACCACCTCCTCGATGAAGAACGGATTGCCGCCGGTCCGCTCGAGCACGGCTCGCACCGTCGTCTGGCCGGGACCCCCCTCGTAGATCTCATCCACGAGCTCGTGGGCTTCGGCGTCGTCCAGCGGCGGGATCTCGAACGACTCGGCTTCCCACGGGGCGCTCCACCCTGGCCGCGCGGTCGTGATGAACAGCCCTGACAGCTGCGTCACATCGCGCACGAGCTCGACGAGGATCGCGGCGCTCGCAGCGTCGCACCATTGAAGGTCCTCGGCGGCGATCACGAACGGCGTGCGCTCACCGGCGCCGCGAAGGAAGCCGCGTAGGAGGACGAGGAGGAGGCGTCGCTTCTGTTCGGGATCCATCGACGATCGGTCGCTGAAGCCGAGGACGTCGAGGATGAGTGCGACGGCGCTCTCATCTCGAGGAACACGGAAGCGCTTGAATCCCTCACCGATGGCGCGGCGCGTCGTCGGCTCGTCGTCGGTAGGCTGGATGCGGAACGCCGCCCGGATCAGCGCGGCGATCAGCGCGTACGGGGTGAGGGTCTCGAACGATGCGCAGCGGGCGACCATCCGATCGACCTCCGCCGGCAGGCGCGCACGGAACTCGGCGAGGAGACGCGATTTCCCGACCCCTGCCTCCCCCTGCAGGTGAAGGACGCGGCCGCGGCGCGCGATCGCATCGGTCAGCGCCGCCTGCAGCCGTGAGAGCTGGCCCTCGCGGCCGACCAGGGGGCTTGCGTCGGGCTCGATCTCCTCGTCTCGGCGGCGTCCGATCACGCGATACGCCGCGACGGGCTCGGCCTTGCCCTTCAGGGTGACTGGGGGGAGCGTCTCGAACTCGAACGAGTGGATCGCGAGCCGCCGGGTGGTCTCGGAGACGAGAATCTGGTCGAGCGGGGCGACCGATTCGAAGCGCTGGGCGGTGTTCACGGCGTCGCCGACGACGGTGTACGCGCTCTGCACGTCCCCGCCAAGCATGCCCGCCACCACTTCGCCCGTGTTGATGCCGATCCGCAGCGCGAGACGGACTCCGTGCTCGCGCTCGAGGTCGTCGTTGAGCGTCTGGATCGAGAGCTGCATCGCGAGCGCGGCGCGGATCGCGCGCTCGGCGTCATCCTCGTGCGACAGCGGTGCACCGAAGACCGCCATGACGGCGTCGCCGATGTACTTATCGATCGTCCCTTCGTAGCGGCGGATCTGCCGCGCGAGTTGGTTGAAGTACGCGGCGAGGATGCCGCGCAGGTCCTCGGGGTCCAGCTTCTCTCCCAAGGGTGTCGAGCCGGAGAGATCGGCGAAGAGGACCGTGACGACCTTGCGCTGCTCGGCGAGCGCACTCGCCTCCAGCGCCCCGACCTGGAGCGACACGCTCGTCGCCGCTGCGCCGCCCGCGGACGGCGGGAGCGATGGACCCTGCGCGGCGGCGATCGGAGTCCCGCACGCGGGGCAGAAGCGGTCGCTTGCGCGGACGGCCGCGCCACACGACGCGCACACGGCCTTGCGCCGGGCACTCGGGGACATCGTCACGCCGTGAAGGGTAGGCGCGTGAGATGCGGATGCGCGTTGAGGTAAGAAACGCGAGACTTCCGCCGATGAGCGCGCCGAGGCCCGCCATCGAGACGCTCGACTTGTGGGCGCCCGTCGGAACCGAGGGCTTGCCGCAAGAGCTTCTCGCGGCATTCGAGGCCGCGGACTGGCCGCGCGTGCGCGAGCTCACGCCGCTGGCCAGCCGGAGCCTGTATGGCAGACAGACCTCGCAGCTGCGAGCGCGCTATCCGCTCGGCGTCGACCCGATCCTGACGCAGCACCGCGGCTGGTCCGCGTTCCTCGCCGGCGACTGGGACGACCTGGAACGATGCCTGGCCGCGAATCCCGTCGACCCGGTGGAGCTCATAGGTCTGCGCGACACGCTCCTCGCGCCGCTGGACCGTGAGCCCAGGATCGTCGCGCAGGGCGAGACGGCCGAGTTCATGTTCGGCGCGTGGGGCTACACCCAGTCCGGCATGACCGGCCGCTATCGCCGGCTGCTGCGCAAGATGCTCGGCTGGCGTTCGGACCCACAGGCGATCGTGCACGGTGTGTCGGCGAGCCATCACGCCCTGCATCGGCGGCTGCAGGAGAGCTTCCTCCTCGCCGCCCAGGAGAGCGTCGGCGGCCGGCTCGATATCGCCGGCGCGATCGCGCACGACGCGCGGAGCCTGGGCGAGGAGGGCGCGGTGCTCCGTGTCCTTGCGGCCGAGCTGGAGTCGGCGGTCATCGCCGCGCGCGGCGGCCCGATCGATTGGGAGATCTTGATCCTCGACCATCTCAGGTCGCCGCGCGGGCAGACGCCGGTGGAGGCCTCGGACTACCTGATGAACTTGATGCCGTTCTTCGCGCTCCGCCGGGATGACGCGTTCGGCGACATCGCGGAGCTGGTCCACAAAGCCGCGGTGCGCATCAGCGCACCGCGGAACCTCCTGCGCGCGGAGTCCTGGCGCCTCGCGGCGGAGATCCGCCGGTCGGCAAACGCGCCGGCGACGCAGGAGGCGCTCGCGGGCCGCACCGCCGCCCTGCTCATCAAGGCGCGCCGCCCGGGCGTCGGTCTCCGCGCACTGCCGGTGCTCCTCGACGCGATCGTGACCCAGCGTCTTGCACGCTTCGCCGAGGCCGAACACGCGGCGCGCGTCGCCGGTGCCCTTTGGATCCAGGTCAGCGCCCTCACTTGGATGACTGCGCTGAACCCCGATGCCGGTACGACACGGTGGCTCCATCGGACCCTGAGCGTTTCCGGCTGGCGGCGACCCGCGCTGGTCCCGGCGGAGATCGCGAGCGAGGCAGCGCTCGGCCTGACCGCGGCCGGCGTGCGCGACCGGATACCGATCGAGCTCGCTGTCGCGGCGGGGAGGCCAAACGTGGTGTACGAAGTGGCACGGCGTCACCTGGAGGACACGCGCACCTCTGAAGGCGTCGTGATGACGGCCGTCGAGACCCTGGCCAGCCTGGGCACGACGCACGCGCGCGAGCTCCTGCACCGGCTCGCGCGCAGGTCCGACGCGGTGGGCCGAGCCGCTACCGCGCACCTCGCGCACGCGCATCCGACGCGGCTCTCAGAGCGCGAGCTCGAGGTCCTCGACCTCGCGGCGGAGGGACTCACGAACAAGGAGATCGGCGCGAAGCTGTTCCTTAGCCCGCACACCATCGCCCGCCACCTGGCGAACGCGCGCTCCAAGCTCGGCGCCGCGAATCGCGCGGAGGCTGCGGCGAGGCGGGGTGGGATCGATCGCGGCTAGCTCGTGGTGAAGCGGTACTCGTCGACGTCCATGACTGGCTCGTAGCCGATCTCCCGGTAGATCTTGTTCGACGTCGGGTTCGCGAGGTCGGTGTAAAGAAAGCAGAACTTCCGTCCAGCGTCGAGCTGTTCTTGACTGAGCGCCGCGACGAGCGCACTGGCGTAGCCCCGGCGGCGCTTCTGCGGCGGCGTGTAGACGGCCCCGACGCGGATGCCGTTCGGCGTCGCGCCGGACGCACCGGCCATGGAAACTGGCACCTGGTCCTCCCAGATGCGCAGACCGCCGCCCCGCACCCAGTAGTCCGCGGTCTCGCCGACGTGCTCGAGGGAGTCGTCTTGATCGGGCATCGACTCGCGAACGAAGCCCTGGAACCAGGTCGCGAGTAGCGCGCGATCCTCGACGCGCGCGACGCGTATCCGTCCCGGCACCGGCCTGGTTGGGACGAGGGCGGTGAGCTGGTAGATCCGCTGCGCCATCGCGATCCGCGCTGAGGCGCCGTGCCGCACCGACCACAGGCGCGCGGCTTCACCGACGAGCGCCTTCGGCCCGCTCATTCCGGGGATCTCGCTGGCCTCGCCTTCCAGGCGTTCGAGGATCGACGCAAGCGCGCGGTCCGCGGTACCCGCCGCGAGGATAAGGTTCAGCGGTGGCGTTCGCATCGCCGCACCGACGACCGCCGCGCCATCGCGCACGACAACGAAGAACGGCTGCTCGGGACCGAACGTGCGGCCGGCCTTGAGGCCGGTGATCAGGCCGAGGATCAGATTGTTCTCCGCCTCGCGCGTCGCAAGGAACGCACCCGCCTGGTCCTCGAATTCCTTGGGATCGCGGGGCCGCGTGACGTCGAGCGCCGGAGCGCTCGCCACTACGGTGCTACGGGCTCCGGCTTACGGACCTCGACCTCGGTCTTGGCGATGGTCAGCTTGCCGTCGACCGGGTGGACGCGGACCGTGTCACCCGCGTGGAACGCGCCCTGGAGCAGCATCTCCGCGAGCGGGTCGGCGATCTCGTTCTGGATCGACCGCGCCAGCGGCCGCGCGCCGAAGTTGGAGTCGTAGCCGACCGACGCGATGTAGTCCTTCGCCTCGGTCGTCACATCGAGCGTGATCTCCTGCGAAGCGAGCTGCTTGCGCACGCCAACGAGCTCGAGCTCGACGATCTTGCGGATCTCATCCCGCTTGAGCGGCTGGAAGACGACGGTCGCGTCGATCCGGTTCAGGAACTCCGGACGGAAGAACTTCTTCATCTCCTCGGTGACGCGTTCCTTCATGCGCTCGTACTGCGCGTCGGTGTCGGCATTCTCGCCCTCGCCCTTGGTGCGGAAGCCCAGCGCGGACTCGCTCTTGAGGAGCTTCTGCGCGAGGTTGCTGGTCATGATGATGATGGTGTTGCGGAAGTCGACGGTCCGGCCCTTCGCGTCCGCCAGGCGGCCCTCGTCGAAGATCTGCAGCAGGATGTTGAAGACCTCGGGGTGCGCCTTCTCGATCTCGTCGAGCAGGATCACGCAGTAGGACTTGCGGCGCACGGTCTCGGTGAGCTGGCCGCCCTCTTCGTACCCGACGTAGCCAGGCGGCGAGCCGACCAGACGCGACACGTTGTGCCGCTCCATGTAATCGGACATGTCGATCTTCACCACGTTGTCCTGGCTGCCGAACATGAACTCGGCGAGCTGGCGCGCGAGGTGCGTCTTGCCGGTGCCGGTGGGGCCGACGAAGAAGAACACGCCGATCGGACGGCGCGGATCCTTCAAGCCGGCGCGCGCCCGGCGGACGGCGCGCGAGATCGTGGTGACCGCCACCTCCTGGCCGATGACCTTGGCGTGGAGGGTCTCCTCCATCTTGAGAAGCTTCTGGGTCTCCTCCTCCGCGAGACGGCGGACGGGGATCCCGGTCCACATCGAGACGACCTCGGCGATGTCCTCGTCCGTCACCTCGGGGCGCTTCGCGGACTGCGCCAGGAGCCAATCGGCCTTCGCCTGCTGCAGCTTGTCCTGCTGCTGACGCTCCTTCTGACGGAGCGTCGATGCGAGCTCGTACTGCTGCGCCTCCATGGCCGCTTCCTTTTCGGTCACGACCTGGTCGAGGGACTTCTGCGCGTCCTTCACGTCGGTCGGGAGCGTCGCGTAACGCAGGCGGACGCGCGACGCCGCCTCGTCCATGAGGTCGATGGCTTTGTCCGGCAGGAAGCGGTCGGTGATGTAGCGCGCCGAGAGCTCCGACGCCGCCTTCACCGCTTCGTCGCTGATGGCGACCTTGTGATGCTCCTCGTAGCGCGAGCGGATGCCGGTGAGGATCGCGATGGTCTCCTCGATCGAGGGCTCCTCGACCATGACCGGCTGGAAGCGGCGCTCGAGTGCGGCGTCGCGCTCGATGTACTTGCGGAACTCGTCGAGCGTCGTTGCACCGATGCACTGGAGCTCACCGCGCGCCAGCGACGGCTTGAGGATGTTCGCGGCGTCGACCGCGCCCTCGGCCGCACCCGCGCCGACGAGGGTGTGCAGCTCGTCGATGAACAGGATGACGTCGTGCGCGTGACGGAGCTCCTCGATGATCTTCTTGAGGCGCTCTTCGAACTCACCGCGGTACTTCGTGCCCGCGACGAGCGAACCGATGTCGAGCGTGAGCACGCGCTTGCCCTGCAGCGTCTCGGGCACGTCGCCCTTCACGATGCGGTGCGCGAGGCCCTCGGCGATCGCGGTCTTGCCCACGCCCGGCTCGCCGATGAGCGCGGGGTTGTTCTTCGTGCGGCGCGACAGGATCTGGATGACCCGCTCGATCTCCTTCTCGCGGCCGATGACTGGGTCGAGCTGCTGCGCCTTGGCCATCGCGGTCAGGTTCACGCCCAGCTGGTCGAGGGTCGGGGTCTTCGACTGCGAGGCCTTGCCGCCCGCCGCCGCCGTCTCGGCCGTCGCGGGGTGCTGCTGGCCGAGCGTGGCGATGACCTGGTGGCGCACCTTCTCGAGCGAGACCCCGAGCGACTCGAGGACGCCCGAGGCGATCCCCTCGCCTTCGCGGACGAGACCGAGGAGCAGGTGCTCCGTGCCGACGTGGCTGTGACCGAGCTTGCGCGCCTCGTCGATGGCGAGCTCGATGACCTTCTTTGTGCGCGGCGAAAGGGTGATCTCGCTAGGCGATGTGGTGGAGTCGCCGCGGCCGATGATGAATTCCACCGCGGTGCGGACCTTGGAAAGCTCGACGCCGAGCGAGTCCAGGACCCGGGCGGCAACGCCCTCACCCTCGCGGACCAGCCCCAGGAGCAGGTGCTCCGTGCCGATGTAGTTGTGGTTGAACCGGATCGCCTCGTCTTGGGCGAGCGCCAGGACCCTCTTCGCGCGGTCGTTGAAACGGTCGAAGGGACCCATCAGCGTGCCTTTGACCTGTATATCGAAGGAGGCTTCATCTGGTTCCGATTATACGTAGGGACCGACACATGGACGTGCTCCTGACAACAATCAGGTGCGGTCGGCGAGGCGGGCGGACAGGCTGAGACGGCGGCGCTCGGTGTCCACGCCGACGATCTTCACCGGCAGGACCTCCCCCACGCGTACGATCTCGCCGGGCTCCGCGACGCGGTCGGTGGCCAGCTCGCTGACGTGGATGAGGCCCTCCACCCCCTGGGCGACCTTGGCAAACGCGCCGTAGGGCATGACCCGGGTAACGGTCGCCGGCAGCGTCGTGCCAACGTGTGCCTCCCTCGTGAACCTCTGCCAGGGATCGTCCGCGAGACGCTTGAGCGACAGGCTGATGCGCTGCCGCTCGCGGTCCACAGCCACGACGATCACCCGCACGCGCTGTCCCACGCTGAGCAGCGACGTCGGCTCGACCCCCTTGTCCCACGTGATCTCCGAACGGTGGACGAGCCCGTCCGCTACGCCGACGTCGACGAAGACCCCGTAGGACGTGATGCTCGCGACGGTCCCCTCGAGCACGTCGCCCTCCTGAAGACGCGCCGCACCCTGCGCCTTGCGCTCGCGGCGCGTCTGCTGCGTCGCGGCCTTCTCCGAGAGGATCAATCGATCCCGTTTTGCGTCGGCCTCGACCACGCGCAGCCGGAGCCGCTTGCCGACGAGCGCGCGCACCGGCTCGGGGACGCCGGCTTCGGCGGTGTCGATCGCGCCGATGGAGCCGAGCTGCGACAGCGGCACGAAGCCGCGCATACCGACATCGACGATCACGCCACCGCGATTGGCATCGACCGCTTCCGCGTCGATGAGCTCGCCGCTTCTCTGCAGCGCCTCCATGCGCGCCCACTCGCGGCGGTGTCGGGCGCGTCGCAACGAGAGGACCACGCGGCCGTCGGAACCCTCGGCCTGCACGACCGTGGCGGTCACCGGCTCACCCACACGCAGCTGCTCGGCACCGGCCTCGCGCACGGCGATGACGCCCGCTGGCCGATCGCCGAGGTCGATCGTGGCCTCGTCGCCGCTGATCGCCGCGACCGTACCTTCGACCGTCTCGCCCGCGCGCAGCGGGCGCAGAGAGCTCTCACGCGCTTCCGATGCGAGGAGCTCCTCCATCGTCTCGGGGTCGACGGACATATGTGGATAAGGCCGCATGGCCCGTGCCACCTACAATCCCGAAAACCGACCAAGGAGGGCCACCGTCAACCCGACGGCGCGCTGGCCGGAGCGTCTCGAACATCTTGCGACGCTCCTTCGAGCGGACGCCATGGCGGTCGTATCGGCTGGACCGGACGGCCCCACGGCGATCTTCACCCACCGTATCGAAACGCCTATCGATTGGTTCGGCGCGCTCGGCATGGACCTGTTCGAGCGCGCGGATCGTGGCCCATTCGTTACACCCGTGCCATCCGGACGCTGGATCGAGAGTGCCGGTTACGCCGTCGTTGCTCCACTCGAGTCCTGGAACGGCGCCACGATCCTCTGCGCATTCCGGCAGGACGTCGCCTTCGACGCGGTCGATGCCTCCGCCGCGTTGGGGGGCGCGCGGATGCTCGAAATGAGCGCTGCCGAGGGGCGGGCGCTCGAAGAGGCGGAGCGCCAGAGCGCCGCATTCGGGGAGCGGCTGGAAGTCCTGACGGGTACCGGCGACGAGCTGGCGCGTACCCGTGATGCGAGCGGGCTGCTCGCGCGCGCGGCGCAGGACGTCGCGCAGCGCATGGGCGCGGGTGCCGCGTCGATCATGGTCGTCGAGGGCGACCAGCTCCGCCTGCGTGCGTCCGTCGGACTCCACGGCAGGGCCGCCATTGGCAGCAGTCAGCGCGTCGGCCAGGGGATCGCGGGCTGGGTCGCGGCCAGCGGCGAGAAGGTGGTCCTGCGCGGCCCGGTCGAGGACGCACGCTTCCGCGGAACGGATCCGGACGCGCGCGAATCGGTGAGCGTGCCGCTGCGCGAGGGCAGCGATGTCCTCGGCGTGCTCAGCGTGAAGCGGCCAGAGGCCGAGGCGGGATTCGCCGGTCGACACGAGCTGCTCGACGCTGTGGCGCTCGATCTCGGCCGCGCGTTGCGCGCGATGAACGCGATCTCCGATCTCGAGCGCGAGCGCACCACCGCACACGAGGAGGCAGCCGTCGCGCGCGCGGTCGCGGCCGGCGACGTTGCGGGCGCGCTGCGGGGCGCGCTGGGTCTCGGTCACCACGCCGTCGCCGTGCGCGACGCCGCGGGACGCGTCATCGGCAGCGCGACGACCGCGGATGACGAGGCGTGCCGCGAATCTGCCATCGCCGCGAGCGCGCGCGCGCGGGCAGAGGTGCCCGGACGGACAGCCGTGGGCTTCGCGAGGCACGGCGAGGGGTACGGCGCGCAGGAGGGCGAGCTCGCGCAGCGCACCGCGGACACGCTGGCCCTCCTCGGCCGCGGATTCGCACCCGAGGCCGCGGCGCTCCGCGTCCTCGCGGTCGAGGACCACCCGGTCATGCGCATGGGCGTCCAGACGATGCTCGAGCGCGAGGGGTTCGTGGTCGCCGGCGCGACGTCCACGTGTGCGGAGGCCCTGGGGCTCCTCGTGGACGCGCGTCCCGACGTCATCCTGCTCGATCTGCGCCTCCCTGACGCGACCGGCGCCGAGGCGGTGGTGCGCCTGCGCGACGCCGCGCCGGCGCTTCCCATCGTCGCGTTCAGCGTCGAACGGACGCCCGCGCTGATCCGCGCCGTGCTCCGTGCGGGCGCGAACGGCTACGTGGCCAAGGACGCCCCGATCTCGCGCGTCGTCGCCGCGCTGCGCGCCGCGGCCGCGGGCCTCGTGGCCCTCGGACCCGAGGAGGCCATCGCGGCGGCAGGTGCGGCCCCGCACGAACCCACGAATGGGGACGAGCGGACCGGGCCGGCCGGGGTGCCCGAGCCGACCGGCGTCGCCACCGAGACCCCACATGAGCCGCTCACGCCCCGCGAGCTGGAGCTCCTGCGCTACATGGCGGAGGGCTACACCAACAAAGAGGTGGCCCGGGCGATGGTCCTCGCGGAGGACACGGTCAAGAAGGCCGTCCAGACACTCATCGCCAAGCTCGGCGCCGCCGACCGGACCAACGCCGTCGTTCTCGCGCTTCGCAACCACCTCATCGATTAGCCGCGGCCAGGGAGGCACGGGTGGGTATCGCTCGAGTGCTCCCCGTCTAATCACCTGTGTCCGCGATAAACCGTCGGCGCACGAACGGGTACGCCAAATGTGCCTGACCGGGGATTAACCCAGTCGCTCGACCACTTCACAGTCGAGCGACCGCGACGCTGGGAGGGGTTGGGGATTCGCAAGGGTCCCCGGTGGGGGCGTCACGGAAGGCGGAGGGGACTGGCGTGGAGACTGCCCAGCTTTGGGCGCGTTGCCGGGCGGGCGACGCGTTGTCGCGCGGAGCGCTCATCGAGCGTTACGTGCCGCTCGCCCGGGCCCTGGCGCGTCGCGTACGGCTCGTGGACACCCCCCTGGCGGACGCCGACGACCTCGCCTCCGCGGCCTTCCTCGGCCTGATCGACGCGGTCGACCGTTTCGAGCCCGGCCGCGGGGTCCCGTTCGAGGCCTACGCCAGCCTCCGCATCCGCGGCGCGATCATCGACGAACTCCGGCGCACCGACGAGCGCGGCCGCTCCGCGGGGGCGTACGAGAAGCCGAAGACGCTCTCGCTGGACGGCCTGGCTGAGGACGTCTGGCGCCCCTTCCTCGCCACCGATGACGGCGTGGACGAGAAGTTCGAGCACGAGGATATCTGCGGCCGCGTGGAGGGCGCCCTCAAGGTCCTGCCGCCGCGCCAGCGCGAGGTGCTCGCCCGGTACTACGCGGACTCGCTGACGCTCCGCGAGGCCGGCAAGCGCATGGGCATCAGCGAGGCACGCGCGTGCCAACTGCACGGCCGCGCGATCTTCAACCTGCGGCGCGCCCTCTCGGTCCGCATGCCACGCGTCGCCGTCACCGCGACCGCCGCCTAAGCGCACAGCGCGAGGTCGCGTTGCCTCGGTAGGAACAGGTCTGGCCGCAGCTCGAGCCGGCCGACGTCGGTCATCCACACCGCAAGGCCGAGCGGCGCGAGCAGATCGCGGACGACGCGCGCGCGCGCGCCGCGATGCGCCGCGAAGAGCGGCGCGAGATCGTCGAACAGCGGATGCGCGATGGTGCGGAAGCCGATGCGATCGCCGAGCCGCGCGGGCATGCCGCCTGCCCCGAGCCTCGCGGGCGCGCCATCCGCGAATTGCACGAGCCGTTCGTATTTCCACCAGACGTAGTCCGCGCGCGCGACGCTGTGCGCGATACGGATGCAGCGCGCGCCGGCCAGGCCCTCGATGCGCGCGTCGCCGAGGAGCGATCCGAGGACGATCTGCACCTGCGCGTCATCGGGAACGATCCGTCGGCGCACCGACAGCGGGTGCTCCATCGAGGATGGTGACGGCTGTCACTTGATTCGTTCGCCGGAGGCCACGACCACGACGCGGGCGGCGTTCGCCTCGAGCCATTCCTGCAGCATCGCGCCGCGCGCGACGCGGTCGAGCGATTCCTGCTTCGACGCGATGCCCTGGCGGTACCGGCCGATCCAGTGAATGAGCCCGAAGGCCGAGCGGCGGCGCATGAGATCAGGAATGGCTGCGACCTCGATCGGGTCGAGCTCCAGGGAGCGGCGGTAGCCGGCGCAGAGCGCGTCGATCAGGGCCCAGCGCTGCGCGGGATCGCCGCGCACGAGCGTGATGTAGAGAGCGCACGCGAGGTCCGACGCGCGGATATCCGCACCGGCGAACTCGAAGTCGAGGAAACCCGTGACCTTGCCGCCGCCGACGAGCACGTTGATGAACGCGAAGTCGCCGTGGACGATCTGCGCCGGAAGCGAAGCGGCGATCGCGTGGTGCGCGGCGTCGACCTGCTCGAACAGCGCGCGGGCCGCGGCGTACGCGTCGCCGAGGTCGAGCTCGTCGAGCGCAACGATCGGATCGGGAACGAGGGGGTGGACGTCGCGGATCGTCGCCGGCGGGCGCACCGGCACGACGAGCCGGCCGAATGCGGCATCCAGCTGGGCGAGCGCGCGGCCGGCGAGGCGCGCGTTCGGAATGTCGATCCCGGCTGGCTCGCCAGGGATGCGATGGAAGACCGCGGCGAGCCGCGGGCCCTCCGGGGTCTCGAGGACCGCGAGCGTGTCGCCTTCGGCGGTCGCCAGCGGCGCGGGAACCGCGAACGGCAGCTCCTGGAGCGCGAGGTGCGCGAGCAGCTCGTGCTCGTAGCGCACTCGCGACGGATCCGCGGTGTTCCGGTAGACGCGCGCGACGAACTCGCCCTCCTGCGCGTCGACGAAATAGGACTCGTTGTTGAGCCCGTGCTCCGCCCGGGAGATCGAGCGCGGCGCGATACGCCAGGGCGCGAGATCCGAGACCTTCATGGCGCGCACCATCGCAGAAACGGCGGAAAAGAAAAACGACCTCTTGCGCTTGCGCGCTCGAAGTCGTTTTAGATCCCGGCCCTGACCTATTTTCCCAGGGACCGACGTCCCGAGTATCTTCGGCGCTGGTGGGCTTAACTTCCGTGTTCGGGATGGGAACGGGTGTGACCCCACCGCTTGAAGGACCGAGGGGTCCATTTTACCAAATTGCGGGGCTGGCAGGCAACGCCGCGGCAGACACACAAAAGCCCTCCGACGGAGGGAGGGCTTTCGAGTCAAACGGCAGTGGTGAATGAGGAAGACAAACGCGAGCTCGTTAGCGATCTCGCACCGATGCTGCCAAGCCCGAGAGCTCGGCTGGGTGCTGAAGTTAGGTCAAGCCCTCGACCGTTAGTACGGATC
>Ga0099828_10001645_pt1 | contig 15119 bp, 15 predicted proteins | sample CZO8metaG_2_FD_79338 | JGI IMG/M metagenome (GOLD analysis project Ga0099828, IMG submission 79338) | Vadose zone soil microbial communities from the Eel River Critical Zone Observatory, Northern California, USA - CZOApr15con2H1.8 metaG | ecosystem: Environmental > Terrestrial > Soil > Vadose...
AATCCTAGTAGATACCAATACAGTTTCTTTTGGTTCTGGCCCAGAATTCACTTATGAGACCGACTTGGAATTTCAAGTGGGTGCATTCGCGCCTGATGGAAAATTGGTCCGTTTGGAAACCCAGACCGCTCGAGCTGCGCTGCGGAGTGAGACCTACCAGCAGTTCATAAAGACTGGGATTCCCGTTCGCGTCCCAATCTCGCTGAAACCTGGCAAATATCTGCTGCGAGTTGCCGCTCGTGATAATCGCAACGGACACCTCGGCACGCTTGATGTACCTCTCAATATTCAGTAGTTCTCCGGACCATGGCTTCACTTGCTGCCATTTCGGGAAACTCCACCCAAACCGGAATAAATTCGTTTCACGTAGACAGCAGGAGCAATCAACGCAACTGTTTGGCTTCAGCGAACTGGCGGGAGTTCTCGGGACGGGCCGAGAGTGAACAAGTCCGCCCGTCACATGGGGTTTCCCGATTTGGGAAATTACTTCGAGCCGGAGCTTCTCTGCGGTTGACTTAGCAGGTGTAAGTAGCTAATCCTGATATCTATCTCGTCTGCTCTTTGACAACTGAATTCGGTAATTGATTCGACGACCAGGGGCGATAACTGCTTATAGCGGAATACTTTGCTTGTAACTTCTTATTCCTCTAGGATTTTGCCTCGGTTCTCGCGCTAATCTTCTGATTCCAAAGATCGAGGGGGGAAGGGGTACCGGCACTAAACAGTAGACCTTCTCCCGAAACGGGAACGCTCGCCCTCCACTCCGCTGACCTTTCTCTTGCGATAAGATCAAAGTGGAATGAATCCCTCGAACCCCCAGACTCAAGCTGCCGCGAGCGCCCAAGCTCAGCCTGCTGAGGCTCGTCCTTCGAATTTCATCCGCGACATCATCCTCGAGGACCTGAAGACCAACAAGTACAACGGACGCGTGCAGACTCGTTTCCCTCCCGAGCCCAACGGATATCTGCACATCGGGCATGCCAAAGCGATCTGCCTGGACTTTGGGCTGGCCGATGAATTTGGCGGCAAGACCAACTTGCGCTTCGACGACACGAATCCGTCGAAGGAAGAGACGGAGTACGTCGACTCGATCATGGAGGACGTGAAGTGGCTGGGCTTCCACTGGGATGGTCTCTTCTATGCGTCCGACTACTTCGATCAGCTCTATCAGTGGGCGGTGCAGCTCATCAAGGCCGGCAAGGCTTACGTGGACGATCTGTCGGCGGACGAGATACGCCAGTACCGGGGCACGCTGACCAAGCCCGGCAAGGACAGTCCGTATCGCAACCGGCCGGTGGAAGAAAACCTGAACCTCTTTGAACGGATGCGGGCGGGCGAGTTTCCAGATGGCGCGCGAGTTTTGCGGGCGAAGATCGACATGGCTTCGCCGAACTTGAACATGCGCGATCCGGTGATGTACCGCATCCTGCACTCCGAACATCACCGCACGGGAAACAAGTGGTGCATTTATCCGATGTACGACTACGCCCACGGGCAGTCCGATTCCATCGAGCGCGTCACACATTCCATGTGCACGCTTGAGTTCGAAGATCATCGGCCACTCTACAACTGGTTCATCCAGCAGTTGGACATCTTCCCGTCGCAGCAGATCGAGTTCGACCGCCTCAACCTCACCTACACGCTGCTGAGCAAGCGGAAGCTGCTCCAGTTGGTCGAGGAAGGACACGTGAGCGGCTGGGACGATCCCCGCATGCCAACGCTTGTCGGGATCCGGCGACGCGGCTATACGCCCGAGGCCATTCGCAATTTCTGTGGCGCAATCGGCGTCTCGAAAACTAACGGCGTGATCGAGCTGGCGATGCTCGAACACTTCGTGCGCGAGGACTTGAACAAGCGCGCAGCCCGCGTGATGGCCGTGCTGCGGCCGTTGAAAGTTGTTATCGACAACTATCCGGAGAATCAGGTCGAAGAGATGGAGGCGGTGAATAACCCCGAAGATTCGAGCGCGGGCACTCGCAAGATACCGTTCTCCCGTGTGCTGTACATCGAGCAAGATGATTTTCGTGAGGTCCCGCCGAAGCAATATTTCCGGCTCTCCCCGGGCCGCGAAGTCCGGTTGCGGTATGGCTACTTCGTTACTTGCACCAGCGTGGTGAAGGATGAGAAGACCGGCGAAGTGGTCGAAGTTCACTGCACGTACGATCCTGCAACACGCGGCGGAAACTCTCCTCCTGACGGCCGCAAGGTGAAAGCGACCATTCATTGGGTCTCAGCCGCGCACGCTATTGACGCCGAGGTGCGAAATTACGAGACCCTGTTCAGCAAGGAAGATCCGAACCAGACGGAAGCGGGGCAGGATTTCACCGCCAATCTCAATCCGCAATCACTCGAGGTGCTGAGCCACTGCAAGCTCGAACCGTCCCTGGCCGACGCCGCGGTCGGGAGCCGTTACCAATTCGAGCGCCTGGGGTATTTCTGCGTCGATCCGGACTCAAAGCCGGGAAAGCCGGTGTTTAATCGAACCGTAGCGCTGAAAGATACGTGGGCGAAGATTGAGAAAGGGCAACGCACAAAGGGCGAACAGTAGTCATCCTAATTGGAATCGGGATTCGGGAAGTGTGAGCAATTCCGCCGATTCGGCTAACGAAACCTAATCTAAGGCACAGAAGGTTACCTGTGTGCGTGCGGACTCTGGGCGGGGTTGTGCCTCGGCGCCGGCTCGACTCCTTTGGCCACCTTTACCTCAAAGCTCACCGGCAACTGCTTGGGTGGATAGCATGCCGCGTTGTCGCAAGCCTGATATTTCAAATTCCCGTGTATGGCGTATTTGGTTGGCACCACGTTGTGGAGCGGGCGGACTACGACGCGGACCGCGAAGTCTCCCGTGTAAACATTCAATTTCTCGCCAGGCGCGAAGGGAAAACTCATGTCCTCGCCTTTAGGGTAGGAGACTTTCCCGATCACGATGTCGGTGGGGGCATCCAGCTTCAGCGTGGTGGGTATCAGGAACTCAGAACTGGGCTTGTTGGAATTGATATGGAAACCGGGCCCGACACGAAAATTAAGAGTCACAGTGCCAGGCTTGCCGCGGGTGACAGTAACGATCGCAGGCGGAGCGAAGGTGACGCGAGCAGCACTTGGACCCGGCATTGGCTGCGCTGCAGTGACGGCAGCTATAAGAGACAACAGACTAGCCACGAGCTTTCTTGTCACACCCATCCTGCAAATCGTAGAACCCGAGGCGCCCTTCTGGCTACATTACTTTTGCGCCTGTACCGGCTGACCCCGGCCTAATGCCTTTTTGATGTTGTCCTCGAAGACGCTACGGCTTTTCAGGCCAAACTCACGCTCCAAGACCTTGCTGTCGCGATCGATAAAGAAAGTCGTGGGCAAGAACTGGACACCGCCATAGGCCTCGCCCACAGACTCTTTACCCAGCAGGATTGGATAATTCACGCCCAAGTCCCTGGCGAACTTTGCGATGTCTTCCTTGCTGGCGTCGTCCATGGCGATACCGATTACCTGCAGACCCTGGGGACCGTACTGCTGCTGAAGCTCAACGAACCAGGGCATCTCGATCTTGCAAGGCGAGCACCAAGTGGCCCAGAAGTTCAACAGCACCGCTTTGCCGCGGAAATCAGAAAGATGGACCGTTTTGCTATCGAGGGACTGCAAGGCAAACTCCGGCGCCGTGTGGCCCTTGATATCCAAGGATGCTGTTGCAGACCCCGGGCCGGCACGGCGGGCTGTATGGATTCCGATAAACAACATCAGTGCGACCACCACAGCCACGACCACGATGATGAGTGGATTTCGTTTCACGGATCAGTACCCCTATAACAACGCGAAGCGATTCAGGAATGACAAATAATTCGAAATCAGTGTGAACCGGCCGAAGACGAGCAGACCACCCAAGGCGATGAGCAGCACGCCACTGACAACTTCGAGCGCATGCATGTGCGTCCGGAAGCGGCTATAGAACTTCAGAAAGCGCTCGATGCCGAGCGAGGTCAGCAGAAATGGCACGGCGAGGCCAAGCGAATACACCGCGAGCAGGATAATCCCCTTGATCACGGAGTCTTGTGCGGCCGCGAACCCAAGGATGAGTGCCAGGATTGGTCCGACGCAAGGCGTCCAGCCGAAAGCGAATGCAAAACCGATTACAAAAGCTCCCCACGCCGTACTGCCTCCTTTGACGCTGTGCAGGCGGGCATCTGTGTATAGAGCTTTTATTTTGAAAATTCCGGTCAGGTGCAGCCCGAACAGGATGATTACTACGCCGGCGACTTGGGCAAGCAATGATTTATGGCGTGCCATCAACTGCCCGACCTCCGTCGAGATTGCGCCCAGCATAATGAATACGACGCTGAAGCCCAGGATGAAGGCCGCCGAATTCAGCATCACCTTGCGCAGCAATTGAGTTTCCTGGGACTTCAGTTCCTCCACTCCCACGCCGGAGATCAACGACACGTATCCTGGCACCAACGGCAGCACGCAGGGCGAGAGGAATGAGATCAGCCCGGCCACAAATGCAGCGATCGGGAGTGGGAGATTGGTCATTGGGATTATTCTACCTGCCCGCGACTAGAGCAGGCACGCCAAAGATCCGGCAAGGTTGGCCCGCAAGACTGAGGGATGCGCAATGGCATAGAGAAGTTACAAATCCAAGACTAGGGTGCAACGCGATTACCTTTTGTTTCTATGCGCTCATTGGTTCCGAAGTTTAGTTCTACGATTTGGGATTCTCCTTATTTAGACGGCGGTGGCTTAGCCTTTTGTTCGCTGCGCGGTGGCATGGGCGTCAATTGCGGGGGTGATTCGGCGATAGCCTTGCGCATGAACCCCGGCGGAACAGTGGCGGTCAGCACGGCGCGACTGTCGTTTTGCTCCACCTTTAAGCTATCGAAGAATGCCTTGACATCAGGATCTACGCCCCGGCGGGATACAGCTCCTTCCGCCGCATGGAATAATGTCAGGAACGTAGTCGCTTTATCGGCAATGCTTTGCGCATCCTCGTCATTCGCGGTGAAGGCTTCCGCTTTTAGGTGCAGTGCCCGGAGATAGCGAGCAGAGATTACCACAGTCGTCGGCCTGGGGAAGAGGATGGACCAGCCTCCGAAAATGGATGGGGAACCGGGACCGGCAGGCTGCACTCTCGCAATACCCCAGGCAAGACTAGCAAACGGGAATGCAAGGCCTGCAAACGGGATGTGTTTGTAATACTGACGCAGGAAGGCCGGTCCTCCGAATGGGGAGGCCAGCTTTCGCGAGCGGTCGATGATGCCGCGAATGAGTTGCGGGTCATCGTGATTCGAGACTGCGACAGTGTCTACTCCCAGAACCGCCACTCGCAGGGTTCGCCCTTCGAGAGGAATATTGAAAACGTCGGTAGAGTGGTAAGTGTCTATCGATCTGGCAATCCCTTTCAGGTAGGCTTTGAGGCGCTCGTTCTGGATGCGGCCAACGAATATTTCAGAGAAGCGCGGCTGAGGGGAGGAGTCCCCTGTGCCCCCGCCACCCCAGCTTGCGGGATAATGGACCGCGAAAGCTGCCTTATCAAGATCACGCTCAAACTGAAATCCCGTCTGCTGAACGAACTGCTCGTATTCCGGATCGCGAGACACGGGCGGCAACTGGCTTACGGCATTGAGAGTGCGCACCCACGCGAGATTGACGTAGAAGAAAGCGTCGGCGCCCGGGAGCAAGCGGGCCGGCTCTGGTGGAGCCCGCCGCCGCAGTTGCACGGCCAGCGTAACCGCCGCCGCGATGATCAGGACGCCCAGGGCGATAGGAAGGATGCGTTTAGTGCGGATGCGCATGAAGTGCGATCAGAGAAGGTCATCATAGCACTTGCCGGAGGTAAAGCCCTCAAATGGGTTGGCGGATTCGAAAGCGAGAACATTTCAACGCGGGGGAGGATCCGGTTGCACGTAAATTGCCGTTATGGTAACTTTTATGGTTGTCCCAACAAAAGGAAAGGGATCGAGGGATTGGTTGCGCCCTGCGGGGTAAACTTGTCCCATATCGCTGGCGTAGCTCAGCTGGTAGAGCATCTGATTTGTAATCAGAGGGTCGGGGGTTCGAATCCCTTCGCCAGCTCCAGGTAACAGTTCCGGAAATGCAGAGGTGTTAGCGGGACGGGCGTGGCGGCGGCGTAACAGATTTTCCAACGCACTCCATTAGGAATTTTTCCGACGTGTAGTGGCTTTCGTGCGCAAGCATATTCAGGCGATTTTCTATCTTTGTTGAGTCTGCACGTATTTTCCGCACGCGTACTTAAACCCCGGCGGAAGTTGCCGGAGGAATGAAGAGTCCGAAGGATCGGCATCTCTGCACAGGTGGCCGAGTGGTTAATGGCAGCAGACTGTAAATCTGCCGCTCCTTGCGAGCTACGGAGGTTCGAATCCTCCCCTGTGCACCAGCTTTTCGAAAGAACGCTTTCGAACAAACGTTTTCCGAGTGAACCGTATTCGAGTGAACCGCTTGGCCATCGCGCTGGCCGTTTATGCCGTCTTGGTAGTGCTTACGTGGAGCACGATTCCGGACGAGAAGATCCGGTTGGTGACATTGGCGATCCTGGCGCTGTTCGCGGTGAAAACCATCGCGCGCCGGAACGATGTAATGCACCCGCGCGATGATGGGGAAGACTGAAGCGTGCCTTTCGCGCAGCGGCGTGAATCGGCGCGACTAGATCTTTCGCCCAAAAGAGGGCGCCGCTCAGGATGACGATTGAGCCGATGTAGCTCAGTTGGTAGAGCACTCCCTTGGTAAGGGAGAGGTCACCAGTTCAATCCTGGTCATCGGCTCCAGGAGTTAGGTGTAGAGATGCAGCGTGGTGCATCTCTGCAGCAGTTGGAGGTTGGCGGGAGTAACTCAGTGGTAGAGTCACAGCCTTCCAAGCTGTTGGTCGCGGGTTCGATTCCCGTCTCCCGCTCCAGAAATTTGGGAAGTCTGGGGTTGTTGCGGTGGGGTTCAAACAGTCGGCCATCAAAATTGAAAGAGAAAAAGAGTTCGGGGAACTGAGAGCAGCACTCACCCGGATTTTCGCTCCGGAGAAGATGGGGCACTTTCTAAAGTTGCTGCAAACCAAGGGTGTCCGTATCCGAGACTTCGACCTCGTCCTTGCCAGCGGAGCGTTGGAGCAACTGGACGAGGAGCTGGCAAACTCCAGCAAGACGGCACGGAGGTTGTATCAAGAGCTCACGACCTCAGACCAGGGGCAAATGCGCGAGTTCTACTTGTCTGAGATTGAAGAAGTAGAACCACTGCTGCGCGCCAGGTTTCAGAAGCTGTATCGCTATTATTGAGCGAGACGTTTCTATACAAGATCCGGTTCCAGGCAAGATCAAGAGCGAGGCACGGCAATTCTATGGCGAAAGCGAAATTTGAACGCACCAAGCCGCACGTGAATGTGGGAACGATTGGGCACATTGATCATGGCAAGACTACGCTGACGGCGGCGATCACCAAGGTCTTGCAGAAGCACAACCCCAAGATTCAGTTCCGGTCTTTTGATTCGATCGACAACGCGCCGGAAGAGAAGGCGCGGGGGATTACGATCGCGACGGCGCACGTGGAGTATGAGACCGACGCCCGGCATTACGCGCACGTGGACTGCCCAGGGCACGCCGACTACATCAAGAACATGATCACGGGCGCGGCGCAGATGGATGGCGCGATTTTGGTGGTGGCGGCGACCGACGGCCCCATGCCGCAGACCCGCGAGCACGTGCTCTTGGCCCGCCAGGTGGGGGTGCCCTACATCGTGGTGGCGCTGAACAAGTGCGATGCGGTGGATGATCCCGAGCTGCTCGACCTGGTGGAACTTGAAGTGCGCGAGCTGTTGAAGGGCTACCAGTTCCCCGGCGATGAGGTGCCGGTGATCCGGCTCTCGGCGCTGGGCGCGCTGAATGGCGAAGAGAAGTGGGAGAAGCAGATCGATGAGCTGATGTCGGCGGTGGACAAGTATGTGCCGGTGCCGAAGCGAGAGATTGAAAAGCCATTCCTGATGCCGATTGAAGATATTTTCTCGATCTCGGGTCGGGGCACGGTGGTGACCGGGCGAATTGAGCGCGGCAAGGTGAAGGTGGGCGAGGAAGTGGAGATTGTGGGCTTCCGCGAGACCCGCAAGACGGTGGTCACCGGCGTGGAGATGTTCAAAAAGCAGTTGGACGAAGGTATGGCGGGCGACAACGCCGGGTTATTGCTGCGCGGTATTGGCAAGGACGAAGTGGAGCGCGGCATGGTGCTGGCCAAGCCGGGCTCGATCACGCCGCACACCAAGTTCAAAGGCGAGGTGTACATCCTGACCAAGGAAGAAGGCGGGCGGCACACCCCGTTTTTCAAGGGCTACCGGCCGCAATTTTATCTGCGGACGACGGACGTGACGGGAGTGGCGGAGTTGCCCTCGGGCACGGAAATGGTGATGCCGGGCGACAACGTGCAGCTGGTGATCGAGCTGATCACGCCAGTGGCCATGGAGAAAGGCCTGCGCTTTGCCATCCGCGAAGGTGGACACACGGTAGGCGCAGGCACGATCAGCGAGATCGTGCAGTAATTCCGGAAGTAAGAAGTAAGAATGCAGAAGGAAGAACGAAGAACCCAATTCTGCATTCTGAATTCTTCCTTCCGCATTCCAATGGAGTGAGCAATGCCCCGAGAGATTATCACGTTGCAATGCGGTGAGTGTAAGGCGCGGAACTACTCGACTACAAAGAATCGCAAGACCACGCCGGACAGGCTGGAGCTAAAGAAATTCTGCCGTCGTTGCCGGAAGCACACGCCGCACAAGGAAGTGAAGTGACGCCGTTTAGCGGGCGTGAGCGTAGCGGGAGCCCGCTGGCGTATTCCCGAGCGAAGCAAGGATCTGGCGCAGGGATCCTTCGGCGCCAAAAGTGGGCGCCTCAGGATGACAAGGGACAGGGGCGTAAGCTCAACGGTTAAACTGCCGGTCTCCAAAACCGGACTTGGGGGTTCGAATCCCTCCGCCCCTGCCAGAGTCCTGGGGAGGGAACCAGGTACGAGTGGTGGTGGAAATGGGAATCGAGACAAAGAAAATGGCAAAGTCAATTGCAGCGAGCCCAGGCGACAGTTTCAGCGGGCGGCTGATGTCCTGGCCGGAGCGGATCAAGAGTTACTACAACGATGTCCGGACGGAGATGAAGAGGGTGACATCACCTTCCTTCAAGGAAGTGCAAGCCACCACCTCCGTGGTGATCATCACTGTGTTTCTGTTCGGGCTTTACTTCTGGGGTGTGGACACGGTTATCGGACGGGCGATCGATTGGGTGCTGCGCACGCTCTCGCACCGCGGCTGACCGACCCCAACCCGCAACGCCCGGCACGCTGGGAACCCCGAGGAAGGACAGAGATTCTTGAGAACCAAGCAAGCTATGCAAGACGAAGAAAAGACCGAGGGCGGCGCAAGCAGTCCAGAAGCGCAGGCTCAAGACGGCGCCACGCCGTCGAGTGCTGAATCGTTAGTGGCCGGTGAGCCTCCCCGCAACCCGAACATGAAGTGGTACATCATCCACTCCTATTCCGGGTTCGAGCGCAAGGTGAAGGAGTCGCTGGAGTCGCGGGTCCAAGCCTTCGGCTTGCAGGACAAGATCGGACGGGTGCTGATCCCGACGGAGCCGGTGACCGAAGTACGCGGCGGCAAGAAGTACACCACAGAGCGCATGTTTTATCCCGGCTATGTGCTGGTGGAAATGGACATGGATGACCACGTCTGGCACGTGGTGAAGTCCACGCCACGCGTGACTGGGTTTGTGGGAACTGGGCAACAGCCGACTCCGCTTTCGGAAGAAGAGGTCAACCACATTGTCTACCGGGTAAGCGAGGGGAAGGACAAACCGAAACTCAAGGTCAAGTTCGAGAAGAACGAGGCGGTAAAAATCACCGAAGGGCCGTTCGCCAGCTTCGACGGGATCGTGGATGAGGTCAACGAAGATCGCGAGACTCTGAAGGTAATGGTCACGATTTTCGGACGCTCGACACCGGTTGAACTGGAGTTCAACCAGGTGGAGAAAAAGGATTCATAAATGGCAAAGAAGGTCACAGGGTCGGTAAAGCTTCAAATCGCGGCGGGCAAGGCCACGCCAGCTCCGCCGGTGGGCCCGGCGCTGGGGCAGGCGCAGATCAACATTATGGAGTTCTGCAAACAGTTCAACGCGCGTACCAACGCGAAAGAACTGGAAGGACTCATTGTCCCGGTGGTGGTAACGGTCTACAACGACCGCTCGTTTACGTTCATCACGAAAACGCCTCCCGCTTCGGTTTTGCTCAAGCGCGCTGCCGGTATCGCCAAGGGGTCGGGCACACCGAACAAGGACAAGGTGGGCAAGGTTACCGCAAAGCAGGTGGAGGACATCGCCAAGCACAAGATGCCGGATCTGAATGCGGCTTCGGTCGAGGCCGCGACTAAGAGTGTGCGCGGCACGGCGAGGTCGATGGGGATTGATGTGATTGGATAAGATCGTGTGGGGACGGGTCTCCGACCCGTCCTCTGCGCGTCGAAGACCCGCATCCACACAAGTTTTGCCGGCAGAAGTACAGTCGAAAATACTACGGCCCGGCAGAGTAACGCTGGGCGGTGGGAGACGAGGGAACAAAATGAGAAAAGCTGGGAAAAACATCACGAAGGCACGAACGGCGGTGGAGAAGCGTCCGTACACGCTTCAGGAGGCCGTCCCCCTGCTGCAGAAAGTGAAATTCGCGAAGTTTGACGAGACGGTTGAAGTCACGCTGCGTCTGGGAGTTGATCCCAAGCACGCCGATCAGATGGTGCGTGGCACGGTGGTGCTGCCGCACGGACTGGGCAAATCCAAGAAAGTCCTGGTGATTGCCAGCGGCGAAAAAGTGAAAGAGGCCGAGGCGGCCGGCGCCGATTTCGTGGGCGGCGAAGACATGGTCGAGAAGATCACCAAGGAGAACTGGACCGACTTCGACGCGCTTATTGCCACGCCTGATGTGATGAAGTCAGTCGGACGGCTGGGCAAGATTCTTGGTCCCAAGGGCCTGATGCCCAACCCGAAGACCGGCACGGTCACGTTCGACGTGGCCAGGGCAGTGCAGGAAGTGAAGGCCGGTAAAGTCGAGTTCCGTACCGATAAAACCGCCTTGGTTCACGTGCCGGTGGGGAAGATTTCGTTTCCTCCCGAAAAGCTGGTCGAGAACGCTAGTACGCTGATCACCAGTGTGGTCAAAGCGAAGCCGTCCGTGGCCAAGGGCAAGTACATCAAGGGATGCACCCTTAGTTCCAGTATGGGCCCGGGAATCCCCATTGACACGACGGCGGTCGAGGCGGCGGCGAAGGCGTAAGTAAGGATGGGCGCCTTTCGCGCACCGGGGCGAATCGTGGGCCGCTTAGATCCTTCGGCGCCAGAAGCAGGCCGCCTCAGGATGACACTGCAGGGGTTCTAAAAGGGGTTTAAGAATGGCGGTTAGCAAAGCAAAAAAGATTGAACAGGTGGAAGAGTTGGGCAACGAACTTAAGAGTGTGCCCCACGTGATCGTAGCGACATTCGGCAAACTCACAGTGGCGCAAGATTTCGAGCTGCGGAAAGCGCTACGAGCCTCGGGTGCCCGCTATCGCGTGGTGAAGAACACGCTGGCCGAGCGCGCCGCCAAGGGAAGCAAAGTCGAAGAAATTCTGAAGGACTTGGAAGGCCGGACGTCGATTGCCTACACCCAGGGAGATCCAGTTGCGCTGGCCAAGGCGCTGGCGAAGTATGCCAAAGATAATCCGGAGTTCAGCTTCAGGGCAGGGGTAGTTGAAGGCCGCGTGGTCTCGACCAAAGAGATTGAGGCGCTGGCCACAATGCCTTCCAAAGAGGAGCTCTACTCCAAGCTCCTGTTCCTGATCAATGCTCCGGCGCAGCGACTGGTCACGGTTATGAATGCTGTGGGCCGCGATTTGGCCATTGTCGTGGGTCAAGGTGTGGAAGCAGAAGTTCAAAGAGGCTTGATGGTCGGCTCAAGCGAGCCGTACGAAATCAGCGAACTGATAACTCTAAAGCGGAGAAATAGATATGGCGGATCTGCAGCAGTTGGAAGAACAAATTGTGGGGCTGTCACTGCTCGAGGCGGCATCCCTGGTTAAGAAGCTCGAGGAGCGCCTTGGCGTTTCCGCGGCAGCGGCGGCTCCGGTGATGGTCAGCGGCGGCGGTGCGGGTGCCGGCGCGGGCGCCGCGCCGGCTGAGGAGAAGACGGAATTCAGTGTTGTTCTAAAGGAAGTGGGAGCCAATAAGATCAACGTGATCAAGGCTGTACGCGAAGTGACCAGCCTGGGCCTGAAGGAGGCCAAAGACCTGGTCGATGGCGCTCCTAAACCGATAAAAGAGGGTGTCTCCAAGGAAGAAGCGGAGAACATTAGGAAGAAGTTCACCGATGCCGGCGCCACTGTGGAAGTTAAGTAGTGGCGTGTGGCCGGGCATGCGCCTGCCGTCCTTTCGGCTAGGTCTGAACGGGCTAGGGGCGGCGCGCGGCGCGTCGGCTGATGAGCTGTACGTCAATACGTGTAAGCGCACGATCTCACTGGATGAACCCTGGGGAACAGTGTTAGCATCTATATAAATATATAAATGACGCTTTCCTCGTTCACGCGAACTGATGGCGGTCCCGAGTTCCATAATACCCAGCAAGTGGACCGGAATCGCTGAGAAGAGTTTGGCAGCCTGTCCCGCAGGCGGCGGGACGGAACGGGCCTTAGAACTGGCGCGGAAATATACAACTGATGAAAGGCAAATAGACGCATTTGGCGCCTGCGGGGAAGTTTGTCCCTCCTGCGGGTGCCCGCGTATTTTCCCCGTTTCCATGCACGCGTAGTGCTTACGGCGCGTCCTTTGCGCCCCATTCCTCTGTTCTCGTCGCGGCCGACGGTCGCGCTTGAAAGTTGGGAGTCCGTAGAATGCCGACAACGAAGAATATCCTTCCCAAGCGTTTTGATTTTTCGAAAATTCCGGCCACCATCCAGATTCCAAACCTGATCGAGGTTCAGAAGCGCTCCTATGATCGCTTCCTGCAGATGGATCGGCTGCCGAGTGAGCGCGACGATGCCGGGCTCCAGGCGGTCTTTCAGTCCGTGTTCCCGATAACTGATTTCCGCAATGTCTCGCAACTGGAGTTCGTGGACTACGCAATCGGCAACTGGGAGTGCAAGTGCGGCCACTTGAAAGGCCTGCACCACCTGCGTACGACCTGCCGCAATTGCGGATCGACTGTCATAACCGATCCATTCCACCCTGGTGATGTGCTCTGCAGCAAGTGCGGCACATACAACGCCAACACCCCGGACTTCTGTAACAAGTGCGGTGACCCCGTCGGCCTGCAATTGAAGTATGACGTCAGCGAGTGCGAAGAGCGTGGCATGACCTATTCGGCGCCGCTCAAGGTGACCATGCGCCTGACGATCTATGAAAAAGACGCGGAGACTGGCAACCGCTCCATCCGCGACATTAAGGAGCAGGAGGTCTTTTTCGGTGACGTGCCGCTGATGACTGCCAATGGCACATTTATTGTTAATGGCACCGAGCGAGTGATCGTCAGCCAGTTGCACCGCTCTCCGGGCGTGTTCTTTGAGACAGCAAACAACCGCACCTATTTCCTCGGCAAGATCATTCCTTACCGCGGATCCTGGGTGGAATTTGAATACGATCAGAAGAACGTGCTCTACGTGCGCATTGATCGTAAGCGCAAGTTTCTGGGAACGATTTTCCTGCGCGCGTTGGGCCTGCGTTCGAGCGAAGACATTCTGCGCACGTTCTACACCGTGGACCGGCTGGTGATTCGCGACAAGAAGCTGCACTGGACGGTCGAGCCAGCAAGCGAAAAGCCCACCAATCTCCTAGGCATGAAGCTGGCACACAGCATTAAGAGCAAGTCGGGTGAGGAAGTCGCGCACTCCGGTCGCAAGATCAACCCACAGATCATGAAAGAGATCCAGAAGGCGAAGATCAGTGAGATCGAGGTTGACATCAGTGATCTGGAAGGCGCCTGGATGGCCAGCGATGTGGTGGATACCACAACCGGCGAAGTTCTGCTCGAAGCCAACTCGGAGCTGACAGCCGATAAGCTGTCGAAGATTTTAGATGCTACCGGCGTGGTCGAGCTGAATGTCTTCTTCCCGGAGCGGGACGACGTAGGTACAGTGATTAGCCAGACGCTTCGCCGGGATTCGATAAAGACGCCGCAGGAAGCGCTGATCGAGATCTATCGCAAGCTGCGTCCGGGCGATCCGCCTACGCTGGATACCGCTACGGCGCTCTTCCACGGCATGTTCTTTGATCCGCGGAAATACGACTTCTCGCGCGTGGGCCGGCTGAAGTTCAATATCAAGCTGTTCGAAAACCAGGATGCGACGAATCTCGATAAGCGCACGCTCGATCCGGACGATTTCTACGGGACGATTCGTTACCTGCTGAAGCTGCGCAAGAACATCGGTGCAGTAGACGATATCGATCATCTAGGGAACCGCCGCGTGCGCGCCGTCGGCGAGCTGCTGGAAAACCAGTTCCGCATCGGATTGGTGCGCATGGAACGGGCCATCAAAGAAAAGATGAGCGTGTACCAGGAAATGTCCACGGCCATGCCACATGATTTGGTTAATGCCAAGCCGGTGATGGCCGCGATCCGCGAGTTCTTCGGGTCCTCCCAGCTTTCGCAGTTCATGGACCAGACGAATCCGCTTTCGGAAATCACTCACAAGCGGCGCCTGTCGGCTCTCGGGCCGGGTGGTCTGTCGCGTGAACGCGCCGGATTCGAAGTCCGCGACGTGCATCCGACACACTACGGACGTATTTGTCCAATTGAGACGCCGGAAGGGCCGAACATCGGTCTGATTTCGTCACTGAGCTGCTACGCGCGCATTAACGACTACGGCTTTATCGAGTCGCCATATCGTAAGGTGAAGAATGGCCGCGTGGTGGACTACGTGAGCGTGGTCAACGCCGGTGACAGCGACCATAAGGTCGGTGATCACGTCGAGAAGCACGAGATCGAGAAGGCCAACGCTGAACTCAAGGACCGTCGCAAGCGACCGACCGAAATCGAGCCGTACTCGTTCTACCTCTCGGCTTGGGAGGAAGACCGCCACGTGATCGCTCAGGCGAATGTGGAACTGGATGACAAGGGTCGGATCATCGGTGAACTGGTCAATG
>Ga0099828_10001646_pt1 | contig 15118 bp, 8 predicted proteins | sample CZO8metaG_2_FD_79338 | JGI IMG/M metagenome (GOLD analysis project Ga0099828, IMG submission 79338) | Vadose zone soil microbial communities from the Eel River Critical Zone Observatory, Northern California, USA - CZOApr15con2H1.8 metaG | ecosystem: Environmental > Terrestrial > Soil > Vadose...
AGGCCAAGGCCGCTCTTCGACGAAGCTTGAACATCTGAACCACGATAAAATGGCTCAAAGATGTGCGCTTGCTGCTCTTTAGAGATACCTTGACCGGAATCAAATACCTCTACGATGCCTATATCACGGCCTTGAGCGGCAAGAAGCTTGATAGGGCTGCTCTCTGGAGAATACCTGATGGCATTGCTCAGCAGGTTAACCACAACCTGGTACAGTCGATCGGCATCCGCTTGCAGTATAACCGCCTTTTGAGGAGCCTCTAATTCAATAGTACGACCTGTGAGTGATTGCTGTTCCTTGATTGCTTCACGGCAAATATCTACCAGATTGCATGAGGTCAGCCGCAACTGAGCCCTCCCAGCACGAATATTGTAAAGGTCAAGCAAGTCTTCCACCAGGACATTGAGGCGGCGTGCCTGGCCATCAATACTCTCTAAGGCGGAGCGTAAAATCGCCAATTCAGACGACAGCTCAGGCATTCTCGACATACGGCGTAACATAAGTTGTACCAGCCCCAAGATGGTTGTCATAGGGGTTTTCAGTTCATGCGAAGCCATAGTGAGGAAATGATCCTTCAACTGAGATTCCTGAATAGGCACAAGCATTTTTGATGGTGCTTCTTGCTCAATAGCGATGGTATGTGTTCTATCTAGATGTCGTTGCTTGCTTACTTTTTTACTGGAGAAGACAGTAAAAATGAAAGCTATTATTCGCCAGGCGAGCCGAAGGACATTTACAGTGAATCCAATCGAAGGTAGGCTCATCAGATAGGCAATAACAGGGTAATTTTTCTTAGGAAGGCGGCTATTCGAGTATTTATCTATTTTCGACTGAAAAGGCAAGGAGAAAAGAGGTGGACTTTGATGGTTCACATGGGTCATTTTGCATGTCCTCCTCCTGTCTGGAACTATTGTTGCTGCACCTGAGGTTGATTACTTCCCCGACCAATGTCTTCTTAGGTGTTACACGAAAGACTTCAAACGAACGTTTCATAAAAGCTTTGCACACTATTTGTCAGAACGAACGTGGATATAGTAAGATGGGGCAGTGGCTTTTAAGCCTACCAAAGCAGTTAGGTGTCATACGATGTTTACAAAAATACTGATTGCCAACCGGGGAGAAATAGCTGTCCGTATCATGGCGACGTGTCGTGAGATGGGTATACGCACGGTCGCCGTTTACTCGGATGCCGACCGCAACGCTCTGCATGTGCGCGAGGCCGACGAGGCATATCTTATTGGCCCGGCACCCGCCGCGCAAAGCTACTTGCGTATCGAGACCATTATCGATGTTGCGAAACGGAGCGGAGCCGAGGCCATCCATCCCGGTTACGGTTTCCTGTCTGAGAATGCAGCCTTTGTTGAGGCTTGCGAGCAGGCGGCCATTGTGTTCATTGGCCCGCCCGCCTCTGTTATGCGCCTGATGGGATCAAAGATTGCCGCCAAACACCTGGCACAGTCGGTCAATGCCCCGATTATCCCCGGCTACAACGGTGACAGTCAGGATGATGCCGTCCTCCTGAAAGAGGCTGAGCGTGTCGGCCTGCCTTTGCTGATCAAAGCTTCAGCAGGGGGAGGCGGCAAAGGCATGCGCGAAGTCCACTCCTCTACCGAATTTTTAGAGCAGCTCGCTGGCGCGCGGCGCGAGGCCCTGGCATCCTTCGGAGATGACACGGTCTTCCTCGAACGCCTGTTACTGCAACCACGCCACATCGAGATACAAATACTTGGCGACACTTTTGGCAATATCATCCACCTGGGCGAACGCGAATGCTCTATCCAACGCCGCCACCAAAAAATCCTCGAGGAGAGTCCATCGGTCGCACTGACCGCTGCTTTACGGGCTGCCATGGGTGCCACCGCGGTGCGGATCGCGCAGGCTGCCGGGTACATCAATGCAGGTACGGTAGAATTTATGCTTGACACGGATAGACAATTCTATTTCCTGGAGATGAATACGCGGCTGCAGGTCGAGCATCCCATCACTGAATGTGTGACGGGAATAGACCTCGTGCGGCACCAACTGCTGATCGCCGCCGGTACACCGCTCCGCCTCACCCAGGAACAGCTTAGCCCGCGTGGACACGCTATCGAGATGCGCCTCTACGCGGAAGACCCGAACCTGAATTTCCTGCCATCAACAGGTAGGGTGACACGTTTTAACAAGCCGACAGGGCCAGGCATGCGCATCGATAGCGGCATCGAGAGTGGCGATGAAATCACACAGTATTACGACCCCATGATCGCTAAAATGATTGTCTACGGAGAGGATCGTGCAGCAGCCATAGCACGCATGCGCCATGTGTTAGAACGAAGTGCAGTATTTGGCGTGAAGACAAATACACCACTGCTGTACAGCATCATCACGCATCCCGCCTTTCAAGAAGGACTGACATTTACCAATTTCTTAGTTGAACACAACATGACCGGCGATAACACCTCCCAAAAGCAATTGCCTTTACCAACTGAGGTGTTGATTGCAGCAGCATTGTATGACATAGCGGGAGAGGGAATATCGAACGTCGCCAGCAATGGTTATTCACAGGCGATACATCACGAACTCCCTACTCCCTGGAAAACACTTGGGCCGTGGCGCATGATTGGCGAGGCTCGCCGTGTTTGCTACACTTATGAGAACAAGGAGCATCACGTCGCCATACGGCCTGTACAGGATGCCACAGATGAGTGGAGTGTTCAGGTCGATGCGCAAGACGCCGAAAATATAACGTGTGTTTTTGGAGAAAATGATCTCGTATTGATCAGGCGGGGAGCAGCGACACAGGCACAAACGTATGTGCAACGCTCTGCAGACGGGACAGAAGTAATCTTACGAGGACAGGTGTACAACCTGGAGCGACGCCAACCGCCGACTGTAGAAACCGCCGCACATGGAAGCAATGCTGCCCTTTCACAAAAAGTGCTTAAGGCCCCCATGGCCGGCACCATCGTCAAAGTGCAGGCGCGTGATGGTGATAGCGTAGAACAACGCCAGGTGCTGGTAATCCTCAGTGCTATGAAAATGGAACATACGATTGCTGCACCGTATGCTGGCAAAGTACGCCATGTGTATTTTCAAGAAGGCGCGGTTGTCAAAGGTGGAGCAACCATCGTTGAAATGGAGTGAGAAAGGATATTTTCTATGCAGATTGGATTTATTGGTATTGGTGTGATGGGTCGTCCCATGACGCTTAACCTCTTGAAGGCGGGACATCACGTCACCATTTTTGCTCGTCACCCGGACAAGCCAGAGGTGCAAGAAGTATTGCAGGCTGGAGCCAGTCTGGCCCCTTCACCTCGCGCTGTCGCCATGGCATCAGATATGGTGATTACCATGGTGCCAAACTCGATGCAGGTCGAGGAGGTCGTGGCCGGACCACAGGGTATCTTTGAAGGCGCACGAAAGGGGCTGATTATCATCGATATGAGCACGATTGCTCCATCGATGAGCCGCAAGCTGGCCGAGGCTGCACTGGCCCATGGTGCGCACTTTCTCGATGCTCCGGTCAGCGGCGGCTCTCAGGGTGCTGTCAATGGTGCGTTGACCATCATGGTCGGCGGCGAACGCGAGATATTTGAGCAGGCACGGCCTGTGCTGGAGGCCATGGGCAAGAAAGAGAACATCTTCCATGTTGGGCCACATGGGTCCGGGGAAGTAGTGAAGATCGTGAATAATATTTTATGTGGAGCCATCGCGGCAGCCATTGCCGAGTCATTCGTGCTGGGTGTCAAAGCCGGGGCAGATGCCGAGACGATGGCCAAGATCATCGGGGTAAGCAGCGGCGCAAGCTGGCAGCTTGCCAACCAGTTTCCCTTACGCGCCTTCAACGGCAGTTTTCAGCCCGGCTTTATGACCGATCTGCTGTATAAAGACCTGGGGCTTGCGCTTGACCTGGCCGCCGAAAGTCAAACACCTGTAGCAATGACGGCTCTGACGCGCCAGATGTACGAGATGGCCTGTGCCGCAGGCTATGGCCGCGAGGATTATACGTCGCTGCTCAAAGTGTTGGAAGGGATGGCAGGGGTCGAGGTAAGAAGTTAGGAAATAACACAGACAGCATATGTAGCAGAGCAAGATCTGCTACATATGCTGTCTGTGTTATTTCCTCCTGTATGTTGTGGTTAGACGAAGGAGAGGATCAGGTCATGTGAAATGGACATGCCGAAGACAAGGACAGCAGCCAGGCCGAAGTAAAGTACGCTTAGAATAATGCGTTCTCCTACCGGCACAGTATAGTACTCTTTAGCCTCTGGCGTTTTGGGTGAGCGGCGAGACCAGAACTGCGTGCCTGCCATAATCACAAAAAAGAGCAGCCACGGGGAAAAATTGCCGTTCAGCCATGTCCAGATTTGAAAGGCCACCAGCCCCAGGAAGCCGACGATCCAGATGCGCCGGTCTATGGCGGCTAAGACGCGTCCGCCATCGAATGGCACGATCGGTATGAGGTTAAAGAGGTTCATGAAAAAGCCAAAGTAGGCGAGCGGTGCCCAGACACTGCGAATATGAGGAGACTGGAGCGCGAAGAACAGGCAAACAGACGCGGCGAGCGCGCCCGCGATGGGGCCTGCAATGCCGACCTCGGCCTCATCTCTGGCATTTTTGGGCATTTGACGCATAAAGACTGCCGCACCCAGCATGGGAATGAAGATCATCCCTCCAACAGGTATGCCCTTCAACTTCATGACTACGGCATGGCCCATCTCATGAATAAAGAGCAGGACCACCAATCCAACCGCGAATTGCCAGCCAAAAATGTATGAGTAGACGACAATGGAGATTATGGCAGAGATACCCGCCCAGCCAAACTTGAGAACCAGGCCCAGCATAGGAAATTTCAGCAGCAATGCGCCAATTCCCACTCCAATACCGCCCAGACCCGCCAGCCCTTTACGTTTCTTGCTGCTATTTTCATGATTGCCACGCGCCGCAGCTTCACGCTGTTCCGTCCCGGCATCCGTCGTATAGCCCTCCAGGCTTGAGGGGCCGCTATACTCAGACATCAATGCAGGGTCATAGCTATTGACCACTGTAGGGCCATGCATGTAATCGGAATATGCTTTGAGCGGTTGTAGCGTTTGAGCAGAACGAGGTGTACCGGACGTTTCCTGCTGGTAATACACGGGATTGGCATAATCGGTCTCTTGGGGAGTCTCTCTATATTCAGAAAAATCGTCGGGAATCCCGCGCATAGTTTGCCTCAATTCTGGCTGGCTAGTGTTTCATTGTATATATTTATACAGTATATACTACGTATAACGGTACAAGGGGGTTGCGTTATTCCCGTTCCATTTCTCTGCTCTCCTGTGAAATTCAACGTTGAAAATACGTAGGCATTTCACCTATATCTTTTTACCCCACCGATACAGTATGATAAACTCAATAGGCCTTGCTACACTTCATCCAGAAAAAATAGTGTAGTGAAAGAAATCTCAACTGCAAGAAAAGGAAAAGATAGATGTACCAGTCCTGGTTCCGGCACAAGTTGCTCTCTTTGACCCTCGCATTGGTGGTCAGTACGACCATCATTATCGCGCTCCTTCTGCCTCGCATCACCAGTCATGCTGCGCCACCGTTCACGCGACATGCCCTTACCAGCTCACAGGGAGGATGGCCGACGTACCTCTATACGAACAAGCACCAGGGGTATAATCCCACCGAGACCCACATCAGTGCCTCTAATGTAGCCTCACTCACCCTCCGTTGGAAATTCAAGACAGCAGGCAATGTGTCAGCAGAACCGATCGTGGTCAATGGCGTGGTCTACGAAGGTTCGAACGATGGGTATATCTACGCCATCAACGCGACGACGGGCGTGATGAACTGGAAGACCTTCCTGAACGTCGCCACCTCCAGCACCTGTACCAGGAATCCGCGGGGAGTCACCGGAACAGCCACCGTCCAGAATGGGGTGGTCTACATCGGGGCAGGCCAATATTTCTTTGCTCTTGATGCCACGACCGGAACCACGCTCTGGAAGGCCACGCTCGGCACAAGTGGCACCCCCAATGACATTGTCTATAGTGGGTCAGCCGTCGCCAATGGCAAAGTCTATGTCGGGATCTCCTCGCTCTGTGATAATCCCCTGACTCAGGGTTTGCTCTATGCCCTCAATACGGCAGATGGCACCATTGCTGCACAGGCGGCCATCGTCCCGGATGGAACGGTCGGTGGTGGAATCTGGTCGGTGCCAACGATTGACGCCATCACCCGCACGGTGATTGTCACGACCGGTTCGGTTGAGAAGAAACCACCGATTCAGCCCATGACGGCCTCAATCATCACCTTGAATTGGAACACCCTGGCAGTCCAGCAGTTCTGGCAAGTGCCCAATGCACAGCGCATCGGTGATGCGGACTGGGGCTGTACCCCGACTCTGTTTCCAGGTCCCACTGGGAGCGGGAAAACGTATGTGGGCTGCGTCAATAAAGATAGCATCTACTTTGTCTTTGATGAGGCCAATGTGAGTGCCGGCCCCATTTGGCAAACCGTGCTGGCCCCCGGTGGAGAGCGGGGAGGAGTGACGGGAAGCTTTGGTTCTGCCGCCTACCTCAATGGCGTGCTCTACATTCCAAGCGCGCTTGGGACGGTGGATGGCATCAACTATGGCGGCTCAATTGGAGCCTTTGATGCGCTGACCGGCAATCCGATCTGGCGCTTTGGCACGGCTGGCCCTCTTGCAGCCTCCGTGATCATCGCCAATGGGCTGCTCTATGATGCTCAGGGGAAAACGATGGAGGTTCGGGACCTCAACACCGGCAATGTGCTCTTCTCCTATACGGTTGGCAACATCTTCGGCTCGGTCACAGTCTCCAACGGCGTCGTGTACCTGCCGTCATTTGATAACTACATCTACGCCTTTGCGCCTTCCTAGCCAAATATCAAGCCGCCATTGGCTATGCAACCCAAAACCTCGGGTTGCATAGCCAATGGCGGCTGCCCAACCCGGCTTGTACACCGGGGACCATCCTGGCCCCTGGAAGGTACCTCTTTCGGAGTGTCTTGAGATGTTCAACCCCACCAGAACGCGACGGCAATGATGCCATACAGCCCTATCAACGTCAGACCCTCGATCCAGTTTGACTCACCATCGTAGATGATGACCGTACTCAACAGCGCAGTCAGTCCCAGCACGGCGACCAGCAGGGGGGCCAGCACCAGGGTCAGGTGCGCACTACCGATCACAAAACTGAGGAGGACCAGCACCGGAATTAAGCCTAATGCAACCTGGAGAGAACTATTCAGAATGACGCTAATCGCATAATCTGCTTGATTGCGCAACGCAAACTGGATGCCTACGACATTTTCGACAGCATTACCGGCCAGGGCGACAATAACCAGGCCCGTAAAGGTGGCAGAGATATGTAGGGATACGATGGCTGGTGTTAATGCGCTGACGAACCAGTCAGAGACGAACGCTGAACCTACACCTGCCGCGACCAGTACCCCGATTGCCAGCCAGATCGGCCATGCAAAGACCGTTTCCTTGTGCTCTTGCGGCAGCTTAGTTGGCCCTCCCTTTAACGAGAAAGGAATGCTCGCGGCAAAAACAACCAGCAGAATGAGAGCACTGGCAATGCTGAAGCCATCTTCGTGTCCGGCGGCTGGAGTGTGCAACTGGTTCACCAGTGTCGGCACCGCCAGTGCTGCTACCGCCAGCAGGGTCAGTGTAGCAATCATGCGCGGAGCATCGGAGGCAAAACGCTGCGTCCCATGGCGCAGCCCTCCCAGAAAGAAGGCAAGGCCAAGTACGAACAGGCTATTGCCGAGAATAGAGCCGACTAGAGCCGCCTGGACGACGCCGATGAGTCCGGCGCGCAGTGCAAAAATACCCACAAAGAGTTCAGGCAAATTGCCCAGGGCTGATTGCAACACCCCGGTGGCTCCTGCGCCAAGGTAGGAACCAAGCTGATCAGTTGCCTGTCCCACCAGCGCGGCCAGGAGAGCGAGCGCGACTCCCGCTACAATAAAAATGAGCACAGCATTCACCTGAAACGCTGTGAGAACGCCGGACAGGACGCTCATGACGAATGCGCCGACGAGCATCACCCATGCTCCCTTGCTCAGGTGAACTGCGGTTTGACTCGTATGGTTGGAGGATGCCTTTCCCGCCTCTTCTGTGGTGCGTTTCATGTCTGCATTCCTTCCCCTATCAGGCGTGCTTTGTAGGAATAACGGCTCAGGTATCAGTATCAAGCAGTATCATATCAAAGAAAAAGCGTGTTGAAAACAGTAATACTATCGAGAGGTAGGGCTATTGCAAGGTCGGCATGGCGGAGGCATCTTCCGCCATGCAAAAATCGCACGCGCACCCACTATCAACAGGTGGGGCTACAGGCCAAATCTCCTGCTACTCATCCAGATTTGATGTGGATCGGCACTGTAAAGCATCTTGAGAGGCCACTTTAGAGTGTTATGCCGAAGATGATGCTCAGCAGCAACAATACAATGAGAATAGTAACAAAGAGCACCGTTACCCAGGCAATGATATTGAAGCCAAGCTTATTGATGTGACGCCCCATAAGACGGCGATTATTCACCAGCAGAATGATAAAAACGAGCAGGATAGGAACCATGGCGGCGTTCAAATCTTGCAGCACAAGTAGCACTTGAATAATCGGCAGTCCCGGAATGAGCGTAATCAGGACACTCAGCACAATCAGGCCGGTGAAGATGCTTTGGAAGACCGGTGCTTCGCTAAAACTACGTGAAACGCCACGCTCGAAGCCAAAGGCCTCACAGATACCATAAGCGGTGGAAAGCGGCAAGACCGCCGCAGCCAGCAATGAGGCTCCAAACAGGCCTACACCGAAGAGCAGTTCAGCATATGGGCCAGCAAAATCGCGCAGGGAGAGTGCCGCATCAATGGCTGTTTGAATAGGGTGCCTTGGGTAGAGTGTAGCACCAGTCGCTATAACGACAAAGCCAGCAATCAGTACAGCAAAAATAGTGCCGCTATAGACATCCAGTTGCTCGTAGATATATTCACTGGCATGAATACCTTTGTCGGCAACGGAAGACTGGACAAAAAACTGCATATAGGGGCTGATGGTTGTTCCTACGAGTGCTACAGCAGTGAGTAGATAACCACTACTGGTATCTAGATGTGGCAGGAAAATCTGTTGCCCAACATTACTCCAGATAGGGTGGGCAGCAAAAGCCGCTGGAATATAGGCAAGGAAGCCAAGAGACATGATGAGAAAGATTTTCTCGACTCTCCGGTAGGAACCTTTGATGACCAGCCACCAGAGAGCGAAACCAGCAACGGGAACAATCACGTATACCCAGGGAGTATGAGGATCATTTGCCAGTACCTGGACGCTGGCGGCAATACCAAGAAATTCGGACACGGTTACACCGGTGTTAGCGATCAGGAGAGCCAGCATGGCGAGAGCGGCCCAGCGCACGCCAAATTGCTCGCGAATGAGGTCAGCCAGTCCTTTGCCTGTGATTGCCCCCATGCGTGCACACATCTCTTGCACAATCGCCAGGCAGAAACCAGCAATGGCCAGTGCCCAGAGGAGGTTAAAGCCATAGCTGGCACCTGCCGTCGCAAAGGTGGCGATACCACCGGCATCATTGCCCGCGTTGGCAGCGATCAGCCCAGGCCCCAGTACGGTAAAAAGCCTGAATACAGGAGAAGAACGACTCAAACGAAAACGCGACCGCGCCTGCTTTTTGCGGTCAGCGCGGCCTTTGATCTTATGCTTCGGTGCTTTCTGGCCTGTTTTATCCATGAGGCACATTCGCAGGAAAGAAGAGATGCGAGACTGTTCTTAACCTGATCTTCCTTTTCCGTTATCATTCTTGTCGCTGATGATACCACTCTTCACCAGAGGTGACAAGAGCCATGTTCTAAAAGGGCATGGCTGAGGCAAGCGCAGCATGGCTGAGGCAAGCGCAGCCACTACTATACACGAAACATGCGGCATTTCGTGTATAGTAGTGGCTGCGCTTGCCTCAGCCATGTCATTATTCGCCTTTCTTGATTCCTTCGAGATGTAGTCTCAGCAGATTCAAGGCGGTCAGTATGGCAAAGCGTTTATTGTCTGCACGAACACCGCGCCACCCTGGCCCCATGCCTGTTACTACACCATTCGGCCCTTCTATGGCTATATGAACAGTACCAACTGCTTTCCCTTCCTGCTTATCGGGTCCGGCGATTCCGGTGATGCCAAGCCCAAAGTCTGCGCCAAATCGTTCGCGGATCGCGTGAGCCATAGCGCGCGCCGTCTCTTCACTGATGGCTCCATAGTGCTCTATCGTCTTATGTGGTACACCCATCTGCTCCTTGACTTTGACACTGTATGCTGCCACGCCGCCGATGAAGTAGTTGGAACTGCCGGGAACATCTGTGATGGTACTGGATAGCAGTCCACCGGTGAGCGACTCCATCACAGCCAGGGTCTGATTTTGTGCCTGGAGCAGGCTGCCCACCACACTTTGGAGCGTTTCCTTATTGGTGCCAAAGATGTGATGGCCGAGTATTTGGCGTACCTGCACCTCCATCTCTGAAACCTTGCGCTCGGCCTCTTGATTGGTACCGGCCTTAGCGGTAATACGCACATCGATAGCGTCCGACTTGGCATAAGTAGCGATGGTGGGGTTATTGCTGTGAAGAAGTGCATCCAGCCGCTCTTCCACGGCTGATTCTCCCAGGCCGGATATACGGAGGATGCGCGTAAAAATCAAGCCACCTGTATACGGTTTCAATCTTGGAATGGCCTCATTTTCCCACATGCGGAACATCTCGCGTGGCACGCCAGGCATGGCAACAAGAATATGCTTATCCTTCTCAACCCACCAGCCAGGAGCGGTACCAACTGGATTGGGGATGGCCTGCGCCGAAGGGATGAGGGTGGCCTGCTTGACGTTGCGCTCCGGCATCCTGGCATTACGAGATGCGAAATATCCCCGCAATTCTGCCTCTAAGCGCGGGTCAACTTGCATGGTCTCGCCCAATAAAGCACTGATGGATTCGCGAGCCAGGTCATCCTCGGTCGGCCCCAATCCACCCGTCATGACGATCAGGTCCGACCGCTCCCACGCACGCTTTAACGTCTCAACGATACGCCCCTGGTTATCACCCACTTGCGAGACGAAATAGAGATCAACACCTAATGCGGAAAGGCTCTGGGCAAGATAGGTGGCATTGGTATCAGTAATGTGGCCCAACAACAATTCAGTACCACATGAAAGGATTTCAGCACGCATGACTCCTCCAATAACGAGATATGACTACAAACAGTTAGTCATTTATATCATATCATAAAAAAGTATCCATCAATATATTGTGTTAAAAACATTAGAAAATCAATATGTTGTGTCAAAAGGCTTGTAATTGGCTTTTTTTCTGAGTATACTATGTTGCGTAGACAAAAAAAGAACATGCGTACTCAACTCGATCTCTCATAGTGAATACGCAAAGACACAGAAATAAGTGGAATATGTGAGGCGTATCGAGTTCATAAAGTAAGATGCGTATTTGAAAAGAAGGAGCTACAAGCAATGTTAGAGCAAGAGAAGCAGGCTTCTCAGGTCGCTGCCGACAGCGGTGTCGATACAGAGAGGCGCACCCAGTTGGAGGGGATTCGCCAGAAAGTCTTCATGGATAGATACTCGCTGAAAGACCCCGCGGGACAGCCCTTAGAGTTTTATCCAGAGCAACTCTGGGCAAGGGTGGCACGGGGTATTGCCTCTGTGGAAAGCACGGAAGAGAAGCAAACCTACTGGGAGAAGCGTTTTTACGAGGCCCTGACCGACTTCCAGTTTGTGCCAGGAGGACGTATTCTCGCGGGAGCAGGTTCGGGCCACCAGGTGACATTCTATAATTGTATGCCGCCTGAGCAGGAAGTGCTGACAGCAGATGGTTATCGACCAATTTCCGAAATCAAATTTGGCGACCTTGTGGTGACACACCGCAATCGTCTGCGTCCAGTATTGCATAAGTTTGAGCGCGAGACCGAGGAAACGCTCTACATCATCCGACCCAAGAAATTGGGTTATGATGATTTGCGTCTGACAGGCGACCACAAAGTATACATCGTCCGTTCAGAGTGGGTTAACAAACATAAGTCGCGTGATGGACTGTGTTTGCAGCATGAGCCGGATTGGATTCCCGCCAAAGAAATTAAACCTGGTGATTACGTTGCCATTGCACATAACGGAGAGGAATCCTCTCCCGACACCATTTCTCTCCAGGATTACGTTTCAGGATATGAGACGAACGACGGCAAGCTCTTCAAAGCGACAACGCGCGGCTCTCACGGTTACGTATCGGATTGGGGAACACACTACAAGATCAATGATAGCCTGGTTCTCGATGGAGATGTGTGCTACCTGTTCGGGCGCTGGCTTGGTGATGGTTGCGTGACCCATCGCACAGGCACTGATATTCCTTCTGGGATCAAGATCGTTTTTTCTCTGGATGAGAAAGATGAAGCTCAAGAGATTCTTCGCATTATCGAAACCAAGTTTGGCATTGAAGGCTCCATCAAGTTGAGCAATACAGAACGCTGGTATGACCTGTGGGTGAATTCCATGCCACTTGGGGAGTTCTTTAAGGCATTTCTCGGCTGCTACAGTCATAGTAAGCGGATTCCTGACCAGTTGATGCATTTGCCTGCCGAACTGACGCTAGAACTGTTGCGCGGATTGTTCAGCGCCGATGGTTACGTTTCCGATAACAAACTCGGCATCGTGTTATCGAATCGAACACTTGCTGTCCAGATTCATCAGCTTCTCCTGCGACTGGGTTATCTCTTCTCGATTCGTGAGAATACGCATCGCTTAGGGCGTGTACCTGCCTACCGTCTTCAGGCTACTGCCAATGAGTGCGCACCGCTCTTTGAGCGATTCTTTGGTGTTCAAGCACCTGAGCATAGCATCGATTTGAAATACTATTTTGAATACGATAGCCTCAAGTGGGTGCGGGTCGATGAAATAGCTGTTGAAGATTATTCTGGCATCGTGCTGGATATTGAGGTTGAGGAAGATCACTCGTTCATTTCAGCTGGTGTCGTGGTCTCGAACTGTTACGTCATACCCAGCCCGGAAGATAGCCGCCAGGGGATTCTCGATAACTTAAAGGTGATGACCGAAATCATGGCACGCGGCGGTGGTGTCGGCATTAATCTCTCGACGCTGCGCCCACGCGGCTCCTATATCAAAACCGTCAATGGCACCGCATCAGGCCCATGTTCCTGGGCACAGCTCTATTCCGTGGCTACTGGCGATGTGATTCAACAGGGTGGGTCCCGAAGAGGAGCTCTTATGCTCATGCTGGATGACACGCATCCCGATATAGAAGAGTTCATCACGGTGAAGCGCACGGCGGGCAAAATCGAACACGCCAACCTATCGGTCTGTATTTCTGACAAGTTCATGGAAGCAGTCAAGGAGGATGCGAACTGGGACCTTACCTGGCAGGGAGAGGTCAAGAAGACCATCCGCGCTCGCGACCTGTGGGACTTGATTTGCAAGTCTGCCTGGGAGTCGGCAGAGCCGGGGATGGTCTTTATGGACCGCTATAATAAAGAATCAAACACCTGGTACTATGAGGATATCCGGTGTGTAAATCCTTGCGGAGAGCAGGGCCTCCCTGCATGGGGCGTATGTAATTTAGGAGCGTTGAATTTATCAGCTTTCGTGCATAACGGGCAGATGGACTGGGAGCGGCTGGCGGAGATGAGCAAGGTGGCCATGCGCTTCCTGGACAATGTCATCGATGCCAACGAGTACTTCATCGAGGAGAATCGCCAGGCGCAGCTTGGTACGCGCCGTACAGGATTGGGTACGATGGGGCTGGCCGATGCGCTGATCAAAATGAAGGTGGCCTATGGCAGCGAGGCCTCGGTACCGTTGATCGAACGCATCTACACCACGATTCGCGATGCCTCCTATGAAGCTTCGTCGGACATCGCGGCGGAGAAAGGCTCGTTCCCCCACTTTGAGCGCGAGAAATACCTGCAAGGGCAGTTCATCAAACGACTTCCCAAGGCTACACAGAAGAAGATTAAGGAGCAGGGTATCCGCAACGCGGTGATTTTGACGCAGGCACCGACAGGGACGACGAGCCTGTTGGCGGGAGTGAGTTCAGGCATCGAGCCGGTCTACGACTTCGCGATGGTACGGCGCGACCGCACAGGGGAACACATCCTGTATCATCCGCTGTTACAGGCGTGGCGCGATGAGCATCCCAACGAACCAACACCGCCCTACTTCGTCGCCTCCAACGATCTGACGCCGGAAGAGCATGTACGGGTACAGGCCACCATCCAGCGCTTCACCGATTCCAGCATCAGCAAGACGGTCAACGCGCCCAACAACCATACCGTCGAGGCGGTGCAGACGCTCTATCGCCTGGCCTACGAGATGGGCTGTAAGGGCATCACGTATTACCGCGACGGTTCGCGGGACGCGGTGCTCACCCGTGTCGAAGATGAGAAGAAGGCGGCAGCAGCGCGGCAAACGCCGATGGTAGAGCCAGTCATGTCAATTCAGCAAGGCATTAAACCGGTGCCGGAAGTCCTACATGGATACACTCGCCATGTAAGAGCACCAGAAGGGAAGATCAATATCACGATCAACAGTGACGAGCATGGGCCATTTGAGGTATTCGTTAACGTTGGTAAGGCAGGAAGTGATATCACGGCATTGGCAGAGGCATTGGGCCGTGTAATCTCGCTCAACCTGCGCGTGCTCAGCCCGCTCTCGCAGACCGATCGCGCCAAGGAAATTGCCGATCAATTGCGTAGTATCGGCGGCAGCCGCTCGGTCGGCTTCGGTATGCAGCAGGTTCGCTCTCTGCCCGACGCTGTCGCTCGTGCCCTGGAGATGCACCTTGATGCGTTGGAGTCCGAACAGCAGGAGGAGAAGGCAAAGCCTGCGAACGGAACGAGTGGTATGGCCCCGGTCAACGGCAATAGCAATGATGCGCACGCGGAAGTTGCGACTCCGCCGTTGAGCCTGAGCCATCTGAGCGTGACCGGGAACTTGTGTCCAAAGTGCGGCTGCAACACCCTGGTATACGAGGAGGGCTGCCGCAAGTGCTATAGCTGCGGGCATAGTGAGTGTTAAAATCGGTGTAGCTGAGGCGGCCTGTAGAGCCACTCTGGGCTGAAAT
>Ga0099828_10001652_pt1 | contig 15099 bp, 8 predicted proteins | sample CZO8metaG_2_FD_79338 | JGI IMG/M metagenome (GOLD analysis project Ga0099828, IMG submission 79338) | Vadose zone soil microbial communities from the Eel River Critical Zone Observatory, Northern California, USA - CZOApr15con2H1.8 metaG | ecosystem: Environmental > Terrestrial > Soil > Vadose...
ATTCCTTGCGGGGCAAGTCTCGGACACGACGCGATCCACGCTCGACAAGGAAACGTCCGATCCGCAGATCCTTGGCGCAACCCTCGATGACCCGGTGAAGCAAGTCAACCTCAGCCTGCTAACCGGCCTCGTGCTGGGCTCGCCGGAATTTCAAAAAAGATAGTTCAACCGCTCGAGCCGCATTATGGGTGACAATGCATGCCTGTCTCAACGCCTGTTATCTAGCCAGCATTTCTCACGAAGGATTTGCCATTTCACGGCAGTGCAACTGGATGAGTGCTTCTGCCCGATTTTGTGGCGCCGTCGTCCCGCCGGCGTTTTTGCATTTTTGCAAGTCTCAAGAAACCGCCAGCGGGACGCTGCCACGAACAGTTTGTGTTCAGCAATAACGTCAGAATTCCCAAGCACTCGCACCCGGCCGGCTCTGATAGAATGCCGGTCATGCAGCCGCGAGAGTTCGCTCGGTCTGTCCATCACCGAAGGGTGTTCCTCGCGTGGACGAGCCTGCCGGTCCTGATCGCCTTTTCGTGGGCGGTCCGCACAACAGTTCGTGCGAATCAGGCTCAAAAACCGAGTTCAGCGCCTGCGAAAACCGAAACGAAGCTGGACACGAGTACTCTTGTAGTTGCGCCAAATCTAGCTGCACAGCTTGCGAAATTCAAACCCGTGCGGATGCCGTTTGACTCCTCGCGGCTGACGCCCCAGGAGCGGCAGTTGGCCGGCAAGCTGGTCGAGGCGTGCCAATTTCTGGAATCCATCTACTGGCGCCAGAGTGATCCCGAGGGGCTAAAGTTATATCACGCGCTGGCGGGCAGCACCGCGCCCCGCGACGTCGAACTTCGTCGCTTCCTGAGAATCAACGGCAGCCGCTTCGATCTGATCCGCAATAATGCGCCGTTTGCCGGCACGTCACCCTGGCCGCCGGGCCGGGGCATTTTCCCTGCGGACTTGACGAAGGAGGAGTTTGATCGCTACGTCGTGGCGCATCCGGATCAGAAGGCCTCGCTCTACGATCCCTTCGCGGCGGTTCGCCGGAAGGGCGCCGCGCTGGAAGCAGTTCCCTACCATGTTGCCTATCGCGAGTGGCTCGACCCCACGGTGAAAGCACTGCGGGAAGCCGCCGCGCTTTCGGACGACCCCGCCTTCGCAAAATTTCTGCGCATGCGCGCGGATGCGCTGCTTACCGACAAATATTTCGACAGCGATCTCGCCTGGGTGAGCCTCGAAAATCCAAAGTTCGACGTTATCTTCGCGCCTTACGAAACCTATCTGGACGATTTGCTCGGCGTGAAAACTTCTTACGGAGCTGCCGTCTTGATCCGCAATGACGAGGAGAGCCGCAAACTCGACGTCTTCCAGAAATACGTTCCTGACATTCAGGACTCCTTGCCGCTGGCGCCCGAAGACCGACCCTCCAAGCGCGGCCACCTCTCGCCGATGGAAGTGATGGACACGCCGTACCGGGCCGGAGATTTGCGCCACGGCTATCAAGCGGTTGCCGACAATCTGCCAAACGACCCGCGCATTCACGAACAGAAAGGCTCGAAGAAGATTTTCTTCAAGAACTTCATGGACGCGCGCGTGAATTACGTGATTCTGCCGGTCGCCAAACGCCTGCTGCGCGCCGACCAGGCAGCGCTTGCCTCCGCCGAAGGCTATCTCGCGACAACGATGATGCATGAGATTTCGCACGGCTTGGGTCCCGCGTTTGCCCGTACCTCCGCCGGCCAGCGCGACATCCGCGAGGCGATTGGCCCCTCGTATTCAGGCCTCGAGGAAGCCAAAGCCGATATCGTTGGACTCTACGGTTTGAAATGGCTCGTGGACCGTGGCGATCTTCCGAAGGACAAGCTTCGAGGGTATTATGCGTCGGAGGTCGCCGGAATTTTCCGCACGGTTCGCTTCGGTGTGGCGGAAGCGCACGGCCGGGCAGAGATCATGGAGTTCAATTATTTCTCCGAACGCGGCGTCATCTCGCGGGATGCGGCTTCGGGCCGGTACGTCATTGATCTGGACCGCATGCCGGATGCCGTCGCATCGCTTGCCAAGGAGCTGCTCCAAATGGAAGCCACTGGCAATCGCGCGGGCGTCGAAGCGTGGTTTGCGAAGTACGGTTCGATGCCGCCCGAGCTCACAAAAGCACTGGAAGCCGCTTCCGATGTCCCCGTGGATATCGATCCGATTTCAGCGTTTCCCGAACCCATGCGTTAGGATTCCTATTCCCATACGAGAGGAAGGTCGACTGAAATGGCGAGCCAGAAACCGCAAAATTTTGAAAACCACACCCGCAAGATCCCGGTATTCGTTATTGGGAATTTGGTGCTGATGGTGAATCTGGTCGGAAGACTTGTTGACCTCCGACACGGTGTTTCGTTCGGATCCGTGATGGACGTCCTGGTGGGCGCGGCGCTGATCGCGCTCTTCGTAATGGCGCGGAATTCTACATTGGCGGTGCAGGACCGCCTCATCCGGCTCGAAATGCGGCTGCGCCTGGCCGGAGTTCTACCCGCCGATTTGCGCCCGCGCATCCCTGAATTTACTGTGCCTCAACTGATCTCTCTGCGCTTTGCCAGCGATGCGGAATTGCCCGCGCTGGCGCGGAAAGTTCTCGACGAAAAGCTCACCGAACGCAAAGCCATCAAGCGATTGGTTAAGGATTGGCAGGCTGATTATCTGCGGGCGTAGCCGCGTGGGCACGGATTACTTGGCCTGCGTATTCTCCGTGAAGCACCAGTGCACGAAGTCGTGGCCGTAGCGCGCCGTCACTTGTTCGGGAATATCTGTCTCCGCGAGCTTCTCAAATTTGAAATTAATTTCGCCGCTGGGCTGCACCGTGCCTACAAGCGATCCGTATACGTTCGTCATTGCGCTGTGAGCGTCGGAAGAGTTTGGCGGCAGCGCATACCGTACTGCTCCGGCGGTCCCTACGATCCATCCCGGCAGCACGCCGCCATTCTGCTTCCAGTAGGCGGTATTGAAAATTCCGTCCATGTAATAGTGCGAATGGCTCGCTAGAACGTACACGCGCTTGTGCGCGTCGTTCTGCGCGCGAAGCAGGCCGGCGTACGCGCGCCGCCCGGTCTCTGTGCCAGTGGGTGACTCGTTCATGCCGTGTCCAGCGGAGATGCTTTCGGGCAGCGCCTTGTGCATTCCGGCCACGATGGTCGTCACGGCCGGATCAGCCAGATCCTTAGCCAGCGTCCGTTCGAACCAGCCGACCTGCGCGCCGTCAAATTGCTCGGCAGTTGCGCTGTCGAGGTAGTAGAACGCCACGCCGCGGTCGATCCAGTGAAAGTAAGTCTTCAGACGGTGGTCTTGGGGGTCGTCCCGCAGGCGTTGCGCGCGCAACACAGGTGAATCCAGCCAATCCGCGAACTGCAGGAGAAAATCTTCGCGGGTCTTCAGGGGCGGGATTGTCTCGTGATTGCCAATGCCCACAAAAAATGGAATGGAACCGAAGGGCGCGATCTGGCTATCGATGAAATCCGGCCACTCGATGTTTTCGTATTCTGCAACCGACAGCGGTTTCGTGATGTTCTCGGGCTGATGTTGGATGTCTTCATCGAAGCCGGAGGTCAACCGCAGGTCGCCCAAATGCCAATAAAATGCAGCTTGATTCTTTTTTGCCGTTTCCGCAATCCCCGGCATCACCACGTCGCCGCAATTCCGGGAATCGCCGGACGCAACGAAGCGCCACGTTCCGCCGGCCGGCTGCTGTGCGGCTGCCGGCCTCATCGCCAGCACCGAGAGCGTCGCGAACGCAATCACAAATAAGATTCCGCGAATCATGGCTCCTCCGGCCATCCGGGATGCCGCGCGTGCGGACTCTGATCGAATTGGAGCCCGCCAGAATAAGAATGCTACCAGAACAATCTCAGGTGGCACAGGCTTGAAGATCAGCGCTCACCCCCCTTGGCCAGTGTCTCGATACTGTTAATCATCCAATTCGTCGCGGCGCGCGCAGAATCGCGACTCTCCTAGGAGGGCCGGGCTTCAGTCCGGCCGAAGCGAAGCTCTCTTGAAAGCGGCTTTAGCCGCTGAAGCTACGTTTGATTGAGGCTCTGCGGCGCTATGGATATTGCCATCCGTTAGTTTCCGAATGCGATAGACCTCCAGCGCACCGAAAGAGTAGATCGGATCGCCGATGCCGGCGAGCGCGGCGGAAAATCTTGGGACATCGTACGCCCAGACGTATTGGTAATCACTCTGAACCTGTTTCCAATCCGGAGGCTCGTCATAAACATGATTCCAAAATCCATCTGGCGTATACGAATCGTGGATGATCCGCATCGGCGTCTCGCCGGGCGTGTCCATCAGATAGGGTGAGAACCAGCCCCTTCCGATGACTCCATAGGCCCAGAAATGCGTGAACGGCCGCTCGATCGGGTCCTGATCTCCCTCGACGACGGGCAACACGAGTGCGCCTCGTGGAACGGCTTCAAAAGAACGCGCGAGGCCGGCGAGTTCCGTCTGCGCGGCGGCAAAATGCTGCGTCATGTTCACCGTCCGTGCGGCAAAGAGAACAAGCGGGATCGCAGCCAGCCATTTCGCACGCTTTCCCACGCGCACCGTCGCAAGAAGCACGACGAACAATACAGGCAACACGCGGATATCGAGATCCGAGCCCTCGCCCCACATCCAGGGAATCGCCCAGAACAGGACAAAGAGGAATCCAGCAATTACTAGCCAGCGGCCATTCCAGCGAAACTCTGGATTGCGCCACCAGGCTGCCAGAAACCACGTGGCCAGCGCGGCGAGTGATATCAGGTCGAGCATTGGCGAGTAGCCGTGCAGGATCATGCCAAGCGAATCGAGCTTTTCCTCAAATCCGTGAAAGACGATCTTTTGCGCGCTCAAGCCCACTCGCGACGAATGCAGGTAAAAGGCTACGCCCGGCAGCGCCAAAGCCCCGCTCCAAATCCAATCGCGAAGGGGCCGCGGGGTGAACGCCAGATACCCCGCCACAACAAGTCCCGCAATGCCGAACCCCAGCAGATGCGTGAAATACAGCGCCGTGAACGCCGCGTGAGCCGCAGCCCACCGCGCGATGTTGTGCTTCGCAATCCAGCGCAGCCAGAATCCGAGCGCGAGGAATCCAACCGCGAGACTCAGATCGAAATTCAAAAATCCTTCTAGAAAAAACACGTTGCAGGCGATCAGCAGCGCCCATAGCGCCGTGGCGTCTTCGTCCGGATTCACTTGCCGGAGAAAAAACCAAGCCGCGCCAGGAAGCGCAAGGGCGCAGAGGCTCAGGAATACCCGCCCCGCCGTCTCGATAGGAAACAACCGGCCAAAGACAGCGAGTGACGCATCCATCCCCAGGTAGGGATACGCACCCCAGTCGGCGCGATAGAACCTGCTGAAAGCAAATGCTGGATCGCTGAGATGAGCCAGAACAAACGATCGAGCCAGATGATTTGGATAGTCAAGCAGCGGCGGAAATGCGGCGCTCCAGATGGGCGCCAGCAGCGCCGCGGCCAGAATCAGCAGGGCCACAAGACGTGGAAAATTCGTCAGGAAAAAAGATGGTTGCGGGAATACGGTTCCCGGTGAATCCATGTTGCGCACCTACCGCGCGACCCATAGTAACGGCAACAAGCCCATGGCTGTCAGGCCGAGCAACAAGAATAGAGTCTGCCTTCCGGTCTTCGAGTCGGCGAGCGCCACCGCAACCAGCGCTTTTGCAAAATTGTTGCTCGCTGCCGCAACCACTACGCCTGCCGCGGCAAGGCCCAGCGAAGTCAGTTTTCCCGCGGTTTGCGTGAGCCCCATAATGAACGGGTCCACCGGCGCGAGGCCGGAAAGCACGGCCAATCCGTAGATTCCCCCACGGCCGAGATGCACCAACGCAAAATTCGTCGCCACAAGCATCGCGACAAACACAAGGGCCAGCGAAAATGCGGACGCGAGTTCCAGCGGATTTTTCGTCAGATATCCGGCGTCCGCTCCTTTTTCGCCTCCGTCCGGCAAATTAGACCACGCCCAGCCGCCTGCCACGCCGATGGCTCCGAGAATCAGGAAAGGAAGCGCGAGCCGGCGCATCAATTCGATGTTAAAAAAAGCGATGAGAGCAAGAAAGCGAAAATACATTACGCCCGACGCGAGCAGGATTGCCCCGGAATAGCTATGCGGAGTTTTCGCCTCTCGCGCGTGCCTGGCCATTACAAACGTCGTGAAGGTGGACGAATACGCGCCTCCGAGCAGCGCCGCCAGCCTCACGCCGCCTTTTCCTTTCGCGGCCTTCTCCAAAAGGTAGCTGCCATAGGACACGCCGCTGATCGCAACTACGATCAGCCACGCCTTGAACGGATTCACCCCGAACGGGCCGAAGTCCTTGTCGGGCACGATGGGAAGAATGACGAACGTCAGCAGAAGGAATTTTGTGAAAGTAAGAATTTCCGTGGCCGGAATCCTTGTGCTAAGGCTCTCCAAAAATTCCTTCAGCTCGAGCAGCAGGATGCTGAGAACCGCCAGCGTCGTGGCAATCCAGAGTTGATCGCGCGACACGAGCGCGCCGACCACATAAGTAACCAGCCCAGACATTTCCGTGGTCACTCCGGCTTCGTTGTAGGATTCCAGCTTGTGCCGGTACGATAGCCACAAAAATGCACCGATAACCGCGAACCCGGTGATTAAGGGCAGGAGTTGCTCTCCAGAGAGAAGACCCATCGCATAACCGATCAGCCCGATTAACGGAAATGTGCGGATTCCACCGAAGCTGTACCGCTGCCCGGACGCGCGCCGCTCCTCGCGTTCGAGGCCAATCAGAAAACACAAGAACAGCGTCACCAAAATCTTGACGCCCTCCGGCGGCAACACTTGTAGAAACTTGTCGGTCACGGATTTGTTCTTTCCGGCAGCGCCTCGGTTCCCTTTCCGCTCGTGTATTCGTGATTAGAACGCTTTGCAGCCACCGCGAGACTATCGGTATTTACAGGTAAACTCAATCGCTGTTGCACCAGTGCATTCCGTTTGCTTCTCAAGCGGATGTTGCAACGGCTCAAGCGCTTTAAGTAGCGCCGGCATCTTGCCGGCCTCTTGGTCTTAGGCATGAGGGCATCAGAGCCGGCAAGATTCCGGCGCTACGGAAGCTTCTGCGAAACTTGAAATCAAGGCGCTGGGTTGCTACGCTTTGGCCTATGAAAGGGTTCTGGCCGCTTCTGTTCGCGCTCGTCCTGGCGATACCCGCCGCTGCACAAACCCAAGCTCCGGCTCAGCCACCTCAAACATCAAAAGAACTCGACGTGCCGGGCAATCAGCCTTGGACCGACACGGGCGTCGACCTGCAGCCAGGCCAGACGGTCACAATCACAGCGACGGGAAAACTCCAATACATGGACGGCAGCACTCCAGGCCCGCAAGGGGCAGGCCGGAGCTGGAGAGATCTGATCCGCACGATGCCGGTGAACTCCGCCGGGCGCGGTGCGCTGATCGGCCGTTGGGGCTCGGATGAAGCGGCTCAGCCGTTTCTGATCGGCGCGAGCATTAAACTCCCCGTGCGCGCAGCGGGGCGATTGTTTCTCGGAATCAATGGCCCTTCAGGTGACTCCGGCAATGGAAGCTTCCACGTCAAGATCGAGATTCCAGGTAACGCTTCAGGTTCCTCCACCTCCGCTGCTCCCGTCTCGAATCAGTCCGGTTCTTCTACGGCTTCCACTGGCGGAAGCAGCCTTGCCAATTCGCCAACCAGCACAACCTCAAGTACTACTTCCGCTTCGCCGGGCGGCTCGGCTTCCGCATCTTCACCTGCACCGAATGCGACAACTGCCGCGGCGCTTCCTGCGGGCATACTCGCGCAGATTCCGCGGCGCATCGCCGACAAAGAAGGGAATCCCGGCGACATGGTCAACTTCCTCCTGATCGGCTCGGAAGACCAAGTGAAGGCTGCGTTCCAGGCGGCGGGATGGGTGCAAGTGGACCGCGACACGAAAGACGCCGTCGTGCAGGCCCTGGTGGCGAGCCTTTCGAAACAGGCTTACCTGACCATGCCCATGAGCCAGCTATATCTGTTCGGCAGGCCGCAAGACTATGGCTTCGCGCACGCCGAGCCACTCACCGTGGTTACGACGCGCCACCATCTACGCATTTGGAAATCGACGCTGACCGTCGGCGGGCAGCCTTTATGGGTGGGAGCGGCAACGCACGATATGGGGCTTGAGCGCGATCAGCGCAACGGCAAGCTTACCCACCACATCGACCCCAATGTGGACGACGAACGCGATTTCGTCAGCCACAGCCTCACAGGAAGCGGCTACGTGACACAACATACGAGCGTCTTGCCTTCCAATCCGATCAAAGATGAGAAGACAGCCACAGGAGGCAGCTTTCATTCCAATGGCGAAGTTCTCGTCCTCTGGCTCAATAGCAACTAATTTCCGGCGGGCTTCAGGTAAAGCCCGCACCCAGTCACGCAAATCTCCGCGGCGCACCTGACAGATCCTCTCACAGTTAACTTCAGAAATGGCCGGGCGCTGAGAGGCCTGGCGGAGCATCAGAATGATGCGGTGGAAGGTCGCGGCGAAACGTCCCCGGCTATAAAAACCGCCTAACGGTGTCCCTGTATGTCTCCGAACCGGAAATTCTTTCGAACTGTGACGAAAATCACATGCAAATGTAACGTAATTGTGTTATTCCAAGAAGGCAGGAGGGAACTTTGTAGACCGCTGTCACGATTCGAGTCAAAGAATACCCCCTGAGAACCGAGGAAGAGAGAACGAAAGGAGTCCCCCTGATGCCTGAGAAATCCGCAGCTGCAGTGCAAACGGCGCCTTCCCGGCCGCCCGTGAAGGCCGCCAAGGATGAAAGTAGTTTGGAACGGATGGACCACTTGTACGACACAATCGCGCGCCGGGCTTTCGAATTGTATGAAAGAGAGGGCCGGGTTGACGGCCATCACCTTCGCCACTGGCTGGAAGCCGAGCGCGAACTTCTGCACCCTGTACACTTGCGAATGGAAGAAGCCGGCGGAGAATTCGTGGTGCACGCGGAACTCCCCGGCTTCACGGCTAGCGATATTGAAGTCAGCGTCGAACCACGGCGCGTGACCATCACCGGCAAACGCGAATCGAAGCAGGAAGACAAACAGGCTGACGCAGTCTACACCGAACAATGTTCGGACGAGATTTTCCGGACCCTGGAACTGCCCTCGGAAGTCAATGTAATGAAAGTCACTGCGACGCTGAAGGACGGCGTTCTCGACATTCAACTCCCGAAGGCTGTGGCAACGAAACCCGTCGCCGCCGAGACGCAAGCCGCGTAATTCGGCGTTTTGGTCCCCACTGAATCGCAAACCCGGCCGGCCAGCTTATCGAGAATCGCCGCTGGCCGGCCTGCTTTCACCATCAGTCTCGTAGTTCAGTCGATGGGGGCGCCGAAGCGGACAAGTCCGAAGAGCAAGCGCCTGCAGCGACGCCGCTGGGTCAATTGCAATCCAGATCTTCTATCCCGCGGAATGCTTACCCGAGATTTGAACTTCCCATGAGGTATTTGTCGACGGAGATAGCGGCTTTGCGGCCTTCGGAGATCGCCCACACAACGAGCGATTGGCCCCGGCGCATATCGCCGGCTGCAAAAACACCGGGAACAGAACTCATATAATCCGTCCCCGTGGCGATATTGCTGCGCGCGTCGAGATTTACGCCTAACTGCTCGATCATGCCCTGCTTCACGGGTCCGGTGAAGCCCAGGGCCAGCAGAACGAGATCCACGTCGATGGTGAGTTCCGTGCCCGGCATGGGCTCGAACTTGGGCGGCGGGCCGACACGGATGGCATGCAACTGTTTCACGGTCCCGTTCGCGTCGCCTGTGAATTTAGCGGTATTGAGCGCCCAATCCCTCATTCCGCCTTCTTCATGCGCACTCTCAGTGCGCAATTGCAGCGGCCACAAAGGCCAGGGAGTGCTGGGTGCTCGGTCCTGCGGCGGCATGGGCATGATTTCAAACTGGTGTATGGACTTCGCTTTTTGCCGGTGGCACGTGCCGAGGCAGTCCGCGCCCGTGTCGCCGCCCCCGATAATCACCACGCGTTTGCCCGTGGCAAGAATCTGGTCCGGCACGATATCCCCGGCGCCGCGTTTGTTCTGCTGAGGCAGGAATTGCATCGCGAAATAAATTCCCTTGAGTTCCCTTCCCGGGACGTTCAGGTCGCGCGGATTTTCAGCGCCTCCGGACAACAAGACCGCGTCGAATTCCTTGCGAAGGTCTTGCGCGGGAACGTTGCCGCCTACGTGGGCCCGCGTTTGGAATTGAACGCCCTCCGCCGTCATCTGCTCCAGCCGCCGGTCCAAAACTTTCTTCTCCAGCTTGAAGTCTGGAATGCCATACCGGAGGAGACCTCCGATCCGGTCCGCTTTCTCAAACACCGTAACCGAATGGCCGGCACGATTCAGTTGCTGCGCGGCCGCGAGCCCCGACGGACCCGAACCCACTACAGCGATTCTCTTGCCCGTGCGCGTCTCGGGAAGCTCGGGCCTGATCCATCCTTCTTCCCAGGCCCGCTCCACGATCGTTTTTTCGATCACCTTGATCGTGACCGGCGGTTCGTTGATGCCAAGCACACAGGCCGCTTCGCAGGGCGCCGGGCAGATGCGCCCGGTGAACTCCGGAAAATTGTTGGTGGAATGGAGCACACGAATGGCTTCCTTCCAGTGATCGCGGTAAACGAGGTCATTCCAATCCGGAATGATGTTGGTCACGGGGCATCCGGTGTGGCAAAACGGAATGCCGCAATCCATGCAGCGCGCGGCCTGCACGCGCACCTTTTCCTCGGGAAACGGCTGGTAGACCTCGAAATAATCGTGGACGCGTTCTTCGACGGGGCGGCGCGCCGGCATCTCGCGGGTGTATTCCTTAAACCCCGTCACTTTACCCACCGAGCACCTGCCCCTGCGCTTGCACCTGCTCCTTGGCTTGCGCGATCAGCGCGCCCGCGGGTATTCGTGGAATGCCCAGAACACGCTTATATTCGTGCGGGAATACCTTGATGAATCTCGGCAGCGTGCCTTCCCAGTTTTTCAAAATCCATTCCGCTTGAGGGCTGTTCGTCAGGACGGCGTGCCGGCGGATGAGCCGATGCAGGATTTCGACATCCTTCGGATCAGTTGCCGGTTCAAGGTCAACGTCCGTTCGGTTACAGCAGACGGCGGCAAATTCGCCAAAATGGTCCAGAACATACGCTATGCCGCCCGTCATTCCTGCCGCGAAATTCCTGCCCGTCCGGCCGAGCACCACAACCATTCCTCTGGTCATGTACTCGCAGCCGTGATCGCCGACACCTTCCACCACGGCTGTGGCGCCGGAATTACGCACGGCGAACCGCTCGCCCGCCATGCCGTTGAAATACACTTCACCACTGGTCGCTCCATAGAGACAAACGTTGCCGACCAGAATGTTTTCTTCCGGCACGAACCGGGAATTTCGAGGGGGATAGATAATCAGCGTGCCTCCGGAAAGCCCCTTCCCCACATAGTCGTTGGCCTCGCCTTCGAGTGTGAGCGTCACGCCCTTGGCAAGGAACGCGCCAAAACTCTGCCCGGCGCAGCCGTGGAACTGGATGCGGATGGTATCGTCCGGCAAGCCCGCGGAGCCATGACGCCGCGCGATCTGCCCGCTGAGCATGGCGCCGACTGTGCGGTGCACGTTACGAATCGGCAGGCTGAGCGACACGGGCGTCAGATTCTCGATGGCTTCGCTGGCCTGTTCAATCATTTTGCTGTCGAGGGCGGCGTCCAGACCGTGGTCCTGCGCCTGCGTGCAGCGGCGTCCCACGTGGCTCGGCATCGGCGGGTTATAGAGCACCGCTGACAAGTCGATCCCCTTGGCCTTCCAGTGTTCGACATCCTGGCGTTGGACCAGGCAATCCACGCGGCCAATCATTTCGTCGAGTTTGCGGAAGCCAAGCTCCGCCATGATTCTGCGGAGATCCTCAGCCACATAAAACAGGAAATTGATTACGTGTTCGGGCTGGCCCTGGAATTTCTTGCGAAGTTCCGGGTCTTGGGTCGCCACGCCCACCGGACATGTGTTCAGGTGGCATTTCCGCATCATGATGCAACCCATCGCAATGAGCGGCGTCGTGGCAAATCCAAACTCTTCCGCGCCGAGCAGCGCTGCGACCGCAACGTCCCGGCCGGTTTGCAGCTTGCCGTCCACCTGCAATCGCACACGGCTGCGCAGATCGTTCATTACCAGGACCTGCTGCGTCTCCGAAAGTCCGAGCTCCCAGGGGACGCCGGCATGCCGGATCGAGCTGATGGGAGAAGCCCCAGTCCCGCCGTCGTAGCCGCTGATGAGGATGACGTCGGCATGCGCCTTCGCCACGCCGGCAGCGACTGTTCCGACTCCCACCTCGGCGACGAGCTTCACTGAAATCCGCGCCTTCGGATTGACGTTCTTCAAGTCAAAGATGAGCTGCGCCAAGTCCTCGATCGAATAAATATCGTGGTGCGGAGGCGGAGAAATCAGGCCCACTCCGGGGATCGAATGGCGTATGCGGGCAATGAAATCATCTACTTTGTGGCCCGGCAATTGCCCGCCTTCTCCCGGCTTGGCGCCTTGCGCGATTTTGATTTGCAGATCGTCCGCATTGATCATGTAATTGGTCGTAACGCCAAAGCGGGCCGAGGCCACCTGCTTGATCGCGCTGCGGCGCAAATCGCCATTGGCGTCGGGATGGTAGCGAGCCTCATCCTCTCCGCCCTCGCCGGTGTTGGACTTGCCGCCGATGCGGTTCATGGCAATCGCCAAAGTCTCGTGCGCTTCCTTGCTGATCGAGCCGAACGACATGGCTCCGGTGGCAAAGCGCTTTACGATTTCAGAGGCGGGCTCGACTTCTTCGAGGGGAACGGCGGCTCCGGCCGGCTTGAACTCGAACATGCCGCGCAGCATCTGGAGATCACGGTTCTGCTGGTTCACGATGTCCGCGAACTCGCGGAAAGTCTCGAAACTCGATTGCCGCACGGCATGCTGCAGCTTGCTGATCGTCGTCGGATTCAACTGGTGCCGCTCGCCGCGTACGCGGTATTGATATTCGCCGCCGATCCGGAGTTCCGTGTCGGATTCATTCGGCGGCTGCATCGCAAACTGATGTTTCATGAGCGCTTCGCGAGCCAGCACTTCGATCCCGATACCTTCGATTCGCGAGGAAGTGCCGGTAAAGTATTTCTCGACAAGCGAGCGGCTCAAACCGATGGCCTCAAAGATTTGCGCACCCTGGTAGCTTTGCAGGGTTGAAATTCCCATCTTCGAAAACGTCTTCAGAAGCCCCTTGTCGATCGCCTTCATGTAACTCTTGAAAACCTTGTCCCACGTGTAGTCCGCCGGGAAGGAACCGGCTCTGTACCGGTCCTCAAGAGTTTCGATCGCCAGATAGGGATTTACGGCGCTGGCGCCATAACCCAGCAGCAGGGCGAAGTGCATCACTTCGCGCGGCTCGCCGGATTCGACGATCAACGCCACCTGGTTGCGCGTCTTCTCACGAATCAGGTGATTGTGAACCGCGGAGAGCGCCAACAGGCTCGGGATCGCCGCGTACTGTTCGTCCACGCCGCGATCGGACAGAATCAGCAGCGTATAGCCGGACTTGATCGCCTGTGAAGCGGTTCGGCAAAGGGTTTCGATGGCCTTCCCGAGCTGGTCTTCGCCTTCGTTTACGCGGAACAGCATGGGCAGACTGGTGGCCAGGAAATCACCCCAACTCACGCGCCGCAGCTTTTCGAGTCTCCAGTTGGAGATCACCGGATGGCGAAGTTTCAGCGTATGGCAGTTCTTCGGCGTCTCGTCGAGAATGTTTCCTTCACTTCCTATGTAGGAGTTGAGCGACATCACGAGGCCCTCGCGGATCGAATCGATCGCGGGGTTGGTGACCTGCGCGAAAGCCTGTTTGAAATAATTGAACAGCAGTTGCGGTTTGTCGGATAAACAAGCCAGCGGCGTGTCGATCCCCATCGAGCCGACCGGTTCCTCGCCCAACAAAGCCGACGGCGAAAGGATCGTCTTCAAATCTTCGTCGGTATATCCGAAGGCGCGCTGCCGCATCAGGATCGTCTCGTGGTCCGTGGGCCGGACATGCGTCGGGCTCGGCAAATGATCGAGAGTGATCTGGTTGTCCTTCAGCCATTGCGCGTAGGGCTGCCGGGCAGCCAATTGCTTTTTGACCTCTTCGTCCGTAATCAATCGCTTTTGTTCCGTATCCACCAGGAATATGCGGCCAGGTGCGAGCCTGCCCTTCATGCGCACGTCTTCGGGCTTGATGGGCAGCACGCCCGCTTCCGAGGCCAAGACGACCAGGCCATCCGCGGTGACGGCGTACCGGCCGGGGCGGAGTCCGTTGCGATCGAGCTTCGCCCCAATAACTCGGCCATCGGTGAAGGCCACCGCAGCCGGGCCATCCCACGGCTCCATCAAAGAGGCGTGGTATTCATAAAACGCCTTGATATCCTCCGGCATGGTGACGTCGTGGTCCCAGGCTTCCGGGATCAGCATGGACATCACATGCGGGAGCGTCCTGCCGGCAAGAGTCAACAGCTCGACCGCATTGTCGAGCATTGCGGAGTCGCTGCCGCCTGCTGTGATGATGGGCAGCAGTTTCTTGATGTCGTCGCCAAACAGAGGAGACGCCAGGACGGATTGCCGCGCGTACATCCAATTCATATTCCCGCGCAGGGTGTTGATTTCTCCGTTGTGGCAGATGTAGCGGTACGGGTGAGCCAGCTTCCAGCTCGGGAAAGTATTGGTGGAAAAGCGCTGGTGGACCAGGCACAAGCCGCTGGTCAGCTCGGGATCGAGCAGCTCACTGTAAAAATCCGTGATCTGCGGCGCGAGCAGCAAGCCCTTGTACACGATCGTGCGCGAGGAAAGAGAGGGAATGTAGAAGAATTCCCTCTCCTTCATGTCGGTTTCGGCCACAGCCAATTCCACACGCTTGCGCACGACGTAGAGTTTGCGCTCGAGCGCGTCCTGATCCATGCCCGGCGCGCCCTTGATGAAAATCTGCTCGATGTATGGCTGCGTGTTGCGGGCCAGGCGCCCGATCATATTGCCGTTGATGGGTGTGTCGCGCCATCCGAGGATGGTGAGCCCTTCTTCGCGCGCAATCTTCTC
>Ga0099828_10001655_pt1 | contig 15089 bp, 12 predicted proteins | sample CZO8metaG_2_FD_79338 | JGI IMG/M metagenome (GOLD analysis project Ga0099828, IMG submission 79338) | Vadose zone soil microbial communities from the Eel River Critical Zone Observatory, Northern California, USA - CZOApr15con2H1.8 metaG | ecosystem: Environmental > Terrestrial > Soil > Vadose...
CGAACGGCTCTGGCATCTGTGCGGCGAGCGTGAGAAGCACGCCGCATAGGCCAAGCAGGCCCAGCGCCGGGGCAGCGACCCGCATGCGCGAGAGCGCACGCCGGCCCAGGCTCCGCAGTGCCAGCACCTGGAGCAGGTCGGCGGCGGAGAGGAAGGCAACAGTCCAGAAGCCGGCAGCAAAGAGGGTCGAATAGATAGCGATGAGCCACTGGCCCGCCGCGATCGCGACCGAGGCGATCAGCAGCGAGGCGAGCCCCAGAAGCGCTTCGCCAACCGTGCGCGGGTCGCCGACACGAACGTAGGCCTGGTCGCGCCACTCCTGTCCGCTGGCGACGATCCGGTGTTTCGGCGTGCGCACGAACGTGCCGCCGCTGCGGGTCGCGCGCATAAGCGCGAACAACGCCGTCAGGGACATGCCCGCCCCCACCAGCTGGCACAGCAGCGACGGCGCGCCTGACCACCAGGGACGGCCGCGCCTGGTCTGGGCGACCATGAAGCCTATCCAGGGCGAGACGCTCATCGCCACCACTAGGCTCGATGCCGCCGCCAGCGACCACGGGATCCAGTGCCTGCCCAGGGTCAGCACCAGCGGGTAGCAGGCCAGCTGGAGCAGCATCACGGGCCCGACGCCGTATGCGAGGAGATGGATCGCGGCCTGAAGCTTGACGGCGGCGCGAGCAGGGCTGCGAAGGACCGGGATCAGGAGGATGAATGCGGACTGGAAGCTGCCGGTCGCCCACCGCGACTGCTGACGGCGGTATGCGTCGATAGACACCGGCAGCTCCTCGGGCACGACCAGGTCTTCGGCGTAGGCCGCGCGCCACCCACGGAGCTGCGCTCGATAGCTGAGGTCCAGGTCCTCGGTCAGCGTGGCCGCGCTCCACCCACCCGAGTCCTCGATGGCGGTACGCCGCCAGACCCCGGCGGTGCCGGTGAAGTTGGTGAAGTAACCCGCCGCCGAACGGACCGCCTGCTCGACGAGGAAGTGGAAGTCGATCGCGAGTGCCTGCAGCCGCGTGAACCAGGAGTAGCCCTCGTCGAGATGGCCCCACCGAGCCTGGGCGAACCCAACCGCGGGATCGTCGAACGCTCCCAGGGTGCGGCGCAGGAAGTCCTGTGGCGGCACGAAATCGGCATCGAAAATGGCGATAAAGGGCGACTCGGTGAGCGACAGACCGTGCGCCAGGGCGCCGGCCTTGAATCCCTCGCGCGTCCCGCGCCTGACCTGTGTGACCGAGACTCCGCGCCGGCGCCAGTGGGCGGCGCACCGGGCGACGATGGAGGCGGTCTCGTCGTCCGAATCGTCGAGAAGCTGGATCTCGAGCCGGTCCCGCGGCCACTCCAGCGCGCACACCGCATCGATCACCCGCTCGGCGACGTAGCGCTCGTTGTAGATAGGCACCTGGATGCAGACCTGGGGCTCGCTCCCCACCACCACCGGTTCTCTTGGCCGGGGCTTGAGACGCGATGCGCGCCAGGTGAGGTACAGCAGGTTGAGGCCAAAGCCGAAAAGGGCCAGGCTGGTGACGGCCAGGATGCCGACCGCGATCGGGATCAGCACCGCTCAGCCACACCGGAGGAAGTAGCTAGTGCCTCGAACAGCGCGTACGGATGCATGGTCGAGCGCACGAACGCGACCCGTGCGAGCGCTTCGGGCCGGTGTCGGCGCGTCCACTGCATGTATCGCCAGGCCGTCTCTCCCAGACGGCGCGCGGCGCCGTCGAGCTGCTTCGGCACCAGCCACCTGGGCAGGCATGGCCCCGAGTGGACGTCGATCAGCAGCGGCGCCGTCATGCAAGCGAGCTGAGGGAAGTGATCGAGCAGGCCCGGGTTGGCCTCTATGACTTCGCGAAATGCGTCCAAGCCGTAAACGGGCGTGGAGACGAGCAGCTCGAAAGCCATGTCCTCGTCCTGGCGCGCGAGCGGCCGGCACTGCGATCGCTCGAGGATCAGGTTGGCGGTCATCAGGCGTGGGGCGAGTGGTCGCCGGGTGAGGTCGTCGACCGGCTTGCCGCGGAAGGCGAGCGCGTGCACGAGCCCAAGGAGGTTCACGGCCACGTACGCGAGGTGGCGGTACCCGTCATCCACGATTAGGTTCAGGTCCACGTCATCGGACTCGCGGAATCCACCACTCGCCAGTGAGCCGGCGATCGAAACCCCGCGTATGAAAGGCGCGAGAGCGACGAGGGCGCTGACGAACCGCAGCGTGACCCCGACGTAGTGGCCGGCCGTGGAGTCGTGTTCGGTCGCACGACGCTGGATGTCGTCGGCTCGGGCCACCGCGGAGCGCTCCACCACGAGCCCGTGTGCCACGGTCAACTCCCCGCATGCCGCCACCGCCCAGCGGACGTCGGTCTCGGAGATAGGCCCGCCGATGCAGAGGGCGCCAAGTCGATCGGGCGCGAGGGCGTAGCCCCGACGGCGGAGCAGGGCGACCGACTGGCGGACCCGATCTGACATGGAAGTGGATTCGGCGGGGGAGAGTCGAATCACCGCAGCGTCTCCAATAGTGCTGACGCGACCACAGTTGGATACGGCTCCGGGTTACCCTTGGAGTCTCTGCAAGCCGCAGATTTGGGAGGATCCCCATGACCGCCGACGGACAGTTCCGAGTCCCCACTCCAATCAACGAGCCAGTCCGGGCGTACGCCCCTGGCGACCCCCACCGCAAGACCCTGAAGGTGCGGCTGGCGGAGCTCACCGACGCCCGCACGGAGGTCCCGATGCAGATCGGGGGCGAGCGGCGATGGGGCGCGTCGAGGGCTGACATTCGCTCCCCGCACCGGCGCGAGCTGAGCATTGCCGAATACGCCGTCGGATCGGCCAAGGACTTCGACGACGCCGTCGAAGCCGCACTGAAGGCGCGCCACGGCTGGGCGGCGACCTCTTACCACGAGCGGGCCGCGGTTCTGCTGCGTGCAGCCGCGCTGCTGGCGGGACCGTGGCGCGACACCATCAACGCCGCCACCATGCTGGGCCAGTCGAAGACTGTGCACCAGGCCGAAATCGATGCGGCATGCGAGTCGGTCGACTTTTGGCGCTACAACGCTTATTTCGGCGATCAGCTGCTGAGCCAGCAGCCGTTCAACGACGGGGCCGCGTGGAACCGTCTCGAATACAGGCCCCTGGAGGGTTTTGTTTTCGCCGTGAGTCCGTTCAACTTCACGTCGATCGCGGCCAACTTGCCGACCGCCGCCGCCCTCATGGGCAACACGGTGATCTTCAAGCCGGCCACCCAAACGCTTCTGGTCAGCCATTTCCTGATGGAAATCCTCAATGAGGCAGGCCTGCCGCCAGGCGTGATCAACTTGGTGAGCGGTAGCGCTAGCGAGATCTCCGAGAAGGTCCTGGCCCGCAGGGAACTCGTGGGAATTCACTTCACCGGTTCCACCGAGGTATTTCAGGGTATGTGGCGGACGGTGGGCCAGAAAATCGATCACTACCGCACATACCCGCGGCTGGTCGGCGAGACCGGTGGCAAGGACTTCGTGGTCGCGCATGAGTCGGCCGACACTGATGCGCTGCAGACCGCGCTCGTGCGGGGTGCCTTTGAGTACCAGGGCCAGAAGTGCTCTGCGGCATCACGTGCCTACATCCCACAGTCGATGTGGAAGCGCATGCGGTCAGAGCTCGCCGATCAGGTCGACGCCATCCCGCAGGGAGACGTCGCCGACTTCCGCAACTTCATGGGCGCAGTGATCGACGGCAACGCTTACGCGAAGCACATGAACGCGATCGAGTTCGCACGCAAGGCGGAGAGTGCCAAGGTGGTCGCGGGAGGTAAGGGCGACGATAAGGTCGGCTGGTTCATCCGACCGACGGTCATCGAGACATCAGACCCAGACTTCAAGCTCCTGCGAGAAGAGCTCTTCGGTCCCATCCTCACCGTCTATCCATATCCGGACGGCAAGTTCGACGAGACACTCGACCTGTGCGACCGCACGAGTCCGTACGGACTCACGGGCGCCATCTTCGCGCGAGACCGGGGGGCCATCCGGCATGCGTCGGAGACCCTGGTCAATGCCGCCGGCAACTTCTACATCAACGACAAGCCGACGGGGGCCGTGGTGGGCTTGCAGCCGTTCGGTGGTGCGCGCGCGTCGGGCACCAACGACAAGGCGGGATCCATCCTCAACCTGATTCGGTGGGTCAGCCCGCGGATGATCAAGGAGACCTATGTACCGCCCACTGACCACCGCTATCCGTTCATGGACGCGGAGTGACGGCGCTCCGGCTCGACTAGAGAAGAGGCGGAGCCGACCATGACGGTGCGGTACGAGCCCGACAATGCAGTCGTCACCGTCACCATCGACCGGCCGCACGTGCGTAACGCGGTCGATCCGGCGACCGCGGCAGAGCTGGCCGACTGCTTCCTGCGCTTCGCAGACAACGAGTCGCTTGCCATCGCAGTGTTGACCGGTGCGGGTGGCAACTTCTGCGCCGGCTTCGACCTGAAGTCGATGGCCGCGGGTGAAGCGCGATTGGGGCCGCCCGATCCTCTGGGGTCCGCGCCGCAGGCGGGACGGGGTGGGCCGATGGGGCCGACGCGCCTTGCGCTCGACAAGCCGGTGATCGCGGCCATCGAGGGCTATGCGGTGGCCGGCGGGCTCGAGCTGGCGCTGTGGTGCGATCTCCGGGTCGCCGCCGACGACGCCACGCTGGGTGTCTTCAACCGCCGCTTCGGTGTCCCGCTGATGGACCTGGGCACCATCCGCCTGCCGCGCCTGATCGGCCAGGGAAGAGCGCTGGACTTGATCCTCACGGGACGTCCCGTGCCGGCTGTGGAGGCTTTCCAGATCGGGCTGGTGGAGAGACTCGTATCGGCTGGGACCGCGTTGGCAGAAGCGCTGGCCCTGGCGCGCCGGTTGGCGGAACTACCTCAAGGCGCCCTGCGCGCGGATCGCCGGAACGTGCTGAGTCAGTGGTCCCTCAGCCTCAACGAGGCTGCTGAGGCTGAGTACCGCGGCGGCGTCGACGTGATCGCCTCAGGAGAATCGCAGTCGGGTGCCCGACGTTTCGCAGAAGGAGCGGGCCGCCACGGCAATTAACCCGAGCTAGCTGTCTTGACAATTAATGTCTAGACACTTATATTTCTACAGTGCCCGAAACTGAGAGCGCCGACCTGCACACGGACGCCGTCCCGATGCTGGTCTTCCAACTGGCACGTAACGTCCGTGCGGCCATCGAGCGCCAGCTGGTTTCCGAAGGCATCACGTCGAGGCAGGCGCAGCTCGCGCTTTTGCTCCACTCGTGGAGCCGGAAGGAGACCAGCCCTCATCAGGTTGCGGGCCGGCTCGGCACCGACAACGCCGGCATGACCCGTCTGCTCGACCGGCTCGAGGCGAAGGGTCTGATCGTCCGCCGGGACAGCCCCACCGACCGGCGGTCGATAGCCATCGGGCTCACCAAAGCCGGCAGGGAGCTCGCCCCACGGGTCGCGCCGGCGTTTCGCCGTGTTCATGAGAGCCTCCTCGTCGGTTTCAGTGACGGCGAGGTCGAGCAGCTCACGGCGCTGCTCGCGCGGCTTGCTGAAAACGCTCGTAACCTGGGTGCCGAACCGCAGTCGGATACGCGGGCTCGCATCCCATTCTGGCGTCGGAGATTGGAGACATGATCGGGACCGAGGTCGTGATCCAGGCGCAGGGCCTCTTCAAGCGTTACGGCAAGCTCGAGGCGGTGCGCGGCATCGACCTCGAGATTCACGCCGGAGAGATCTTCGGCTTCCTGGGGCCGAATGGAGCAGGGAAGTCAACCACCATCTCGATCCTCTGCACACTCTTGAAGCCGACTGCGGGCAGCGCCCAAGTGGCCGGGATCGACGTCGCCCACGATCCGGCCCGGGTGCGGCAGAGAATCGGCCTCGTCTTCCAGGACCCCTCCCTGGACGACCAGCTCACGGGCCGTGAAAATCTTGAATTCCACGCCTGGATCTACAGCGTGCCGGCGGCACTGCGCCGCCAGCGCATCGACCAGATGCTGGACCTCCTGCAGCTGAGCGACCGCGCCGGCTCCCAGGTCAGGACTTATTCGGGCGGCATGAAGCGCCGCCTGGAGATCGCGCGCGGCATGCTCCATCAGCCGCAGATCCTCTTCCTCGACGAGCCGACGCTCGGCCTGGACCCGCAGACGAGGCGCAACATCTGGACCCACCTCAACGACCTGCGCGCCCGCACCGGCGTCACCATCTTCATGACCACGCACTACATGGACGAGGCCGAGTACTGCGATCGCATCGGCATCATCGACCGCGGCCAGATCGTCGCGCTCGGCACACCGGACCAGCTCAAGGCGATGGTCGGCGGCGACGTGGTGACCATGACGTCCACCCAGCCCGAGGCGGCCGCAGGGGAGATTCAGCAGCTGCTTGGCGTTACACCCGCGGCGGAAAACGGAAGCCTGCGCATGGAGGTCCCCGACGGGAAGGCTTTCGTGCCGCGCCTGGTGCGCGAGCTGACTGTTCCCGTCGACACCATCTCGCTTCGGCGCCCGAGCCTCGACGACGTTTTTCTCAAGCTCACCGGACGCGCGATCCGGGACGAGGAGGCGGGCACAAAGGACCAGATGCGGGCCATGGCCAGCCGGTGGATGGGGCGCCGGCGATGAGCGTCAAGGCGCAAGTAGCGACTCCGGGACCGATCGCGGCTCCCCTGGCGCCGGTAGACACGCGCCTCGCCAGCCTGCGCGCGATCTACATCATCTGGTACCGGGACCTGCTCAGGTACTGGAGAGACCGATGGCGACTGGTCGCCTCACTGGCTCAACCTCTCCTGTTTCTCATCGTGTTCGGCTCGGGCCTCAGCTCCTCGCTGGGTCGCGGCACCATCTTCGGCTCGTCGACAGGCTTCTCGTACATCCAGTTCATGTACCCGGGCATCATCGGGATGGCGATTCTGTTCACCGCGATCTTCGGCGCGATGTCGATCGTGTGGGACCGCGAGTTCGGGTTCCTGAAAGAGGTGCTGGTGGCGCCGATCGACCGGTCGTCGGTGGCGATCGGCAAAGCCCTGGGCGGCACCACGCAAGCCATGATCCAGGGCTTGATCCTTCTCGTCCTCGCGCCTTTCGTTGGCGTCAAGCTCAGCCTGCTGACCGTGCTTGCGATGGTCCCGCTGGCGGCGGTCCTGGCGTTTGGACTGTCCTCATTCGGCGTCATGCTCGCCTCGATGATGAAGTCGCTCCAGGGCTTTCAGGTCGTCATGAACTTCCTGATGATGCCGATGTTCTTTTTGTCCGGGGCTCTCTTCCCGCTGACCGGCCTGCCGGGGTGGATGACTGTGCTGACACGCATTGACCCGGCGTCCTATGGGATCGATCCGCTCCGCCGCGTGGTGCTGTCGGACTCAGGTCTGCCCAGTGCGGTGATCGATCGCCTTGGACTGACGATCAACGGCCAGGTGCTCGCCATCCCCCTCGAGGCCGGCGTCATGCTGGCCTTCGGCGCCGTGATGCTCGGCATCGCCGTGGTCATGTTCCAGCGCCGGGACTAGGCTCAAAAGCGCTAGGACGGCCAGCTCGCCCGCGATCAGGGGCAGCGGCCCCCACAGCGGCATACCCTCGGCGGCGATGACGATGACGAGCACCAGCGGCCACGCGCGGCTGGTGGTCCTCAGATAGAGCCAAGCCGCGAGCCCGAGCATGACCAGGTCGTCGAGGTGGAGGTACGGGCTGGCGACCAGCCCGCCGATGAGCGCGGGCACCAGCGCCAGCTCGGGCCCCCGGCGGCGCAGGCGATAGCTGACGACCAGGGCCCAGATGGCGATCGCCACCTGGATCCCGCGGGCCGCCGTGAGGTTCCCGATGAATGGAGCCAGCGTGAGAGCGCGGTTCACGGGGACACCCGCGGCGAAGTTCAGCCGCTGCTGGTAGGCGGCGACGCCGTCCGGCCCGACGATGACCACAGATGCAAACGCCAGCAGGCCGAGGACGAGCGCGCTGCCCCAAAAAGCCCGGTAGCGTCCGCCGACCAGCAGCGCGGCCGGGACGAGGAACGCCAGCTGCGGCTTCAGCGCCAGCGCTCCAAGCGCGACGCCCGCCCAGAATGGCCGGCCTGAACGCAGCAGCGCGCAGCAAGCTGCGACTCCCAGCGTCACGAAGAGACCGGGCTGACCCAGCTGCAGGCCGTAGATGACCGGCAGCCAACCGAGGGCCGCCGCCAGGTGGATCAGGCGAACGCGGCCGCTGCCGGGCGCCGCGAGGTACCACGTCCACCAGAGCGCGCCAAGAAGCAGGGCGCTCCAGACCCCGTACGCAGCCTGGAACGGCAGTAGGGTCAGCGGCAGAGCCGCCCACGCCACTGGCGGCGGGCTGATGTAACGCGCGAGCTCGGCAATCTGGATGCCCGAACCCATGGCGTTGAGAGCATCCTGCTGAAGCCGCAGGTCGTAGATCGAATGCCAGCCGTGGTGGAGCCCGATCTTGGCTGCGGCGTAATAGAAGCTGAGGTCGTTGTGAAAGTTGTCCGCTGCATACGCCAATGACCACTGGTACAGGTCGAAGGCAGCGAACAGGATCGCGGTGACCGCGCCGGCGGCGACACTGAGGTTGCGCCATCGATGCCAACGCTTCATTACCACCGCCGATCCTAGCCCGACGTGGCCAGTAGGCCGGATTCATTCCGGCCGTCACCCGGCCTTGCGGCTATCGCTCCCAACGTGGCCGGGAGAGACTCTTAAAGAGAGACCCAACCGCCCTGGAAAAGGAGCAGCAGGTCGGCCGGGCCGACCTGCGATGAGGGAAAACGTTCTGTTTTCCCTCATATTTGTTGTCGTGTCGCAGGCGACAGGGTTCGAGCAGCGGGTTCTCGAGTTGACCGATGGGACGAAGGTGCATGTGCGCGCGATCGTGCCAGAGGATGAGCCTTTGCTTCATGAGGCTGTCGCCGCAATGTCGGAGCGAAGCGTGTATTTCCGGTTCTTTTCGCCGATGAAGCGCATGCCAGACGCGCTTGCTCACCGGCTCGCCGTGGTCGATTACAACGACCGGTTCGCCCTGGTGGCGACGAGCACGAAGCCGGGGGGCAACGAGCGGATCCTTGGGGTGGCGCGCTACGACCGAGTTCAGGGAACCGAAGTGGCTGAGACTGCGGTGGCGGTTGTCGACGCGTTCCAGCGTCGCGGCCTGGGCAGCGCGTTGCTCGCCATGCTGGCCAAGGTCGCGCGCGAGCACGGGATCAAGACATTCACCCTCATCGTGCTGCCCGAAAACCAGCAGATGCTCGGCCTGCTTCGCAAGATGGGATGGATCCACCATGCGAAGCTCTCCGGTGGCGTATACGAGATCAGCTTCGACCTGCCGGGGGCAGCGTGAGCACACCGGAGATCTCGATCGCCACGCTCGGCGACATTGACACTGACGAGTTTCGCGCCGCCGCCCACCGCGCCGTCGAGTGGATCGGCGGCTACCTGGACGCCATTCGCGAGCGGCCGGTGCTCTCCCAGGTACAGCCGGGCGACATTCGCGCGGCCCTGCCCGCGGTGCCGCCAGAAGAGGGCGAGCGCCTCGACGTCATCTTCGAAGACTTCGAGCGGCTCGTCCTGCCCGGCATAACGCACTGGAACCATCCACGCTTCTTCGCCTACTTCGGGATCACAGGATCGGCGCCCGGCATCCTCGCCGAGCTTCTATGTGCCGCGCTGAACGTGAATGCCATGCTCTGGCGCACCTCGCCGGCAGCCACGGAGGTCGAGGAGGTGGCGTGCGACTGGCTGCGGCAAGCGGTCGGGATACCAGGAGGTTTTGCGGGAGTCATCAACGACACAGCTTCATCGAGCACGCTGTATGCCCTCGCCGCCGCGCGCGAGGCCGTACCAGACCTAGACGTGCGCCGGCGCGGAATGGAGCACGCGCGGCTCCGCATGTACATCTCAGAAGAAGCGCACTCGTCGGTCGAGAAGGCAGGGATGGTGCTGGGTGTCGGCCAGGACAACGTGGTCAAGATCCGCACCGACCCCAACTTCCGGATGGACGTTGAGGCGCTTCAGAAGGCGATTACGAGTGACCGCCGTGAGGGGCTGGTCCCATTCGCGGTCGTGGCCACGGTCGGCACGACCTCGGTGACTGCGGTCGACCCCGTGCCAGCCATCGCGGCGATTTGCGCGCAGGAGAAGCTGTGGCTGCACGTCGACGCCGCCTATGGCGGGGCCGCGGCGGTCCTGGACAGCCACCGCTGGGTGCTGTCGGGGTGCGAGCAGGCCGATTCGATAGTGATCAACCCGCACAAATGGCTGTTCACCCCCATCGACTGCAGCGTGCTCTACTGCCGCCGTCCCGAGCTCCTCAAGCGAGCCTTCAGCCTCACCCCCGCCTACCTCACGACAGGCGAGAGCGAGAGCGTCCGCAACCTGATGGACTATGGGGCCTCATTGGGCCGGCGGTTCCGTGGACTGAAGCTCTGGTTCGTGCTCCGAGCCTTCGGGGTGGAGGGCGCCCGCAGGCGCATCGCGGCGCACATCAACATGGCGCAGGAGCTCCGGCGCTGGATCGAGGCTGCGCCCGCCTTCGATCTTCTAGCTCCGACGACGTTCTCTACTGTCGTCTTCAGGCATCGTTCCAACGACGCGACCAACGAGCGCATCCACGATGCGGTCAACCGATCCGGCGAGGCGTTCATCTCTCACACCGACGTGCGCGGCCGCTACGCGCTGCGCGTGGCGATTGGCAACCTGCGGACCACGCTCGACGACGTGCGTGTGGCGTGGGACCTGATCCAGCAAGCGGCTCTGCAAGCAGCCCGGCAGGGGGGTGCGCCGGGAGCTGGCTCCGCCAGGCACGGCGGCTGAGCGGACTCGGGCCTCACGATTCCTGAGTCAGCTTGGAATGCTGCGCGTACTCCAGCGAGTCGACCAAAGCCTCGAGGGAGGCTTCGATGATGTTGCCCGAGCAGCCGACCGTGGTCCAGCGCCTAGTGCCCTGACCTGACTCGACCAGCACTCGGGTGGTCGCCGCGGTACCCGCCTCGCCGTCGAGGATGCGAACTTTGTAGTCGTGCAGGCGCACACCACGAAGCTTTGGGAACCGGGGGCTCAAAGCCTTCCTGAGGGCCGCGTCCAGGGCGTTGACCGGCCCGTTTCCGGAAGCGGCCGTGTGATACACGGCGCCTCCTACCTCGACCTTCACCGTGGCCTCCGCCTGAACTGATCCACCGTCCTTGCGCACCAGCGTGGTGAAGTCGACTACGCGCCAGGGCGCCTCGTAGCCCGCCTGCAGCCGGCGCAGAAGCATCTCGAAGGATGCATCCGCCGCCTCATACGAGTACCCGCGGTGCTCTAGTTCCTTCAGGTGCTGCACCAGCCGGCGCGTCTGGGGGTCGTCCCGATCCAGCTCGAGGCCAAACTCCTTTGCCTTCGAGAGCACGTTTCCCCTGCCGGAGAGCTCGGAGACCAGGATGCGTGGGCGATTCCCTACCAGGCTGGGATCGATGTGCTGGTAGGCGTCACTGTCGCGCAGCACAGCGGCCACGTGCTGGCCTCCTTTGTGGGCGAAAGCTCCATGTCCTACGAACGGCTGCTGCACGGGCAGGGCCAGGTTGGCGATCTCGGCGACCGTCCGCGACAGATCCGTGAACTTCTCCACCGCGCTTGGTGGCAGCGCCTCGAGGCCGAGCTTCAGGACAAGGTTGGCGACCACCGAGACCAGGTTTGCGTTACCGCAGCGTTCGCCATAGCCGTTGATCGTTCCCTGCACCATGCCGGCTCCTGCCGCGACGCCCTCGAGGGTGTTGGCGACCGCCAGCTCACAGTCGTTGTGGCAGTGAATGCCCACGCCCACCTCAGGGTCGAGCTCGCGCAGGGACCGCCGGACCGCTTCGACCCCCCGTCCGATCTCGGCGGGCAGAGTGCCGCCGTTGGTGTCGCACAGGACGACCCAGCGGGCGCTAGACCGCGCGGCGGCGAGGCAGACCTCGAGTGCGTATGCCGGATCCCTTTTGAAGCCGTCGAAGAAGTGCTCGGCATCGAAGATGACCTCTCGCCCAAGGGCGACCCCATACGCCACCGACTCACGCACCATCGCCACGTTCTCGTCGGTCGTGGTCTGCAGAACGGTGCGCACCTGCCAGGGATCGCTCTTGCCGACCAGCGCCCATGCCCCTGCCCCGCTCTCGATGAGCGCGTTGAGATTGGCATCGCCCTCGCAGCTGCTGCCGGCGCGGCGCGTGGCTCCGAACGCGGTCAACCGCGCGTGCTTCAGGGGCTGAGCCACCAGCGTGGCGAAGAACTCCTCGTCCTTGGGGTTGGAGCCGGGGAAGCCACCCTCGACATAGTCGACCCCGAGGTGATCGAGCGCGCGGGCGATGCGCACCTTGTCGGGCACAGAGAAGGACACCCCGGATCCCTGAGAACCGTCGCGCAGCGTCGTGTCGTAGACGACGATCCGCCTCAGACCCCTCTTGCTGCTTACACCGTTGGAATTCCGTGTGGTCATGAAAAAACCTCCCAGCCTTTTCTGGCTGGGAGGTCCCGCGACATGAGCGTCAGCGCGCTACGTCGGGGGACCTCCCCGGCGAATCTCGCCGCCGATGATCGAGTCGGACCGATTGCGCATGGAAGTCGAAGAGTAGCGCACCGGCTCACCACAATCCTGGTGCCAAGCGCCAAATCCGCCGCATCGGATTAGTGCAGCGCGGACAGCGCTATCTTCTCCGCATGGCTGAAGCCGAGGTGCTCGGGCTGCTGGTGGCCGCGCGGGACGAGCCCGGTGTGCTCTACCGGATCTCGGAAGCGATCTTTCGGCACGGGGCGAACATCACCTACGTGGCTGGTGGTGCCCGCCGCGAGTCGACGGCCGAGATCCAGCTCGAGGTCACCGGCGCACCGGATGCTAGCCGGTTGGTGGCCGACCTGGAGGCCCTCCAGGGCATCACGAAGGTCAGCATCGTCCCGACGTTCCAGAACGTCTACGGCAAGCGCGTGATCGTGATCGGCGGCGGCGCGCAGGTGGGCATGGTCGCGCAGGGTGCAGTATCCGAGGCCGACCGCCACAACATCCGCGGCGAGCGGATCTCCGTCGACACCATCCCGCTGGTCGGAGAGGATCAGCTTGCAGCCGCGGTCCGCGCCGTATCCCGCCTGCACCGTGCACGCGTGCTCGTGCTGGCCGGCGCCCTCATGGGCGGCGACATAAGTAACGCGGTGCGGGAGATCAGAGAGGCGGGAATCATCGTCGTCTGCACGAACATGGCGGGCTCGGTGCCCGAGGCGGCTGACCTGGTCGTCAGCGATCCCGTCGAGGCCGGAGTGATGGCGGTGATGTTGATCGCCGACACCGCCAGCTTCTCCATCGAGCACGTGCGCGGCCGGCGCTTCTAGGTTTGACGGCTCAACGGCAACTCCGCCCCCTCACCCTAGCCCTCTCCCCAAGGGGAGAGGGGACGGATCAGGCGGGCGCCCAGCGAAACTCCTGGCAGAGATAGTCGAAGTCCAGCCCCTCGGGCATGCCGTGCGGATACCCCTTAACGACCGCCGGATTGACGGCGAAGATCACGACCGACGCCCCGCCCTTCGTGGCCGCGATGACGGCAAAACGGACCTTGACGGCGGTCGCGTCCGCCTGGACCAGGTTGGCCGCGTAGACGGCGCCGGCCCCGTCCTGGTCACCGATGTGAGCGCCTTTGAGGTCCGAGATCATGGCCACGTCCTGCCACGTGGCTGAGGGCAAGGCGGCGACTGTGGCTTGCAGCAGCTGGTCGAGCGGAGTGCCGGACTTCATTCCCATCACCTCTACGTGCCCGAGCTTGGTACCCAGGGAGATCCCATTTGCATCCTGGGTGCGGACAGTCCAGTCCGAGCTGTAATCGACCTCGAACTTGAAATTGGCGCTGTGATAGGTGCTGGACTCGGAAAGAGGTGTGACCAGCCTGGGTCCGCAGTTCACCGTGCACGTCGTGTGGGCAGGGACCAGGCGCGAAACCGCGAACGCGCTGACACCCACGGTCGCCATCGCGAGCATCAGGAGCAGGCCGCCGGCGATCGCGACCTGCGACATCTTGATTCCAGCGGAAGCGCCCGGACGAGCTGGTGCGTAGCTGTAGGCGGGTGCGGCCGCGACGGCAAGCGGTGGTGTCACCAGCGTCCCGCACCGGCCACAGAAGGTGCTGCCGGGCAAGAGCCGGGTTCCGCACTGACCGCAGAAGTACGTCTGGACGGCCATCACGCCGAACCGCTCAGCGGCAACTCCGCCCCCTCACCCTAGCCCTCCCCCCAAAGGGGGAGGGAACCCTGCCGGAACGCGGGCCGCCTTGCCGGTCGCGGCGCGAGATACGCCACAAGCAGGGCAGAACAGCATCGTCGGAACGACTCGTTGGCACTCGGGGCAGGGAGCGTCGGGTCCGATCTCATGTCCGGCCCCCTCCGCAAGCAGGGATTGATGGATCACCAACCGCAGGTACAACACGAGGCCGACAGTAGCCAGCGACCAGACCAATACCTGCGTCACCAGGTCGGGCAGGACGAAGTCCAATACACCCAGCGCCAACTGGGAACCGAAAGCCACCACCAGCGCCACGAGGACACTGGACTGCCAGGGCCGACCCGCCGGGCGGCGCTCATATCGGTGCAGCCAGCTCGCTGCAGCGACCAAGGCGGTGGTGCTGGCGTTCACCATCGAGACCAGCACGCCCAGCCGCAGCAGCCGCAGCGACCAATCGAGCGGTTGCCCGCTGGCGACCAGCGGACCGATGATCACCGGCCACAGCGATGTCAGCGTGGTCATGAGGGTGAATCCGAGCGCCGATGCCGCACCGAACGTGATCCCATCCAGCGGTTCTCGAAACCGGCTGCGGAACTGGAACAGAACCAGCGGGCCGGCCAGCATCAGGATCTGAGCCATGATCGGCGTCACGACGGCGCCGAGGAGGAAGGCGTTGCTGGTATCGCCGGTGAGGTTCATGTGGGAAACCCCACCGCCGGCCAGGGTGCTGTAGCCGTAGCCGAGGATCGCGCCGGCGACCATGGTCACGCCGACCACGAGCCAGGGTTCGTCCTCGTACACCTCCACCTCATACACGTAGAGCAGATAGAGCGCCGGCAGCAGGAAAGTGGCAGCCGCCGTGGCGGGAGCAAAAAGGTGCAAGGCGGCCAGCGCCACCACCACAG
>Ga0099828_10001659_pt1 | contig 15069 bp, 19 predicted proteins | sample CZO8metaG_2_FD_79338 | JGI IMG/M metagenome (GOLD analysis project Ga0099828, IMG submission 79338) | Vadose zone soil microbial communities from the Eel River Critical Zone Observatory, Northern California, USA - CZOApr15con2H1.8 metaG | ecosystem: Environmental > Terrestrial > Soil > Vadose...
GGATGGCTGAAGATGTGCCTGTGGTAGTCCTTCCTGTAGGCATAGCAGGTGAGTCTGAAAGCCCCGGGCAGCGGGACGATCAGTATCGTCGGGCTGTAGAACGGATCGATGTACCTTGCAAACTCAGCGACAGGGAATGCAATCAGGGCCCAGAACCCTAGAGTCAGCACTCCGAGGAAGGACCAGAGCCTCCAGTTTGGCTCGAGCAGTTCGTATGGGAAGAGCAGCTTCCAGTCGTATTTCATCCGTGCTTCTCCTTGGGCACTGCCGTGGAGCCTAGGGGCTAAAAGTCCTTCCCACGCGTTTGTCGAGTAGATCGGTGCATAGAATTATATCCGAGGTCGAGAGCATAGGTGAACCTGAGGCGATGGCGGAAAAATGTTCAACCCTCTTCGCTGGGTAGGCAGCCACATCCCAAGGAGCCAGTCCCAGCTAGAATTGGAAATCATGAACATCCTGAAGCTTGCTTTCTGGGTCGCCCTTCTGGCCCCCGTCATCATTGTGCCTGCGATCTACCTTCTTCTGGCCGTCCTGCGGGGAACGACCGGTGGCTAAGTCTCAGGCCATCGGGTCGGACGTTTCAGGATCATCATAGTGGGCCCCTAAGTAGCCGTAGACACCGGTCTTCAGCACCTTCATGCCCAGTAGGGCGCATTTGACCCTGGATGGACCGAGGTCGGGGTCTCCCAGCATTTTGAAGACGTCCTCCTTGGCGACCTCCCTTACCCATCCGAGTTTCTTTCCCTTCGCGAGCTCCGTGAGCAGCGAAGCTGAAGCCTGACTGATCGCGCATCCTTTGCCGGTGAATTTGATTTCTTCGATTTTCTGCCCGTCTCCGACTCTGATCTGCATCTCAATCTCGTCCCCGCAGAGCGGATTCGTGTCACGGGAATCGATGTCGAACTTTTCGAGTTTGCCGAAGTTCCTCGGGTTCCTGTAGTAGTCTAGGATCAGCTCGCGGTAGATGTCTGCGCTGCTCATATCTTGAAAATGACACCCGCCTTCTCGAGGCCGGCCTTCAGGGCATCGACGTCGTCATAGGAATTGTAAACGTGGAAGCTCGCCCTGCTGGTCGCCGCGACGTCGAGCCATCGCATAAGCAGCTGCGCGCAGTGGTGCCCGGAACGGATGGCTATTCCTTCGTCATCGAGAATGGTCGCAAGGTCATGTGGATGGACGTCCGCAAGGTTGAAGGAGACCACCCCGCCTTTCCTGTTAGGATCTGTTGGCCCGTACTGGTGGAAGCCCTTCACCTTCGCCAGGGTCTCAAGCGCGTATTCCACCAGCCTGAGCTCATGTTCCCTGACCCTGTCCATACCGATCATCGAAAGATAATCCACCGCCGCCCCGAGGCCGATGGCGTCAGCTATGTTCACAGTTCCGGCCTCGAATTTGTAGGGGACATCGTTCCAGGTCGAGCGATCGGGGAACACTTCTTTGATCATCTCGCCTCCGCCGTGGAATGGCTCCATGCTCTCCAGAAGTTGCTTTTTCCCGACTAACGCGCCGATCCCGGTTGGGCCTAGCATCTTATGGCCTGAAAAGGCGTAGAAATCACAGCCGATTGACTCGACGTTTACAGGCATGTGCGGGACTGACTGAGCGCCGTCGACCACGGTCGTCGCCCCAACTCGCTTGGCCTTCGAGCATATTTCTGCGACGTCGTTTATTGTTCCAAGGACGTTTGAAGAATGGGTGACTGCAACAAGTTTCGGGGACTCTTTCAGCAGGTTTTCGTATTGACCCATGTCGAGGGTCCCGTCCTCGTTAAGGCCTACGAATTTCAATGTCGCTTCCTTTTTCTTCGCGAGAAGCTGCCAGGGGACGATGTTGCTGTGGTGCTCCATCAGCGTCGTGACCAGGACGTCGCCCTTCTTCACGTTCCCCTCCCCCCAGGCGAACCTGACAAGGTTCGTAGCTTCGGTGGTCCCTCTAAGGAAGACGAGTCCCTTTGCAGGTGCGCCTACGAATTTCGCAGTCTTTTCCCTGGAGGCTTCGTAGGCGGCAGTGGCCTCCTCTCCAAGGGTGTGGACCGAGCGATGGACGTTGGAGTTGTACCTGGAGTAGTAGTCGACCAGGGCATCGATGACTGACTGAGGCTTCTGGGTAGTTGCCGCGTTGTCAAGGTATACCAGCTTCTTGCCGTGGACCTCCCTCTTGAGGATCGGGAAGTCCGCTCGAACTCTTTCCACGTCCAGAGGTTCAGTCTTCAGCAAAGCCTTTCAAAGCCCCCACTAGACTTCAACAAAAATCGTCTCATCCTCTATTTTAACATTGAAACGCTGAAGCGGCACAGTGGCAGGCGGGTTCATGACCTGCCCCGTTCTCAGGTCGAACTGTGAGAGGTGCAGCGGACAGATAACTCTATCCTCCAGAACGAAACCAAGGCCGAGGTCTGTCTCTTCGTGTGTACATGTTCCGCCTACGGCGGAAACCTCCCCTCCGACATTCGCGAGCAGTATGTGTGTCCCCTTCAAGTCCACTGCTGAAATCGAACCTTCGGGGAGGTCTGAGACCTTCATAGCTGAAACCAATTCTCCCATTGGCGGTTTACCTGTACTTGTAGTGTCTTTCGAATATGTCCTCGGTCTGTTTGACCTCGGGTGTGATCTCGCCCGTCGCGGCGAGGAGTGTCTCCCTGTCGACAAGCCTCCTCTTCGCTCCCAGCCATTTGCCTTCGATCATGAACCTGGCCCCCTCTCTCGTCTGCTCTATCGGTATGTGCGAGAGGACAGGCTCGAAGAATCCCAGGACTACCATCTTCTTGGCCTCGTCCAGGGGGAGGCCCCTCGCCATCATGTAGAAGAGCTGCTCTTCGTCTATCTGAGCGACCGAGGCCGAGTGGGTCGCTTTGACTTCGTTGTTATCAATCACCAGACTCGGGACCCCGTCGGACTTGGCCGACCGGTCGAGGATCATGGCGTGGTGGGCCAGGTAGGACCTCGAATTCCTGGCCGCATTCGTTATCTTGATCATACCCTTGAATATCGTTTGAGACTCGCCCTTCAACACGCCCCTGGCATGGACCGACCCAGTGGAGTCCTGGCCGACGTGGATGAGGTTCGTTTCGAAATCAAACCTTTGCTTTGCATCGGTGAAGAATATCTCGAAACCCTCTGCATGGCATCCCCTACCGTTAAGGAGGAAATTCATCCGCGACCGAGAGACCGAGGAACCCAAGGCGAGCGAGCTCACCGTCGCCCTCGAGTCATTGACGGTTTCAATTGCCCTGTTCGACACGTGTGTCGTCTGGTCGTCCAAGAGCTGGATGGAGGAAAAATCAACATGGGCTCCCGCCCCACTCCGTACCTCGGTCGTTGAAGCCACCAAAGATTGGCCAGCCGGACCCTTGGAATACAGCTCTTCAAGAAAGATAAGCTTCGACTGCTCCTCGGCATAGACCAGCGTCTGGTCGACGACCGCGGTCCTGGGTGAATCCAGGAGGAACATCCGCCGGAGTGGACGTTCCAGAACTACACCCTTGGGAACATGTACGAAGGTGCCGCTGTTGAAGAATGCGTTTACGAAGGCCGCGTATTTGTCGGCTTCCGATTTCACCAGCCTCTGCTGCACAAGCTTCCTGAGCAGGGCCTCGTCCTCGCGGAGCGCGTCGTGGAATGACAGGAACTTGACCCCCTTTGACGCAATGTCCTTGCTCAAGTCTACATGCACCTGTGTCTCGTTCGCCTGAAGCATGATGTCGCTCTCGTTGCCCGTGAGGAACCCCTTGAAATAACTCCTGAAGTCGACTTCGCTCCTCCCAGGGACCATCCTGAAGGGTTCGATGGGGAAGTCGAAGGTGCTCACGTACTTGGTGTAGAGTGGGTTCTTTTCAGGCGGGGAGGATACGAATTCCTTGAACGCCCCCAGCCTAGCTTTCTCCAACCACTCCGGTTCGTCGAGAGAATTCGAAATGGCCCTGACAAGGTCTTCGTCGAATGAGGAAATAGCTGTCTGCGTCAAGTCAGATCACGCCCGACCCGCCGGCTCCTAGCCGACGGCGTTGGTCATCTCGATGGACATCAGGCGGTTAAACTCGACCGCATAGGTCATTGGAAGCTCCTTCGCAAAGGGTTCCAAGAACCCGTTGACAACCATGCTGAGGGCGTCCCCTTCGGAGATTCCCCTTGCCATCAGGTAGAAGAGCTGCTCTTCCCCCACTTTGCCGACGCTCGCCTCGTGGGTGACTGTGGCATCGTCTTCCTGGATCTCCATGTATGGATATGTGGCCGTGGTGCTCTTCGAATCGATCAGCAATGCATCGCACCTGACGGTGGATTTCACGTTCGTGGCACCCTTGGCGATATGAAGGAGCCCGCGGTAGGCTGTGTGCCCGCCGTCCTTCGACACAGACCGGGAGATGATCTTGGAAGTCGTGTCCTTGGCCAGGTGGATTGCCTTTCCGCCCGTGTCCTGGACCTGCCCTGCTCCGGCGTAGGCGACCGAGATTATGTCTGCCTTGGCCCTTGGGCCGAGGAGGTAGATTGAAGGGTACTTCCTGGTCAGCCTTGAACCGCCGTTGAAGTCGACCCACGAAACTGTCGCGTCCTCGTAGGCGTGGGCGCGCTTGGTGACCAGATTGTAGACGTCTCGGGACCAGTTTTGCAGAGTGGTGTACTTGACGGTCGAGCCCTTCCGTGCCACGATCTCGACGATGGCAGAGTGGAGCGACTGCGAAGAGTAGACTGGTGCGCTGCAGCCCTCGTTGTAGGACACCTCGCTATAGGGCTCCGCGACTATTAGTGTTCTTTCGAACTGCCCCATGTTCCTTGAGTTGATTCTGAAATAAGCCTGAAGAATCATCGGGACCTTAACTCCCTCTGGGACGTAAACGAAGCTCCCTGCCGACCAGACCGCCGTCTGCAGGGCTGCGATGTAGTTGTCCTGGTACGGGACGACAGTCCCGAAGTACTTCCTCATGATGTCCGGGTATTCCTTCAAAGCGGTGACCGTGTCTGTGAAGACGACTCCCTGTTTTTCGAGGGCGCCTTGGATGCTGTGGTAAACTGCTTCGCTCTCGTAGACGGCTCCGACGCCAGCCAGGAACTTCTTCTCCGCATCAGTGATCCCTAGTTTGTCGTAGGTGCGTCTGATGTACTCGGGGAGCTGGTCCCACGAATCAGCGGCCTGTTGGGTGGGCTTCGCGTAGTACTGGAAACCCTGGAAGTCGATGTCAGCGAGCTCTGGGGCCCATGCCGGGGGTTTCATGTCGAGGAAGTGCCTGAGGGCCTTCATCCTGACCTGCTCCATCCATGCAGGTTCGTCGTGGACCCGGACGATTTCTTGTACGACCCGCTCGCTTAGTCCTTTGGTACCTTTGACAGCGTAGGATTCGACTGGGTCGCTGAACCCATACTTCTCCTTGTAATCGTCTGTTATGATTTCCGTCTTTGAGGACAATCTTGTCTCACTCTAGAATATAACATAGGTTATAGCCCTTGTTAAAAGGGTTATGCCCCCTGCTGGGCCAGTTGCTCTTCTTCCTTGTACCCCTTTATCCATGTATAGCCCTTCTCTTCCAAGAGCCTGGAGAGGTCTTCCCCGCCTGATTCGATGACTCGGCCTTGGAAAAGGACGTGGACGAACTGGGGCTTTACGTACTTCAGGATCCGCTGGTAGTGGGTAATCAGGAGAGTCCCGGTTTGAGGCCCTGAAACCTTGTTGATGCCTTCAGCCACGATCCTCAGGGCGTCAATGTCGAGCCCGGAGTCCGTCTCGTCGAGCACAGCAAATTTAGGCTGCATGAGCGCCATCTGAAGAATCTCAGCTCTCTTCTTCTCCCCTCCTGAAAATCCTTCGTTCAAGTATCGATTCAGGAACGATTCGTCCATACTAAGCATCTTGAGCTTCTCAGCGACCACTTCCTTGAACTCGAAGATGGTCGGTGGTTCAGTGCCCGGGGGCCTGGAGTTGTTATACGCCGCACGCAGGAACGAGAACATGCTCACCCCTTGGACGCTGACAGGATATTGGAATGCGAGGAACAGGCCCTTCCTGACGCGTTTGTCCGGGGTCATGCCAAGTATGCTCTCCCCGTCGATGAGCGCCTGTCCCGAGGTGACCTGGTACTTCGGATGCCCCATCAGCGTATAAGCCAAAGTGCTCTTCCCGGACCCGTTGGGGCCCATTAGGGCGTGGGTCTCTCCCTGGGAGACGGTCAGGTCGACCCCCCTCAGGATTTCCTTTCCCTCGACTGAGGCGTGAAGGTCTTTTATCTCAAGCTTCATAGTATGAAAAGCCTGCTGCGAGTGGCCGTATTTAATTGTTATAACCTATGTTATATTTGAAGCCAAGTCGGGCCTAGGACCAGAGCCTGCTCGTCTTCCCGGCGACAGCCTCGAGGAATTCTCTATCAACCGAGGAAAAGGCGTCAAGCTGGTCGCTGTCGATGTCTATTTCTCCGACCACGTGCCCTTCGTTTGAAATGGGGACGACGATCTCGGATTTCGTCGAAAGAAAGCACTGAAGATAGCGAGGGTCCTTGCTTACATCAGATACGATTTCGGTCTTTCCCGCCTTCGCTGCGAATCCGCACACACCTTTGCCAATCGGGATCCTGACATGTTCAGTGGCAGCAGGCCCGGCCCAGGCGTCGAGGACAAGGTCGTTCCCTTCGACGACGTAGATCCCCACCCATGAGTAGGTCGGGACGGTCGAGTTGAGGAGCTTGACCAGCGCATCCCTTGCTTGTTTTCCCCTGGAGGACCCAAGGGCGGCGTCCATCCTGACGAGGAACTCCTTGGCCTGCTCTCTGCTGAGCCGAGCGGTTGTGCCTTTCAAAGACTCGTCGCGCTCCTGCAGGAGTTATTTATCTCCGACTCTGCTCGTGGGCCCGTTTTCGAAGGCGAACCTGTATGCAAACCCCGCAAGCAACGCTCCTGCCAAGGGACCGACAGCATAGATGAACCAGTAACCTGGGTAGAAACCTCCTGCGACCATCGGACCGAAAGCTCTCGCCGGGTTCATTGCCGCTCCCGTGAGGTTTCCCGCAACGAGCACTTCGGCAAGGACGGCTAGACCAATTCCTAGGCCCCCTATGCGAGGCGCCCTGGAATCAACCGCTGTGCCGTAGACCGCGATGACCAGAACAAAAGTGAGGAGAGCCTCGATTGCGATTCCTTGCCAGACGCTCAAGATGCCGTTGAGGGTCGGAGCGCCCCAGTGCACGGGGCTCCCGAGGGTCGACGGAAACGAGACTACCAAAGCGAAACCCGCCGCTGTAGCTCCAACCAGCTGGGCTGCCATGTATGGAACGACTTCCCTGGAAGGGAGCTTTTTCCCCGCCCAGAGCCCCAGGGTGACAGCTGGATTCAGCACACCTCCTGAAGTTCCCATCGTGGCCGAGACAGCCATGGCAAGGCCGAGGCCATTCGCAAGTGCGGCGATAAGTAACTGAGCGCCTGGGTCGGGATTGGTGAGGCTGGCCGTGCCTGGCGCAGAGCCCGCTCCGACTACAACGAACACAAAGGTTCCGAAAACCTCGGCGATGAGCTTCTTGGATAGGCTTGAAACAGAAGACATTCGGTTCAGACGTGATTCCAAATGAGAAGGCCACTTTAAGATTTCTCGAGGGAGAGATGGGGGGATTTAGGAGTCAGGCGCTTCATCGCACGACAATTCTTATAAACCATTGGTTGTATACTCGTTTCTGACATGTCAGCAACTGGACAACCCGTCATCATTCTGAAGGAAGGTTCCGGAGAGTCGAGGGGGAGAGAGGCTCAGAGGAACAATATCGCAGCCGCGAAGCTAATCGCCGAAGTGGTCAGGACGTCCCTGGGGCCGAGGGGGATGGACAAGATGCTGGTTGATTCCATGGGAGATGTTACGATAACGAACGACGGCGCGACGATGCTGAAGGAACTGGATGTCCAGCATCCGGCCGCGAAGATGATGGTGGAGATCAGCAAGGCAACGGACAACGAGGTAGGGGATGGCACAACGTCAGCGGTCGTGGTTGCGGGGGCCCTGCTGGAGAAAGCTGAGGAACTCATCGACAAAGAAGTGCACCCAGTAGTTGTTGTGGACGGATATTCGAGGGCTTCTGAGAAGGCAACGAAGATTCTGGAGGAGATTGCTGAGAAGGTCGACCCTGAGAACAGGGCTGACCTCCTTAAGGTGGCCAACACCAGCATGCTCACGAAGCTCGTGAACGAGGACTCGCCCCATCTTTCGGGAATCGTGGTCGATTCTGTCCTGGCCGTCGCGGAGAAGAAGGAAGGGGGATTCAAAGTCGACATCGACAATGTGAAGATAGAGAAGAAACCGGGCGGCGCCTTGACGGACACGAAGATGATCAAAGGTATCGTCCTCGACAAAGAAGTCGTCCATTCTGGGATGCCAAGAAAGGTCGACGAGGCAAAAATTGCACTCGTAAACTCAGCACTCGAGATCGAAAAGACTGAATTCTCTGCCGAGATTCGAATCAACGACCCCAAGCAGATGCAGCAATTCATGGACGAAGAGAGCAACATACTGAAGGGGATGGTCGAGAAAGTTTCGGAGTCTGGGGCCAACGTCCTAATTACCCAAAAGGGGATTGACGACCTGGCTCAACACTTCCTTGCAAAGGCGGGGATATTGGCAGTCCGGAGGGTGAAGGAGAGCGATATGACGAAGCTAGCGAAGGCTACAGGAGCAAGAATCGTCACGAACCTTGACGACCTTACTTCGAAGGACCTGGGTTACGCCAAGATGGTTGAGGAGAGGAAGCTCGAGGACGACAAATGGGTATTCGTCGAAGGATGCAAGAATCCGAAGGCCGTGACGATACTCATCAGAGGAGGAACCCAGAGGATAGTCGACGAAGCCGAGCGTGCCCTTCACGACGCGTTGATGGTGACCAAGGACGTTGTCGAGCTCCCGGCGGTGGTGGCGGGTGGCGGAGCTCCCGAAGAGGAGGTCTCAATACAAATCAGGAACTGGGCGCAGAAGCTGTCGGGGAGGGAGCAGCTTGCGGCTTTGAAGTTCGCGGATGCAATGGAAAGCATTCCAATGACTTTGGCGGAGAACGCAGGGATGGACCCCATAGACACCCAGGTCGACATGAGGGCAAGGCACGGAAAAGGCGAGAAGTGGTTCGGGGTTGACGCCCTCAACGGAAAGGTTGCCGACATGTACGCGAAGTCGGTGTGGGAGCCGTTGGCAGTGAAGCTACAGATACTGCGCGCAGCCACAGAGGCGGCGTGCATGATACTGAGGATAGATGATGTCATAGCCGCCAGCAAGACGAGGGCTCCGCCAATGCCGCCAGGAGGCGGTGGAATGGGCGGGATGGGCGGAATGCCTCCGATGTAATAGGCTAAGTCACTTTACACTAGTTCGACCTTCGGGAAGCTCTTGCCCGACTTCGAAGCCTTTTCGAAGAGCATGCTCGCGACGGCGACGTCCTCCAGGGCGACTCCCCCGGACTTGAACAGAGTCTTCCCATTGGGTATGACCTTTCCTCCCACCACATTCTTCAGCTCTATGGCGGTATCCCAGGAGAACCTTCCTGCTTGTGCGGCCTGGATGAGGTCGCCGTATTCGACTTTGGCCTGCGGGAGGTCGTCAATCACTATTGTCCGAAATGCCCCCACCGCCTCAGGGGTGATCTCAGCATGTTCTGGGTCGTTGACGCCGCAGAGGTTCAAGTGCTCAATGCTGTTCAAAGACTGGACGTCGAGGAATGGCTCCGTTGAGGAGGTAATCGCGCATCCTACCTGAGATCCCTCGGCGGCGCGCTCAGCGGATTCGAGGGCTTTGGCCCTGAAACCGAGTTCGACGAGTCTTCGCGCGAAATCTTCTCTGTGTACAATGTTGGGGCTCCAGACCCTGACTTCCTCCAGAGATGTAACTGCGCTGACGGCAAGGACCTGAGTTAGGGCCTGCCTCCCCGAACCGAAGATTGCCAGGGTCGCCGACGGCTTGCGGTACATGTGCTTCGTCGCGACCCCGGAAACCGCCCCGGTCCGGAACCTTCCGAGGTAGTCCGCTCCCATCACCGCCAGCGGGGTGGAGTCGGCCGAATCGAATAGGACGACGAAGAACTTTGTTCCTGCCTTTGATGACATGTAGGCCTTGAGCCCGCCTTTGCCTAGGTATGACAGTGAGGCGTGCATGACGTTTAGGACGGATCCAGTCCCTTTTGACCTGGTTCGCATGAAGTTCGTAGCTTCGCCGAGCGCCTCCCTCCGGAAGGCCTCTTCGACAATCTCGACCACCTCCTTCATGTCAAGGAGGCTTTGGACGTCTCGTTCGGACAGTAACAGTGTCAATTCGGCTAGGGTTCTGCTTCCTTTCCTTCCGTCTCAGGCTTCCCCCAACGACCGACTTTCGGCACGGTCTTGGTCCTGAACAGGGCCATCCCTTGTTGGTAGCGCTGCAGTTCGACTTCAAGGAACCTCATATCGCTCATCAGGGCTGCAACTTCCTTCGTCTTCCCTTTCTTGGCTGTCAGGTCAGCGAGCTTTGTCTTTTTCTCACTGATCATCTTGGAGAGAAGTTGTTCGTATTCAGTGGTCATCACGAACCAGACCCGGCGGACTGCCGAAACTATAAAGGCGTTATCGGCGGGTTTGTGGCATGCGGCCGCAACTCCTCGTCGGGGGGCTTTTCGTTGGGATCATGGGACTTGGCTTCTACGTTTTGGAGCTCCCATTGGTCTACTTCTGGAGCATCCCCTTCGCGATAGGAGGAGCGATAATGATAATCGCGAGCTTCTTCTTGCCAGAGACCCAGGGACCGCTGACCCCCCCAGAGGGGTTCAGGTTTTGCCTTTACTGCTCCAGTCCTGTTCCGCTTACCTCAGACCGATGCCCTCATTGCAACGGGGTTCAACCTAAGGGGGGGGCTGTCTGATTGATTGAAGCTGAGCGGAGACATCACCCGGGCCGCGAAGTCCTTCTTGAGTCTGTTAACTTTCGGGGCCATCCGTTGGTCCGTTCCCTGCATCCCACGACCATCGAAGTTACCACCGAGGAATTTCTGACAGAAAATGGGGATTGCATCGTCGGAGTGGGCGCGGCGAAGGGATGCGCTGGTCTTGATGCGAGGGTCAAAGAGGCCCTCAGACGGAAAGGGTCGATGGTCACACTTAGGATTTTAGTAGGACCCCTCTCGTTTTCAATTAGCGCCTCGGGGGACCCTAGGCTCCAACTTTCGCACGAGCACGATATGGTGATTCGCAGGAGCGATTTCATCAGCGATAGGACTCTGGCAATTCGAGCGGATGCCGCCGCGAAGGATATCCCTGCGGAGATGGTTAATCTTCTTAGGAACCCAAGGACGGTCGGAAGCCTCGAGAGAGAGGTGGCCTGAGTATGAGCAGCTACAGGCCGTGGCATTCACTATGCAGGCCCTTGTCAAATACCACGGGCTCAAGGATTGGCAACTCCGTCTGCCGTATCACGACAGTATCTCGGTGAACACGACATCGATGAAGACCGAGGCCGAGATAACGGACCAGAAGAAGGGTGGTGTGTTTGTCGATGGGAAGCCCAACCAATCTGCGAATGCAAGACTTCAGCAGGTAGTTGCGGCGTTGAATCCCACCAAGAAGGTGGGCGAAATCAGGATAGACAGTCGAAACTTGCCACCTGGAAAGGCGAAGGGGATCGGGTATTCTTCTTCAGCAGGGGCTGCGCTCACGTTGCTCTGCAACAGGCTGCTGGTCGGGGAGGAGGCCGACCTCACTGCACTTTCTAGGACTGCTAGACTTTTTGCGGCCTCGGCTTCGAGGTCCTTGGTCGGAGGATTCTCAAGGCTCTACGCCGGAAAGGACGATGACAGCACCTACTCGAAGAAGTTTGCAGACTCCCGGGATATGGACCTCCGGATGGTCATCGTACCGCTTCCTTCGCGCGTGAAGACTGAAGATGCTCACAGAGAGGTGCTGACGTCTCCTTTTTTCAAGGCACGCATTGAGTCAGCACAACGCAGGTGCGAAGAAATGGAGAAGGCAATCCTCGGGAACGATTTGGATTTACTAGGGAGATTGGCCGAAAAGGATACCCTTGAGCTTCATAGCTTGACCATGACAGGCGACAGTGGGCTGATAATAATGACCGAAGATTCTCTGAGGATAATACGAAAGGTAAGAGAGCTTCGTGAAGACGGCAAAAAGGCATACTACTCTATGCAGACCGGCCCTTCGGTCTTCATCAACACCTCGGAGAGAGACGAGAAGAAAGTATTCGACGCAGTTACGAAACTCGGTTACAAGACGTACTATTCGCGAGTGGGCGGGGAGGCGAGGATACTATGACGCAGAGGAAGAATGTGAGGGAGTATCTCGCGGAACTGGAGAAGACCAAGAATGACAGGGAGGAGCAAGTCAAGGAAGGCCTGGAAATCTACGTCGACCTCTGGAAAAAGACGATTGAGAATGGAGTCGTCCGAGAATCAGACCTAGTCGAGGATGCCCTCGAAAAGATCGAAGTGAAGGGGGGCCTGTACAAGGCAGCCGAAGAGTAGGGCGCGCGCAGCCTGCCCTAGCGCATGGCTTCCCCGCCGTCCAGCACTACCACCTGGCCGGTCATGAAACTGGATTCATCACTGGCCAGAAAGAGAGCCAGGCTTGCTGCGTCGGCCGGCGTACCGAACCGCCTTAGAGGTATCGCCGCCATGTAGGATTCTTTCTGGTCCTTGCTCAGCCAATCCACCCAGGTGGTCTCCATCGAGCCGAAGGCCATGCAGTTTACCCGTGTCTTCGGCGCCAGCATCTTGGCAAGCGTCCTCGTCATTGAAATCACAGCCCCCTTGGCCGAGGCGTAGACCAGCCCTTCCGTATCACCAACCAGGGCAGGCGTCGAAGCGACATTGACCACCGAAGACCCGTGCCTCATTAATTTGATTGCTCCCTGAGTGCAGAGGAAGGTCCCGAAAACGTCCACGGCGAAGACTCTTTTCCACATGTCCAGTTTTGTTTCGGCGACGCCGAGATTCCAGAGCCTCTTGTCAGACAGCCCCGCGGTGTTCACTAGAATGTCCAGACCGCCCAGGCGAGTCTTGATTTCGGAGAACATCTGGGCGACGCTCGCAGGGTCCGAAACATCGGAGTGGACGGCGAAGCCCTTCCCACCTCCCTTCCGGATCGAAGTGACGACCGGTTCGACGTGCTTTGCGGCTGGGCGATGGTTGACGGTCACTACCGCACCTTCCTTGGCGAAGGCCCTAGCAATCTCGGCTCCTATGCCCTGCGAAGAGCCCGTGACAAGTGCCCTCTTGCCAGACAGTCTCAAATCGTCCGGCACCATTCCACGTTTGTCTTAAGCCTTCGAGACTACGGCCTCGGTGCCCTCTCCCTGGCGGTGGAGCCGTCCGAGTAATTCTTGAGGAACTTGATATTGAAGAGCGAGGCTTTCGCGGAATTCCTCACAAGCTCGTCCCCATCAGATAGCTCCCTGGTCAGAACTTCTTCCGAGTCTAAGGTCCCGACCGAGCCAAGGGCAGCTGCTGATTCGTGCCTCACAATCGGGTCTTGGTCCTTAAGGACGGCCTCGGCCAGTGCCTTATTCCCCTCTGCAAGACCGATCTGCCCCAGCGAGAAAGCAGCCTCGTGCCTCACCAAAGGGTCCGGGTCATGAAGCAAGACGTCGGAGAGCACTGGAACACACTCTTCACCCCCTACCTCTGCCAAGATACACACGGCGTGGACCCTCAGAACCAGGCTGGGCTCCGTCGTCAGGACGTGGATAAAATAGGATTCGTCCTTCCTCTCCCAGGCTCCCTCCATTTCTTTCATGACCTCCATCGCATGAATCTCGTCGTCAACGACTGTGGTCGTGTACATTCGCGGAGGGGCCGTCACCCTAGGGCTATAAAGAAAAACAGTGTGTTTGCCGGCTCTCCGCTTCCGCCACCAAGCCGCTGAGGCAATTTAGCAATCGAACAGATTCATTCGACAATGAGGCGGGCCCGGTGGGATTCGAACCCACGACATGCTGGTTAAGAGCCAGCCGTTCTAGGACGTGTCACTCTAACCTGGCTTCTCGCAGACTGTTTCTGCACTGAGCCACGGGCCCTCGTAGTCCCGCGACCCCGAGACCGTTTAAAGCATTACTCGGGAAGATCGCAATTTGTACCTTGGCTCTATGATCTGGAGAAACTTCTCAATCTCTTTCTGAGCTGTAATCCGTAGCGTGAACACCCCGTCCTTGTGGATTAGCCTGTTCGTCAGTATGCCAAGTTTGAGAAGTTCAGTCCAAATCTGGTTCATGAGTGTCTTCAATTTCATCCTAATTTGAATTACCAATAGATTGCTGTAGACTCTAATGTGGCGATTGTACATCTTGGAGTACCGCCTGTATATCGACCCTTCAGCATGATAGATACCCCGAATGAAGGGCACCACGAGCCCCTGCTCAATGATGGCTCTGGGGATTTCAGCATCTCTCTTCTTTCCAATAGGAAGTCCCAATCCAATCAAGTAGTTCGCGAATTTTGCTCCATGTATGTGATACCTAGTGGTGTTGTCATTTCTAAGAAACAACCTTCCCACAACTGAGAAGGCCTTCTCAATTGTTGGCTGGACAAAACTATGGTAGTACCAAAACTCGTCGGGACCTGCCGTAAATGCAACTTGAAAGTAGGGGTGTCCCTGCGACTGGGAGCAAGATACGCAACCATCTCACAAATTGAGCCCTATTACCTCGGCCAGCACAGGAGTAAGGAGCAAGTCCTTCACGAATTTCAATAATGAGTGATTCTATTTTAGGGGATCGACCAATGGATCAGTCTTTGAAGGGGAGTTCCATGAAACTGTTCTATCTCGATTTGTGTATCTTACAGAAGTTCGGCGATAATGCTTCGGGACTCGATTTCCTGAATTGATATATCAGGAAAACTACAGACCGAACGCAAAATGGGTCGCCTCAGTTTCGTGGGCCTTGGACTCGGACCAAGAGGAGTGAGCCTCGAAGGCGTTGAGGAATTGAAATCTGCAAATGCCATCTATCTCGAATACTACACGACACCCCATGAGCCTAGCCTTCTCAATGAGTTGGAAAGAGTCTTGGGAAAGAGCCTGACCATCGTGGATAGAGAATTCGTCGAAGACGGTACAAGGATCCTCGAAGAGGCATCCAAGAA
>Ga0099828_10001667_pt1 | contig 15048 bp, 8 predicted proteins | sample CZO8metaG_2_FD_79338 | JGI IMG/M metagenome (GOLD analysis project Ga0099828, IMG submission 79338) | Vadose zone soil microbial communities from the Eel River Critical Zone Observatory, Northern California, USA - CZOApr15con2H1.8 metaG | ecosystem: Environmental > Terrestrial > Soil > Vadose...
CTCGCCGAAGAGGTGCGGAGCCTGCTTCAACGCTTCCACGCCGACAACCCGCTGAAGGCCGGCATGCCCCGCGAAGAGCTGCGCCGCCGGGTCTTCTCGCGCGCGGCCGCCGGCGCCTTCGAGCGGGTCCTCGACGGGCTGACGGAGCGGGGAGAGCTGCGGATCGAAGCGGAGGCCGTTGCGCTCGGTCGCCACGCGGTGCGCCTCAGCCCGGCGGAGGAGACGACGCGCCAGGCGCTGCTCGTTCGCGCCCGGGCGGCGGGCCTGGCCGGGATCGATTCGAGCAAGCCGGCCGTGGCCGGGGATGCCCGGCTCTCCGAGCGCGTCGTGGGGGTGCTTTTGGCCGAGGGCCGGCTGCGGCGGGTGGGCGACACCGTGGTGGACGCAGCCGTCCTCGACGACCTCAAGGCGGAGGTGCGGAGGCGCTGGCCCCCGGGCAACCGCCTGGATGTGGCCGGCTTCAAGGACCTGACCGGCCTCAGCCGGAAATTCGTCATTCCCCTGCTCGAGTACCTGGACCGGGAGCGCGTGACCCGGCGGACCGGCAACGACCGGCTGGTATTGATGTAAGCTACGTCACGGAGCGGCAAGCCCTTGAGCCTCATCCTATGAGCTGGACGCGGCCCTTCACGCGCCTATGACCGGTCCGCCCCCCGGCGGACAGAGGTGGAGGAGCCGATGAGTAACCATCCCCCGCGGAGGGGCTCGACCCCTCCCGCGCCGTGAACGCGGTGGCGACGCCCCCGGAAGGCTCCCGAGCCGAGCGCCGCTCCAGCGGGCTCCTGAGAGTGCCCTTCATCCGGCGGTGCAGCTTGAGCTACGATGACGGCCGGACTTCCTCGGCGTTCATCGTCAACATCAACGTACTCGGAGCCTACGTGGCCCGCGACGACGTCCCGCAGGCCGCCCCGCCGACGAAGGGGGGTCGCCGCCGCGGCAAGACGCCCGCGCCGGAAGGCGCGGCGGTGGTCCCCGCGCCGGGGGAGCCGATGCCGGAGCTGGGGAAGCTCGTGCATTGCCGCTTTCAGCTCCCCGAGCAGGCCTGCGACGTGGCGGTCGACGGCATCGTGAGCTGGCTCAACCCGCGCCAGCAGCACCCGGTCCACAGCCTCCCGCCCGGCTTCGGCGTCAGGTTCCAGGGCCTCTTGCCAGACGCGCACGCCTGCATCCAGGAGCTGGTCGAGGAGTACCTCTCCCGCCACCCCGGTGCGCGCTAGCCGGAAGGTCCGCGGCCCGCCGGGCGGCCACCGAGACGAAAAGATGGCCGTGCCATTTCGCCCGAGAGAGTCCACAATGTAATGAGAGCCTTGTGGTCGCGGTTGGTTCGAGCGTCCGCATCGGCCGACCGAGGCGATCCATGCCACCAATGGTCCTGCGCATCCGGCGCCGCCCCGAACCCCGAGCAGGGACGATTGCCTTGGCCGCGCTGGTCCTCGCCCTCCTGGGGGTCGCCCCGGCGCAGGCCCAGCTCTCCGTCAGCCTCACCACGTCGCTCCCGTCCGGGGAGCCCGTCGGAACGAGCGTCGGGTGGAGCGCGTCGATCAGCAACGCCGGCCCATCGCCGGTGTACCGCTTCAGCGTCCAGTTCCCCGGCGGCGCCCCGCGAATCGTGAGGGACTTCAGCGGCTCGAGGTCGCTGCTTTGGACGACCCTGCAGGAGACGACCGTCCAGGTCAACGTGACCGTCTTCGACGCAACGGGAGCCAGCGCGACCGCCGCCGCCCCGTTCGACTTCACCTCGCGGGTCACCGGCGGGGCGCCGGTGGTTTCCGCCACGCCTCATCCCTTGGTGGCGCTCTACAGCGTGCCCCCCTGTGCGGCCGGACGGGTCGCCGTCAGCTTTCGGCCCGCGGCGGGGGGGACCTGGCAGGCGACGCCTTCGCAGGCGTGCCAGCCCGGCAAGAGCCTGAACTTCTACGTGGCCGGGCTGCAGCCGAGCACGGCGTACATCATGGTGTACCAGCAGAACGACAACGGGACCATCACCACGGGGCCGCCGCTCGATTTCCGGACGGGAAACCCGCCCTTCAACCCTCCGGCCCTGACCGTGACGAAGCCTCCCGATGCGAGCACGAGCGTGGCCGACGGCGTGCTGCTGATGACGACGCTGGCATCTTCCGCCGCCGCGCAGATCGGTCCCCTGGCGACCGATCTCACGGGCAACCTGCTCTGGTACGACCTGAACCTGTCCAGTCCCAGCATGGTGGGCGCGTACATGGCGCGGCCGGCCCCCGGCGGCACCATGCTCTCGGTCGTCTTCGGGCAACAGCGGCTGTGGGAAACCGACCTGGCGGGGAACCTGGTCCGCGAGACGAACGTCCCCCGGGTGAACCAGCAATTGGCCGCCACGGCTCGCGACACGATCAACCGGTTCTCGCACGAGGCGCTTCGCCTGCCCAACGGACACACGCTCGTGCTCGGCGCGGTCGAAAAACTCCTGACCGACGTGCAGGGTCCGGGCACGGTGGACGTGCTCGGCGACATGGTCATCGACCTGGACGCGAACTTCCAGGTGGCGTGGAGCTGGAACGCCTTCGACTGGCTGGATGCGGCGCGGCGGGCGCCGCTCAACGAGACCTGTTCCGCATCGCCGCCGGATTGCGGCCCCCTGCGCCTGGCCACCGTCGCCAACGACTGGACGCACGGCAACGACATCTTCCTGCTACCGGACGGCAACCTCATCGTCTCCTTGAGGAACCAGGACTGGGTCGTCAAGATCGATTATCGGATGGGCACGGGGCAGGTGATCTGGCGCCTGGGCGTCGCCGGGGACTTCATCCTGAGCTCCACCGATCCCTGGCCGTGGTTTTCGCATCAGCACAACGCGCAGTTCCACAACGGCCGCCTGGAGCTTTACGACAACGGCAACACCCGGGTGAGCCAGACGGGACCTGGGAACAGCCGCGGCCAGGTGCTGGCCCTGGACGAGGCCGCGATGGCGGCCAGCCTGGTGCTGAACGCCGACCTGGGCGCCTACTCGCCGGCTTTCGGCAGCGCGCGCGTGCTGTCCAACGGAAATTACCAGTTCCTCAGCGGTTGCCTGGGATGTGGGAGCGGCGGCCCCCACTCCAGCCAGGCGGTAGAGGTGCTGCCGAGCGGAGCCGCCAGCTACAGCATCAGCGCGCCACTCACGGTTTATCGGGCGTTTCGCATGAAGGACCTCTACAGCTACGTGCCGTGAGGCCGCGAGCCCGGGACGCGAGAGGTAGACCATCTCCCGATCGCTCAGACGAAGAGGCTGACCGGGTTCTCCAGCAGGCGGCGGACTTCGGCCAGGAACTGCGCCGCCATCGCCCCGTCGACCACGCGGTGGTCGGCGCTGAGCGTGACCTTCATGCGGTGGCCGGGATGGATGCCGTCGTCCTCCGCGACGACCGCGACCCGCTGCACCGCGCCCACCGCGAGAATCGCGCTCTCGGGTGGGTTGATGATCGCGGTGAACTCGCTCACTCCGTACATCCCGAGGTTGGAGATCGTGAAGGTCGAGCCCGTGAACTCCTCCGGCTTCAGCCTGCGCTCCCGGGCCCGGACGGCGAGATCCTTGACCTCGCGCGAGATGTCCAGCACCGACTTGCGGTCGGCATTGCGGACGACCGGCGTGATGAGGCCATCGGGGATCGTGACCGCCACGCCGACGTGGACCTCGCCGTGGGTGGCGATCCTGTCTCCCATCCACGAGGCGTTGACCATGGGGAAGCGCGTGAGGGCCTTGGCACAGGCCTTCACGACGAGGTCGTTATAGGTGACCTTGACGTCCTCTCCCCGCTGGAGCTGCTCGCGCAGCGCCACCGCTGCGTCCATGTCGATGTCGACCGTCACGTAGAAGTGGGGCGCGGTGAACATGCTCTCGGCGAGGCGCTTCGCGATCGTCCGCCGCATGTTGGAGACCGGGATTTCCGCGCCGGGAGTGATCGTCGGGCCCGCGGGAGCGGGCGCGGCGGCGGGCGTGCGATGGACAGGGGGCGCACCCGCCCAGGCCTCGATGTCGCGCTTGATGATCCGGCCGTTGGGCCCGCTGCCCGCGACCGTATCCAGAGGGATGTTGCGCTGGGCGGCCATGCTCCGGGCGAGGGGGCTCGCCTTCACGCGTCCGCCCTCGGCGGCGGCGGGCGCAGGCACCGGGCGAGGGCCTGGTGCGGGCGGCGGCGCGCCCTGCGGGGGCGTCGGCGCAGCACTGGCGGGAGCGGCCGGGGGCGCCTCGGGCGGCACGGCCGGTTGCGGAGCCGCCGGAGCGGCCGGGGCGCCCGCCGAGGCGACCATCTTCGAGATGTCCTCGTTGGGATCGGCGATCACGCCGATGAGCGATCCCACCGGGGCCTTTCCGCCCGCGGGGACCAGGATCTTGCGCAGGATGCCGGAGCCCTGCGCTTCCATCTCCATGTTGGCCTTGTCGGTCTCGATCTCGGCGAGCACGTCGCCCTGCTTGACCGGGTCGCCCTCTTTTTTGTTCCACTTCACGATGGTTCCTTCGTCCATCGTAGGTGACAGCTTCGCGAGAACGACCTTGCTGATCATCTTGAAGCCAGGAACCGGGAAGTGCGGTCCGAGCGCAGCGAGGACCCGCTGGCGCGGCTCCACGTAGTGGAGGCGCGCAGCAATCCCGTTCCGCTCGCAGCTTGTGTCTGCTTGTTGTTGCTGTTGCTCCTCGCCGATGTCACCGGTACATCACCCGGTGCACGGCGTCGATGATCTTCTCGGGTTGGGGCAGGTAGGCCTTCTCCAGCGTCTTGGCGTAGGGCATGGGGACGTCTTCCGAAGTCACGCGGATCACGGGGGCGTCGAGCGCGTCGAAGCACTCGCGTTGGACGCGGTCGGAGATCTCGGCCCCGAAGCCCGCGATGCGCCAGCCCTCTTCCACCACCACGCAGCGGCCGGTCTTCCGGACCGAATCGAAGATCACGTCCTCGTCGAGGGGGCGCAGCGTCCGCGGATCGACGACCTCGGCGTCGATGCCCTCCTCGGCGAGCTTGGTGGCGGCGGCGAGGGCGGTGACGCACGGCCGGCTCCACGCGACGATCGTGACGTCGCGGCCGGGGCGCTTCACCTCGGCCAGACCGAGGGGGATGTGGTACTCCTCCTCGGGCACCTCGCCCTTGAGGTTGTAGAGCACCTCGTTCTCCATGAAGATCACCGGGTTGTCGTCCCGGATGGCGCTCTTCAGCATCCCCTTGGCGTCCTTCGGCGTCGAGGGCATGGCGACCACGAGCCCTGGCACGTAGGCGTAGATGCTCTCGAAGGCCTGCGAGTGCTGGGCGGCCACCTGCGCCGCGGCGCCCGAGGGGCCCCGCATGACCATCGGACAGCGCACCTGGCCGCCGGACATGTAGCGGTACTTCGCGGCGTGGTTGATGATCATGTCCAGGGCGAGCAGCGAGAAGTTGAACGTCATCATCTCCGCGATGGGCCGCAGGCCGATGAAGGCCGCGCCGACCGCGACGCCGGCGATCACCTCTTCCGCGATAGGCGTGTCGCGCACCCGCCACTCCCCGAACTCCGCGAGCAGCCCCTGGGTGACCTTGTAGGCCCCCTGGTAGGCGCCCACTTCTTCGCCGAGGATGAAGACGCTGGGGTCGCGGGCCATCTCCTCCCGCATGGCCTGGTTGAGGGCGTCCCGCATGGTGAGGAGGGCCACCGGGCTAGCTCCCCACCTTGGCGGTGGCCTGCGCCGCGGCTTCCGCCGGGTTGGGCGCGGCGGGGGCCGCGGGCGCCGCCGGAGCGGCGGCCGGTGCGGGAGGCGGCAGCGCGGGCGGCACGCGGTCTTCGCGGATGGCGGCCCGCCAGGCCGGGTCCTTCTCGGCCGCCCTCATGTTGATGTAGGGCGAGCGGACGTAGACGTCCTCGTACATCGATTCGACGGGCGGATCAGGGCTCGCCTCGACGAAGGCGACCGTCTCCTCCATCCGGGCGAGGACCTCCTTGTCCACCGCGTCGAGGTCGGCCTGCGTGAAGCGCTCCTGCTCCATGAGACGCTTGCCCCAGAGGAGGATGGGGTCCGACTTCATCATCTCCTCGACCTCTTCCTTCGTCCGGTACTTCCCGGGGTCGGACATGGAGTGGCCGCGGTAGCGGTAGGTCTCGGCTTCGAGGAGCGTCGGCCGCTTCTCGGTGCGGGCGCGCTCGATGGCCTCGGTCACCGCATTGCGCACGGCCAGGAGGTCCATGCCGTTGATCTCGCGGCGGGGGATCCCGTAGGCCGAGGCCCGCTGGTAGAGGTCTTTCACCGACGAGGCGCGGTCGATCGACGTGCCCATGCCGTAGCGGTTGTTCTCGATGATGTAGACGACCGGCAGGTCCCACAGCGCGCTCACGTTCAGCGCCTCGTGGAACGCTCCCTCGTTGACCGCGCCGTCGCCGAAGAAGCACAGGCAGACCTGGTCGGTGTTGCGGAGGCGGATGCCGTAGCCGATGCCGGCGGCCAGCGGCAGGTGGCCGCCCACGATCCCGTCGCCGCCGAAGTTGCCGCGGGCCACGTCGTAGAAGTGCATGCTGCCGCCCTTGCCGCGGCTGATGCCCGTGAACTTCCCGCACAGCTCGGCGAGCAGCAGGCGGGGGTCCGCTCCCCGCGCGAGGGCGTAGCCGTGGTCGCGGTAGTACGCGATGAGGTAGTCGTCGGGCCTCATCACGCTCATGGCGCCGACGCCCACCGCTTCCTGCCCGATGTAGAGGTGGAGGAAGCCGCCGATCCGGCCCTCGACGTAGAGCTGCGCGCACCGCTCCTCGAAGCGGCGGATGAGCAGCATCTGCTTGTACAGCCCGAACGCTTCGTCGCGATTCATGATTCTGCTTTTTTGCTTATAACCCGAGCGTGAGCAGCAGTCAAAGGCGCTCGCGCCGGATGCGGCCTAGCGAGGTGGCAGCGAGGTCGTCGAGGCCCGCAGGAAGAAGACCGCCCCCGCGGCGAGTATCGTCCCGAGCACGACGGCCGCCATGATGAGGCCGGTGAAGGTCAGCTCCGCCGTGTCGGGACGCGTGGGATCGGCGGCCGGACCGGACCCGGAGAAATGGGCGGCCGTCGCCGGCCTCAGCATGTACGCCAGCACGGCCGCCGAGGCCAGCGTGAACGGACAGAACAGCAGGCCGAGGCCCGCGATGCCGATCTGGGCGCCCCGGGCCCAGGCGCGCCTCTTCCACAACCCGAAGGCCATCCCGGCGCTCACCACCGCCAGAGCGAGGCTGCCCACGACGGCCAGCGCCGCCCCGACGCCCGTGCCCGACCGTGCGGCCACCAGACCCGCCGCGGGGTAGAGCAGCACGCTGATCGTCCAGAGGATGGCGAGGACGGTGAGGGTGAGGGGGCGTTGCGGCTCGGGCCGCGCCCTGGGTGCGACGGCGACGGGGCGCACATGGGGAGGGACCGTCTCCGTGTTTTGGCGTGGCTTGCCGGCGCCGGGGCGGGGCGGGGGGGGCGGCGCGGGGGTTCTCTCCAGCTCCTCGGGCCCCATCACGAGCGTGCCGGGCATGTCCTCGGGGAGCACGGTCAGCAGAACGTCGCCCAGACGGAACACGTCGCCTTCGCTCAGGGCGGCGCGATCGACCTTCTTGCCGTTCAGGAACACGCCGTTGGCGCTGCCCGTGTCGCGGATGGCCAGGCCCTGGGGTCCCGCCTCCACCACCGCGTGGCGGCGCGAGCACTTGACGTCGTTGAGCACCAGGTCGCAGGACGGGTCGCGACCCAGTATGGCGACGGTGCCCTCCAGCTCCACCTCGTGTCCCGACGCGTTCGGATACTGGACGCGGAACTTCACGTCGCGCGATTCTAGCAGTATCATCCAGGTTCTCCATGACGCCGGCGGCGATGAGGAAACGCCGTTGGAGCGCCCGCAGGGCGGCATCCTCTCCGCCGAGCCGGGATTGCTTCGCGCCTCCACTGCGTGGAGCCGCGCAAGCGGGTCCTCGCTGCGCTCGGACCACATTCCCGGCGAGGCGGAATCTTGATGGAGGTGCCGCCCGAGGACGCGGAGTTCAGGCGTGGTGCGCCGTGTCGAACCATCGCGCCACGCCGCGTTTGAATTAATGATCACCAGCGACCCGCAAGCGCGGGAGCGGCGACTCGCAGAGATCAAGGAGATCCTGAGCCGCACGGCGCCGCCCGAGGACCGCGAGCTGCTCCTCGGGTTCGCTCCCGTCGTGTTCGCCGAGACGCCCGATCGCATCGCGCTGGGCCTGTCCGCCGAGGCGCTGGTCGCCCGCATCCGCGACCACTTCCGCTTCGTGGCCCGGGAGATCCCGCCGCCCACCCAGCTCTACAAGGGCGTTCCCGGCATCCACGTCGCCGCGCGCAACCCGGACCCGGCGGGTTGGGTGGCGAAGGGCTCCGCCAACGGCCTCCCCCAGGAGGTCACGGTCGTGGAGACGCACACCCAGGACGCGCCCTTCATCTTCGAGAGCCTGAAGAACTACTTCCGCAAGGCGGGGCTGCGGGTCTTCTCGAGCGTGCACCCCATCTTCACCGTGCGCCGGCAGTGGGAGCGGATCGTCTGGATCGGCGGCCCGCGGGAAGAGGGCTCGAAAGAGGTGTACTGCAACTTCCAGATCGAGCGCATCGACTCGCGCGAGCGGCTCCGCCACCTCGAGCACCAGGTGTTCTCGGTGCTCAAGAGCGTGTTCATGGCGGTGGACGATTTCGAGGAGATGGTCCACACCGCCCGCGACCTGGGCCCCCGGCTCCGGAGCCGGCGCGGCCAGCAGGCCGATGCCGCCTCGGCCCACGCCTTCATCGAGTGGCTCCTGAGCGACAACTACATCTTCCAGGCCACCGTGAAGTACCGGGTCGGCGCGGACGGCAAGGCGCACCGGATCCAGGAGACGGCGGCGGGCGTGTTCACCGATCCGACGCTCCTTCCGGTGGTGTTCCCCGGGCTGATGGAGGAGGTCGAGGCGCACCTCGTGCCCAAGCCGGAGGACTACCGGGTCGTCGACATCGACTACAGCAACAATGCCTCGTCGATCTACCACATCGAGCCCATCGACGACATCGTGATCCGGGAATGGGGCGCCGACGGAAAGCTCGTCGAGGCGACGCTGTTCGTGGGGCGGCTGGCCAAGGGCGCCTTCACCCAGAAGGCGGCCGACATCCCGATCCTCAAGGAGAAGCTGGACTGGCTGCTGGCGAACAGCGGCGTGATCCCGAAGTCGTATGCGTACCGCGAGATCCGCGCCCTCTTCAACCGCTTCCCGACGCGCGAGCTGTTCTACGCGAACGTCCAGGCCCTGAAGGAGATCATCGACCGCATCGTCTACATGTCGGGCGACGACGAGATCGCGGTCCACGTCCGCAAGGGCGCCGGCTACGTGGCCTTGCAGATCGCCTTCTCACGCTCGCGCTACTCCTACAAGGTGGAAGAAGACCTGCGCGTGGCGCTGGCCGACGCCTTCGGCCCGACCTCGTTCAGCACGTCGGCCGACCTCGGGGCGGTGAGCCTCCTCCTCTTCTATTTCGACTCCTCGCGCCTCGAGCACCCCGTCGAGACCGACCGGGTCCGGCAGATCACCGAGTCGCTGGTGATGACCTGGGAAGACCGCGTGGCCAAGGCCCTCGAGGCCGAGTTCGGAGAGCGCGAGGGCCGGCGGCTCTTCCAGCGCTACATCCGCACCGAGACGCGCAGCGGCCTCTACCGGGAGTCCACGCCGCCCGAGGAGGTGCCGGACGACCTGCGCCACCTGGAAGAGCTGGAGAGCCGCCTCGAAGCGCGGATCCTGCCCCGCGGCGCCGACACCGCGGCCCTCAAGCTCTACTCGGTTCGGCCGCTCGCCCTCACCGAGACGCTGCGCACGCTGCAGAACCTCGGCCTCACCGTCACCGAGGAGCTGCGCATCCCGCTCACGCTGCCGGAGGGGCGCAAGGCGTTCCTGTTCCGGTTCGAGATGGAAGCGCCGCCCGAGCGGATCAAGGCGCTCGTGGACGGCACCGACCGCTTCGTGGAGGCGCTGCGCGCGCTCGACGAGCAGCGGGGGACCGACGATCCGCTGAACGGCCTCATCCTGCGGGCGGGGCTCGACTGGCGGCAGGTGGAAGTCCTGCGGACGATGCGCAACCACCTCCTCCAGATCCGCACCCACTACAACGCGGAGACGGTCAACGGCGTGCTGCTGCGCAACAGCGCGGTGGCCGCGGCGCTCCTGCGCTTCTTCGCGGCCCGCTTCGACCCCGGCCTTCCCGGCGACCGCGCGGCGGCGATGGCGGAGGCCGACCAGGCGGTGAAGACCGCGCTGGAAGCGGTGGTGAGCCTGGCCGAGGACGAGGTCCTGCGGGCGCTGCACAACCTGGTCCGCTCCGCGCTGCGCACGAACTTCTACCAGCGGCCCGAGCGGCCGGTGGTCTCGATCAAGGTCGACAGCCGAAAAGTGGACGGCATGCCGTCGCCGCGGCCGATGTTCGAGATCTACGTCCACTCGCCGCGGCTCGAGGGCATCCACCTCCGCGGCGGCAAGGTGGCGCGGGGCGGCATCCGCTGGAGCGATCGCCACGACGACTTCCGGACCGAGATCCTCGGCCTCATGAAGACCCAGATGGTCAAGAACTCGATCATCGTCCCCGTCGGCTCGAAGGGCGGCTTCGTGCTCAAGGGCCACGTTCCCGCCCGCCCCGCCCTCGACGCCTACCTCGTCGACCGCTACCGCGAGTTCGTGTCGGGCCTGCTCGACATCACGGACAACATCGTGGACGGCCAGGTCATCCATCCGCCCGAGGTCGTCCGTCACGACGGCGACGATCCCTACCTGGTAGTGGCGGCCGACAAGGGGACGGCGCACCTGTCCGACACCGCCAACAGCGTCTCCGCGCAGTACGGCTTCTGGCTGGGCGACGCCTTCGCCTCCGGCGGCAGCCACGGCTACGACCACAAGAAGGTCGGGATCACCGCCCGCGGGTGCTGGGAGTGCGTGAAGCACCACTTCGCCAACCTCGGCATGGACATCCAGAAGCAGCCCTTCACGATGGCGGGCATCGGCGACATGTCGGGCGACGTCTTCGGCAACGGCGTGCTGCAGAGCCGCGCCACCAGGCTCGTGGCCGCCTTCAACCACGTCCACATCTTCATCGACCCCGATCCCGATCCGGAGAAGACGTTCGTCGAGCGCGAGCGCCTCTTCCGCCTGCCCCGCTCCACCTGGCGCGACTACAACGCGTCGCTGATCAGCAAGGGGGGCGGGATCTTCGACCGCGCGGCCAAGGCGATTCCGCTCAGCCCGCAGATGAAGGCCCTGCTCGGCGTCGATGGCGATAGCGCGAGTGGCGAGGAGGCGATTCGCCGCCTGCTCACGATGAGGGTCGACCTCCTCTACAACGGCGGCATCGGGACCTACGTCAAGGCGTCCACCGAGGACGACGAGGAAGTGGGGGACCGCACCAACGACCGCGTGCGGGTGGACGGCAAGGACGTCCAGGCGCGGGTCATCGGCGAGGGCGGCAACCTCGGGCTGACCCAGCGCGGCCGGCAGGAGTATTGGGCCCGGGGCGGCATGCTCAACACCGACGCCGTCGACAACTCGGCCGGGGTCGACATGTCCGACCACGAAGTGAACATCAAGATCCTCCTCGACCCCCTGGTGAAGAAGGGCGTCATCAAGGGGCGGGACGAGCGCAACCGCATCCTCGCCGAGATGACGGAGGAGGTGGCCGTCCTCGTCCTGAAGGACAACGACAACCAGGCTCGCGCCCTCACCCTCGACTCGCTTCGCAGCGCCGCCCGGTACGAGGAGTTCGTGGCCTTCATCGACGACCTGGCCGGGACCGGCGTCCTCGACCGGGCCGACAACGCCGTCCCCCCCCGGGACGAGCTGCTCGCGAGCCCCCACCGGAAGCGCGGCCTGCCGCGACCGCTGCTGGCGGTGCTGCTCGGCCACACCAAGATGTGGGCCTTCCAGACGATCATGGAGACGGGCTTTCCCGACAGCCCGGCCGGCCGTCCGTTCCTCGACCAGTACTTCCCTCACCGCCTCCGTGAGAGCTTCGCCGAGCACTTCGACACCCACTTCCTGAAGCGCGAGATCATCGCCACCGCCGCCGTCAACCACCTGGTCAACGAGGCCGGCGTCACGTTCCTGTGGCGGAACGTGGCCGCGACCCGGGCCGGGATCGGCGAGGTGCTGACCGCCTACGTCGAGGTCGACCGCGAGGCGGAGGCGGAAGCGCTGCGGGACGCCGTCGAAGGCGCGGGACTCGGGGCGGAGGCCGAGAACGCGCTGCTGCTCCGGATCGAGGAGAAGCTCGAGGCGCTCACCCGCGAGCGCGTCGGCGGAAAGCAGGCGGAGGCGGCGCGCGCGCTGGAGCCCATCCGGGCCGAGCTCGCCGGCCAGGCCGCCCTGCCCGCGCCGGCCGGCGACCGGGCCTGAAGGGATCCACCATGAAGCTCACCCACATGGCGGTGGCCGTGGTCGCTGCGGGTCTGGCCCTCTCGGTTCTGGCGGATGAGCCGGGCGGCTGGACGCCGGCGATGACGTTCCGGGTCAAGCGCGTGGGGACGGTGCGCGTTTCCCCGGACGGCAGCCGTGCGGCCTTCGTCGTGGGCACCGCGGTGATGGAGGGCGAGAAGAGCGAGTGGATCTCGCAGATCCACGTCGCGCGCACCGACGGCAGCGGAGCTTTTCCGCTCACGCGGTCAGAGAAGTCCTCGACCGCTCCCGCGTGGTCCCCGGACGGGCACTGGATCGCCTTCGTCTCCGCCCGCGGCGGCAAGGATGGGGCGGCCAACCTCTGGCGCATCCGGGTGGATGGAGGCGAGGCGGAGCCTCTGACCGAAGAGAAGGGCGCGGTCAGCGCGCCGGCGTGGTCGCCGGACGGCAAGTGGATCGCGTTCCTCCTCACCGATCCCAAGGATGAGGACGAAGAGAAGGCGGACAAGGAGCATCGCGACGCCCGGGTGGTGGACGAGAAGAGCAAGATGTCCCGGCTGTGCGTGGTTCCCGCCGAGGCGGACGCCGGCGGGAAGCGCGTGGTGCGAAAGCTGACCGCGGGCGCCCTCCATGTCACGGGCGGCTTCGACTGGTCGCCCGACAGCCGCACGCTCGCCTTCACCCACCAGCCCACGCCCGGAGCCGACGACTGGACGCGGTCGGACGTGTCGGTGGCGGACGTGGCCGGCGCCACCGTACGGCCGCTGGCCACCTCGGCGGCGGCCGAGAGCCAGCCCAGCTATTCGCCCGACGGCCGCTGGATCGCCCTCGCCGTCAGCGACGCGCCGCCGACCTGGAGCGGCCGGAGCCGGGTGCACGTCGTCGCCGCAGAAGGGGGAACGCCGCGCGCCCTCGCCCGGACGGCGGACGAGGAGCCGGAGATCGTGGGATGGCTCGCGGACGGCCGCCGCATCCTGGTCCTCGAACCCCGAGGCACCACGCGGCGCCTGAGCGCGCTCGCCGTCGACGGCTCGGCGCCGGTCGATCTCACTCCCGCCGACACGATGGTGGAGGGCGCGAGCCTCAACGCCGCCCGTACGAAGCTCGGATTCACCTCCCAGGCGCCCGAGGTGTCCGCCGAAGCTTTCGTGAGCGAGGTCGAGCCCTTCGCTCCCCGGCCTCTCGCCCGGATCCAGGACGCGGGAAACGCACCGGTCGGCCGCACGGAGGTCGTGAGCTGGAAGGCGCCCGACGGCAGGACGATCGAGGGCCTGCTCACCTATCCGGCCGGCTACGTGCCCGGGTCGCGGGTGCCGCTGCTGGTGGTGATCCACGGCGGACCCACGGGCGTCTTCGTCCGCTCCTTCATCGGCAACCCCTCGCCCTATCCGGTGGCGGTCTTCGCGAGCCGCGGCTATGCCGTCCTGCGCGGCAACGTCCGCGGCAGCGGCGGCTACGGCGCGGAGTTCCGCCGCTCCAACTTCCGCGACTGGGGCGGAGGCGATTACCGCGACATCCTCTCCGGCGTCGACGCCCTGGTGGCCAGGGGCGTCGCCGATCCCGACCGCATGGGCGTGATGGGCTGGAGCTACGGCGGGTACATGACGTCCTGGGTCATCACCCAGACCAAGCGCTTCAAGGCCGCCTCGGTGGGCGCGGGAGTGACCAACCTGATGTCGTTCACCGGCACCACCGATATCCCGAGCTTCATCCCCGACTACTTCGGGGGCGAGCACTGGGACGCCTTCGATACGTGGCGGAAGCGCTCCGCAATGTTCAACATCAAGGGGGTCACCACGCCGACCCTCATCCAGCACGGCGAGGCCGACGTCCGCGTGCCCATCTCCCAGAGCTACGAGCTCTACAACGCGCTCAAGCGCCAGGCCGTGCCCGCGAAGATGGTCGTCTACCCGCGCCAGCCCCATGGGATCCAGGAGCCGAAGCTGATGCTGGACGCCATGACGCGCAACGTGGAATGGTTCGACCACTGGGTGATGGGGAAGAAGTGACCGCCTCCCTCGACGACATCCTCCGGGACTACGACGCCGATGCGCCCCTCGCGGAGGCGTTCACCATTCCCGCCCCCTGGTACGTGGACGCGCAGGTCTACGAGCTGGAGAAGAAGGCCGTCTTCGGCGGCTGGCAGATGGTGGGACGGCTCGACCAGGCGAGGGAGCCGGGCCAGTTCTTCACCGCCGAGGTGGCGGGCGAGCCGCTCGTGGTCGTGCGGGGACGGGACGGGGGCCTGCGCGCCTTCTTCAACGTATGCCGCCACCACGCGGCGGCGGTGGCCACCGAGGAGCAGGGCCGGGCCTCCTCGCTGCGGTGCCCCTACCACGGCTGGACCTATTCGCTCGAGGGAGAGCTTCGGGGGACGCCCGACTTCGACGGCGTGTGCGGCTTCGACCGCGGCAAGAACGGCCTCGTCCCGGCGCGCATGGACACGTGGGAGAACTTCGTCTTCGTGCAGCTCGAGCCGGGTCCGACCCTGCCCGAGTTCCTCGGCCGCCTGCCGGAGCGCATCCGGCCCCTGGGCCTGGACCGCCTCCGCTTCGTCGAGCGGCGGCGCTACGAGTGCGACTCCAACTGGAAGGTCTTCGTCGACAACTACCTCGACGGCGGCTACCACATCCCTTTCCTGCACAAGGGACTCGACAGCGTCCTCGACTACGCCGAGTACACGATCGAGAACGAAGACCGCTTCTGCCTCCAGTC
>Ga0099828_10001670_pt1 | contig 15040 bp, 23 predicted proteins | sample CZO8metaG_2_FD_79338 | JGI IMG/M metagenome (GOLD analysis project Ga0099828, IMG submission 79338) | Vadose zone soil microbial communities from the Eel River Critical Zone Observatory, Northern California, USA - CZOApr15con2H1.8 metaG | ecosystem: Environmental > Terrestrial > Soil > Vadose...
CGTAGTGGCTGTCTGGGAGCCACCGAGGTTGGCTCGTACTGAGTCATAGCCATGAAACATCACCGTAGATTGCCCTGAGTTCCCATGTCTTAACCCTGGCTCGTTCCTTAGCTGTCATTCCGCCGAACACCCCATATGGTCTATTTCCTTTAACTGTAATCTCATTGAGCAGAGCATCTTTTAGGCATTCAAGCCTGACAGGGCACTCTGTGCATATTTCTATTGCCTTAGCAGGTAGTATACCTGGGCCAGGGAACCACATTTCAGGATCTTCGCCTATGCATGCTGCATTAAGCATCCATGCTGTCGTTTCTTGTGACTGCATTGTGTTATCCATTCCGCCCGACACGGTATACAATAGGCAATGGCCGGCTAATGGCGCTGCCTGCCCTTTAATGGTATCATGGGGATAGGTCGCCATACTGGCCCGACCATGATCAACTTGTCCAGCTCCGGGGAAGTCTCTAATGGCAGACAGCGTTAAGCGAGTTGTTTTGCAAGAGCATTCGCTTAATTCACTGAGAACTCTCACGGCAAAACTGACGATCGCACTTAACCGCAGAGTCACGTTCAGTGAAGCAGCCGAAATCGTGTATGACGGAATTGATGATGCAATGCTCGCTGCGCTGATCGATCGCTATACCAATCGGGAGGTTCGGACAGCATGACCGTAGCTGCCGCATGTTTCCGCTACCGGCTTACCGGTCACTGGGAAAGGTCGCATCATGCTTGACCCTGACCTGGGTACCCGTGTTAACGATGTCTTGGTCGCTGCGGGCTTGTCACGTAACGCTCGCATACTGACCTACGCGGCTACCGGTATCCTTTGCGCGTTTTATCTTTCAAGTGTCATCATGATCAGGCACCGGACTAGCGAGTTTTGTAACCCGTTCGCCCGCAAAATGAGCATGAACGTTGAACCAGTTGGGACAACGTTTCTACAGAGTGAAGGTTGCCGCTATGGCAAATAAAAGTGCTATCGCTGTTGCTGGTACCATGCTGGGGGTTACTTTTGTCTGGTCTGGAATACGCGGAGCCTCCGTCACTAAAACTCTGCAAGAAATTCTTACAGGCACTAAGCCTAAAGGCACCGACATTTACCCGACCGGCCTATCCTCAAGTGCAGGCAGCAACCAGAGTACATCACAGATAAGCGGTATGGCTGGGGGCAGTGAGACCGGTAATGTGATCGAATCTGACGCATTGCAATACAGGGGGTACCCTTACGTATGGGGAGGGTCTAGCCCGCAAGGTTTCGACTGCTCTGGTCTCGTTAACCAGGTGATCGGCCGTGATTTGCGAATGTCGATCCCCGGTTACCCAAGCGGGCAGTACAGCGGGCATGGGCCGGTTACCGGGCAGTGGTTCGCATGGTCGGGGGCGGTAACGATTCCAGGTAGCCAGATGCAAGCGGGCGACTTGGTGTGCTGGATAACGCATATGGGCATAGCTATCAGCTCATCGAACATCATTTCTGCACAAGACCCTGCTATCGGGGTTGCTGTCTCAACTGTACAAGGCGCTTCCCCCGGGCCGGAGCCTTTGCGTATCCGCAGGTTGAAAGCACTAGCACAATCCGCCGGACCAGGTAACGCGAAACTAGGGACTCTCTGAGATGACAACTTTCCCGGGATACATAGCATGGAAAAGTATACTCCCTGGTCCAAGTTCTAAGGGATATTCATTCATCACTAATAATGCTGACTTGATCACGGCAGAACTGAACGCCCAACCCGGATCATGGAAATGGTTTCCCGTGATAGGCGGGAACATGACAAGTCAGTCTCGGATTGCTGCCACATGGGCGGGTGTCCCTTACAAGGGCACGCAAGGTGGCTCCCCATCGGCAAATATTCCGGATGTTACGCAACCTGCCGAATCCACTGCACAGACTATCGGGAAGCTAGGCAATTTTATTACAACACTAGGGAGTCGTAATACCTGGTGGCGTATAGCTGAGTTCACTGGTGGTGGAATCCTGATAATTATCTGCCTTAAAACCCTGATCGACGAAACCAGACTAGGCCGGGCGGTGACAGCGAACGTTAAATCTGTCGCTAAGACAACTGTCAAAGCTGGCACAGTCACTGCAACACTCTAAGGATATTAGATATGACATCAAGATCGGGACTAAGGCTCTGGCAGCGTGCGGCAGAAGGCATCGTTGGCCTGGCACTCATAGCCGTTGGCATTGCTGGCCTGACCGGTAACAGTGAGACAGCTAACAGTGCCCTTGAGACTGCTCAGGGCACATCAGAGAAGTACCGGGCGAAGCACACTCACCTGATACGTGAACTGAACCCTGTCACCGGGAAGCATGAAACTAAAGGTTATCGGTCTAGTGGCATCTTCACATCTGAGCGTGATACCGCAGAAAAGCCACGCGGATTTAAAGAAGATCCGGCCGGTAAGATTGCTCGTGAGACCAGGGAACGTGATATCGAGCGTAAGCACCGGGAAAAGGTTAGGAACAATGGCTGAGACTACTGGGCTGGTCATGGCAGTTGGCGGGATCACGTTGCTCAACATATGGGTGCTAGAACCAATGGCCGCTAATTCAGGTGTTACTCTTACGTTCGGCGAAGGCTGGCGGGTGATCCCGGCAACCGCGATCTTTGCCCTAGGGCTAGCCGGTTTGGAGAAAATTTCCCCGGTATTCGCAAAAGGGCTTGCTATCACGGCTCTGATTACCGTGCTGGTTGCGCCCGTTAACTCCTCTAATTCTGCCCTTGGAAACTTGACCAGGATACTTGGCTATGGCCCAGTCCCTAAGAAACCGCACCGGTAACCCGATTGGAGTTCTGTAATGCCTGAGCATTCACATACGCACGAAATTAGTACCGGTTGCGGGGAGGATTGCGGCCGTGAGCATCACGAGAGATTCACGCATGTTCACGACAACGGACATGAGATACATCAGCATCGTCTTTCCGGAGTCAAGCTGCTCACGGGCATTGGAGACGACTTGAAAGAAGTAGAAAAGGAAATTGAACGGAAGCCTACTGGCAACCGGATATGGGATGGGGAGTAAGCCAATGGCTGCTGATAAATTCAGTATCAAAGACGTTCCAGCATGGATACAAGCCGTTGCCCTGGTTGTCGCGTTTTATGGTTACGTCATGCACAAGCGCAGCAAGGCTACTCGCGTGCTTGATTCCGTGAACTCGCAGCAAGCAGGTAACCCGACGTATGCGGCGCAACGCGGTTACGGACCGCATACGCACCGGACGGATCATATCCAATGACTTCTGATCATGCGGTTAAGGCTACGCCACGGCAGAATATCATGCTTGTGATACAGGTAATGCTGGTTATTGCCTGGCTCATGATAATGGCATTGGCGTTCACCAATCACATAGGTCATCATCCGGGGAAGGTTTACGATCCCAACGGTAGCTGGGTTGTATGGCGCTGCACACTAAAGCCGCTGAACATTCATCCATTGCCATACTGTGTGATGCATAATCAGGGAGCAGTCGGTTAACATGGGACTCTTTGACAATCTCAAACAATTCGCTGATGATATTCATGCAATCGCTCAATCACAGCAGCCAGCCGGACATGGGGGGTCTCCGGGTATGGCGTCACGAGCCAGCACGGGACCTGTGACTTACCCGCTACAGGGTGAAACACGTTCCGTCACACTTGACAGTAACGGCAATGGCATTGCCCAGTGGTCGCCCGGACAGCCTTCGCCTGGTGGCGGTAGTGGTGCGGCTCGTAACAGCGGCCTGTCTGTTGCTGTGGCAAACGTGGTCGCATCGGTTGCTCCTCTCGCAGGTAACTCCGCTGCGCAGAATCAGGCGTCAGCCACAGGTTACCTCTCATGGGGCATTCCTAACTTCGGCTCTGCTGATTCGCTGGCGTCAACGGCAGAAGGTTCCACAGGTGACACACTGAGCATTAATCAGACTCTGCGGCCTGGTGACTGGATTACAATTCAGTGGACTGGCGGGGATGCTGGCGCTATCGCCACGTTCACGGTTAACGGCACAGTCACTCCCCCGGGAAGTTAGAGCCATGTCCAATTGGGGTGCGCAACGACAGTACGGCTGGAATAATCCAGTCACGAATCAAGTCGTTGTTGTCACCAACGGCAACAATACAGGTATCTTCATTTACGCTGGCAACCCTACATTCGGTAACCTCATTGGGTGGTGGACAGCTACCGGCGGAACTGATCAATTCGGGAATCCGTATACGGCTGGATTGAATGTCTCGCAGGGTAGTATCAGTGGTGCATTGATTACCGGCTCTATTGGTGACGCAACCATCCTTAACTCTGATTTTCAGCAAGGCACGATGGAAGAAACCGCTATCACGTTTGATACTGGTGGCGGAATGCTGCTTGTCTATGCGTCAACTATCGTGACCACTACATTTAACTCTGGTTCTGGTAACTGGCTAGCCCCTGCTCTCATCACATCAGTTAAGGCTGAGAATGTCGCTGGTGGCTCTGGTGGTGCATCGGATGAAGCACCCGGGGGGTTCCCGTCCGCTGGTGGCGCTGGTGGCGAGTATGCCTGTGAGCCAGCACTAGCCGTAACCCCTGGCAATAATTATCCCTACGCAGTTGGCGCTGGCGGGCTGGGCAGTCATCCAGATTCAAGCCAGAAACCAGGTAAAGGCGGTGACACGACTTTTGCGGGAGACTCCGTAACCGTTACTGCGCATGGTGGTGCGGCTCCGACCGGTACCGCTAGTGTCGGTAACGGAGGGGTCGGCGGGCATGGAAGTAGTAATACAATTCATTTCAATGGCGGAACCGGCGGGAATATTACTCTGACATCTGGTCACCCGAACTACCAAGGTGCGGGTGGGGGTAGTTCCGGAGGTCGGGCGGTAAGCGGGAACAACGGCACAAGCATTTCTAACAGTAATGAGTTTGGCACTGGCGGGGGTGGGGGAACCGCGCCTAGTGGTGGTGGTGCTGGCGCTCGGGGTGGTTCACTTCCCAACTCTGGCTCTACCGCTGGTATCGGACAGAACGGCGGCGCTCCGGGTGGCGGGGGTGGTGGCGGTGCTACCAATGTGTCACTAGGCCAGGCTAATTACGGTGGTCCCGGTGCTAACGGGCAGGTGAAGATCAGCTATGTATCGTCACAGACCCTTATTGCTGCTATAGCCCCGAGTGCTGGCACGGATAGTAGTGGAAATGCATTTGCGCAGGCTTTCACAGGCATGATAGCCGCATTGCAACCTGGTATGTCACCTGCCGTAGTGGAATCGTGGCACGGATCATCCGCCCTTTCTAACTCCTGGGCTGGCACCATAAATTATAAGCTGCTGTCAACTAATGAAACAAAACTGGTGGCGGTTGATCTTATTCCGGGCACAGACACGGATGGGTTGACGGTACTCGCATCTGGAATTATTCCGGCTACGTACCGGCCTCTCACTAATAAATGGTTCCCTGTTGGCACTAACCAACTCAGGCTGAACGCTGGCGGTTTTCCAGAGGGACCGGAGTTTGAATACCTGAGTACCGGTGAGATCCGGTGCAATGGGATAGCGGGTGCTGCCACCCGGGTAGATTTCTGCGTTAGCATTCCACTAGATCTTTAAGGCCAGGATTGCGCTAATGTCTGGAAAACCTCTCGCAATGAAAGTAATCACTTCCGAATCAGTGAAGCTAGGAGACACAAACCGATGATAACTGTACCGCCGTCGAATGCAGCTATAGATGCGTGGCAAGACAATCAGGGTATATGGGAAATGATCAATAATTCTTTGGATGCGCGCGGCGCTGTAACAGCCTGGGTAGCTGGATATACGCAAGCCAACGGGCAACCAGAGTTCCTGGCAATTAATGACCCTCTCTCGGATGTCAAAACCGGAACACTGCTTAGAGGTCTCATCGTGCAATATGGCGCCGTGAATATTCGCACTTACACATATGAGCTGATTATTCCTGTAGCTAGCAATATCGCCGTACCCGGATCACAGTTGAATGATCCTTCCACTTGGATTCCGGCACCATAATGTGACATAAGGGTTAAGGCAGTGAGTAACCGGCAGAGACTACGGCTAGGGTGTGCAATGGTACCCCTGGTCCTGGTCAACCTGATAGCCATGCTCGGACAGCTTGCTTTCTTGCGCACTAGCATGCACTGGATTCTCCTGGGAGACGTGCTTTTTGCTGTGACACTGGAATCTATCGCTGTGTACCTCGCCTATCATGCGCATGTTGCCTTGATCTCTAACGACTCGGCGCTAAGACTGCGCATGGCATCCTACGGTTGCGGGCTGCTGATCGGGCTAATGAATTACAGTCACTACTCAGATCACTGGGTACCGACGTTCAAAGCCATTGCGCTAGGGTTGCTCTCGGCTAGTTCTCCTTGGCTATGGGGAATTCACAGCAGGCGAGAATCACGGGATGCCCTGATGAAAGCCGGATTGATAGAGGCGCACGCGGTACGTCTCGGCGCTAACCGGTGGGCATGGCATCCATTGCGCAGCATTCGCGTAATGTATGCTGCGACGTGGACGGGGGAAGCAAACGTCATGCGGGCGATAGCCCTAGTGCCAGAACTGGCGCTAGCGCCCGATGAGAATATGTGCGCCGATGGAACTCCACATGAACCTTATAATGCGAAACCAGGATCACGGTACACACGTTGCCGGAAATGCAGGGCTAGTCTTAAAGTCGAGCCAGTTTTGCATGCTGTCGAGCAAGTGTCGAATGCTTGACAGTGCTCACGGGCATCACGCCGTGGCAGACAAAGAGTGTCTAGGGGTGTCTAGGCAGGTGGGAGGGGGTAGGTTGCCATGATGGTAAGGTCCCGCCCTAGATGCGCTCCGGGTACCCATAAGCCCTACAATCAGGCGAAACCTAATACACGGGTAACAAAATGCTCGGTCTGCCGTATGTCACTATGGATAAGCAAGGATCCGCCGGTAACAGTGCCCAGGAACTTGCCCGATCTGCAGCCGGAACCAGCGCGGCCGAAACCCCCTCAACCGGAACCAGAACTAGTTCCCGAGACAGAGCACTGGTCTGGCACCTGCACAGAATGCGGGCAGACCTGGGAATCTGATACAGGACCAGTCACGTACTGTCCTGACTGTGAAATTAAGTGGACATGCGGCGCATGTCCGGCAACCCGGATCTTCTCACGTAAAGATACGGACTTCTACCCGCAATGTGAGATCTGTGGCTGGCAAGAGACACAGACCCTAACGGATCTACTCGCCTCATGAGCTGAGCGCTACGAACGTTCCACGTCCGCGAACCACGGTCAGCAGATTCTCAGAGACCAGCTCTGCTATCGCGCGGTGGACAGTGACCCGGGCTACCCCGTAGATCTCAGCGAGCGCAAGCTCAGACGGGACACGCACACCAGAGGCCAGGCGTCCGCTCACGATGTCGGCGCGCATGTCGCCCGCTACCTGGCTCCACAGGAGTAGCGGCGCTGCATGGTCGATACGGCCGGATCGATCCTCCCACGTCATAGATCAACCGTAGACACGCCGTGACCAGCGGGAACTCTTGCCTACCGCCTATGGCCACATAGGACCACCTAGGGCTACCATGCCGCTATGAGCATCTGGTGGGAGCAAGCACGCGAGCAAGCTGAGCTAACTGAGGATGATGCAAACCGGCCGCCGGCACAGGCATGGCTTGACTACCTAGCCCGTGAGCGAGTACGGGAGTTAGAAGACTTGCGGCACCACTGGGAGGATGCCTACATGTTTGGCTGGCGGGCTGGCCAATACTGGGCTATGCGGAGGGATAACGGCGCGATCATGAGGCATCCCGATCCGGCGGTACTCAGACGTGAGGTCCGGGTGGACTACACGGCAAAACCTGTTGAGCGCTAGCGCGGCCTGAGGGTCCACCGCGCACTCACGTCAAGTTACGACTGGTCACCGTGTGTTATCGCAGGTCGGCAGCCTGTCACCCGGCCTTGGGACTGTTACCTGATCGTTACCTTAACCGGTTAAGCTGCCCTCGCGAGCATGCTAAACTTTAAGTAGCTTTAAAGATTTGACCCGAGCCCCGGGGTATTCGCTTAATACTAGCGACTGCTACGGGGTTTTCTATTTTACGGGAGAAACCACAATGGCCATGCGTCAGCTAGCGGCACAGATACCCCCTAGAGAACTCGCTATCGCTGCGATAACTGCCGGACTAAGAGACTGGGCTAATTCTGAAATTGCCAAGTATTGCATCCTTCGTGGCATCGGATATGCAGATCAGGACGCTAAGGACATGATCCTGTCACTCCGCAAGGTTGCTAGCGGGGATACCGACGCAAAAGTGATCGGGGTATGGGTACCCGAAGCATGGCTAGATCTGGCCAGGCAGAAATATCCGGATCTCACTCCATCGGAACTATTCCGCTACAGCGTGGCCAGGGTCTCAGAACCTCATGAAGATGCATTGCAGCGCGCGAAGCGAGTACGGGGGCGGCCACGCAATACACGGGCAGCAAACTCGTAAATCCCCGGAATGAATACAGGTTAACTAAATGAGAAAACCCCCGGGTAAACGGGGGTTAACTCGAAAAGAAGGCAACTCGTTATGACACTATCCATTGTACCTGAGTCGGTGCAGGTCAGCAACCCATCCGGCCTTAACGATCATGATCCGGTCATGTGGCTGCCTCCCCGGGGGCCAGGCCGGTCAGCCTCCCAGGTCCGGGCGGCACTGCCACCTGTCGTGCCTGGCTCTCGCTCGGATTACCCGGTACGGATTAACCCCGCGTGCATTATCCCGGGTGATCGTATCGGCACATGGGTTATCAGGTTTGTGCAGTCTTATGAGCTTCGCTGGCATGGCTGGCCTTGTCACTGCACATGGGGCACTCATAATCCATTTCCCCAGGGATGCTCTCATGATAACCCCCAGTGCCCATGTCACGAGCTGTACATGGAATATGTTTTCCTCTGTGAATGCGATTGCGGCACGATAAAAACTAAAGCCGGCGGGTCACTGATCACGGGCCACAGCCTTAGCTGCGGTCACTGTCATCATTATCCGGCATGTGGCAGCGTAGCCGAGTGCGAGGAACGCAGAGGGGTGCGTCATGCCACGTAGCAGAACTCGCAAGAGCAAGCCACGCACGAACAAGCAAACACGCCCTTCGCAATTGACAGATGCCGAGCGTGAAAAGTGGCAGAGTGCCGTAACAAGCAGAATCGAAGGATATGGGGATACAGTCGAAACCATCGCTGAACAGTCACGGCTACGGCAGTGGACTCTTGAAGATGGCAAAAGTAAGGGACGTTCTCACATTCCCCAGGTAGTTGCAGTTGCCGATCTTGCCGAGCGTTCTAGAAAGGGTCAGCCACTTACCCGGACGGAGCGACGTCTACTGAGCAAACTACGTGATACCGATGGCTAAGCTGAATATTAGATGGGTCATCCCCGGGGGCCGCCCCAAGGCTGGCCAGCACCTTTCCGAAGCGCAGCAACGCCGCTACATGAATGCTGGTATCACCAGAGGCCAGTATGAATCAGGCGCAAAAGTCACTGGCGCCCGTGGTCATGGTAAGACACCCGAGCATGGTATCGGAGATGCCCGCAAGCACCCGGAAAAGTACCGGGATTATATCCAGAAAAAGGAACCGCCACGTAGGGGCGGAGATGTTATAGAGGCCGGCCTGGCACAGTTGATTGAGCAGGCACAGCGAAACTCGCAGGCACAGCTAGGAAACTATATCAAGTATAACCGTGAGCGTACATTCAAAAGAATAGCCGGGAAGATCACGTTTAATAAAGATGGCTCGATTAAGTCACGCAAAGGCGGGATGACAAAACGGCAACTGAGAATAACGGCTATCGCCACCTCGGATGAACTCAGAACGCTAGCCAGTGAGCAGCGTGAGGGTAACCCGTTCTACTACCACTAAGGAAACAGTCTGATGATTACTTGTGCCCGCGATGGATGTGGTAATAAGTTTCAGCCTAAGACTGTGCGTAACCGGTACTGCTCACGAGACTGCCAGAACCACATTAAGCGAGACACGAACCGGGCTAAAGCCAGGCAGAAAACATGTGTCACCTGGTGGTGCGGGAAGACGTTTCCAGCGACCGACGTTCGCCACACATTGTGTCCCAAGTGCATTAACGGCGTGATCACAGAAGTGAAAGGTAGCTGCTTTACTTCATATCAGGGCATAAAGGAATTTGAGAAACGGGGTAGCCAGGAATTTACCGGAGTTGACGGAGAAGGCACGGCCGGTAAGTGCCGTGAATGCCGTTGCGAGCGGTTCACGGAATCCGCTGATCTCGATATGTGCGAATGCGGACACCGGATGATAGCCAGGCACAACCAGCCGGCCACCGGTCATGAGCATAAGTATGTGCTACTCGGTTGCGGTCAAAACCAGATAGAGAACCCTGACGGACTGGGCTGGGAAGAAATATTCACTTTTCTGTATGATCAGTTCCGGGCTAACCGGCTAGCGACATACGTGGGATTCTATCTCGGATATGACTTCACACAGTGGTTTAACACACTACCCAAGAGCAAGGCATTCCAGCTACTCACGACAGAAGGTGCCGACAAGCGTAAGAGCCAGAGAGCCCAGCACAGTAAAGGAAAGAATCCGGTACCGTATCCAGTCAAGGTCGCTGGCATGCATGGGGCATGGGAGGTTGATATACATGCTGACAGGCGAGTTAAGATCCGGCCTAAAATTTGTGCATGCCCTGGGGATACCCACCTGTCAAAAGAAAAACGCGGCGGTAAGCCATGCCCGGCGGAACATTGGATGTATATCTGTGATACCGGCGGATTTTTTCAGACCTCTTTTCTTAATGTCATCAATCCTGATAAGTGGAAAGGGAATCCACCATGCACGCCTGATGAATATGAAGATGTCAGGCAAGGTAAGGAGCGTCGGTCCAATGCTGAGCTAGATGACGACATGCGCCGGTACAACCGGCTGGAAAACAAGCTACTCGGTCGGGTCATGGCATCCTATCGTGATGGTCTTAAAGAGGCAGCGGTCACGCTTAATAAGGGACAATGGTATGGTCCTGGCCAGGCAGCGCAAGCGTGGCTAAGAAACGTGGGAGCCCCGACACGGGCAGAGATAGAGAAGGTTGTTAAGCCCGCAGTGCTGGATGCTGCCAGGCAATCATATTACGGTGGCTGGTTTGAGATCATGGCACACGGGATCATCCCCGGGATCACATGGGAATATGATATTAATTCCGCGTACCCGTATATCATCTCCCGGTTGCCATGCCTGTTGCACGGTACCTGGGAGACACGGAAACCACGTACCCCGGCAGACACGCTCCCAGCCCTGCCGGACTGTCCTGGTGGTCATCCTGGCCTGCGACTCGTTCATGCGGCTGTATACGGCTCTGACAGGCACATAGGCACGATGCTGTACAGAGACACAGATCAGAGCATTCTGAGACCATTGGCTAATCGTGGCTGGTTCTGGCAGCACGAACTAGATGCGGCATCACGAGCCGGACTGATAGACCGTATCCAGTATTACACATGGCACACATATATGCCATGCAACTGTAAGCCCCCGCTACGCGGAATGTCCGGTCTCTATGATGACAGGATCAAGGTCGGTAAGGACAGCGCTAAAGGCAAGGCTTTTAAGCTGGTCTATAACTCTGCTTACGGGAAGATGGCACAGTCAGTAGGGGAACCGGTCTACGCCAATCCAGTTTATGCGTCGCTGATCACAGCCGGTTGCCGAGCAATGATCCTAGACGCTATAGCCACGCATCCGGGCGGCAGCAAAGCCGTTGTCATGGTCGCCACCGACGGGGTATTCTTCACTAGCAAGCATCCGGGGTTGCCTGTCAGTAAGAGACTAGGCGAATGGGACTGTAGCGAACGTGACAACCTGACATTGTTTAAGCCAGGAGTTTACTGGGATGATCAGGCACGTAATGATATAGCAGACGGTAAAGCGCCACAGTTTAAAGCACGCGGGGTTAGCGCCGCTAAATTCAGCAAGAGCATAGCTAAGCTAGATGAGAAGTTCCGGACATGGGATGGGGTCTACCCGCAACAGGACAAGGATTGGCCAACGGCTAAGTTCCATCTCGGATTCTCTGTGATCTCAGCTAAGCAGGCACTACGCCGGCACGACTGGACTCTAGCTGGTCATGTGAGCGATGTAGAGGTCACGCATTCAAGCCAGCCTAACGGCAAGCGGGCTACTGGATACTACGATACTGAATCGGGAATCTACCGGAGCAGCCCGCATGACCTGGGCATGAACCCGGATGACCTGCCCTGGTTGAGTAAGCCATATGAGAAGACATTCGGTTCTGCTGTACTAGCAGAATCCGGGGTGACCGATCCGGAACAGTATGGCATCGCTCCCGATGGACTGGTACGGGACATCTGGTATCAGGGGATGGGGATTAAGGGTGATTAAGGGTTAGGTCTGGTAGTTATAGCCTCCCGTAGTTCGCCCGCTATCATGTCCCATACGCCTAGACGCTTCCATTCAGCGATACGGGTAATGCAAGTGCGATGTGATATTTCTATTGCGGGCGGGATTTTGGACCAGGGCACGCCATGTATCTCCGCCGCAACGAAACCCGCTAGTATTTTACGGTAATCAGCTCGTGGCCGGGCTTTCTTAAGGCGAACTGATCTTTCCGGTAGCAGGGGAAGGACTCTCAGCCAGACAGTTCCGGGCACTAGGTCAAATTCGGTGAGAGTCGGGCTAAGCGGATTCCATGCACGCCTGATACGGTTATACTCTGCCGGGGTCTTAGCCCTTATCCGCAGGTCAGTTGTAAACGGTTTAGGTGCGGTAATACTGACGTAAGACGCATTAGCCAGAAGACGTGTGACATGTTCCGCATGCGGAGCAATGTCACGGGCTAGTTCTAGAATCCGCTCCGCCAGCATATGAGTTAACGGAGGGAACAACCGGCACATCCCATCCCGAGTTTCATATGTCCATTCGGATTTAAAGTAATCCGGCTTACCGGTGATTGCAGGATCATGCGAGCGAAGGATATCCAGGACAATCATATCCGCTACCGGCCGGATCACTTCCATGAGATCTAGGACCATCACATCATGATCTATCCGCGAATCACCTTCACCATGCAATACACCTAATCCGGGGTCAAGGCCAGCAATATGACAAGCCGACCGGGCTTCACTCTCAGCGAGAGAATAGACATAATTGAGCATGGCATTAATCGGGTCAACTGCATTCCGGGCATTAGGGGAAAGCGGAGATTCCCGATTCTGATACAGAGCCCAGTGAGAGGGTAGCCATAGCATGTCATGGGGTGAATAGGGAACATGCACGCTATGACGCCAGGCAGACCAGTAATATTGTGCGGCTTTAGCTTCTAGCAGCATAATATCGTCTAGAGATCTCATCTCTGTAATCTGATCACGGCAACTCATGATCTTCTCACTCTGATTACAGGAATTAAGTCCAGCCAAGCGAAGCGTGTCAGCCTGGCCAGCCAGTTTAGTACGTATCAGGTACCCCGCTATGGCTACACCGGTACCCTCTAGCGGCCCCCCAGGTGCAGCGTAAGCCTGAGCACGACGCAAACGACAATTACCCTGCTGACCAGGAGACGTGAACATGATACGAGCATCCTGGTCAAGCTGAGAGACGGTTATGCGCTGATCCGCCAGCCACCGGAACGCCTCTAGAGTGATGTAACCGTGGTGTCCGAGAATCACAAGCCGGGCTACTTTCCGGGGAATGCGAGGAATCGTGCGAACACGGACATTGGGTGATGTGCCATCGGTGATGGACAGAGCGCCATTGCGAACCGTGACCTTCATGTTTTCGCCATCGGCAACCATCACGGCAGGGTCGGGAGACTCGCGACGGTAGATAGCTGTGAAGTCAGGAATACCCATATAAGCAGTCTACCAAATATGAGCAGGGAATGATAGAATATGAGCATGATGGAAACGGAGCTTAACCCCCAGGCCATGACTGATCTGAACCAGGCCGCTAATGGATGCGTGCTGATCAGTGTTTCCGACATCAGCCGGATCTACCGGAGCCCTGACGGCATGTTCCATATCGTATGCCAATGCGGACGTCAGAGCGTAGATTTCGATATCGAAGCAAAAGCGCAAGACTGGTGGCGCAAGCACTGGACAACTCAGCCATATTGCACGATGGCATAACCTAAACTCCTCTAAACCCGCCGGACCCGAGCCAGGGTTAAGACATGGGAACTCAGGGCAATCTACGGTGATGTTTCATGGCTATGACTCAGTACGAGCCAACCTCGGTGGCTCCCAGACAGCCACTACGGGCCGGATGCAACAGATACAGGCTGGCATGCGGGTGCTACGTGGCGCCCCGCATGCGCTGAGTACCGGAGGGTCCATTACCGTTACTGCCAGAAGTAACGGGGCAGGGACAGAGGCAGGGACAGAGAGAGACAGAGAGACAGGACCAGAGACAGGAACACAGGCAGGGGTCAAGTAACGGAGGGATCATGACAAGCAATCCTCGCTATCTCGGCGGGCAATGGAGTCCAGAAACGGGATTTCAGCCACTTGACAGAGTTAGCGCCTACCCAAGCGACCTGGGCATTACTTCAAACCAGGAATGTGACCACTACGGCGTTGAATGCGAGACCTTGGTAGAGAATGACGAATGCTCATGTCGGTGTACTGATTGTCAGAATTGAAAATGTAATCCCTACTACCAGTTGTCACAGAGGGTCACGGGAGTGGGAGCCAGGACATGGCCCCGGGGGTATCGTGACCTGCGGAAACGCTACGGTTGTCACTGTGTGTTACGTGGCCCCTGACCTGCGGGAAGTCACTGCGAGTGGCTGAGCGGTTGCAAAGAGTTCTGGTTCGCTCCCATGATCTTTTCCAGAGGTCCCCCGTGCTGTCGCGGATGGCCCAGGTCAGGGACATCACCCAGGCGCAGGCCAAGGCCGCGATAGCCAAGCCGCTCGGGCTGCAGGTCAAGCAGCTGCAGTCGGGCTGCATGTCCAACACGGCGAGCAGCGCCGCGTTCTTCTGCGACTACGTGCTCGCCGTGATCCGGCATGACGCCGCCTACAAGAAAGTCTGGGCCCGGCTGCCGGGCATCGGCGGCC
>Ga0099828_10001671_pt1 | contig 15037 bp, 12 predicted proteins | sample CZO8metaG_2_FD_79338 | JGI IMG/M metagenome (GOLD analysis project Ga0099828, IMG submission 79338) | Vadose zone soil microbial communities from the Eel River Critical Zone Observatory, Northern California, USA - CZOApr15con2H1.8 metaG | ecosystem: Environmental > Terrestrial > Soil > Vadose...
AGCGGTTCTATTTCCTGGAGATGAACACCCGCATTCAGGTGGAACATCCCCTCACCGAGATGGTCGCCGGCATCGACCTGGTCCAAGCCCAGCTGCGGATAGCGAACGGCGAGCCGCTGCCATTCTCCCAGGAAGACATCCGTTTCAGCGGCCATGCCATAGAGTGCCGGATCACGGCAGAGGCGGCGGAGCACAACTTCCGGCCAAGTCCTGGCCTTATCAGCGCATGGGAGCCACCCGGCGGGCCGGGCATCCGCGTGGACACGCACCGCTACGCGGGCAATGTGGTGCCGCCGTTCTACGATTCGCTACTGGCCAAGCTGATCGTCCACGGGGCCGACCGTGCACAGGCGCTGGAACGAATGAGCGATGCGCTGGGGCGGTTCCGCGTAGCTGGCATCGACACCACTATCCCGTTTCTCACACGCAGGCCACAGCCCAGGTGGTCAGCCGCGGCCAGCGCCTCGACGCAGTGCCTTCGCCCGAGCAGATGCGCAGGGTGTTTGGCTGGCTCTTCGAGGTCGTCGGCAGCGGGCGCTGGGACCACTTCCGTACGCGCATGAGACTGTCGCCCGACATCCTGTTCCGTTGGCGGATGGGGAAGGGCCGGCCGAGCCTCGACATGTTCCTCACGTTCTGCAGCCGGCTCCACGTGGAACCCGACGGTCTGCTTGACCCCGCGGCTCCCGAATGGCTCGACCCGCACGCCATCCGAACAGCTTCGGTGACCAAGGTGCGGGCTGCCTCCCGGAACCCGAACCAGCGCCTAGACCGCAAGCACGTACGCACCGAGCTGGAGCGGGCGCTGGAGGCGGAGCCGGCGTTCGCGCCGGCGCTTGACCACCTTGCCAGCGACCTTGGCGTTGGGTCGCAGTTGATTCGTTATCACTTTGCGGAGCTTGCCAGGGCCATTTCCCTGCGGTGGCGCTCTGGGAGGCGGGCCTGCCAACAAGCTGGTCGCGGTTAGCCCGCTAAGCCAGCTGGTTCCCCGCGGATCACGCCCACCCAACCGTCACGGCTGGACTGCCGGCAGCTGTGAATTCTCGCGGCGAGAGATACACCATATGGTTGCCGTGCCGGAAATAAACCATAAGCTTGCCGAACGGCAACGATTTCCTTTAAATAACAGCAGCTGTCACTTAACTCGAATCTTTGCCGGCTGAAGCCGCATTTGTTTGCCGGCCGCCAAAGCAACCCGACCGCCGATTGCGCGGTCCAGAGGAACAAAAACTTTGCCGTTAATGCAGATTTGACGCACTACATTGCCGGCTGTGCAGGTCCCGCCTGCGGCGGGTTACAAGTTGCGAGGCGGCAAAAGTCCTGACCGAGTAGCCAGGCGCCGATGCTGCCTGGCCTTGCGGGGGAAAAGCAGGTCCTCCGTATGCTCCATCAAGCCTTCCTCGATCTCCGCATCATCATCGACGATGTCATCGCCGATGAGCACAACGCGGTCATCCGCAGGACCATGCCGGTTACCCATCAAGGGATGTTTCGCGGTGTCCAGCCGAATGGCGAGGCAGTGCAGTTCACGTCGACCGACATTCCCCGCATCGACAACGGCAAGGTCGTGGCACGTTGGGACGAAATGAACGACCGTGCCGCACCTCCCTACGTCTGAGGCGTGACGCGTTGGGACCGCACGCGACGCGGCTAAAAGCCGTTTCACACTCGGGCCGGGCACCAGGTCGGGGCTGTTCTGTTGCACACGTCCTGGAATGCCGCATGCGGGGCGCTGGGACGATGGCAACCACCATGCATGACCCGGCCGCAGTGGAGCGCGCCCGTGACAAGATCCCATCGAAATCAGAACAAGTCAGACTCGAGCGGGCTCGGCGCGCGCTATGCGAACCCATCCGCGTGCACATCCTCAAGGCGCTCGAGGGTGAGCAATTGTCCGTGACCGATCTGGCCACCCTTCTCAGGAAGCCGCCCGAAGTCGCCTCGCAACATTTGCGCGTGCTGCGCGAGCTGCATATCGTCGAGGGCACTCGCCATGGCCGAATGGTCTTCTACCGGCTGACCGAGCGCGGACGTCGCCAGTTTGCATCGATGCTCGGGGATATCGGGCGCCACCTCCGCTCCGGTGCGCGGCAAGCGTAACCCTTTTAGGCGGACGCTCAGGTCATCACCAACGCGTCGGCAGCCAGAACGCGCGATGAACTCGGTCGTAACTCGGAGCTCGACTCACAGCCAAGCGTGCCATGGAGATCGGGGCAAGCACGTCAGGTAATCTGCACCAGATTCCGCGTCTCACTCCCCCGTCGAATCGTCTGGAAAACGACGACAGGATCGTCCAGGCCACCCCAGTTAATCGACAGCACCTCTTCCTCATCGCCATTCGCTTCGGCCAGTTCCTTGTCCACGAGACGTTTGAATTCGGCCCACGTCACTCGCTAAGCCCGCCTCCCAACGGAATCACCGCCCGGCAGCATGGACCATGCCAACAGCTGCATTTAGCTGCAGGCGTTGGCCCTTATTGTGCGCTTTGTCAACGAGCGCGCGGAGGGCGTCAGTGTGTCCGATGAAACCCCGTTCCCCCTGGTGTGTGGGGTGGAGGGCTGCGGCCTCGAGGCGACGGTCAGACACGGGAACGAAGTCTGGTGCTCCGACCATGCGCTCACCTATCTGGTAGAGCGCGGTCTGCTGCATCCCATCAGGGAGACGGTACAGGCTCCAACTCGAGATAGTGAACTGTCATCGCACCGCTGACGCGTAGGGGACGGCGGCCGACCAGCCCGAACAAGGCCAGCAAGGTGGCCGCATCCAGCCCATCCACAGCCGCCTGAAATGGGCTGTTTGTCAAGGACTTGTTGAGCCGTCTGAGCCATCAGCCAAAGCTGCTATTCCTCGTTGCTATCCACGGAGCAGTGCTTATTCTCTATTGGCATCCCTACAGGGTTGAGCAGGTTGGATGGGAGCATGCGCTCGCGCATCTCTGGTGAGGGACTTGTACCGCCAGAACATAGGACGGAGCGCCTGCCGGGGCGAAGGGGTCGGCGACGGGCTAGCAGTACCAGACCGCCTCGTGCCAGCTGGCGGGCACGGTCGACCGGCGGCATGCAGCTTGCTAAGTTTTGATTGTTTTGAAACCAGCCCGCCACCGAGAAGAGCAATGCGAGCGGAACCCGAACATGCACGGCCTTTCAGCTGAGCGACGGAGCCTGGAGATACAACGTGCCTAGCCCGTTCGCAACTTAGCCAGGGTTTGGAGGGCCTACCCAGAGCGATGAGCTCGACAAAACCGGTCTGGCTGGGCGCGCTCTGTGGCGTCTGTCTGGGAAGCCTCCTGGCGATAGCGGAGACGCTGCGGGCGGCCGGCTTACCGGGCGCCGTGTTCCGGCCCAGCCTGATGCTCTACGGATCGATCCTGGACGGCGGGCTGTTAGGGGCCTGCGGACTGCTTGTGGGGACCGGCTGGTGGCTGGTTCAAAAGCGCGCCAGCGCTGGCAAGCGGCCGGCCAGTGTCGTGATAACCGTGGTGGGCAATAGGCGACGTGACGGAACGCTTGCGGGCACTGGGCTCAGCCGACGAGACCTGCTGGCTATCTCGGGCACCGCAGCGCTGGCTGGGGTGGCCATCGCGTTGCGACCAGGATCATCCTTGGTGTCATCGCCAGCGAGCGCGTCGCCGCTTCCGGAAACCAGCGCCACGAGTCCCGCCCTCATCGCTGCCGCCCCACGTGGGCCCAATCTGCTCCTCATCACGATCGATACGCTGCGTGCTGACCAGCTCGGCGTGTACGGCCATCCCTACGTCAGGACACCCGCGCTGGACACCCTGGCCAAGCAGGGAGCGCTATTCCGATGGCATCTGGTCGAACAGCCGCAAACCAACCCTTCGCATGCGAGCATCTTCACCGGGACGTACCCGACGACCAATGGACTTCGGGTGCACTTGGTAGACAAGCTATCGGGCAGCGTGGAGACGCTGGCCGAGATATACAAGCGCGCAGGCTACACGACCGCCGGCATTTACAGCTGGCTGAGCCTGGACGCCGAGTACTCCAACCTGCAGCGCGGCTTCGACGTCTACCAGAATGTCGCTGCGAGTACGCCGCAGGCCCTGACGAATCCGTTGCTGAAACAGGTGGCAGCCCGCTATCGCGAGGCCGAAGAGTATTTGTCCGTTCCAAAGATGGCCAACCAGCTCGTCAGCGTTCAGCGCCAGGTGGAGGCCGATGCGAAGGGCAGAGCCGATATAACCACGGATGCGGCGATCGTGGTTCTCGAATCGCTGGCCAACGAGCCCTTTGCGCTGTGGGTGCACTACTTCGATCCACACTACCCATATCAGCCGCCTGACCCCTATCCGAACCTCTATGACCAGGACTATCGAGGGCCGGTGGACTCCAGCATGAATACGGTGGCCTCAATCGAGGATGGGAAGTTCGCGCCCAGCGGCGCAGACCTCTACCGGCTGATGAGCCTGTACCAGGGCGAAATTACCTATATTGATGCGCAGATTGGGCGCCTCCTCGGGAGGCTCGACAGCCTGAGCCTGGCAAGTAGCACGATTGTGGCCCTCACAAGCGATCATGGTGAGTCCTTTGACGAGCACTCGTCTCTCTATGTCAGGGGCGACTTTTTCCACCCCCATAGCCTGTACAACGCCGAACTCGCCGTCCCGCTGCTGCTGCGCTATCCCGACAAGCTTCGCGCCGGTATCAGCACTGATGAGATGACCCAGAGTATCGATGTGTTGCCAACCCTACTCCAGATGTGCTCGCTTGAGATACCCGCCCACGTCCAGGGCTCGGGCCTGGTTGCTACCTTGGCGGGCGGCGCCACCGATGCCCGGGCGGCTTTCGCGACGATGTACGACTACGCGTTTTCTTCCGTCGCCACGGCCGAGTGGAAGCTAATCCTCAACCAAGCCAACGGCCGTCTGGCACTGTTCGATTTGCGGAACGATCCGCACGAGCAGCGCGATGTGGCGGCGGCCCAGCCACAGGTGGTGAGCGCCTTGGGTTCAATGCTGCGGTCCTGGATGCGACAGGAGCGGATTGTTTAAACGGCGTTGTCGGGAATCCGACTTCTGTCGCTCCACACGCCGCTGTGAACAGGATTGCGCTCAGCTTTCATAGCGTGCCAGCGCCCGGTGTCAATCGCCCCTTCGACCGGACTGCTCGTCCGCGTACCGGAACTCCGGCGATTGGGTCAGATGGCTAAGGCCTTGACCCTATTTCAACATCCGCCCGGTTCCGACGAGCCTTTGCCGGTGCCTGGCGAGCCCGAACCATCGGGGCCCGATCGGCCCAGGCCACCTATCCCGCCCGAACCCTGAGCGGCATCCGAGACCACCTGCAGGAAGCACACGCTAGCCCTTGAGCGCACCTGCCAGCAGCCCGCGGGCGAAGTAGCGCTGCAGGGAGAAAAAGACAAGCAGAGGCAGCGCCATGGAAATGGAGGCGGCGGCTGTCAGGAGCTGCCAGCCCTGCCCCAGGGAGCTGACGAGATTGCTGATCGTGACCGTCACCGGCGCCACACTTGGCTGACCGCCCAGGTAGATCAGGGCCACCAGCAGGTCATTCCAGACCCAGAGGAACTGAAAGATGGCCAATGAGGCCAGGGCCGCCACCGACGTAGGGAGGACGATTCGGAAAAACATCGTCCAGTGCCCGGCGCCGTCGATTAGCGCCGACTCGAAGATGTCCTTGGGCAGCGAGCCGATGAAGTTGCGCAGCAGGTAGATGGCCAAGGGCAGCCCATAACCGGTGTGCGCCAGCCATAGCCCCAGGAAGTTGCCCGTCAGATGGAGCTGAACAAAGAGCGTGAGCACGGGAATGAAGGTGGTTTGCAACGGCACGACGAGCAGACCGACGACCACGAGGAACAACCAATCACGGCCTGGAAAGCGCATCCAGGCAAAGGCGTATGCGGCGTACGCCGCGATGAGTAGCGGGATCACGGTCGCCGGAACCGTGATGACCAGGCTGTTGACGAAACTCGGCCCCATGTTGTAGGTGCTCAGCACCTTCTCGTAGTTCTCGGAGGTAAAGGTGAATGGCGGAAGGAAGGCCGTCCACCAGCCGCTGGTGGCCACCAGGTTCGGAGGACGGAAGGACGACACCAGCAGCCCAACCGCCGGGACCAGCCACAGACAGCACAGCGCCAGAATTGCCAGGTGCAGCGGCAGCGCTTCGAGCTTGCGAGCGATCACCCTTGGCCTAGGCGCAGTGCCCAGTCGCGCCGGAGCGATGGTGCTCAGCGCACCGCCTCCTGCTCGCGAAAGCGTCGCAGGTTGAACGCCAGCACGGGCAGGATGGCCACCAGCAGCACCACGCCTATGGCGCTGGCCTTGCCGAAGTCGCGATTGGTGAACATTTGCTGGTATTGGCTGACGGCGATGATCTGGGTGCTGTAGTTGCCGCTGGTCATGACGTAGACCACGTCGAAGGTCTTCAGGGCAAAGACGATCATGATGGTCGTCACCACGGCCACGGTCGAGCCCAGCAGGGGGAAGATGACCCGCCAGAAGACCTGCCACTCACTGGCGCCATCGACGCGCGCCGCGTCCAGGAGCTCGGCTGAGATGCCCTTCAGCGCGGCGGACAGCACTACCATGCAGAAGCCCGTCCAGACCCACACGCTGGCGATGATCAACAGCACGCTGTTGAGTGGCGAGCTGATGAGCCAGGCCTGCGGCTGGAAGCCGGGAATGAGCGTCAGGAGCGCGTTGAGCGTTCCGGTTTGCGCCGTGCCTGCCGGCCGGTAGTCGAACACGAACTTCCATATCACCGAAGCGGCGGTAAACGACACTGCCATCGGCAGAAAGACCACCGACTTGGCGATCGCTTCGTAGCGCACGCGGTCCGTGAGTACGGCCATGAGCAGGCCGAGGCTGACCGTCAGCAAGGTGAACAGCACCAGCCACAGTCCGTTGTTACGCAACGCTGTCTGGGTCGCTGCCTCGGTGAAGATGGGCACATAGTTGGCTAGGCCCACAAATGTGGCGGAGTCCGGACCAAAGAAGCTCAGATCGATTGTTTTCAGGGTGGGGTAGATCAGGAAGACGCTGAGGAAAAAGAAGCCTGGTGCGGTCCACAGCCACGGCCGCACGGCGGCGGCCGGGAGGCTAGGCAATGGCCGCAGCGCAGTTTCGGCCAATGTGATGTAGCCGATGAGCACCAGCGGCACGCCAACAATGACGGCCGCAGCCAGAGCCAGCGTCATGGCCGGCCGCTAAGGACTAGTGGATTGATCCTGAAACACTGTATGCATGGTTAGGCGACTGCGAGTTCATCGAGGCCATACCTCCAGCGGAAGACCACAGGTTCACAGTTCAGCTCCTCGAAGTAGAGGTCGATGCGCTGCTTGAGCTCGGCTTTGGAACAGACACGGATGCCACGGAGCATGCTCTTGGCCATCTTGCCAAAGAAGGACTCGATGAGGTTCAGCCAGGAGCCGTGCTTGGGGGTGAACACGAACTCGAAGCGATTGGGCCGTGAAGCGAGATAGGCGCACGTTTCCTTGGACACATGGATCGAATGGTTATCCAGCACAACGCGAATGGTGGCCGCTGCCGGGTGGGCATCGAGCTTGCCCAAGAAGTCGATGAAGGCCGAACTGGTATGCCGCTCCACCACGCTGCCCAGGACGTGGCCGTCCAGCAGGTCAATGGCGGCCATGAGGGTCATCGTGCCGTGGCGAACGTACTCATGGTCACGGCCCAGGCTGGCATGACGAGGCCCCGGTGGCAAGTCCGGGGCCGTGTTCTCGATGGCTTGCAAGCCTGGCTTTTCATCGTACGACAGCACCGCCAGCAGGCCGTCGTCGGTGCCTGGCCCGGACTCCCGAAGAAGCGCGACCTCCTTATAGACGTGCAGCACGTCCGCCATCTTGCGCTCAAAGTCCGGGTCGCGCTTCTCCAAGTAGTACTCGATGCGGTGCGGCTGAATCTTGCCGGACAGCGTCCGCGGCACGGTGCTGGGCGCGACGTGCTGCAGGCAGGGATGCCCGGCCGCCTCGGCGTGGGCCCGGATGTGCCGGGCCAGCAGGCGAATGGTCCACAGCTCATAGCTGTAGCCCAACTCCTCCGGCTTCTGGCAAGCTACCGACAGCAGCCAGGCCCGAGCCTCCGGCGTGATGACTGGCTTACGCCCTCGACCGGACCGATCTTTCAGGGCTGCGTCCACCCCCAGCTCCGCAGCGCGGTCGAGGCAGCGGATGACCTTCTTCCGGTGGGTCCGCAGCTCGCGAGCAATGGCCGCTACCCCCACGCCATCAGCAAAGTGCAACAGTATCTGCGCCCGCTCCCACTCGGCAACGGCTACCGTTCGCGACCGGCTCACCTCGTCCAGCATCAGCCGCTCCTCCCCCGTCAACACCAGTTGAGACCGTTTCGAAGCCGCCATCGTTCTCGTCCTCTCCTGGCCTATGGATTTGTCTGCGTAGGCCACATCAGACAACGAGCTGCCGGTGATGGCGTTATTTCAGGATCGTTCTACTAGGCACTGGGCTTCGCGCTCCCGGGCGGGCTGGCGGTGTAGGCGGTTCGGCGGGTGTTGTCCAGCGTCATCAGGATGCTGTCCAGCTGGTCCGGCTTCTGGACGTAGTTCAGGATGCCCTGATAGAAAGCCTTGGTCATCGCGTCGGGCATCATATCGCCCGCGCTGAAGCGCGGCGTCTTGGCGCTGGTCAGCGTCTGGGCCAAGTTCTTTGAGATGTCGTCCGGATAGTCGCCGCCCGCTACCTGCTTATTTGGCGAGAGGGCGCCGCCACGCTTGACCCAGATGGCCTGCGCCTCCGGTGTGGTCAGGTACTTGATGAGCGCCCGCGCCTGCGGTGTGTCCTTGAACATGCCGAACAGGTCCCCGGCCACCTGCTCGACCCCGCTGTACTGCGAGTTGACATCTGGGAACGGAAAGAACGTGAAATCGGCTCCCGGCTTCACGCTGGGGTTGTTCTTCACGTAGAAATCGGTGATGAAGTTACCCTGGCGCTCCATGTAGCAGCCGGGAGGGGTGGTAAACATGGGGCCACCTGCATTGCCGAAGTTGGTAGCCAGCATGTATTGCGTGCCGCCGTAGACCATCTTGGGATCGGCCACGATCTTGCCCCACATCTGCCAGGCATTCTTGACCTCGGCTGAATTCCAGGCCAGCTTTCCGTCGTACCAGTCGACGTACTTGTCCGGGCCGGCGCTGCGCATCATGATGTCCGAAATCCAGTCGGTGCCGGGCCAGCCGCTGGTGACCGCGCTCTCCAGGCCGATGCACCACGGCGCTTTGCCCGTGCCAGCGATGTTGCCGGACAGGCTCGTGAGGTCATCCCAAGTCTTTGGCGGAGCGCCTCCGCTGACCTGGCTGAAGTTCTTGGGGTCATACCAGATGGTGCTCTTGATGGCGGCTTTGATGAAAATGCCGACCAGCTTGCCGTTCACGGTCCCCAGCGTGAGCCAGTCGGGGGCGTACTGCTGCTTCATCTGGTTCACGTCGACCACGTTCGATAAGTCCACCAGCTTGCCGGCCTGGGCAAACTGAGCCATCTGGCCCGGGCCGGGCAATCCGGCCAGATCGGGCGGATTGCCGGCCTGCACGCGTGTCTGGAGGATCGCATTCAGGTCGCGGCTGCCCTCATACTGGACCTTGGTCCCGGTCTGGTCCTCGAAGGGCTTGACCATGGCCAGGAAGCTTTCCTGCTCGCTGCCGCCCCAGCTGCCGATAACCGCGACCGTCCCGCCGATCTTCGGCAGAGCCGCGCCGGAGGCGGCCGTGGATGCCCTCGCGGCCGGTTTGGCGGATGCGCTGACGCTGGCGGCGGTGGAAGCTGATGCTGCCGGTTTAGCTGAAGCCACCGTGCTCGAAGCAGCCGGTGCGGGCGCCGACGCCCCCACGCTGGGCGACGCCGGCGCGGCTGCGCCGCCGCAGGCGGCGAGCACCACAATGGAAGCGGACAGAACGAATGAAGCACGTGACAGCGCGCCGCAAGACCTCATCGTCAGGCTCCTGAGCGAAAGCTGCCCAGGCGCCCAGCAAGAACTGTTCCGGCGCCCCGGCACCTATGGAAACAGAGCCTCGTTTACTGGCGGAGGTCTGCCCCGTTACCCGTGCGTCGATGTTGACCGGGCTGCGGCGCCCGCGGTGCAGGCGGCCGCTTCTGAGGCGGTGTTGGTCAGTTCCTGGCAGCGGACTACCAGGCCGTTGCTTATGGTGCACCAGGGGCGAGTCAATCCGCTGGCCTGTCTGCTTGACGCGCCCCTGATAGCGGGCCGGCCGCTGCGACGTTGTCGCCCTGCGCGGCGAACGGCTCCATCGTCACCCTGATGTCATCGAGGTTCTCGCCGAGCGTCTGGAAGAACTTGCCCCAGCCCTCGCGTCCGTGCCAGTTTCCCGCCCACGGAATCCCCGACGTCCCCTCAAAGATCAGGTCCACCTCCGGATCCTCGGATTGTTCACGATGGTCCGGTTGGTCGACACGGGCGTGCAAAACGTCGGCTACCTTCGGTCGATGGCACAGGTCCGGCGCTACTACGCCGCGCTGGTGCCGGAGGCGCAGCAATTCTTTGGCAGCGAGCGCGATGATATCCGTGAAGCGCTGGCCTTTCTGGCCGTCGGCCGTGAAGGGTTAGCCGAGCTCTTCACCATCGCGACGATGATTGCCGTGGTCAACAGCGTGGTTGGGAGCACCGGCGTGAGCATGCTGTTCGTGCACTTCATCGGCGGCTTCGACCAACAACCCAGCATGTCGGTAGGACTTGGTGTGTTGGTTGGGCTAATGCAAATGACTGTATTCGTTCATTTACCAGCATCGCCGCTACCAAGCTGTTGTTCCTTTTCCGCCCCCGACGGATCCTGAGGAAGGGAAGAACGACCGCGGTACGCGTTGATGAAGTTCACGCAGTGAACCTGTATCGGAGAAGTGGAACTTTCGGGAGACATGGCTGGTCTGGAGCCTGCGGCAGATTTGACGGAGAGCCGCTCATGCCTGCTCTTAGGTCCGTTACCGCGAGTTGCCTGCTCCACCGCTCCTGCGCGGTATCGCCTCTGTCTGTGGGTCTTGAGATGAGTTATGACTGACGCCAAGACGGCCCACCTCCTTACCGTGATCGCCGCGACCGATTACCATTCTGCAGTCGCAAGGTACGAGTGGCTCGTGGGACGTCCGCCTGAAGATCGCGACCGAGAACGAAGCCATGTGGTGGGTGGCCGAGAGAGGCTGGATCACAGAACGCCTATAGTCACCTCGGAGTTCCGGCCTCGAAAACCCGACACTCGATGCTGACCGCGAATAGGGTTGCTGAAGAGTGCGACAAACACGGCGCTCGCTGTGATTACTGCTTGCACGAGCAGCTCGGGAACCGAGCGAAGATGCAGTGATGGTTACGAGCACAGCGCCCAGGAACGGGATGGCGCTACGAGGGGCTGCTGCCGTCTAGGTGGGCGAACTGGGAAGGCCTTTGTTCCGAACTCGCAGATGCGAAGATCAGCCGGGCGGCTGAGGCGTTTCTGAGGCGGCTTTGGCCATGACAGACTCGGGCTAATCTGGCCCGGTAGCGGCCAGCAATGGAGCACGACGCGCTGGTGTCAATGAAGTCAGTGAGGCAACGCCGAACTCACTTCAGGTACTCGCTCACGAACTCGCGAAAGCGCATGCCAGCGGGTGGGAAGTACTTGTCCGACCGGCTGATCATCTCGAAGTAGCGCTGCAGCGCTAGGCCATCCACGCTGGCCGTGGCCAGGTGGCCGGCTGCAATCTCGCGCCCCACGGCGTGCGACGATACGATGCCTACGCCCAGGTTGGACTCGACCGCCTTCTTAACGGGCTCGGTCCCGGTCAGCTGCTGGCCGATTTTCATGATCAGGCCGCGCTGTCGTAACGAGCGCTCGACCAACAGCCGCGTGCGGGAGCTGGGCTCCGGCACCACAAATTCTTCGGCCGCCAGCTCGGTGAGCGCGACGGAGGTCTTCCCGGCAAATGGATGTGCAGGGGAGAAGATGAGCGCCAGTGGATCGAGGCACAAGTGCTCGACACGGAAGCGGCTGTCCTCGATCGGGCCACCGACGAACGCCAGATCGATGATGTTCTGCTGCACCCGCTCGCACAGGCGCTCTGTTCCGTCGATGTGCAGTACGATCTCTGTCTCTCGATAGCGCTTGCGGAAATCGCGGATCACAGGCGGCATGATGTACATGCCGCCGGTGGTGTTGGCGCCGATCACCAGCTTGCCACGCGTGGCACCGGCCAGCTCAGCCATGGTCCTGGTGGCCTCGTCTTCGGCGCTCAGCATGATGACCGCCGAACGGTAGAGGGCCTCCCCCGCCTGAGTGAGGTTCAATCGATTGTTCACCCGCTCGAATAGCCGCAATCGTAATGACTGCTCGAGCGCCTTCACCTGCAGGCTCGCGGCGGGCTGGCTCATGACCAGATCCTCGGCCGCCAGTGTGAAGCTCAGGCGATTCGCGACCGTGTAGAACACGCGCAGCTGATGGAGGTTCACGACAAACTTGATTATGCCTACCTAATAACTGTTCCTTTATGCCGCCCCATCAGAAGATTTGCTGGACGTTAGGCAACATAGCGATTACCGTCTGAGAGTGCCGAGCTACGGCTTCGTGATCGACCAACGCAAATGCATAGGCTGTCATGCCTGCACAGTCGCTTGCAAAATGGAAAACGAGGTCCCTCTCGGGTCCTTCCGGACGTGGGTCAAGTACATCGAGAAGGGCGAGTTCCCGAACACCCAGCGCCATTTCTCGGTTATGCGCTGCAACCACTGCGCCGATGCGCCATGCGTCGCCATCTGCCCCACCAAGGCGCTGCACATGCGCGACGACGGCATCGTCGACTTCGATAGCCAGCGCTGCATCGGCTGCAAATCGTGCATGGCGGCCTGCCCGTACGACGCGATCTACTTGGACGCCGACCAGCACACCGCTGCCAAGTGCCACTACTGCGCGCATCGCGTGGACATCGGCTTGCAGCCGGCGTGCGTGCTGGTCTGCCCGGTCCAGGCCATCGTCTCGGGCGACATGGACGATCCGTCGTCCACCATCTCGCGCCTGATCGCCCGCGAGCCGGTCCGTGCGCGCAAGCCGGAGCAGGGCACCAAGCCCAAGCTGTTCTACATCGGCGCCGACGAAGCCTCGCTCGTCCCCGAGACCACGCTCCAGCCCACCCACTACATCTGGGCCGAGGTTCACCCGGACGAGCACGAAAAGCTGGACCTCTACCCCTCTCCGCTCGGCGGGACAGCGGAGGCCCACACTGTCTACAACGTGTCCCATGAGAAACCGTGGGAGCGCCTGGTCTCGGCCTACCTGTGGACCAAATCTGTTGCCGCCGGCGTGCTCATCGTCGCTGGTGCGCTCCTGGGCATGGGGTTGTTCTCGGCTGAGCCGCTGCTGGCCGTTGGCGCGCCGCTCATCGCGTTGCTGTTCCTGGCCCTGACGACAGTGTTCCTGGTGGCCGATCTCGGCAAACCGTGGCGCTTCCTCTACATCCTGACCAAGCCCAACTTCACCTCCTGGCTGGTGTGGGGCTCCTACATACTGATCCTCTTCGGCCTTGCCGCCGTCGTATGGCTCGCCGGCGCCGTAGCGGGCATTCCGATGCTGAGTAATCTTTTGGCCTGGCCCACGGCAGTCCTGGGCGTGCTCGCCGCCGTCTATTCCGGCTTCCTGTTCGGCCAGGCCGAGGCGCGCGATTTCTGGCAGACACCGCTGCTGCCCATCCACTTGCTGGTCCAGGCAGTCGCTGCCGGCGCGGGAGCGCTGCTGGTCGTCGCCGCGCTGCTCGCTCCGGCGCTGGTGCCGCCGCTCTCAGCGATCCTGGCCGCGGCGCTCATCGCCCACGTGCTGTTCGTGGCCGCCGAGATCGTCGTGCCGCACGCCAATCTCTTGGTCGCCCAAACCAGCCATTTGATCACCCGGGGCCCGTACGCGCGCTCGTTCTGGCTCATCGCACTCGGCTGCGGGGTCCTGCTGCCGCTCATCGGGCTGGCGCTCGCGCCTGCCGCCGGCGCCGCGCTGGCCGTAATCGCCGGGGCGCTCGCGCTCACGGGTCTGCTGTTCTACGAAGACATCTGGGTTCAGGCTGGACAAGCCGTCCCTCTGAGTTAGGAGTCCCATGAAGCTGTTAGACCGTAAACACGCTCAGTTGCCGCCGGTGGCCCGGCCGGCTGAAGCCGCCCCCAATGGCGAGATGGCCGCCTTCCCCCCAGCCGAAGAGTGGGATGACTGGGTCGAGTACGATTCCGCCGCCTGGCCCCATCGCGTCGAGAAGCACTACGCGCTGCTGCCGACCGTGTGCTTCAACTGCGAGGCGTCGTGCGGTTTGCTGGCCTACGTCGACAAGGACACCCACCAGGTGCGGAAGTTCGAAGGCAACCCCGCCCATCCCGGCAGCCGTGGCCGCAACTGCGCCAAGGGCCCGGCCACCATCAACCAGATCAACGACCCCGAGCGCATCCTCTATCCCCTCAAGCGCGTCGGCCCACGTGGCAGCGGAAAGTGGGAGCGCGTCCGATGGGACGACGTCCTGGCGGACATTGGCGGCCGGATCGCCGCCACAATCCACGCTGACAGGCACGACGAGATCCTGTACCACGTGGGCCGCCCCGGCGAGGACGGCTTCATGGAGCGCGTCCTGAAATCCTGGGGCTGCGACTCGCACCAGAGCCACACCAACGTCTGCTCGTCCAGCGCCCGGCTGGGCTACGACCTATGGAGCGGCAGCGACCGGCCCTCCTCGGACTTCGCCAATGCCCGCTTCATCCTGCTGCTCAGCTCCCATCTCGAAACCGGCCACTACTTCAACCCTCACGCCCAGCGCATCGTGGAGGGCAAGATGAAGGGCTGCAAGCTGGCCGTGTGCGACACCCGCCTGTCTAACAGCGCCTCGATGGCCGACTACTGGCTGCCCACGTTGCCAGGGTCGGAGGGCGCGATGCTGCTGGCGATGGCGCACATCCTCCTCGCGCGCGACCTGATCGACCGGCAGTTCATGAAAGACTGGGTGAACTGGGAGGACTCGCTGCGCGCTCTCAGACCCCAGGCCGAGCCCACACTCGAAAACTTCGTGGGTCTCCTAAAGGAGC
>Ga0099828_10001675_pt1 | contig 15017 bp, 17 predicted proteins | sample CZO8metaG_2_FD_79338 | JGI IMG/M metagenome (GOLD analysis project Ga0099828, IMG submission 79338) | Vadose zone soil microbial communities from the Eel River Critical Zone Observatory, Northern California, USA - CZOApr15con2H1.8 metaG | ecosystem: Environmental > Terrestrial > Soil > Vadose...
CAAGATGACCAGAAGGCCGTGGACTGGTTTCGTCGGTCCGCAACTCACGGAAATGCAAGGGCGCTAACAAACATTGGCTCATGTACGAGCGTGGGAGCGGCGTGCCGCAGGATTTTGTCATGGCCCATAAGTGGTACATCCTGGGGGCAGCGCACGGAGATAAATTAGGGGCCGAGCTTCGTGATGCGCTCGCCAAACGAATGACCCCTGCCCAGCTCTTCCAAGCGCAACAGCGGGCGCTGGAGTGGAAACCAAAATTCAAATGAGCGAACAACGCCCCACACGCGAACCCATGTCGATCGAAGAAGCGACCATCTCCAACATGTAGGAGATCGCCGCGATTGGTGGAAGTGCTCGAACGGAAGGGCCTCTGCACAATGCACGACCTCTACGACATCATCACTGAGTCTCGGCCTTCCGTTCGTGATGTTCCGGCTCTCAGTCCGCGAGCCTGTGGCCCATTTCCGAAAGGGAAAGGTCGTCGGTGAGCACACGGGGCTCCCCGCTGCGACGCCGTAGCCACCTCACGGGCTCCCTTGCTGCACGGTCACGCTGGCCCGCCCGATCTCGGTCGTGGTGCCTTCCACGTAAAACACGAACTCAACCGTATGCGACCCAGTGCCGAACAGCCCCGTCCTGACCGTTGTGCCGTTGTCGTCAGGGAAGCTATAGGGCACGTAGTGTTCGACATGCTGCACGACCCCATCCAAGCGCAGTATCGCCATGACATCCCGTGGGTCGGTCGTGGAACCCTCCACACCCCACGGACCTGTAGCCAGATTGCCCACGACCGTCAGACTTACCGTCTCCACAGGGGGCGGAGGCGGGGGAGGAGACCCGGCGGGTGTGAAGGTCGCGAGGTTGCTATTGCCTGACTCATTATTGGCAAAATTATAAGCCGTAATGAAGTAATACTGAGTCACTGCCGGCGTCCCGATATTGAAACTCGTCACGGTTCCCAATGTAGCGAGAAGAGACGCCGTGGCAGACATACGCGTGCAGGGTTGCAGACTGCATTGATAGACGTAATATCCTGCCAGATCCGGTTCACTGTTGGCAGTCCAGATCAAGGTGGCACCCCATTCTCCTCCAAGTTATTCTCGATGGCTTCTAACTCTGCTATGATCTGCGAGAGGCGTTCTTTCTGCTCCCCGTCGATACTCTCCATCAGGTCTTCCAGTAAGGACAGCGCGTTACTCATTGTTCTGCGGGTCTGTGCCTGTGCGCTCATCATGGCTCGAACCTCCTCGGTTGTGGGGTTGTGGGCATGGCGTACCACTATGATAGCCCCAAGGCGCGGCTGTTGCCCATCCTACAGAGGAGGGAGTTCGATATGGCAAACAGACTCCCCTAGACGGAAACTGTATACTTGTGGGAGTCTCCCGGCGGCCATTGCAGAATGGCCCCAAGGCTATCCCTCCCTCCGAAGTACTCCCTTAGGGTCTTTCGCCCCACGCCCCGTGCGGCTATTCTTCTCACAGAGCGGACGTTCACAGGCTGAATTGCCAGGAGGCGTCATCATGACCAATCTACGCGCGCTCGTCGGAGCATGCTTTCTGCTTGCCGTCATCGGAATCGTTGTTTCCGTCCCGCTTGGTTGGACCATTGTCCTCGGTATTGGCGCGGCCTACCCAGAGAAGATCATCAAGGGCCGACCATACCAGCGGAACGATGAGTTGGTGCAAAAGAAGATTCTTCCGCGAACCACGTATGAGCAGATCAGGTACAAGATTGAGGCGAAGCAGAAGTGAGATCAAGCGGGGCGGGGTGGACACAACTAACCCTACCAAGCAAGCTTCATTAGGAGCCGCCTTTATTTTCTCTTGATGAGTGCAGAGAACATTGACCGCGCCAGCACTGGCGGGAGCATCGGCGTAGGTGATACTATGGTGCGTTGCAGATCGATTCTAGGGTTGCCAATCTCGTCCGAAGAAAATTTCTGATATTGTTCCACTTCACATCTCCACTCACCATGCCTATAGGTGTTTGTGCATTTTGGAAGCGGCCCTTCGCTGTCGGCCCACCAATTTGAAGAAGAATGGCTCTTGTCTCTGCGGCCCACTCCCCCGCTTCTTCACCCCATTTCGCCGTGAATTTATCTCTTCGATCTAGAAAGGTTCCAGCCCTTCTGCTCTGCCAGTACTCATTGTCAACGCGTTCTCTCAGTGCATACCCATTTTCAAGCTGCTTTGTGCATCTAGGGTCTGGTGGAGTTGCGGCTGCTTCACTTTTTGATGTTGTCCAGCCGTCCATGAATAAGGTAATGAACCGTTCTGTCTCCCCAACCCTCCACCCGCCGTTGTTGGACATTTGGCAGATATGGAAGAGATATTTCTCTAAGTCCTCTCCACGGTCTGTCCCTCTTCTTGGGTGTTGGTCGAAGTAGTTCTTCAGTACACCTTCTGCTTGCGCCTCGGTTGTCCCTGCGAGGGGTAGCTCGGCCTTTAATCGGGCTTCCATTCCGCTGGTGTAGCCTGGGGGTGGGTTCTCTGTGCACAGCTTCTCAACTTGTCCACTACCCTGGCGCACTGTCCGCTCATCAGTGGTTGGTGCTTTGGGTGGTGTGCTGCAGGCACTGAGAATTAGACAGAGGAAAATACCAAGCAGTTTGTTAGCCATTGACACTTGCTCACCTTTACCAGACAGCGAAGAGTAGCTATTTCGACAAGCACAAGCAAGCTTCGGTAGGAGGCGCCTTCATCTTCTGTTGAGGACAGAGAACATTGACCGCGCAAGCTCACCGAGCTTCGCGCAAGGACTGGCGGGAGAATCGGCGGCGGCTGAGCCTCGCGTGTGGCCCTTGCGCCGTCGTTTGCGTCACTCCTATAATGCGCCTCCCTGCCTGCGAGGCGCTTATGCCCTTCGTCTTACGTCCCTTCCGCAGATTCCCCGTGCAATGCTCCGTCACGTGCAACGCTGGTCCATTCCAAGGTCAAGGCACAATCTGGAACTTCTCCTGTACCGGCTGGCGACTCTCAGGTGATCGGCCCATGCGACCAGGAGAAACCCTCTCGTTGACTGTCACGCTTCCGAATGAGCAACGGATAGTAGTATCTGAGGCGGCCGTGCGGTGGGTGAGGGGACAGGAGTTTGCCGTGGAGAATCTTGCGATTGAGCCACACACCCATGCGCGGCTTCAGCATTATGTGAAGAGGCTGGTACAGCAACCGGCGGAGATTGTCCTGTGAGTGACGATCGGCTCATCGCACTCCGATTCCCTGTCACCCTTGTACTGTCGATCATCTGTCTCGCCGCGCCTGTGTGGGCGGACTTCAAAGCAGGCGAGAATGCCTATCACCGCGGCGACTACGCAACGGCTTTGCGTGAGTGGCAACCGCTGGCCAAACAGGGACATGCCGTCGCGCAATACAACCTCGGCCTGCTATATGCCAACGGCCAGGGCGTACCAAAAGACGATGCCCAAGCGCGGCAGTGGTACGAGAAAGCCGCCGTCCTAGGACAGGCGGACGCCCAGGTCAACCTGGGGAGCTTGTATGATTATGGACGAGGTGTTCCGCAGGATTTCAAGATGGCTGTGAGATGGTATCGTCGATCCGCAAATCAAGGAAATGATTTAGCGCAAAGAAGACTTGGCCTCCTGTATGAGCGTGGGGACGGCGTGTCGCAGGACTATGTACAGGCCTATATGTGGTACAAGCTGGGAGCAGCGAACGGGGTAAAGGCTGGGGCCGTGCTGCGGGATGAGCTCGCCATACGGATGACCTCTGACCAGCTCGTCGAGGCGCAAAAACTGGCGCGAGAGTGGAAGCCAAAAGGCAAAGAGCGACCATGACCTACCGAAGGGTTCAAATGACACGACTCTTCCTGATAACACTCCTGTTACTGAGTAGTGGATCTGCGCATGCGGAGTGGGTAAAAGTTAGTGCCGGCGACGAAGCAGGAAAGACTGTATACGTGGATCCAGCCACCATACGCCGCAACAGCAATCTGGTGAAGATGTGGCAATTCTCCGACTACAAGACTGTACAAACCGTGGGGGGCATCAGGTTTTTGACTGCCGAGGAACAATGGGAATTCGACTGCGCAGAAGAGCGCAGTCGGGTGCTTGCGCTCAAGGAATTCTCGGGCAATATGGGAAGTGGCACGGTGGTTTATACCAACTCACAAGAAGGTAAGTGGGTACCAGTCAGGCCAGGCAGTATGGGTCAAACTGTATGGAAAGTTGCGTGCGGTAAGGAGTGATCGCGCAGCCGCACGCAACCTTTGACGTAGACAACGTTACGCTATGAGCGACCACCTTCCCACACGCGACAGGATGTCCGTCGAGTAAGCCACGATCTCCAGCATGTGGGAGATCAGAAAGACACTATGATCGAATGGGTTCCGTACAGCGATCACAGAATTAAAGTCTGCTCCCAAAGCCTTGTGGATGCCCGCTGGTTGCCTCTGGCCCTCATATCGAAATCAGTTGGAAACCAAGAACTGCTCACGACAGTGAATGGTGAATCAACTGAAATCTGCAAGAGTTGTAAAGAGGCCGATAGCGTTGCCCTCAGGAAGGCAAAGCGCTGGATCGACCAGAATCGCTGATTCAAACCGCCCGCCTAGTGACACGTTCTTCTGAGCGACCGACGACAAGATCAAGGATCAGATTGTGGCGAAGTACAAGTGAGCTAGGGCAGTCCTTCAACCTGCTTGAGCGCTTGGGCGGGATTATTGAGATGAGGCAGAGAATGGCGAAAGACCAGAGGCACGAGCGAATGTGGCCCCAACCCCCACGACCCCAGAAGGATCAGGCGGGTCTGATCAGGTGTATATCTGGCAGGGTCCCGCGGGTGTCTCGGGCGAGTCGGGCGCACAGGAAATCAGAGCCAATAAGAGGACGCCCCGTAGTGTGGGCGTCAGAAAGACCTTGGGCATCAGTATTCGTCCAATTCTTCCGTTTCATCGATCAACTCGGCCGTGATCTCGGTGCTCTCGGTGTCCCACTGAGTCAATGGGAAACCCCCGGCCTTCAGAATCGCTTCCTGTTCCGTGCCCGCGATTATCATCAGATCATAATGAATGCTTTGTCGCACCTGAAACGTTTTCATACGGTCACCTTTTGACGCCGATCCTTCATTATCTCCACGCCGTTGAAATAATCGACGGCCAACCGAAATTCGCCAGTTACCCGTTCCCTTACGTCGGTTCAACGCCTCGGGTGACTGGTGGATACTAGCATTGAACAAGTACCACCGGCTACTGGGAGATGTGGCGCTTCTTGATGGGCGCATGCTCAATCGAGAGCTGGTTCGGGAGGGATTTTGCTGGGGTATCGGAAGTATGCGCCAGGGGATACGGTGCTGGAAGGGCTAGAGAAGGAAGCGTGAGAGGGACGAAAAAGGCTGTGGGCTGATCCACAGCCGGTGCCGCCGTGGGAATGGCGGAGACGGGGCAGGTGAACGGCGCGTGGCGGGACTGCTCCTTCCTCACCCTCCCCTCACACAAGGCCCCCACAATACGGCGGTAGTCGTTCAACAGTCGCACGAAGGAATAGACCAGGCCGACCTAAAAAGCAGTACAATGTCCCTGTTTCCTCATACTCCCAAGCTGGGCATGGTGACACGACCACTGCTGACATGTTTCATCCTCTTTCTTTTCCCCTATTCCTCTTTCGCCGATTTCTCCAGCCAAGTCGTTTCCGTCCTCGACGGCGTGCTCTCGAAGTCCTCTCGAAAGAAAGGTCTGGTTGAAACTCCTGGGGCAAAAGCATGCACGCAGGACTTACGGTACGCCTTCAACAGGGAGATGAATGCAGCGATCACGCATTACGATCGCGACTATCTGGACAAAGCGTTCTACCACCTAGAGCGCGCGCATATCCTGGGCCAATCGTTCACATTCGCAGGTGGATGCTGAAGGTCGGCTGGAATCGCCGAGACCCAATAACGATCACAGGCCAAGTTGGCAGGATTCTTGGGGCGTTAATCTTCTCACGAATCCTAGGTGCCATTGGGGAATACTGGTAGTGCGCACGTCCATCCTTTTATTCCAAAGAGTGCGGAATGCGGGTCTACTGGAAATGGGTTGTAAAATCGGTCCCAAGTTTGGGGCTTGGGTTGCTCATGTTGGCTTCGACAGTAACCCCTCGGCAAACCCGTTCCAATGTGGAAGCCTGGCTCATATATTTCGGCATTGAGAATGTACCACCATGGCTCGCGAATAAGTCCACAGATACATGGGTATTTTGGATTGCGTTTGTGGGTTTCTGTGTATGGGCTTTTCACTTATATGCGCGAAGAAATATAAGGAATGGCAAATTGTCGGTTATGATTCGTGAAGGGGACCCCTGGGTGCAGGTGAATCCAGGCATAGATCACTCGCAGGCAGCGCACACCAGCGGGCGGCTGTGCACATATCGTATCGCATTGGTCAACAGCGATGATTCTACCCTTAGGAATGTAGAAGTGAAACTGACTTCTTTTGAAAAGAAGCCGCAGAATTTCCATGCAATTGGCAGTCATCTTATACTGAGACATGACCGCGCCGGAACAACGAACTTTAATGTTTATCCCACTAAAGATCCACAATTTATGGATGCCACTTTCGTTGATGTATTCAGATTATTTTTAGGTCCTGAAGGATATTCATTCCTTAACGTCACGTCGCTGCCAGAGGATATTAACCGCCATATTCCAGTAGACAACTATGATGTGAAAATCATGGCGACAAGTGAAAGTGGCGAAATGGCCATAGCTGACATGGCTTTCATTCCGCACCCTGATCGAATCCCAGATTTCAGATTACTCAAAATGCAATCATTTCCTGGACGATAAGTTTTTAATTACCTTGCTCTCTTTTTTTGAAATTAGACACGCAGAGACAGGAACGACACGAATGCGGGCATTGACTGCCTCATCAAAACTCAGCGGATGGAGTGCGCCGCCGGTTGCCAGAGAACTATCAAGGCCATTTCTACCTTCCCCACACCACAACCTGCGCTCTGAGGCCTTCAACGCACGGGGCAGTGTTAGAATCCTGCTCACGGTCCGCGACTTCATCCCCCCTGTGAGATTCCAACTCGCCGTCTCACACGGGCTATTTCCTTACCCAACAAGGCCTCGGGTGAACCTTTGGGAGGACAAGTTAGCTGCAATGTTGGAGCGGATGACGCAAGAGCCGCTTATTTACGATTATGTGCGAGGCTATTTCTAGGGCAGAATGGCAATATTGGCCCATTTATAGAGTGTTTCCGTCAGCTATTCCGCCAGCCCACTATTTTCTTTTTTCTCGCCCGGAGCACTCCTCACTCAGGTAGTCACCTTGACTCAAACCCTTTTTTGCCAGCCCCAGAAAATTTTCGAAAATCGCCTTTTTTGCCTGAATGCTGTCACCCTGTAGAGCTACCCCCCAGGAGACCCATTGGGCATGGGGGTGGGCACCCAAATGTACCCCCTCTATGCCAGTCATTGATCTGGGCAAGACCAAGCCACAGAACAGGTGTTAATACAGTGTTAGAAATAGGAACAAATCAGGCAGAAACGTGACCAAGACAACTGAGGCAGACTGACTTGCAGGGATTGGGAATCGCCAGTAATGACAAGGGGATTGCCAAGGCTGTCAACGACTTAAGCAATCCCCTCGAACATGCTTAGAAGGCTGATGCTCTATCCAACTGAGCTAGGGCACGATCTTGAACAGATGACACGTTAGGGGTGAGGCGAGGGAGTAGTGCGGAGCCGATAAAGCACATACTCACTTCATTATTCGTTCACTTTTCACCCCTTACGCCTCACGCCTGACGTTTGACGGCTACTGGGTTTGGTCGGGGCGAGAGGATTTGAACCTCCGACATCCTGCTCCCAAAGCAGGCGCGCTACCGGGCTGCGCTACGCCCCGACTCGAGTACCTCGAATTCCATCTCTCGTAACAGGCTTTTCGCCTGCGTGAACGCTTTTGCGCGATGACTGATCCTGTTTTTTTGATCCGCCGACAGCTGAGCCAAGGTCTTCCATAATTCTGGAATGAGGAATACAGGATCATACCCGAATCCTAATGTCCCACTCGCCTCTTCTGCAATGGCTCCCTCCAACGTTCCATGTGCCACCCGTACTCCGTCTGAAGGCAGTGCGATCGCTGCGACGGTCAGAAAGCGAGCGGTTCGTTGCTCACGAGGCACGCCCATCAACTCTCGCAGCAACTTTCGACAGTTGTCTTCGTAGGTCGCATCTCCGCCGGCATAACGGGCCGCATAGACACCGGGCCGCCCACCAAGCGCATCCACTTCCAGCCCCGTATCGTCGGCGACAGCCGGCAAGCCCGTGAACTCGGCAATGGCACGCGCCTTCTTTACTGCGTTGGCCTCACAGGTGTCCCCGTCTTCGACCACGTCCGGGGCATCCGGGAATTCATCGAGTGTACGAATCGTGACGCCGAGATCGCCTAAGAGTGCAACGAGTTCCTCTACTTTGTGTTGATTGCGAGTCGCGAGCACCAATTCACGAATCATCGTCTCTTCCCTACTCCAATTCTCCGATCAGATCCCTCTGTAGCGCGGTGAGGGTCTGAATCCCGCTCCATCCCATCGCCATGAACTCATCCATTTCCTGTTTCGCAAAGGGAGTCCGTTCCGCTGTGCCCTGGACTTCGACATAGCGTCCTTGTCCAGTCATGACCACATTCATGTCGACATCGGCCATTGAGTCTTCTGTATAGGCCAGGTCGACGAGAATTTCCCCACCCACTTTCCCTACGCTAATCGCTGCAAGATAGTCCGTCAACGGACGTTTCTTAATCAGGCCTCGCTTCTTGAGGACTGTAAACGCGTCGGCCAGGGCGATGAACGCTCCTGTAATAGAAGCCGTTCTGGTTCCTCCGTCGGCCTGGATGACGTCGCAGTCGAGCCAGATCGACCGCTCCCCCATCTGGCCCATATCTGTCACCGCACGAAGAGCTCGTCCTACAAGGCGTTGAATCTCCAACGTCCTGCCACCCTGTTTCCCTTTGACCGCTTCACGCGGGGATCGCTCGTGGGTCGAACGCGGGAGCATCGAATACTCTGCCGTCACCCATCCTTGCCCTTTTCCCTTCAGAAAGGGAGGCACCTTCTCCTCAATCGAGGCTGCACAAATCACTTTGGTGTCGCCCATTTCGATTAGGACAGACCCTTCGGCATGTTTAATGAAATTCCGCGTCACCTTCACCGGACGCAGCTGATCTTTTCGTCGCCCATCGACACGCAATAGTCCCGCTGCAGTACTCATTGCTGACTCCTGTTCATGATGCTGCGCATTATATTGAAGGCCCTCTAAAAGCGCAATGAAACTGGCCTGGTATCCCAATCAGCGAGTGGGGCCAAGGGAAAAAGCGCGTACGTTCGATCATTCCTGCCGATCGATTTGTACAAAAGTACGCGGCGCGAACGGCTAAATCTGTACAGGTGTGTGCTCACTCCAAACGCATGGCCCACTTGGACCTCGCGCAATGATGCGACTGCCACCCGTGAAAATGCTGTCACAGCGCGTCATCCCACTGCTTCTCGGCTAAGAAGACGTCATCTGGTGAGAGGTCCACAACGTGCTGGCTTTTCGGAATATATTGGCACAAAAGGTGCACATGACCTTACAGTTCTCCTGAGACCTCTGAACATCGTAACACAAACGATCATCCACCGAGCCTAGACAGTTCCCTTCTTCGTATGAAATAGACTCGCAAATCATGACATTGCTTCTTGACCAATCTGCCCAGCAAGCCCTCCTTGAACTTAAGCGCGTTCTGATCATCGACGACGAAGAACCGATCCGTCGGCTGCTGGGATACATGCTTCAAACCCATGGGTATGAGACAGTCCTCGCGTCTGATGCGCGTGAGGCACGGACACGGCTAGATGAACAACCCTTTGCGTTGATGTTGTGCGACGTGAATATGCCCGGTGAGTCGGGTATGGATCTCGTCCGCAATATCGTAAGTCAGCATCCCCACACCGCCGTCATCATGGTAACCGGTCTCGACAGCTCGGTGCTGGCGAACGCTGCGCTGGACATGGGTGCTTTTGGATACATTGTCAAGCCGTTCGAGTCTAATGAAGTCATGATCGATGTGGCCAATGCGCTCCGCCGCCGCCGGCTTGAACTTGAAAATCGCCTGCACCGGGAGAACCTGGAAGATGTCGTCAGAACCAGGACGATGGCTCTCCAACAAGCGCTCGAGTGGCTTGAGCGCAGCGAAAAGGAGTTGCGTCTCTCACGAGAGGAAACGATTCAACGACTCGCCATCGCCGCCGAATACCGGGACAGTGCCACGGCACAGCATATTCAACGCATGAGTCACTACTGTGAATTACTCGCCAGGAAGTATGGGCTGTCCTCCGAACGGTGTGATTTGATCCGCACCGCCAGTCCGATGCACGACATCGGAAAAATCGGCACGCCGGATCATGTGCTCCTCAAGCCCGGCAAGTTCACACCGGAAGAATTCAATGTCATTTCTCAACATGCGGAAATCGGCTATCGTATCCTCAGCGGATCAGATGCAGAGATCCTCAAAGTCGCGGCATCGATTGCCTGGACCCACCATGAGCGTTGGGATGGCAACGGATATCCGCGCAAGTTGAAGGGCGAAGCGATTCCCGTGGAAGGACGGATCGCCGCAATCGCCGATGCCTTCGACGCCCTCACCACACAACGGGTCTACAAGCCGGCCTTCAGCCTCGATCACGCCGTTGATCTCATGACCAAACATCGGGGGGAACACTTCGACCCCGAGCTCCTCGACGTCTTCTTCGCCTCGCTGAACGACATCAAGCACATCCACGACCAGTATGCCGACCAATCGCCACGCACAATGATTCGCGAGTCTCAGGAACCTTCCGACATTGCCCCTTCTACTACGGCGAACGATGGCCAGGCATCTACGTTGTTCTCGGCCCAGTAACATCCTCACCGTAATCCAATGAATACGCCTCCGGTTTTTCGGAGCCCGCAGCCGTGCATCTGCCTGCCCCTCCTTCGCCTCGTGACGAATGGCAATGTCGAACAGACTCCTAGCATCCTTTTCGTCATTTCGTTGACCGCTTTTCCACCCGCCGATATACTTTCATCATCTCTTCAGGTACAGCCTCACGCACAGATTCTCAGGCCCTGTACCCACAATATTTCACGCTTGCGAAAAGATTACCGATCATGGCAAAGAAGATAACGGCGGCACGCAAACAGGGGGCGACACGCAATTGGATCGCCTATCTGTGCGAATCCTTGGTCACGTCCGGAGTCATGCCGACCTGGGAGGCTGCGACCTATCTGACCGAGAACCTGTTCGGAGAAAAACCAAATCCCCGCCTCTTAAGTACGACCAACGCCCACGAAGTGACGTCCCAATTTCTTCAGCGGCTGTACCATCCCCTTGTTGAGGCCGCCTCTCGCGACATCACCTTGCCGGATGGCGCTATGCTGCACGTGTTTACGGATATCAGCCTCACCGGCAAATCTGCCGTGCTCGTCGTCTATGTGTCCGGCAATAATCACCAGCACCAGTTACTGATGCTGGACGCTGCCAAAGCCTGGGAGCTGGTCTTTACTGATTCAGAGGACGTGAATCGCTGGGCAGAAGAACGATATCGGTGGGTGAAGTCGGCGTTGACCGCGGCGATCGGGAGAACTGCCCGAAACACCGTATTGGCAGAAGTCTCCTAGCGGGCCTTTTTGTATAGACGCTTGCTCATCCTGTGCCGTGGCCTCTTATCCTCCAGTGGGTTCATAGTTCAGGTTCGGCCCCAACCATCGCTCCAGCGCTGAAAGGGGCATTCCTTTTCGTACCTGGTAGTCGAGCACCTGGTCCTTCCCAATTTTCCCCACCGCAAAATACTTGGCCTCCGGATGGGCAAAATAGAATCCGCTCACGGCTGCAGCAGGCCACATCGCGAAGCTTTCAGTCAGGGTGATTCCTGCGTGCTGTTCTGCGGACAAGAGATCGAAGAGCAACCGTTTCTCTGTGTGGTCAGGACAGGCCGGGTAGCCTGGCGCGGGACGAATCCCACGATAGCGTTCGCGAATCAGGTCCTCCGTGGTCAAACGTTCCTCCTTGCCGTACCCCCACTCCTGCCGCGCGCGCGCATGGAGCCACTCGGCAAAGGCTTCGGCCAAGCGATCTGCTAACGCTTTGGCCATGATAGAATTGTAGTCGTCGTGGTCGCGCTCGAACTCTCGACATACGACATCCACCCCTTCTCCCGTCGTCACGGCGAAGGCTCCGAGATAATCCGCTCGGCCGGACTCTTTCGGTGCGACAAAATCCGCCAGCGCAAAACTGCACTGCCCTTGCGGCTTCTCCGATTGCTGGCGCAAGCTATGGAAGGTCGTCAGGACCGTCGTGCGACGATCATCGGTATAGATCTCAATATCGTCGCCCAGGCTGTTGGCAGGAAAGAACCCATACACCCCGTTGGCGGTGAACAATCGTTCATCCACAATCCTGCGGAGCAAGGCCAACGCATCGTCGTATAACTCCTTGGCCTTCGAGCCCACGACGGGATCTTCCAGAATGGTCGGGTAACGTCCGCGCAATTCCCACGTGTGAAAGAATGGCGACCAATCGATATAGGGAATCAGCTGATCCAACGGCTGCTGCGGCACCACCTTCACCCCAGTGAAGGTCGGTATGGATATGTTGACCTCAGCCCAATTGGATTGGAATCGATTGGCTCGCGCCTGCCCCAATGTCCAGAGAGATTTGGCTCCCCGGTCCTGATGGATCTGGCGTATCTGATCATAGTCGGCGCGAACCTTCTTGGCGAAGTCAGCCCGCAAGTCGGCATTCACCAGACTGCCGACGACGCCCACCGCTCTGGAGGCGTCCAGCACATGCACCACGGAGTGGTTGTAGGCCGGGGCGATCTTGACGGCCGTATGGGCTTTGCTCGTGGTGGCACCGCCGATCAGTAACGGCAGGTCAAAGCCCTCGCGCGTCAGCTCGCGTGCCACGTGTGCCATTTCATCGAGCGATGGGGTAATGAGTCCGCTCAGTCCTATGACCGTTACCCCATGTTCGCGTGCAGCCGCCAAAATCTGTTCACAGGGCACCATCACCCCAAGATCGATCACCTCGTAGTTATTACATCCCAGAACAACCCCGACGATGTTCTTCCCGATGTCATGCACATCGCCCTTGACCGTGGCGAGAAGGATCTTCCCATTCGAGCTCGAAGCACCTGATTTCTGCTTTTCAGCCTCCATGAACGGCATGAGGTAGGCCACGGCTTTCTTCATGACTCTGGCACTCTTGACCACTTGAGGCAAAAACATCTTGCCGGACCCGAACAGATCCCCCACGATGTTCATCCCGGCCATCAGTGGCCCCTCGATCACATGCAGCGGCTTGGCAAACTTCTGCCGGGCTTCCTCGATGTCCTGCTCGATGTAGTCGGTCACGCCTTTGACCAGTGCATGGGATAGGCGCTCCTCGACCGTGCCCGAGCGCCACTCATCATCTTTCACCGCCGCTTTGCCCTGCTGCTTGACGGTCTCGGCAAACGTCACCAATCGTTCTGTCGCATCCGGCCGGCGGTTCAACAGCACATCTTCGACCAGTTCCAGGAGATCCTTGGGAATCTCCGCGTACACCGCCAACTGTCCGGCGTTCACAATTCCCATGTCCAGACCGGCCTTGATGGCGTGATACAGGAATGCCGCATGCATCGCCTCGCGCACGTGGTTGTTGCCGCGAAACGAGAAGGAAATGTTGCTGACCCCGCCGCTGACTTTCGCCAGCGGAAGATGCTGCTTGATCCAGCGCGTGGCGTCGAGGAAGTTGACCGCATAATTATTGTGTTCCTCGATGCCGGTCGCCACGGTGAGGATGTTCGGATCGAAGATGATGTCCTGGGCTGGGAAGCCAATGCGCTCCGTGAGGAGGCGATAGGCCCGCTCGCAGACCGCGATCTTGCGCTCGTACGTATCGGCCTGGCCGCGTTCATCGAAGGCCATCACCACCACGGCAGCCCCATAGCGATGAACCAATTTGGCCTGCTGGAGGAACTTGGCTTCGCCTTCTTTGAGGCTGATGCTATTGACGACAGGCTTGCCCTGGATTTCCTTCAGACCCGTCTCCATTATGTCCCACTTCGAACTATCCACCATGATGGGTACGCGACAGATATCCGGTTCCGACGCCACCAAACGCAAGAACCTCCCCATGGCAGCCTGGGAGTCGAGCAGGCCTTCGTCCATATTGATGTCGATGATCTGGGCACCCCCCTCGACCTGTTGTCGCGCCACCGAGAGCGCGGCTTCATAATCGCCCCCCAGAATCAGTTTGGCGAAAGCCGGTGACCCCGTGACGTTGGTCCGTTCACCGATATTCACAAAGTTCGATTCCGGCCGAATCGTGACCGCTTCCAACCCGCTTAGCCTGGTATGAGGCTCGACGGACGGCGTGACGCGCGGAGGAAGACCTCGCACGGCCTCGGCAATCATCTTGATGTGTCCGGGTGTCGTGCCACAACAGCCACCGACGATATTCAGCCAGCCATTCTGCGCCCATTCTTTCAATTGGGGTGCCAGGCTATCCGGTGTCTCCGGAAATCCCGTCGGCAGCAACGGATTAGGCAGTCCGGCATTCGGATGGCAGCTCACAGAGATCGGGGCCAGGCGCGAGAGCTCTTCAATCAACGGGCGCATTTCTTTGGGGCCTAACGCGCAGTTGATACCGACGCTGAGCAAGGGCACATGGGAAATGGAATTCCAGAAGGCCTCAATTGTTTGGCCCGTCACCCCGCGATTGCTGCCGGCTTGAATAAACGTCACCGAGGCCATGAGAGGGAGACTGATGTGGCGATCATCGAAAAACTTATCAATGGCAAAGAACGCGGCTTTCGCATTGAGCGTATCGAAGATGGTCTCGACCAACAAGAGATCGACTCCGCCATCGACCAAGCCACGGACCTGCTCGTAGTAGACCGTCACCAGTTCGTCATAGGTGGTGCCGCGCGCCGCAGGATTGTTGACATCGGTTGAAATAGACGATGTCTTCGTTGTGGGTCCAATCGCCCCTGCCACAAAGCACGACCGGCCGGGCTCTGC
>Ga0099828_10001676_pt1 | contig 15009 bp, 10 predicted proteins | sample CZO8metaG_2_FD_79338 | JGI IMG/M metagenome (GOLD analysis project Ga0099828, IMG submission 79338) | Vadose zone soil microbial communities from the Eel River Critical Zone Observatory, Northern California, USA - CZOApr15con2H1.8 metaG | ecosystem: Environmental > Terrestrial > Soil > Vadose...
TAATCGTCAGCCGCTTCGTGCAGCGACGAAAGAAACTTATGAAGATATCTCTCTCCATTGAATAGAGGAACGACAACCGTGCACCAAGGGTTCATCTCAAAAAATCCGACCATCGGCGGGTCGGCAGCAAAACAAAAAAATTGTCGTGACTAAATCGGGAAAAGCCCATTCAGCAAAATATTTGATTTTATCTATTATCTTACCCGAACCCGGCACCATCCGTATCTGATACTCCTTTGGAAGAAGCGACTCGGCAACCTTGTCAACGATGATCACAAATCCGCTCTCTTCCAGCAGCTTTCTCCAGGTCGCCCGAGTAAACCAGCGCAAATGGGTCTCGTCCATCATTCCGGCCTCGGTGTAGTTCCAACGGCCACGGAGAAGTTCCCAACGAATATGCCAATAGGCGACGTTCGGTCCGGTCACTATTAGCCTTCCGGAGGGACGCATATATTTATGCAGTTTGACAAGCAGATTTTCCGGATTTGACAAATGCTCGAGCACGTCCATGACAAGTATAATGTCAAAAGGAGCTCTATCGGTTAAAAGATTGTCAATATCAGCTGAGGAAAGATCTATCTGAAATGCAATAATTCCTCGCTCCTGGCATGTTTTGATGGAGGACGGGTCGGAGTCCACTGCGATGATCGTCGCGCATTTTTGTATAAGGTGGTCGGTAAAATACCCGGTTGAGCATCCTAGCTCAAGGACTCGGCTATTGGGGGGAACTATATCGTACACAGAGAGATATTTGCCGCTCGGACCTGCAGGGAAATCCCGTTGGTAAACATTGGCACGTGTCATCATTCACCGCACAAGGCAAGTGGCGGGGATATTCGCGCCAGACCACATCATCATAGGAATGATGAGGTTGCCCGCTATCCCCTCATCCGTCCGGACACAAGGTGCGAATGACTGGCTTGAATGCCGAGTCGTAATTCCATTCCGCCTCGATTTTCATGCGCCCGCTTGCCCCCATCGCTCGCCGTTCTGTCGGGTGATCGAGAAACCAGGTTAATCCGGTCGCGATCGATGTCGGGTCGGTCGGATCGCAAGCCCGCCCGTACCCCGGCGCGACGAACATATCGCGCCAATCGGGCCGGTCCGGGACCAGCAGCGCAAGCCCGGCGGCCATATAGTCGAACGCCTTGTTAGATGCGCCCGTCATGTGGCGCATGTTCATTTCGCTACCGCGAGATGCCATCAGCAGGGCGAGGCCGACGTGAGCGCGTGCTGCTGTAGGGACGAGATTGGACCGCGGGACCTGCCCTCCGTAGTGGACAATCGGCATCGAGTTGTCTCTGCCTCCGAATTCGATCAGCCGTTGGACGTAACCGGTCGCGCCCGGAGCTTCATAACCGACGATCCGCAGGCAAGCTCGCCCGCGCAATCGCCGGACGGCCTCGACCACAGCCAAGGGAAGCAGATCCGGTGAGATGGTGCCGTGGTAGTAAAGCACAAGAGGTGATTCTGCTTTGGGCTGACTGTCGAGCGGCGGCAGTTCGGCGCGGCGCGGCATGTTCCATATTATGCGGAGGTGATCAGCAGAAAAGCCGAGCTCTGCCTGCGCGATGCGCCCGCGCGTTTCATTCGGAAAAATGACGAATTCCGCCCGTCGCGCTGCGGCGGCGCGCGACCGCGCCAACATGGGGCTCAACGCGCCCGGCGCCGGGCTGTCGTGCTCGTGATAGACGAGGCGGCCGCGCGCGAGCCGCGCCGCAAGGAGCCCCGGTCCTGCCCCCAGCGGATCGGAAGCGTAGATGACATCGGGCTGCAAACGCAGCGCCAGACGGGCAGCGGCGGCGATATAAAGGGCATACCACACCTTACCCATCACATGGGACGACCGTGGCGGGATCGCGCGCACCGCGATCCGCGGGTGACAGGGCAGCTTGAGCGCGCAGCCAGCAAACGGTGCCGCAAGAAAGGTGACGTAACATCCCGCCTCCGCCATCAGGCTCGACGCATGGATTAGCGGCGGATAGCCGGCCGGCTCGGTCGCCTGAATGAACAGGATTCGCCGGGGCTTTCGATTCCGCCGGTCGAGTTCAGCCGCCGCCATCGGCGAGCAAGCTCCGGTATAGATGGGCCATGTCCTGCGCCACGTCGTCCATCGTCCGCGGCGGACGGATACCGGCGCGCAGCCCTGCGATTCGCTCCGGAGCAGCGGCAAGCGCCGCGATCGCGGACGCCCAAGCGCCGGGATCTTCCGGCGGGACCAGCAGGCCATCAACCCGGTTGCTGACAAGTTCCGCAACGCCGCCGAGGCGCGTACCAAGGATGGGCGTTCCCGCGGCGAAGGCTTCGAGCACGACGAGCGGGCCGGTCTCAAGGCAACGCGAGGGAACGACCACGAGATCGCACCGTCGCATCGCCTCGCCGACCGCCTCGGGCGGCAGCGCCGACAGCAGGGCGATGCGCGGGTCCTTTGTCGCAGCGCGCTCGAGCCTTGCCGTATAGGTCTCGTGGCAGCCGGGATGGCGGATGCCGTAGACGTCGAACCGCACTGGGGCTTTCGGCACCCGGCGCAGGGCATCGACGACGATATCGACACCCTTGGCCGGATCCAAGCGGCCGAAATACCCGAGCCGCAGCACGTCGGGGCCATCGCACTCGGAAGCGGACGGTAAAGCCTGCGGTTCGGGATGCCGGGATAGGCCTTGCCGACACAGCACGATTTTTTCTTGCGGCACACCGTTCCGCCACAATATCTCACGAACCCAATGACAGGGCGCGACGATGCGGTTGAGCTCGCGCGTCATGTTCGCGAACCGCTGGTGACTTGCGCCGATCAGCGAAGCCAGGCGCAAGGCCGTGAATGCGCCTCCGGTGAGTCCCGCCCGAGCCAGACCCTCGCCAACGGCCCGCGGCGTTCGCGCAATTGCGTCGCGCAGCGGCGTCGGCACGCCGTGCTGCGCTAAAACGCACAAGGTGCAGCGGTGTTGGTCGAGCCTGCCGTCGCAGGGCGCGCGACCCATCCACATCATAGTGCCCCGCGCACAGCTAACGGACGGCGTGTGATAGGTCAATAAGACCTTCGCCCCGGCCTCGTGTGCGACATCGACAACCCCTGAGGAAAGGCCGGCGGTGGGGTCATGCAGATGGATGATCCGCGGTCGCAGATGTGCGATCAGAGCGCGGAATGATCGCACCGTTGTCGGGTCGGGTCCCCCATAGGCGCGATCGAGATCGGTGCGGGGGTCGGTCGCAAAGCGGAAGACCGGTATACCATTATGGTCATAGGCGGCATCGGCCTTCGCTGGCGCGGCGACCGCGCTGCAAAGGCCGAGTGGCCGCAATGTCTCGACAAGCCCCGCGACATAGACCTCGGTGCCGCCGCCCGCGTCGGGGAAATAGGTATACGGCACGTGGAGCACATCGACCGAGGCGGCAGACGCGATCCGTGCCGATAGGGCGCTAACTCGTTCGATCAACCGGCCGCGGTCGATGTTGTGGGGGCGGCTGGAGGACCTCCGACCGCCGGCACATGCCGTTGACAATGCGTTGCGTTCTTGTCCAATGCTCCGCTATTCGCGCCGCATGGCGGTGTCCTGCAATATCCGACAATAGTTCCGCCAGTCGATTACGGCGGCTGACAGGCAGGCCGGACACGCGCAGCACCGCAACGGCCTCCCGGAAAGCGGGATCGCCGGCGCGAAAGAGGCCATGCGCAGCGGCATTGTACATGGCGGCGAGGTCGCTTATCCGCTCTGAGGTGAGGGCACCGCTTACCTGCCACCGCGTCTGGATCTGTCTGCCGCTCAAGAGCACATCGCGCCAGAACCGTGCGGGGTCGCGGCGCGACAGCCCTTGCAGCGAGATGCGGTAACGCGCGCCAAGATGTGGCGAATGGACGAAGCTCGCCCCGTGATAGGTGGCATCGGACAGGAAACGGGCATCCTGGATCACCGGCAGATCCTCCCGGAAACCGCCGATTTTTTCGACAAGGCTGCGCCGGTACAGCAGCGCTGCAGTCGTCACCCAAATGTCTGCCACGAAGCCGGTTCCGATGCTGCCGCTTAGCGCCTCGAGGTCGACCGATCCCACGGTGCGGTCGACGGTGCCGTCTCCATGATCGAAAAACTCTTGCCAATCACACACGATGACGTCAGCGCCGGTTCCCTCCGCCGTCTTCAGTCTTCGCGCCAGTGTCCGCGGGACGAGCAGATCATCGGCATCAAGAAAGAGGATCCACTCGCCCGCCGTCGAGGCGATCCCGCGGTTGCGCGCTGCCGAGACGCCCCGGTTCGAGCCCGTGAGGACTCGCACGCGCGGCTCGAAAGAACGGGCGATGGCGAGTGAATCGTCGGTCGATCCATCGTCGATAACCACGACATCCCGTAGAACATTCCCCTGGCTGAGTGCGCTGTCGATCGTGGCGCCAATCGTCGATGCGGCATTGAAACACGGTATGACAATCGATACGCGCGCACTGATGCTTTCGCCAGGCGTAGCAAGATTCTGCCTAGTCACGTCGAAAACAATCGATTGTTTTAGATGCTCAGATCTTGCGAACAGACATCAGGAACTCGCTCGAATGCGGCGCCTAATGTAACGGTATAATCGCCTCGCGACAGCGACAGACTCACTAGCATCAAGTCGCCCACAAGCAACCTTTATATGACAATTGGCAAAATATTCCTTGTAGTTTTGATCGCCCGGCCCGAAATCAATTTTAATGCAATTTAACTCCTTTAAATTTCGAATCAATCGCCATAGCATTATCATCCCTGGACTATATTGCCCGTATTGCGGTTCAAAAGCCGGAAACCAATAGTATAAGAGATCATTGAACTTGAGACTGAAGAGATAGGCAACGTCCTTGTCCGACGCTTTCATAACCGATAACAGACCTGTCAATGGTCCAGTTGTCTGTCGATGAAAATAGAGGAGCGTCTGCGTCACCGAATCGGGAAACCGACCATTGGTTATATATCGCTCGGCTTTTAACTCGAGCAAGCGTGACAGCACTGCCTCGTCGGCAACGCCATGATGCAGTGAGATCGGCCCATGACTTCTTTGCAGACGCCTAATGTTATTGAGAATATGGCGCGCGGACTTTCCCGCCGCGGCAAGCTCCGCTTGGTATGCCTCGAACCCGTCGTGCAACTCTGCTCGGAGAGAAAGGCCTTTCGACAGATAGGTGGCCTCGCGCGGTATCTGAGCCTGGAGCAGATTCTGAAAGATCCACGAGCGCAGACCCGCCGATCGCATGACTTCACGCATGTCCACGATGTCCGGAGTCCCGATGATTGCCTGGTAATCACACAGGGGAATGGTGCGGGCCACCCCCCACCTCAATTGCTGAAACGGTAGGTAGCCGATAATATTAGAGCCTCGATGCAAGATAGCAATTTTGCAATCCGGAATACAGTGAGCAAGGCCACAAACAAATTCCGGCTGAAATTGTGGCACGTCCCACTGCGCGTTTAGGCGCAAAAAACCTGACCATATTGCCCTGTGCTCGCTCGACAGGTCACCGACGGGAACGATGACACACTCCACAGATTGGTCCCTCGCTAGACCACATGTCCGCCTGAGTATGGGGCGACCCGTCTCACAGTATGCAGGTAACGAGGGTTGCACCGGATAGACCGGTGCCGGGCCTCATGCATAGGAGACGGGTCATGGCGGATCGTATCACCTACGTTGGACTTGATGTTCACAGGGAAAGCATCAGCGGTCATGCGGTTCCGATCCGCGCATCAGAGTATGATCAACCGTCGTTTCGACGACCGCGCCTCCTGCCCTACCCGGAAGAGCTCGAAGCATGCGCTTGCACACGAGCCACGAATTCACTCGCCTGCATCTGGTAATGCCGGACATGAGAGTGAAATGCCGTCACTTGTTATCTCTCGCACAGCAGGATTCGGTTTTTTTCACTATCCGACGGAAAAAGCTCGATTGTTTTAAACTCCTTGGTCAATAACGCTAGTAAAGTATCGAGAGCATAGCCGGAGGACCGAACGTCCGGCCATCCCTCAACGTGAGGATCATCTCGGGCAACAAATTCAATAACCAGCCATTTTCGGGCGAACGCCGACAGATGACTGACCATAAGGTTGAAATGGGATGCGGTGAACGCGAGATGCTGAATAGGCCCGAGAGCCAACACCATGTCACAGCGCAGCCGCTGCGCCGGCGTAAGGCTGGGAGCATCGGTCATTGCCGTCAAAGTGTTTATTTTGCGCAGGTCGATGATGAGCGGCAAGATCGGGAGCGCCTTTGCCACCGCATCGGAAAACAGTCTCGCCACCGCAGCTTCATTCAAGCCGACGCTGATAACCCGCGCGCCGTTGCGTGCGGCCAATTGCGCATACCAGCCGCGATCCGACCCGGTGTCCAACACTGATCCCGGCTTTTTGGCCGACAGGACGCTCAGGATGCTACGGCGTTTGTCGGTCCAATCGACAGTTGACGTAAAATCCGGAAACACGGCACGGCCATTGTGGACAGAGCATTCTCTCAGCGGCTGTACAAGACAAATTTTCTCGATGTCTCTCGCGGCCCTTTTTACGATGTTGATCGGTTCCGGCACCGCTTCCGAAGATAAAGAATGCGCGAGATGCTGCGCCACGCGCCGCACAAACGGGTGCAGCGGCGAAGGGATGATCTTTTTGGCCCCCGCTTTCGCGGTTCCGATCACCTCGTCTGATTCGGTCCCCGCAATTGCCTGCACCTCGCGCTGCTCGATGCCAGGATTGCCGTCGCGGAGCAAACAGCGCGCAATGCGTGAGTGCCCGGCGGCCATGATTTTGAGGGGCCGGGTAAAGTACGCCGAGAACGTTTCATAGGGCTGGCCTATGCTTTCCCAATCAGAGAGAGGGCATAGCGCGCCAAGATCTACCCAGACCGGCGTCGTTCCGACAAAAAGGACGTTGTGCGGCTTCAGATCCACCAGCGCCACACCATCGTTCAGGAGCTCCGTCTCAAGCTCCAAAACCGACAGTGCCGCGGCCTTCAGCATTTCGCCGCACCATTCGTAGCAATAGGAGACGAATGGAACGGTTTGGTGCTTCAGCACCAAACCATATCCGTCAAGCTCCAGGTCGGTCGCTTCGGTTTCGACAAGCAGCTTGCGCCGCACCAAGTTCCGAATGATGCCCGTCGACAGGAGGTGCTCATAGAAAGAGATATGTTCGTTGCGGATGGCTCGGTAAAGGCCGCCTCTCCACCAGAATAGATGGGCCCGCGCCTCAACACCGGACAGCGGATGAAAAACCACCTCGCTCCTATTGAGCTTCATATTTCGACGCTACTTGAAATTGCAATGCTCGCCATAGCATCGGAGGGAGAGGCGTCGATCAGCGGTCTTCGCCGCATCGCGCACGTTTATCTATTGCTGTCTCACAGCCGCCGCCTCGGCGCGCATACGCTGTACACCAGCGACAAACTCACTGCGAGGCCATCCGAGCCCCTTGCTTGCAGGGCGGGAACGGGTCGCGCTCTCAGCCGTATTTGCCGTCATAGAAGCCGGCGTCGCGCAGCCATTCGAGCGTCTTCTGGCGGGCCTCATCCAGGTTGACTCTGGGGCGCCAGCCGAGGTGATCCTGCGCGCGTTTTGCCGAAAAGCGCACGGTGTCCGGAGGAAAAAGTTCGGCAAGCCAAAGCGGAGGCCTATTATCCGATCCATTCGCTGTTGCACGGCCGATCGAGGTCTGGTGCGCGCGAGCGGGCGCGGACTGCAAGCCGAGGCCGCGACGATTGGCAATCGCGACAGCGCCTCTCACAACGGCACTTCGCTTTGCGACTTCTCTCACCTGCGGGGAATCCTTTATGGCTCGCGCGAGTTCGCGCAGGGAAAAGGAGGGACCGCCCCTCCACAGGCGTTCGAGATCGGCCCGCGCATAATCCGGCACATCTACCGCTAGTCCTTCCAGGAATGGATCAAAGAACTCGCGCCAAGACATCCAGCCGTCATTGACGATGAAACGGGCACCATTAATGTCTTTGTTCTCGGCAGCAAGCAATAGAGCATCTACGAGATTGCTTACATAAATATAATTGCATAATCCTCGACCGCCATCAATCCAGCAGAACTGTCCCCAACGGGCAAGCTGGACGGGCAACGTCGTATACGCGTCTCCCCTCGGGCCAAAAACACAGGTCGGATTGAGGACGACGATTCTCGTGTTTCCCGAATTTCGCGCCCGCTCGAGACACCATTGCTCCATTTTGGCTTTGCTTCTGCCATATTGGCCGCCATATGGCCGATACGGACACGATTCATCGGCGGCTTCGACATCGCCGGGAAAGCCGAAGACATACATCGTGCTGAGGACGACGATCGCCTCGGCACCGGCGGCAATGGCAGCGTTCACGACATTTTTGGTGCCCTCGACCGTCACGCGAGCAGGATCAGGGCCGTCCCGGCCATAGGCAAGATGAAAAACGATCCGGGTATCAGCGACTGCTCTTTCGACTTGGTCCTTTGCCAACAAGTTCGCGGGCGCGATCTCCACTGGATAGCGGGCGATGTTCGCGCAGGAGGCTGGCGAGCGAGCGACTGCCCGGATCGCACCCTGCTCATGATCATAGAGGCGATCGAGAAGATGGCCGCCGATGAACCCGGTGGCGCCCGTGATCAGCCACTCGGCACCGCGCCCTCCGCCGGTCGAGCGCTTGCACGGCTCCGGCTTTCTTCGTCGGCTATACGCCCATTCGATGAGGCGCGTTGTCGCTTCCGCATCTCTGACGTCCGCGATCCGGGAAGGCTTTCCGAGAACCCCGCGCCCGAAATCCGCAAGCATTTCACAGAAGCCGCCGTGAAAATCGATCGGCCAGTCCCGGTCGCTGAACGGACGTTGTAGAGCGAAGCACCACTCCTTTGCCCCCTGTCGCGCCGGAGAGACGAAGATTTGCGATTCTTCGTCCTTCTCGACGCAGATCGTTCCCTTCTCGCAAAAGATGCGGAGTTCGGCGGTCAAGCCGGCTATCCGAGAAAGCCTGATATTGATGGGCACATCGCCGGCGCGCAGATGATAGGTCAGTGCGGACTCGACGCCCCCGTGCGAATCATCCGTATAGTAGACAGGCTCGAGCGGGCCGACCAAAGTACTCAGATAGTCAAGATAATGAACCCCCATATCCGCCAATATCCCGCCCGCCGCCAGCTCGAAGAAACTGAAAGTTTGGGGTCGCCATGAAAACGGTGCGCAGTCGACGGCTTCGATGCGGAGGGGTGCACCCAGTTCCCCGCTGCCGACGAATTCCGCCGCGGCCATCAGCGAGGGAAGATATCGCCGCGACATCGCAACTTTCAGAGAGCGCTTCCTGGAGGCTGCGAGATCGGCGAGGAAGATGCAGTCTGCCGCCTGTAGCGCCAGCGGCTTTTCGCACAGCACGTGAAAACCTTGCTCGAGCGCGCGCCGAGCGGCGGCGACATGCAACGCGTTCGGCAACGCAACGACAACGGCCGAACGCTGGCCCCGGGCATGACGACCGCTGAGCGCCGTTTGATACCCTGCAACTTGATAGCTCGCATCGGGGAAGCGGCGGCGCAAAGCCGAAATTGTCTCCGGATCCGCCTCTACCACAGTCACCGAGCCGAGGCGGTCCATCATCGCCAAAGCAGGCAGGTAATATTCGGCGACGACCGCACCGCCGCCTAGAATGACCAATTCTTCCACGGCCTCATCCGGGAGGGATTTATTCGTTCCCTGATCAAAAAAACCACCAAAATTATTTTTTAGGACATATCCGGTTTTTGATACAGAAAAGATAGTCCTTCAAGTCAGAAGGGTTTGATCATGCGAAGATGTTAATCGGCTGCCTGTCACCGCTCACACAACAGGACTCGGCGATGTTCGTTTTCGGATGGGAGTAGCTCGACCTTGGAAAATTCTTTATTCAATAGCGGGAGTAAAGTATCCAGACTGTAGCAAGCCGACGCCACGATCCCACGCGGGTCGCCGCATAGTTTCTTCATGTGAGGATCGCCTCGTCCAATGAATTCGATCACCAACCATTTCCGGGCGAATTCTGACAGAGCTCTGAGAACGAGATGGCTGTGAGGTGCGGTGACCGCAAGGCGATGAATAGGCGTGAGAGCCAATACCATGTCACAGCGAAGCCGCTCCGCGGGCGCAAAGCCGGGCGCATTCGTCATGGCCGTCTGCGGGCCCGTGTTGCGCAAGTCGATGATGAGCGGCAGGATTGGAAGTTTTGCGGCGGCCGCGTCGGAAAACAGCTTCGTTACCGCAGCTTCGTCGAAATCGGCACTGACAACCTGCGCGCCGTTGCGTGCGGCCAATTGCGCATACCAGCCGCCATCTGACCCGGTGTCCAACACCGATCCCGGCCGTTTGGTCAACAGGACGCGTAGGATACTCCGTCGTTTTTCGGTCCACTCGACCGTTGTAGTGAAGTCCGGAAACCGCGCATCGCCATAATAGCGAGACCATTCCGTCGACGGTTGCGCAAGACGAATCCTCTCGATGTCCCTCATCGCTCCTGTTATGGAACTTTTCCGATGCGCCTCCACACATGTTGGAATCGCGAGGCGCTTAACCGTGCGTCGCACAAACGGCCGCAGCGGCGAGGGGATGATCTTTCTGGCGCCCGCCTTGACCGTTGTTTTCGCAATTCTGACGACGCCGGCCGACGCGGTTTCCGTTATCACCTGCACTTCGCGCTGCTGAACGCCACCATATCCCTCACGGAGCAGACAGCGCGCAACGCGTGAATGGCCGGCCGCCATAATTTTCAAAGGTCGAGCAAAGTACGCCGAGAACATCTCAAGCGAATCCCACCGTTCCAGATCAGACGCAGGACCCAGCGCGCCAAGATCAATCCAGATCGGCTCCGTTCCGACAAAAAGGACATTGTGCGGCCGTAGATCCCAAACTCCCACTCCGTGGGTCAGCAGCTCCGTCTCGAGCTCCAAAGCCAACCGCGCCGCGGCCTTGAGCATTTCGCCACACCATTCGTAGCAATAGGAGACAAATGGAACCGTTTGGTGCGTCAGCACCAAGCCGTATCCGTCAAGCTCCAGGTCGGTCGCCTCGGTATCGACAAGCAGCTTGCGGCGCACCAGATCTTGAATAATGCCCGTCGATAGCAGGTGCTCATAGAACGGAACATGTTCGCTGCGGATGGCTCGGTATAGGCCGCGTTTCCACCAAAACAAATGGGCCCGTGGGTCAGCACCGGACAGCGGATGAAAAATCACCTGGCTCCTATCGAGCTTCATACCTCGACGCGTACCTGAAATTGCAGCGCTCGCCATAGCCATTCGTGGAGAGCGTCAATCAGGGGTCTTCGCAGCCGCACCAGGCTACTCCCGCCGCACCACAGCCGCCGCGGCGGCTTCGCGCAATCGGACGAGGCTCGCCGGGACGCGCCCGCTGCGCAGCAGAGAGGCCTCGGGCCACAGCCCATTGCGCACCGTAATGCCGAGTCGTTCGTGCCATCGCCCAGGTACCAGATACTTTATCGATTCCGCTAATCGCCATGGCTCGATTAGAGGGGCAGCGCGCTCGGGCAATGGATTGCTCTGGTCTATCGCGCACTTGCAGCCCTCTTCCAAGGCGGGTAAAGCTCCCTTGTGCGGAGCGGCACACCAAGTCTCGATCAAGGCTTCGAGCAGCGATCGAGCGACTTCGTCCCCGGCGTAGCTGATAACGTCGGCTGCCTGCTCAAGGCAAAAGGCCTCGACCGCATCTGCGATCCCCTCGACGAGCGCAGCGTGCGCGGCAGGCACATCAGCGCAACTGACTGCGGATTGCGTACCGGTCATGCGATACTCAAGCGCGGTTCCGTGCGGCGCTAGTCCGAACACCTCGCTGAGCACGTGCTGACGATGCCGAATGACAGAGGTCTTCCTCGAGGTTCTTTGAAAATCGGGAGCTTCCTCATAGAATAAAGCTCTCGTTTTCCCAAAATATGTTCTATCCAGGAACAATCCTAAATAATACCCATGTAGATGATGCTTCGCTTCTTTTAGATGCAGTATCCGATGGATCGCCGATAGTACCTTGGAGGTCCAACCCATATCAACAACTGCCGCGGCTATTGGGTCCATAAGACCCTGCGCCGTCAAATAGGCGATGGCCGGTGCTCGGCGCTCCCGGACGCGCTGCTCAATGAGACTGCAGACAGGCGGGCTGCGAAGGACGCTCCAGAAGACTTCCCATTCGTCCTCGGTCGCCAATACCTTGTTGCCGCCTCCCCGGTCGGCAACGGCGGAAAATGCGTCGGCCACTTCCTCCCAATTCAAACCCGCCCCTTGGACCAGCCTGTGAAGTGGCTCGCCTATGTCGATCCACGGCATACCTGCCGGACTGATCTCAAGTGCGGACGGCAGGAATACCGCCCGCCTTGAGATTTTCAGATAGCGGCAATCAATGTCGTTAAAATGTGGCGCCAGCACCCGGGCTGCTCGCAAGAGCAGATAACAGTCACGCGAGCAAAAGTATAAGCGAGCAATCTTGTCGCGTTGCGCCGCGCCCAGCACCCAGGCCGCCCATACCGTAATCGCCGGGCCAAGAAAGCTCGATACCAGCGCATGGACGGCGGTCTCCGGAGAATAGGGAGCGGCCAAGCGTGCGGCGCGCATCGCACCCACCAGACTGCTTGCAGGCCGCCTCGCCGCCGTGCGTCTCTCCAAGATCGCGCCCTCCCACGCGTTCAGTTGCGAAGCTGTGAACCGCGTCGCCTTAATGCCGCGTTCCTTCGGTATTCGCACGTCGGAAACTATATTATCGCCCAGATGGTGAACTTCCCTTGCGGCGACGTTTTCCTCGTCCAGCAATACGTCGAACAGCTTTCCGTTCATGCGTTTCGTAAAGCCGACGGCGCTCGAAACATAAAATCCATCACGGTCGCCAGCAAGATTATGACGGATCAACTCGCTGCGGACGAACTCTTCCGGCAGATAAGTATCCGACGTGAACACGATGCGGGCGCCGCGAGTTCGCAATCCGGCGATCTGGCAGGCAACCACATGGTTCGGTGCCAGGAGGTCTCGCTCGACGGCCAGCTCGCATTCCGGGCCGAAAGCTTCCGGCAAACATTCCAGCAGCTCGTGCAGACGAGCCCAGATCTGCTCGAGTGTGCACTCTCCGCCAGCTGCAGCCGCGATTGCCCGTCGCTGCGCTTCGATCCGCGCGGCCGTGAAGTCTCTCACCCATTCTTCACCCGCAGCTGCGCCGTTCCGGGGGGCAACGCGGTTTGCGACCAAGGCGAAGGCATCGCTGGGTACCGCGATGCGCCGCACCAGAGACGTGTCGAAGACGTCGAAGGAATAAACTTTGATCATAACGCGTCCAAGGTTCTGTCTATTCGTGTTGTAGTTAAATGGTTCTCATGCTGGTATCCGGTCAATACCATCGGCAGGCAGACTTTCGATGGCTAAATCTTGAAACACGATCGGTCCCCACGATCTATACCATTCGGCCATGCCGCCCCCGGGTGTCTGTTCTGGGCTAACCTCAAAGTACAAAGTGTCGACCACTTTATCGTAGACAATACGTGGCGTTAGGTGATTTCCCCGACCGATGGCGACAGCACAGAAATAGGAGCCTGGAGCCAGGTCGACGGACAGGGTGACAACGACCTCGCGCTCCTCGCAGGCCGCCATTCCATGAATTTCCGAACTGAAACAATTGCCGATTGGCGAACCCTCGCTTGTGTAGACTGTCATGCTGGCACATAGCCGACTGATCGGCTTCAATGCGCGCAGATGAATGACATACCGTAACGGTTCGCAAAATTTAAAAATGGGTAGTTTACGATCGAAGTGGAGCGAGAGGATTTTCGCTTCGCCTGTTCCTGTGCAATGTTGCTTGGTGGTCCGCACATCGAACTCGACCACCGCTTGGCGCTGCAGTCCACCGATATACTTCTCGATGGCCTCCGCCGACGGCCCGACAAATTGGACGGCGCCGTCGGACAGCACCATGGCCCGACCGGTGAGTTGCGCGATCGCGCCCATGTTATGGCTGATGAACACGACGGTGCGGCCCCCAGCCGCGACATCCTTCATCCGCCCCAGGCATTTCTCCTGGAAGCTGGCATCGCCCACTGCCAATACCTCGTCCACGACGAGAATCTCCGGCTCCAGATGGGCCGCCACCGCGAAAGCGAGCCGCACATACATGCCCGATGAGTAGCGTTTCACCGGCGTATCAAGGAACCTCTCGACATCAGAAAAACAAACGATCTCGTCGAATTTGCGGCGGATCTCGGTGCGGGTCATGCCGAGGATCGTGCCGTTGAGATAGATGTTCTCGCGCCCGGTCAGCTCGGGATGAAAGCCGGTGCCGACTTCGAGCAGGCTCGCGACCCGGCCCTTCACCGTCACCCGCCCTTTGCTCGGCTCGGTGATGCGCGACAGGATCTTGAGGAGCGTGCTCTTGCCGGCGCCATTGCGGCCGATGATGCCCAAGACCTCGCCGCGCCTGAGCTCAAAGCTGACGTCCCTCAGCGCCCAGAATTCCTCGACCGTGTCGCCGGCGATGACGGCGCGCCCGTGCGCCATATCGACCGTCTTGCGCCAGAGGCTGCGCGCGCTGCGAGCCACCACGTCACGCAGCGCGACATAGCTTTCGCGCTCGGCCGTATGGCTAATCACATATTTCTTGCCGAGCTCCTCGGCGCGGATCACGATGTCTTCGGACATCTCAGATCAGTCCGTGATCATCTCGTGTCTGGTGCGAGAGGGCACGATATGGAGAAGGAGCCGAGCGGAGAATTTTGATGCGCGGGTCGTTCTGATAATGTTGGATGAAGAAGTGCGAACATGGGGGCTCCGGGCTTTTTTGCAGCATCAGCCCCTCAACCGGGAACCGTCGGAAAAAACGCGAAGGTGTCGCGATCGGCACGCGCATCCGCCCCGTGGCTTTAAAGAAAAACACATAACCGAAGCAAGCAGACAGCAATTTTCTCAATGAACGCGGGAAATAGGGAGGTAGAAAGTAATCGGTCTGGCTTTGATGGTAAGCGAGACTAGCCGAGCGCCGCCGCAGGAAAGCTCGGACGTCGGTGACGACGTCGCTGGGCCCTTCAAAA
>Ga0099828_10001679_pt1 | contig 15000 bp, 13 predicted proteins | sample CZO8metaG_2_FD_79338 | JGI IMG/M metagenome (GOLD analysis project Ga0099828, IMG submission 79338) | Vadose zone soil microbial communities from the Eel River Critical Zone Observatory, Northern California, USA - CZOApr15con2H1.8 metaG | ecosystem: Environmental > Terrestrial > Soil > Vadose...
CCGTAGTTCCCCCCGGATGAGCTGACACCCCTGTTCACCAGGGAAAACGTGGACGCACATGACTGCCGTAGTCATGTAAGTCGGGCAACCGAAGCTCTATGACCAGGGCAGACATGATGGGCCCTTATGAGCCTGGGGGAACTTCGGTCTAGCCGGCCGGGCAGCCGTCTCACCGCAGGACGACGGGGTCACTCGATCCGGCTGCGCCCGCTACTCTCGGGCGAAAGCATAGCCCCCGCTCCTGGCCAGGCCGCAGCGGAACGCACGCCCCTGCAGCACGCTCCCGTCTGGCCAGGAACGGGGTTGTCTCGGTTACCCGGTGTGCGCCTCCCTGATCGCCAGCGCGCCTTCCAGCAGGGCCTTACGCAGGCTCCTGGCGTCCTCAAGGTTGCGCTCCATGGCGTCGACCACGGTGTTCATCAGGAAGACATCGGGCCATCTGGCCCACCCGGGAAGATGAATGATCTTGAAAAGCTGGTCGAAGTCGTCAGTGTTCCCGAGGTCGGCGAAGGCAGCCCTGAGGTCGCGCAGTCGCTGGTCGAGCTCATCTATGTGCCGACCGTTGTCATGAATGTGCTGATCGGGCATAACTCGCACCTGTTTCGGGACGAGAACTGTTGTCCTGACCCTCTATAGAGTCAATGGTCCCGTTTCAGATACATCGGCGTACGCGGCGCTGGCGGCATGAGGCTGATGGCGGTCCGGGATGGGCGGGCGGCGGCGCGTGGACCGACCCTTGTTCTGCTCCGCGGCTCAGCCGCTGGCGCGCGGGATCGCCAGGGCGTCGACGGCGATTGCGCCAGATGGGCCGCAGATCAGCGGGTTGACGTCCAGCGCTTCCAGCTCGCCGCCGAGCTCGATGGCAAGCGCCGACAGCCCGGTGATCGCCCGGATCACGGCCCCGATGTCGGCAGCCGCCGCACCGCGGGCTCCGGCCAGCAGCTTGCTTGCACGCAGCCGGGCGATCATGCGCCTGGCCTGGTCCTCGTCTACCGGCGGCAGCGCGACCGCCCGGTCGGCCAGTAGCTCAACCAGCACGCCGCCCGCGGCGACGACGAGCAGCGGCCCCAGGTCCGCATCGCGAGCGATGCCGAGCGCGAGCTCGGTGCCGGCCGGGACGGTCTCGCAGACGAGCGCACGCGGGCCGAGCCTGGCGGAAAGATCACGGTAGGCGGCGGCAAGTTCGGCCAGGCCGCTGATGCCGAGCAGCACGCCGCCGGCGTCGGACTTATGCGGGATCGCCGGGTTGTCAGTCTTCAGGACGACCGGGTAGCCGATCATGCTGGCAGCGGCCAGCACCTGGTCCATATCCGCGGCCTGCTCGGCCCTCGCGGCGGTGATCCCGTACTCGCGGAGCAGACCAAGGAGCGGCGCCCCAGCGGCCTGGCCGGCGGCTAGCAGGGCAACGCCGCGGGCGCGGCGTGCCTCGTCCGGTTGCTGCCAGCCGGTCAGCCCGCTGCCGGGCTGGCCTGCTTGTATCTGCCCGTCGCCTGGCGGGGTGGGGCCGCCCGCGCGTAGCGGGGCCTGTCCGGCCTGGTTGCCTGGCGGGGTGGGGCCCGGGCCTGGGATGGCGTGTCCGGCCTGGGTGCCTGGCGGGGTGGGGCCCGGGCCTGGGATGGCGTGTCCGGCCCGGTCGGCGTGGTCGAGCAGGTGCCGGAGAGCCAGCAGGCCGGACCGCATGCCCTCAAGCACCGGGATTCCGCCCTGGCGCAGTTCGCCTGCCACGTCCGGGTCAACGGCGCTGGCCAGGTTCGCCAGCACGACGACCGGCTTGGTGGTCCGGGCGGCTGCGGCAACTACCGCGCCCGGATAGGACCGGTCACCATCGAACTCGCTGACCAGGTCCACCGCGAGCGCGACGGCGGCGACGGCCGGATCGTCGGCCAGCGCGACGAGTGAGGCGGCGATCTGGCGCTGCGTGTCGCTGGCCGTCCCCCATATGTCCAGCGGGTTGGCCGGCTGCAGGCCCGGATCCAGCACGCTGGCGAGCCGGGCCAGGGTCGGCTCGCCGATGGACGCGTACGGCACGCCGAGTTCGTCGGCGAGGTCCGCGGCGTGCGCGCGTTCCAGCCCGGAGTCGTGCACCGTCGCGATCCCTGTCCGCCCGCCTTCCATGATCACGGAAGATTTGGGGTGTTCCAGCCCCGCAAAATTTCCGTGATCATGGAAGAGGTGGGGGGAGGCGGCTGCGGAGTCAGGTCCAGTGTGGCTAACGGGCTTCGCTGTGGCACTGGGGTCAATGTGACTTGAGGTAGTGGCTGGGTGGTCAGTGGGCGTTGCTGTGGCCTGGGGGTCGGTGTGACTTGAGGTAGTGGCTGGGTGGTCAGTGGGCGTTGCTGTGGCACTGGGGTCGGTGTGACCGGATGTGGTGAAGGCAGTGTGGCGGCCGGGTAGGGGGGTAGGCAGCCGGGCACGGCGGCCGATCGCGAACAGCTCCAGCGTGTCCACCAGCTCGGCCAGGTCGCCGACCCGGTGCACCCCGTAGGCACCGGCCAGCGCCTCCCAGCCGCCGTCTTGAGCCGCCAGCGCGCCCGAGTGGGCAGCCACCATCGTCCGGCCGCTGGCCGAGCTGCCGACCGTCAGCAGCACCACCGGGATGTCGCTGGCCGCGGCGCTGGCCAGGGTCGCCCGCAGCCGGTCCGGCTCGCGCATCGCCTCAAGCACTAGCGCGAGCACGCGCGTCTCCGGCAGGCTGAGCGCGTACTCCAGGTAGGCGGCGGCGGTGGTGACGAGTTCCTGGCCGGAGGAGACGACCAGCGTGAATCCGATTGCGCGGCGGCTGCGCAGCATCGTGGAGAACACCGACCCCGAATGCGTGACAAGCGCGGCCGGGCCGGCCGGCAGCAGCTCGGGCTCGACGTAGCCGATCGCCCGCAGCCCGTGGGCCACGTTGACGAATCCCATGCATCCGGCCCCGCACAGCTCCATGCCCGCTCCCCGCGCAATCGCGGCTAGCCGCTCCCGCAAGACGGGCGGGCGGGAGCCGGCCGCGGGGGAGCCGGCCGCGGGGGAGCCGGCCGCGGGCGAGTCGCCGCCCATGGTAGCGGGCGCCGGATCCTCATGCGCGTTGCCGAAGATCACTGCCGCGGCGTCGCCGTGGCTGGCCGCCAGGCTGAGCTGCGCCTCAAGCGCGGCGTCCGGGATGCCGAGCAGTACGAGGTCGGCTGGTCCCGGCAGGTCGGCGAGCGAGGGATAGCACGGCCGCTCGCCGATCTGCCGGTACCGGGGATTGACCAGGTAAATGTCCGGCCTGGCCGGGCTCCTGCCGACCTGGTCGATCATCCGCTGGCCGAAGGTGCCTGGCCGCGGCGAGGCGCCGACCACCGCCACGCTGCGCGCTTCGAGCATCGCCCGCAAAGCCCGCCGCATCATGGCGGGAGTGGGCCCGGCCATCCGTTCAGATGCTTGGGTCCTTTCCCCGCTGGTCATGACCGCCTGGTGAACTTGCGCAGCTGGCCCGCCCGGCGGCTGGCCCGCTTGTCCGCGATCGCGGCCCGCGCCGCCTGCCAGCCGGGGATGCCGCACACGCCGCCGCCGGCGTGCGTCGCCGAACTGCCGTAATACAGGCCGCTGACCGGGGTGCGGTAATCGGCGAAGCCTGGCGCAGGCCGCATGTGGAAGAGCTGCTCAAGCGACAGCTCGCCGTGGAAGATGTTGCCGCCGATCAGGCCGTACTCGTGCTCCAGCTGATACGGGCCGACAATGTCCCTGTGCAGGATCGATGACTTGAAGTTCGGCGCCAGCTCGTTGTAGCAGTCGATCATCCGGTCGGCGTAGGCCTCAAGTTCCGCCGTGTGCGGCTCGGTGTTCCAGTCGGCAGGCACCCACTGGGAGAACAGCGACATGATGTGGTAGCCCTCTGGGACCAGGCTCTTGTCGAACGCGGTAGGGATCACGCCGTCGCTGAACGGCCGCAGCGCGGGCCTGCCCTCGCGGGCGTCCTGGAATGCGCGCTCGATGTACTCGACCGACGGCGCCATCTCGACCGAGCCGGTGTGGTGCTCCTGCAGGTGCGAGCCGGGATCGGCGGTGAAGTCCGGCAGCTCGCCGAGTGCGAGATTGATCTTCACGACGCCACTGCGGGTCTTCCAGTGCTCGATGTCGGCGGTGAAGTCGGGCGGCAGGTTCTCGGCGCCGACGTGCTCAAGGAACGCCGTGCGCGGGTGCAGGGTGGAGACCACGACGCCAGCCCGGACCTCGTCGCCGTTGTCCAGCACCACGCCGGCCGCCTTGCCGTCGGTGATGATCAGCCTGGCCACCCGGGCGTTGGTCCGGATCTCGGCGCCGTAGCCGCGCGCGGCGGCCTCGATGGCGGCCGACACGCCGCCCATCCCGCCCTCCTGAAAGCCCCAGTTCCCCAGGTGCCCGTCGCCGACGTCGCCGATGGAGTGGTGGGCCATCACGTACGCGGTGCCGGGCGCGGACGGGCCCGCCCAGGTCCCGATCACGCCGTTGACCGCCAGCGCGCCCTTGACCTGCGGCGCCTCGAACCAGTCGTCGAGCAGGTCGGCGATGCTCATGGTCATCAGGCGGGTCACGTCAGCGATCGTCCGGACGTCCAGGCCCTTGTGCCGCCAGGCCAGCCGGAGGGTGCCGGCCAGGTCCCGCGGCCGGTGCGAGCCGATCGCCGGCGGGACGGTCAGCAGCAGCGGACCGAGCACCTCGGCCAGGCCCTCCAGCCAGGCATCCCAGCGCGGCATGGCGTCCGCGTCCTTCTTGGACCACTTGGCGACTTCCTCGTGGTTTCGCCGGGCATCGTCGGCGTACAGCTTGATTGACCCGCCTTCTGCGAACGCCTGGTAGTACGGTCCCATCGGGTAGATCTGGTAGCCGTGGCTGGCGAGATCGAGATCCTTGATGATCGTCGGCGGCATCAGGCTCATGACATAGGAGAGCCGGGTGACCTTGAACTCGGGCGCCTCCGGCCACGGCGCCTCGGTGGTCGCGGCGCCGCCGGTCTTGTGCCGTCCTTCCAGGACGACCGTGCGCGCGCCCGACCTGGCCAGGTACGAGGCTGCGACAAGCCCGTTATGCCCTCCGCCAACGACGATCGCGTCGTATGTTGCGGCCATGAGTCCGCCTTCCGTGAATTCCCTGAACGTCCCAGGGATGCGGCCTGCGAGCCCGCATCGACGAGTTTGACTGAATGTTCAGTCTAGAAAGCTGCTACCGTTACGACAAGTGGCCGAGAGGATCCCGCAATGACCAACCGGGCGGAGGCGCGTGCCGTGGAACTCGGCAGCGCCCCGGGTACCGCCGATCAGCGCCGCGAGCAGATCCTGCGCGCTGCGCTCGACGTCATGGTAGAGCGCGGCTTCACTGAGACCAGGATTGCCGACGTGGCGGACCGCATCGAAATCAGCCCGGCTCTGGTCATCTACTACTTCAAGACCAAGGACCAGCTGCTGACCGAGGCAATCAGGTACTCGGAGGACAACTGGTACGCCGACGGTCAGCGCCGCCTTGCGACCATACAGACGGCGGCGGGGCGGCTCGAGGAGATCGTCGCGATGACATGCCTGCCCGAAGCGGACCCCGAGCCGTTCGGCTGGTGGCTGCTATGGCTTGACCTGTGGGCGCAGGCGGCCAGGCACCCCGAGGTCGCCAGCGTCCGGGAAAAGGCCGACGAGCGATGGCGGGAGCTGATCAAGTCACAGGTGCTTGCCGGGCAGGAGGCGGGCCAGTTCCGGGGCGTTGATCCGGTCAGCTTCGCCACCCTGCTGTCCTCGCTGCTCGACGGGTTCGCTATCCAGGTAGCGCTGGACGATCCGGTGGTCCGGCCGGCGGCCGCGTTCGAGATGAGCATGCGGTTCATCGCGGACCAGCTTGGCTTCGACTGGGTCCCGAGCGGCCGAGGGTCTGTGTGACAGGCAAGACCTGCCCGGGCCGTACGTCGCGATTCGTCACGTAGCAGGTCCTGATGCCAGCCGGCGCCCGCCTACGTCATGGCAATGGGCGCGAAGGGCCGCATCACCTTCTCCTCGGTCCGCAACTGGCGGAACCTCCTAGTGATCTACGATCCCTTCAGCCACATGCTCTGGCTGCTCGACCTGGCCGGCGGAGTCTTCCTCCCGCCCTGCGGCCAGGTCGAGCAGTGGCTGGTCTCGGCCCGGCACGATCAGGCGACGCCGACCGCTTCGTGGCTAATTTCGAAACGTTCGCGAATAGTTTATGATCCTGACTCATGACAGGAGGCCAGGTTCAGATCGTCGACCTCGTCAAGCGCTTTGCCGAGGTCACCGCCGTCGACGGCATCAATCTGGACATTGTCGGAGGCGAGTTCTTCTCGTTGCTCGGCCCGTCCGGCTGCGGGAAGACTACCACCCTGCGCCTCATAGCAGGGTTCGAGCAACCCACGGAGGGAAGGATCCTCCTCGACGGGCGCGACGTCGCCCACACTCCGCCCCACAAGCGAAACGTCAACACGGTCTTCCAGTCATACGCGCTCTTCCCCTTCCTCACAGTTGAGGAAAACGTCTCGTTCGGGCTTCGCTACAAGGACGTGACCAAGGACGCGGCGAGGAAGAAGACGGCGGAGGCCCTCAGCCTGGTGCGACTCGAGGGCCTCCAGAAGCGCCGCACCAGCCAGCTGTCGGGCGGCCAGCAACAGCGGGTTGCGCTCGCCAGGGCTCTCGTCCTGAACCCGGCCGTCCTTCTGCTGGACGAGCCCCTCGGCGCCCTCGATGCCAAGCTGCGCAAGGCCCTTCAGATCGAGTTGAAGGCGCTGCAGGAGGAAGTGGGCATCACGTTCATCTACGTCACCCACGACCAGGAGGAGGCGCTCACCATGTCCGACCGCCTGGCCGTGATGTCGAACGGCAGGTTCGAGCAGATCGGCAGCCCGGTCGAGGTCTACGAAGAGCCATCCACCGCATACGTCGCCGACTTCCTGGGGGTGTCCAACCTGATGTCGGCGCTGGGGGACGGCGGAGGAAGGGTGCGCCTGGGCGACTTCCAGCTCGTGGCCGCCCGTGGGGACACCGGCGCCCGAGGACGGATTAGAATCGTCATCCGCCCCGAGCGGGTCCACCTCGAGGATCATGGAACCCCCGGCGACAACCGGATCCCGGGTATGGTCGAGCGCGTGCTCTACGTGGGCTCCACCCTCCAGGTCCTCGTTCACCTAGCGCATGGCGAGGCCCTGCAGGCGTGGATGCAGAATCGCGGCGGAGACCCGCCCTTCCAGCAGGGAACGGCCGTGAGCGTCCATCTGCCCCCCGACGCGATTCGAGTGCTCGTCGACGAGACCGAAGTGGGCGACGAGGAGGCGCAGGTCGCCACCTCCCGTCGTTAAGAGGGCGAGCTGGCGCAGCGGTGAAGAATCAGGACACGCTGGGGACCGGCGCCTCGTGAGGCGCTCCCGACCGCCCACAGCTCGCCATCGGCGAACCCGGCCACGGCCATCAGATGACTGTCGTAGCCGGGGATGCCTGGGGTTGGAACACTCGACCACCTCCCGCCGACGCCGTGCTCGACCAGCGGCCGGTACCAGCGGCCGTCGAACGAGCTTCCGACCGCCCAGACATCGTCCGGGGCGGCCGCCCAGGTGGCGTTGAGGTCGACACTCAGCGCGGCCGCGAGGTCGATGGGGACGACGCGCCAGTTTCGGCCATCGGTCTGAAGGCCGAAGGCACGGTCTCCACCACCGCTCCTCGTGGCGCCAACAACCCATGCCCCCCTGCGGCCCCAGGCGGCAACCCCGTTCAGCGTGGCGCTGTGCAGGCTCGCCGGAGCGGGGACAGAAGACCAGTTCCGTCCATCGAGTCGAAGGACCAGTGGCTGAGATGGGCCGCGCGCCCTGGCCGATCCGCCCACCGCCCACACGACGCCGGAAGCGGCCGCGTCGACCGCGTTCAGCCCGTTGCCCGGGCCGCCGAGCCGCGGCAGCCGCACGACAGTCCAGCGATCGCCATCCCAGTGCTCCACCAGCGATCGATAGACCCCCTTGGCGTCCCGGTAGCCGACCGCCCACACGTCTCGCGCGGATGCCGCCGCCACGGACACGAGGGAGTTGTCCCCGGGTCCCGCATTCGGGCTGGCAATGAAGGCCCACCGCCGTCCGTCCCAGTGCAGGACCAGCGTCCGGGCCGGCCCGCCCGGGGACCGGGACAGCCCAACTGCCCATGCGTCCGAAGCGGACAGGGCCACGACGGCGTTCAGGAAGCTGCCTCCGGAGGGTCGATCGGGGCTTGGGACCGTGCGCCAGGCTCTCCCTTGCCAGCGCTCCACCAGTGTCCTGGCTGGACCTCCTGGCGGCAGGGCGACGCCAACCGCCCACACGTCCCCCGAAGAGGCGACGGACACGCCGAACAGCTCGTTGGACTCACGAGCGCCGGCCGGGCCCGTCTGCACGTGCCACCCGCCGTGGCAGCCGGTGGCGGGACCCGCGCCTCCCGTGCACGCCGGCAGCAGCGTTGCTAGCGCTAAACCAGCTGAGGCGCCCAGGCGTTTCCACCCCGTGATCACTGAGCGCCTCCAGGAACCTCAGGTCAGGTATCCAGTCATCTCCTGAGTCTGGGCCCGTTGACCGCTCGTGATTCGACGATACAGAAACACCCCGATGAGAGCGATCACGAGTGTCGAGAACAGAAGGAAGGTAGCGGCCGCGTTTATAGCCGGCGTGAGCGTCCCTCGCGAGTAGTTGTAGATCTTCACCGACAGCGGTTCTGTGCTGGCGCCACCGGACAGGTACCGAACGGTGATGAAGTCGTCGATCGTGTCGGCGAACACCAGGACGAAGCTGACCAGGATTGCGGGGTACAGCAGGCGCAGCAAGACCCTGCGGACGGCCTGCGTCGGGGAGGCGCCAAGATCCGTCGCCGCTTCCTCGTATTCCTTGCCGATTGAAAGCAAACGGGCTCGGACGATGATCACTGGATAAGAGACCTGGTAGGTCACCAGGGAGAGCAACTGAGCACCGGTCCCGAGATGCACGAACGTCAGCAAGTAGGTGAAGAAGAGGAACATGGATATCCCGATAATGATCTCGGGTATCACAAAGGAGAACAGCATGAGGAAGTTGGCGCCGGCCGGCGCCGGTCCGCGCCAGCGGGATATGCCGATCGCGAAGGCCACGCCGATTGGCACCGCTATGAACATGGTGAGGAACGACAGGCGCAGGCTCTGGATCAGCGCGGCGTGCAGCTCCGGACTTATAAACAGCGCCCCGGTTGGGTCGAATTTAGGATGTCCCCACCACCACTGGGTGGAGAACCCCTGCCAAACGGCGTTCGATCGTCCCGAGTTGAACGAGATCCCGATGGCGATGAGCACCGGCAGGAGCGACCACGCGAGATACATCCACGTGGCTGTGGCAAGGATATGCGGCCGGCGCCAGGGGTTTCGCCACCATCCCAGAGGCGTTCTGGTGCTCCCGGAGGGGGCCGGGGGGAGGGGTCCCTCCCTCTGGCGATCGACGTGGGGCCGCTCACTAACCGTCTCGCTCATTGGTTCCTCTGAGCCTTCGCGGTTTCGCGCATGTAGTACATCATCGGGATCATCAGGAACACGACCAGGATGAGGACCAGGATGGCCGCCTCCGGGCCTTGCCCAGTCGCCTCCATGGAGTTGTCGAGCAGATTCCCGAACATCGTGGTCTTCGGGGAGCCCGAGAGCAGATTGTTCGTGTAGTAGTCGCCGAACATGGGCAGGGTGACGATCACCAGGCTGGCCAGTATGGCCGGCTTCGACAGCGGCAGGGTCACCCGCACGAACGTCCAGAAGGGGCTCGCTCCAAGATCACGCCCGGCCTCGAGCTGGCTCTGGTCGATCCGGTCGAGGAACCCGTAGAGCGGCAAGATCATGTAAGGGATATAGCCGTACACGAGGCCCATCACGACGGTGAACGGCACCCCGGCCAGCCAGTTGATCGGATGCGGCGTGAGGTGAAGAAACGTCAGCACGCTGTTCACGTAGCCGTTGGGCTGCAGGAGCTCGACCCAGGACAGCATCCTCATCAGGTAGCTAATGAAGAAGGGCGCGATCAGGAGCGCCAGGAAGAGCCCCTTTCGCTTCCCTCCGAACCTGGCCACGTAATACGCGACTGCGTAGGCGATCATGAGGCAGATGGCGGTCGCCAGGACGACGTAGACGATCGTCCGCACCTCCACGACCCGGAATTCGCCGGTGACGAAGTGCCACTCGTCCAGCAGATACTTCTTGGTCCAGAACCACGGCTCGTAGACGGGCAGCGGACTCTGGAAAACCGGATCGACCGTGCCGAACGCGATCGAAACGACCACGTAGAACGGCAGCAGGAAGAGGACCAGCATCCAGAGCGTGCCGGGGAGCGCGAACCCCGGCCAGTACCAGCGCGGATACCAGGCCCCTGTGGCCTCGTCGCGTGACCGCCTGCGTAGCAGGCCCCTCACCCGGCGGCGAGGCTGAGGGGCCGGCGTGTCAGGCACTGTTGAACGCTTGCCACGCGTTGTGCCAGAGCACATCTACCTGGGGGGTGAGCTCCTCCTGGAAGTAACCGGTGTGGAAGTCGCTCTCGTGCACGACCGCGTCAGACATCCACGGGAACACGTATGGCTCTCCGTAGTAGCCGTTCGTCGTGGTGAGTGTCGCGGGATCCGCCTTTCGTTGCGGCGGCTGGTACCCATTCCAGGAGAAGTTCAGCATCGAGTTCTTGAACGTCATCATCCAGTCGAGGAAGTGGTGCGCCAGCACCGGGTTCTGCGCATTGGCGGGAATAGTGATCGTGTCGTTGAAGACGGCGCCCTTGCGGTTCGACGGGAACCAGTAGCCGAGCGTCTCCCACGTCTTCATGTTCTGCTTCGGCGTGTAGAACCAGGAGGCCACCATGTCTCCCGACCATGACTGATGGATGTCGTAGGTTCCCTTCGGGATGCCTATGTAGGCGCCGTTGATGTTGGCGCGCACGTCGACCGCACTGATTAGTGACACCAGCGCCTTCTGCGCTTCATTGATGTACTTCTGGTTCCCGGTGTTCAGATCGGTGATGCCGTTCTTCAGCAAAGCCATGGAGATGGCTTCCCGGTAATCATCGTAGATGCCGACCTTGCCCTTGAACTTGGTGTCCCAGAGGATGTCATAGGGGTCCGACATGCCGCGGATCTGAGCATCGGGGATGAGGTCGCGCCGGTACCCGATCCCGGTCGTGTAAACGGTGTACGGCACCGTGTAATGCCATCCCTGGTCGTAGAACGGGTTCTGGTAGGTTCCCCAGGCGTCGGAGACCAGGTGTGGAATGTAGCTGTGGTTGAGCGGCTGGAGCAGCTTGCCGGTGATGAGCTTGCCGAGGACGTCCGGGGTCGGAAAGAAGATGTCGGACTGCAACTGCCCCGTGCGCATCTTCGCGAGCCCCTCGTCCATGTTGTTGAACGTGGTGATCTGGTACTTGCAGTTGTAGGCCGCGCAGAACTGCCGCACCACCTTCAGGAAGATATAGTCGGCCCAGTTGTAGATCTGGAGGGTCGCCCCCTTCTCTGGCGCGAGGCCCGACTTTATGGGTTGACGCCAGAGCTTCCACCTGACGGGCGAGTCCTGTCGAGCCAGCGGATACGGCGAGCCCGCCGGCCAGTACTTGCCCACTCCAGGGCCGTTCGCGTGCGCGCCGACGCTGGTGCTGCCCGGCTTCGAGCACGCATCGAGGATCGCCGCTGCCCCGGGCAGCGCGAGAGAAGCCGCCGCGGATCGCTTGAGGACCTCCCTCCTCGTCATCCCCCCGTGCCCAGCCTGTCGCTCCTTAGGATGCCGAGCCATGGCCACCTCCTGTGTGACCTCTCGCCGTATCTTTGAACGGCGACTCAAACGGGTATAGCACGGGCCATAACGGGACCGCAACTGACGCCATCAGCATGCGATTTGGTTACAGCTTGATTGCGGCCGCGAACGTGGCGAAGTTGGCGACAAAACGGTCTATATCGCCCTCGTCGTGCTGCACCGAGATCAGCCACTGCTCGGTCTTCCCCCATGGCGGCAGGAACACGCCGCCGTTGTGCTGGAAGAGCCAGTGCGCATGGCTGTAGGAGTCGTCGAGGTCAAGAAAGCCGCGGAAATCGCGCACGGGTTCGCCGGTGAAGACGACGCAGCCCTTCGCGCCAACCGCGACCACCTGGGCGGCGAGACCGGTCCGCTCGATCTCGCGCTGCAGCCCGCAGACCGCGCGCTGCCGCAGGGCGTCGATCCGCTGATAGGCCTCCGGGGTGGCAACCTCGCAGAGCATGGCGCGGCAGGCGGCCATCGCCAGCGGATTCCCGTTAAATGTCCCGACCATCTCGTATCCGCCGTCGGTCACGTGCGCCATGACCTCGGTGGTGCCGCCGATGGCGGCGACGGCGATGCCGCCACCGATCGCCTTGGCCAGGCAGATTATGTCCGGCACGACGCCGGTCAGGCCGGTGGCGCCGCCTGGCCCGGCGGTGAGCCCGGTCTTGACCTCGTCGAAGATGAGATAGGCGCCGTGGGAGTTCAGCAGTTTCTTGAGCTCGGCCAGGTAGCCGGGCTCCGGCAGGATGATCCCCGCGTTCATCATGATCGGCTCGATGATCATCCCGGCGATCTGCCCCGGGTACTCGCCGAGCAGCCGCGCGACGCCGGGCAGGTCGTTGAAGCCGACGACGAGGGTCAGGTCCATGATCGCCTGCGGGATGCCCGTGCTTGACGGGACCTGGGCCGGCCGGTCCGGCGGCCCAACCTCGCCAGGCTCCGGGCAGACCGAGACCTGCACCGAGTCATGATGCCCGTGGTAGCAGCCCTCGACCTTGATGATCAGATCCCGGCCGGTGATCGCGCGCATCAGGTGGATGGCGTCCATGGTCGCCTCGGTGCCTGAGTTGGCGAACCGCCACTGTGGCAGGCCGAACCGGCGGGACAGCTCCTCGGCGGCGAGGATGGCGTTGTGCGTCGGCTGGGCGAAATGCGTGCCGAGCGCGACCTGGCCGCGGACCGCCTCGACGATCGCCGGGTGACCGTGGCCGGCCAGTGCGGCCCCGTAGCCGCCGTGCAGGTCGACGTACTCGTTCCCGTCAACGTCGTAGATCTTCGATCCCTTGCCGTGGCTGAGCCAGACGGGCTGCGGGCGGGTGATCTGCCAGCTGGACGTCACGCCGCCGGCGAGCGCGTGACCGGCCCGGTCGGCCATGCGGCGCGACTCTGGCTGCCGGCGGGCGAAGATTTCCTCCTGCTGGGCGATGATGCTGGAAAGGGTGACCGGGGCCTGCGCCTGCGGGCTGGCTGGCAGCCCGATCTGAGTGGCCATTGCGTACTCCTACGCGATTGACTGAATGTTCAGTCTAAGTGTCGGCTGGTGCGGCTGGCAAGGATGTAAGCGTCGGCGGCGAGTTGCCGGTCACCCGCGGGCCTGGCCCTTGCCGGGCCGGTCCTGGCCGGACATGCGCAGGCACGCTGTCGCGCTGGCGGCATCCGCTGGCCCGTCCGGGGGTTCCCGGTCGATCCGCCCGCTGCCGGCCGGCTGGGCGGCCCGGCGAGACCGACCTGGCTGCCTACGAGTGGCGGCTGCCGCAAGCCGTCATCGGCCGTCTTCGTAGCAGTCACCTTGAGATGGCAGCCGGGATGGGCGCTTTTTGGCGATTCTCCTGGCTGGCGCCACGCGTTCCGCTCTACCCTGAATCGAGGCCCGGGGGAAAGAGGTTCTGTGACCCGCCTGCTGATCGCCATCATCATCGGTGCCGTGCTGGCCACCGGTGGCAGCCTGCTGACCGCCAGGTACCTCGCTGGGGCGGCTAACAGCACCCCGGCCAATGCCCCGTTATATAACTACGGCACGGGCTGACCGATGAGAGCAACGCGCTCACCTCGGCCGGGCGCGGCAGTGGAGGGCGGATGCGCCGCGCTGCCGGGCTAGTCGGGGCTGGCCTGGGTACCTTCCTGCTGGTCTCCGGCCTGCTCTTGCGCTTCTACGTGGCCGGCCAGGTAGTCAAGTTCCCGCTGAATGAGTACCAGGTCACCACGCTGGCGGGCAGCAACGTGACCTACTTCAGCCCAAGCCTGCTGAAAGACGTCACGGGCGCCACCATGCGGGTGACCAGAACGATCGAGGGTGACGTAGCGGCAGGCACGTCATCCCGCGCCGTGTGGACTCTGTTCAGCTACACCTACGACGCGACGCACGGGGTGGCGTACCGGTCCCAGACGCAGCGATCGGCGTTCGACCGCCGCAGCGGCGCGCTCATCAGCTGCTGCGGCGAGACCGTCGGCGCGTACACCGGCCGCCAGGCGGGCCTTGCGCTCAGCTGGCCCATCGGCACCCAGCAGCGGTCGTACCAGATCTTCGACACCACCTTGCTCAGGCCCCTGCCGGTCCAGTACGCGGGCCAGGCCACGATCGACGGGCTGCCCACCTACCGCTTCGTCGAGCGGGTTCCCGCCCAGAAATTCAGCACGCAGAAGCTGCCGGGCTCGCTCGTCGGCCTGCACGGCCAGCCCACGGTGACGCTCGATGAGTACTACCAGGCGACCAACACCTACTGGGTCGATCCGGTGACAGGCACCGTGGTGGACATCAACGAGGACCAGAAGATCACCCTGCGGGACAGCAGCGGTGTCCAGCGTCTCGTTCTCTTCCAGGGCGATCTCCCCATGACCGCGCAGAGCGTCCAGAGTTTGGTCGGGTCGGACCGCCCTCGGCGGTCCGGTATCGAGGCGATCACCCTGATCATCCCGGCGGGCCTAGGCCTGGCGGGTGCCGTGATCCTTGCCGTCGGCGCCTGGCTCGCCCTCTGGCGCAGGAAGCGGGACGATGCCGCTGCGGAACCGGAGTACGCGACGGCGGGGACAGTCCTGTAGCACCGGGCCGGCTGCGCCGCCCGGGACCGGGCTAGCTGCGCCAGGCCGGGCCGGGCCGACTGCGCCAGGCGGGACCGGGCCGGCTGCGCCAGGCGGGACCGGGCCGGCTGCGCCAGGGGACCGGGTCAGCTGCGCCAGGCCGGACCGGGCCAGGCCGACGGGCCGCCCCGGGACCGGGCCGGCTGCGCCAGGCGGTCTTGTCGGCCGAAAAGCCGCGTGCTCTACTTC
>Ga0099828_10001680_pt1 | contig 15000 bp, 18 predicted proteins | sample CZO8metaG_2_FD_79338 | JGI IMG/M metagenome (GOLD analysis project Ga0099828, IMG submission 79338) | Vadose zone soil microbial communities from the Eel River Critical Zone Observatory, Northern California, USA - CZOApr15con2H1.8 metaG | ecosystem: Environmental > Terrestrial > Soil > Vadose...
AAATATCGCCGGCTCTCCCCAATCGGGGCTTCCGTTGCACCCCTCGACAACTAAGATGTAGGTGCATGCCCGAAATCGCTACCAGAACCGCGCCCGCATCAGTGCGCAGCTCCGGCAAGGCGATGATCACGTCCACTCGCATCGCACGGCGCGTGCGCCGGCTCGGCAGGCAGATCTCCGAGGTGTATGCCGACATCGACACGCCCTTGGTGATGGTCGTCATCCTCAAAGGCGCCACTGTTTTTGCGGCCGATCTCCTGCGCACCCTCAGCATCCCCGCCGAGCTCGAGTTCGTCCGCGCCGCGAGCTACGGATCAGGCACGTCGAGCAGCGGTCACGTCCGCTTGGCCCACATGGTCGAGGGCCCCCTGGTGGGCCGACACGTCCTCCTGGTCGAGGACATCGTCGACTCCGGTCGCACCGTGAATACCATCGCCAAGCGCATTCACCGCATGAAGCCAGCCTCGCTGCGGCTGGCGGCGCTCCTCGACCGACCGGCCCGCCGTGAAGTCCGCGTCGGGATCGATTTCTGTGGCTTTGTCATCCCCGATCGCTTCGTCATCGGCTACGGCCTCGACTACGCGGGTCTTTATCGTGAACTGCCCGGCATCTACTCCCTGGGGTAATCACGCCGCCGCGGGCCGGCAGACTTTGCAGGGCCGGTAGCCGGCGGCTCGAGCCGCCGCCTCATCGTGCAGCCACACGATGTTCTTGTCGAGTGCGTGACGGCCGGTGTGGCAGGTTGGAAAGCAGAAGATCTTCGTCGTCCGAACACCCTGGTAGCGGAAGCCTGCCCGAGCCATCTCCTCCAGTCTCCTCAATCGCACGCCCTCGAGTGTGAGGATTGCCCGCTTAGCCTCCGGCCCGCCGCCGCCGTAGTTGCCGATGTGGCCGTCCGTGCGCACCACGCGATGGCACGGGATGAAGTACGGGATCGGGTTGTTCGCGAGCGCCGTGCCGACCGCGCGGACGGCGGCCGGATGTCCAATCTCCCGAGCTACCCAACCGTAGGGCCGCACCTCCCCGCGCGGGATCTCGCGCGTCTTGCGCAGCACGGCCTGCTCGAAGGGGGTCAAGCCCCGCAGGTCGAACCGCATGCGCCGCTTGCCGTTGAGCTCGTCTTGGACCTTCTCGGCCAGGTCGGGTGATGCCACGGCGGGCAACAGGGGTCTCCCGACATCCTTGCGGAACCATTCCTCGAACTCACGAGCCGACGCCGAACGCGCTGCAGCCGACACCCCGAGCCGGTTCCAGGCCACATAGACGTCGCCCAGGACGGTCTCGAAGCGGGCATATGAGTCAGCCATCCCCACCTGCTCGAGCACGCGACCAGCAAAGCCAGGAGGCGCCTTTACCGCGCCCAGTCTCTTCAGGTCAGTCGTCAACGCGATCATGGTCGTCTCCTCTGAGTAATTTGAGCCCGCGGTGGACGTTCGCCTTCACGGTGCCCACCGGTTGTCCGAGCGCTTCAGCCACCTCCGCGTACGAAAGCTCACGAACGTGTCGGAGCACGACGGCCTCGCGATAACGGACTGGAAGCTCGGCGACCCGCGTCGCCAGCTCATCGATCTGCATGCGTTCCATCGCCTGCGCCTCCGGGCCGGGGGAATGGTCCGACTCGCTGCCGTTCAGCTCGACGAGCCGCGGCCTCACGCCTCTCACCCGGTTCCTGACCACGTTGACTGCGATCCGGTGCAGCCAGGCCCGCTCCTTCAAGTCGCGTATGCGTTCGGGCGAGTAGGTCACGAGTGCGCGATAGGCACGAAAGAATGTGTCCTGCGCCACCTCCTCCGCATCGTGCCGGTTTCCGGTCAAAGCGAGGCTCGCAGCGAAGACGCGGTCCTTGTGCTCCTGCACCATCCGCTCGAAAAGGCGGTCTACGCCCTCCATCACACTCCTAGAACACAGCTATCCGCGCACGAGTTGCAACTTGATCTCCCCACACCGGCGGCGCTTATTTGCAGCTTGCTACTCCCCACCCGCCCGCGCCCGCTTCGCGGTCGGGGCCGACCTCCCCGCATGGCGGGGAGGCCAGGGAACCATCATGCAGCGCAAGGTGTAATAGATGCGATCCGATGGAGGGCCGGCCGGAGGACGTTGAGCTGTTCGCGCGCGCCCAGCGCGGGGACACGGCCGCCTATGAGGAGATCGTGCAGCGATACCAGCAGCTTGCGTTTCGAACCGCCTACGTGATCACGGGCTCTGCGGCCGAGGCCGAGGATGCGGCGCAGGAAGGCTTCGTGAAGGCGTACCGGGCGCTGGCGACCTTCCGCGCAGGCGCCCAGCCGCGACCCTGGCTGCTGCGGATCGTGGCCAACGAAGCGCGCAACCGAGTGCGCTCCGCAGCCCGGCGCCACCAGCTTGAGCTGCGTGTGGCGGAGGGCTTCCGCCCGGGGGATGCGGCCCCATCCCCCGAGGCGGCAGCCGTCGCGGCCGAGGACCGGCGGCGGCTGCTGGGTGCCGTCAATGAGCTGAGCGAGGAGGACCGCCAGGTAATCAACTGCCGCTACTTCCTCGAGCTCGCCGGTGACGAGACTGCGGCGACGCTCGGCATCCTGGAGGGGACGGTCAAGTCGCGCCTCTCGCGGGCGCTGGCCCGGCTGCGCGCTCGCGTCGAGGGGGGTGCGCCGGGAACTGGCTCCGCCAGGCCCGGCGCCCCTAGGGGGGACGTCCCCCCTCAGGAGGAGGGCTCTCGTGCCTGAGCTGACCGAGCTGGAAGCGCGGCTCACGCAGTTAGCTCCGGAGCTGGACTGGCCTACGACACCCGACCTCAGCCACTCGGTCAGTGTCAGGATCACGATGCGGCGTGCGTGGTACCAGAGCCGCTGGGCCATCGCCGCCGCTGCCGCGATCGTCGCGCTGGCCGCCCTTCTCGCCTACGCCCCGGCTCGCGACACCATCGCGGGGTGGCTCAACCTGCATACGCGCATCCAGCGGGTCGGCCAGCTGGCCACGCCGACACCACAACCGCCCGGACCACTGGGCCAACGACTCGGCCTTGGCGGCCTGACCACGCTCGAGCAGGCCAGGGGTGCGCTGACGTGGACGGTGCTGGTGCCTTCGTCGCTCGGCCAGCCTGACGAGGTCTATCTTCAGCTTCCTCCCATTGCACCGCCTCAGGGAGAAGTGACGCTCGTCTATTCCGAGCGGCTCGGCATCCCAACGTCTGGCCAAACCGGCGTGGCCGTGCTGGTCACGGAGGCTCGCGGTGCGGTCAACGCCCAATTCTTCGGCAAAATCCTTGGACCTGCCACCACGATCGAAGACGTGACGGTCGGCGGACACCACGGTTACTGGATCGCGGGCAAGCCGCACATCATCTACCTCACAGACACCCAGGGCAACATCCGCGACGAGACCCTGCGTCTGGCCACCAACACTCTTCTGATCGACGAGGGCGGCACGATCGTCCGCATCGAAGGCGACCTCACCAAAGCCCAGGTCCTGCAGATCGCCGCCTCACTCTGAAGGGAACCTCCGACCGGCCAGCGGTGTATGGGAGGCGAGGTGAGGAGCATGCGAGGTCTGGTGATGGCGATCGGTGCCTTGGTGATCGCGGCCGGCTGCGGCCGTGTGCCAGGAGGTTCGCTCCCGGCCGGGGACTACAAGCTGTACGAGGCGGCCACGACGGGTAGCTCGCAGCACGTCGCCGTGATCGACTCCCTCTCACATTCGGTGGAGCTGAACCTTCCATTGGGAACACCGTCACCCGACTGGACCCACTTCTTCACCGTGAGCTCGAACAGGCTTCTGGATCTGGATCCTCGGACTGGAGCATCGCTTCACAGCCTGCAGTTACCAGGCTATTTCCGATTGCCGCCGGCGACCATCAGCGGGGTCCCCGGAGGGCTATCCCCGGATGGCCGCTGGCTGGTGCTGGAAGCATTCGATTCCAAACCTAGCAATGTTCCCAGCGCGACCCATCTATTGGTCGTGGACACGACCTATTCGAAACCGTTGAAGCGCATCGATCTTGGCGGCTACTACCAGTTCGACGCCATCAGCAACGACGGTCAGCGCATCTACCTCATCGAATACCTGTCGAGCAATGAGTACCACGTGCGCTTTTATGAGGTGGGGATCGATCGGCTGAATCCGGCGGCTGTCTTCGACAAGAGCGACGGCAGCGCGACGATGGCCGGGCTCAGGCTCTCAGGCGTGCCATCGCCCGACGGCCACTGGCTTTACAGCATGTACATCCGCCAGGACAAGGGACCGTTCATCCACGCTCTAAGCCTCGACAACGCAATCGCGTTCTGTATCGACCTCCCCGGCTTCGGATACGCGTCGGGAAACGGCGACGCGGAGTTCCACTGGTCGCTGGCGCTCAGCCGCGACGGGTCGCATCTGTACGCAGCCAATGGCGCCTTGGGAATCGTGGCCCAACTGAACACACGTGGCAACGCCCCAACTTCTGTGACGCGAACGGGTCGCGTCGCCACTGATACGCCGGCCGTGAGCATTCTTGCGCAGGATGTCGAAGCCAAGGAGCTCGGCGCGAACGGCGCCGCATTGAGCCCAGACGGGCGGACCCTGGTGATGTCCGGCGCGACCGGTGTCGTGAGGGTCGACACCGCCACCCTTCGCGCGCAAGGCAGGCAGCTCGCGAACTGGAGGGTGTGGAGCCTTGCCTTGAGCCCCGACGGCAACATGCTCTATGCCGTCAACGACGCCGGGATGATCGCGGAGATGTCGATGACCGGCCCGCATTCGGCAACCATATTCGGCGGAGCTCCAGGCCGGCCGATGGCGCTGATCAGGGTGGAGTCGGTTTCCGGCCCTTAACGTCCAGTTCGTACCCACGACACTGCAAGACGGGCAAGCGCGGGTAGCGCGGAAAGGACGGGTCTGTCTGGGACCGCTCGCACATCCAGAACATGCTGCGAGGTCCGGCGATCCGCCGCGAGTGTTTGCAGGATGCGCAGAGCCCTACCTCCACGGTTCCCAATCATCGAACTGCGCGACCGGCGGCGCCTGAGCAGGATCCACGTAAGCGTCATACCGACATATACGATCGCGACGGCCGTCAGAGCATTTCCCGCCCGCGGTCAAGCTTTTGTAAGCGGGCTCACGGCATGGCGGAAAGGGCCTTGACCAGGCGGTCGAGCGAGCCCTTGATGCCGTAGCGACGCCCGATCTCGCTCATCAGGTCAGGCTGGAGGGGGTATCGGTCGCGTCGCCCGTGCGGGACCTCGATCTTGAGATCGCTTACAGGCGGCACCACGCGTCGCGCCTTCTCCAGGTACTCAGCGTCGGCGGATCGGAACACGCCCGCCTCCAGCATCGCCTCGACCGAGCGGTACCGGCGAACGAGGTCGGCGGCCTTCTTGGCGCCAACGCCAGCCAGTCCAGGGAGGCCGTCGGATGGGTCGCCACGCAGGATCGCGAAGTCCGAGTAGGACCGCCCAGGTATCGAGTATCGGCGCTCGACCTCCGCCTCGTCGACCTCGGCAAGGCCGCCCTTCTCGGGGTACAGCACGATGACGTCACGGTCGCGGATCAGGCTGAACAGGTCGCGGTCCCCACTCACGATCTCGATGGGCGGCTTCACGCGCATCACGAGCGACGCGATGACATCCTCGGCCTCGTAATCCGGAACACCTAGGGCGTCAACTCCGACTACCTCGAGGGCGGCCATGATCACCGGCATCTGCGGCTCCAGGTCGTGGGGCACCGGCTCACCTGTTCGGTGGCTCTTGTAGCTGGGGATCAGCTCGACGCGCCAGTCCGGGCGCCAGTCCTCATCGGTCGTGACGGCCACGTGTCGCGGGCGGCGCTCGGTTATGAGTCGGGCCAGGTTGTCCAGGAAGCCGCGCACCGCATTGATCAGCGTCCCGTCCGGAGCCCTGTTGGTCTGGGGCACGCCATAGAAGGCTCGGAAGATGAGGCTGGAGCCGTCGACGAGGAGCCATTCGGCCACGGTGGGCTGATGGTAAAGCGCAGTTACCATGGCGAGGCGGTGCTGCCTCGCAAGGTCCTGGTCGTCTCCGTCCTGGTCGCGCTCACGTCGGCCGGATGTTCCCTCTCCAACTCCAACTCAGGCCCGAGCCCTCAGCCGTCGCCCAGCCCCGCGCTGGTGCTCGCCTCAGACTCCAAAGCTGCCGACCTCCGGACCCGGCTGGACCTGCTTCTTGGCGAGCACGTCTTCCTCATCGCGAAGGAGTCGGCAGCCGCGGCCGGCACCCGCACCGACGAGTACACGGCTTACACATCGCTCCTGACCACGAATGGAAGCGACTTGACGAACCTCATGAGCTCGGCCTTCGGCGATACGGCCGGGGCGCAGTTCGATCAGATCTGGAGCGCGTCCAACGGCTTCTTCGTCGACTACACCGTCGGTCTTGTCACGCACAACCCGGACAAGGCCAATGGCGCGATCTCGAACCTCACCAAGACCTTCGTCCCTCAGTTCGCGCAGTTCATCGCGACGCAGAGCCAGCTGCCCCTCGACCCCATTACACAGCTGTCCACGGAGCAGGTGCTGGAGTCCAAGGCGCTGATCGATGACCAGGCGGCGCAGAGCTACGCCAAGGCATACATCGACCTCCTGGCCGCGTATGCGCAGACATCGCGGATCGGTGATGCCATCGCAACCCGGATCGCGCAGAAATTCCCGGACAAGTTTCCCGGCGACCCCGGGGGTAAAGCCGCCGGTCTACGCGTGGCGCTAAATGAAATGCTGCAGGAGCATGCCTACCTGGCGACGATGGTCACCGGCGCCGCGGTCGCGAGCCGCGCCGCGGAGCAGACCGCAGCCGTAAAGGCTCTGGCCGGCAACGAAGACGCGCTGGGCACCTCCTTCAGCAGCCTTTTCGGCAGTGCCGGTGGCACCCAGTTCGACCGCCTCTGGAGCGCCAAGGATGCAGCGCTGGTCGCCTATGCGACCGCGACCGATGCCAGTGGTAGGCAGCGAGCGCTCAGCGCATTGGTCGACACCTATGTGTCTCAGTTCGCAGGGCTGGTCAACGACGCGACGGGGGTGACTGACACCACGGTGACAGCGGCCACCCGCACCCAGGTCCAGGCGACAGTTGCAGTCATCGACGACCAGAGGTCCAAGGCCTTCGCTCAGATGGCACCGGATGATCGCACCGCCGCCGAGGCGATGCAGGCCCTGGCCGACCGGGTTACGGATGTGGTCGTGGCCAAGCTGCCCGCCTTCAGGAGCTAAGCCCCACCGCTGCCCCTCCCCCTGCCGGCGAGGGCTCTAGCGACCTCCGTTACAGGGCGGCTTCGATGATCTCGAGCCCGGTCGCTGCCTCCTCCGGATCGAGCACCAGCGGAGGGCAGATGCGCACCGCACGAGCGCCCGCGGTGAGGAGCAGCAGCCCGCGTTCGAACGCGCGCTGGACCAGCTGAGCCGCCTGGTCCGCTGTCTTCAACTCCAGTGCCACCATCAGACCCAATCCGCGGACATCGGTGACCTGGCGATGTGCGCCGGCGATCTCTCGCAGACCTTCGATGAGTTGTGCTCCAACCCGGGCCGCGTTGTCCATGAGGCCGGCCTCGAGCAGGTCCAGCGTGGCGAGGCCTGCAGCGCAGGCCAGCGGGTTGCCGCCAAAAGTGCTGCCGTGCGACCCTGGGGGCCAGCTCATCTGCTCGGCTCGCGCGATGAACGCGCCCAGCGGGAGGCCTGAGGCGATGCCCTTGGCCAGGCAGACGATGTCCGGCTCGACGTCCCAGTGCTCGACGGCGAGCAGGTGCCCGGTGCGACCCATGCCGGACTGCACCTCGTCCGCGACGAGTAGGATCCCGTGCTTCTTGGTGATCTCACGTAGTCGAGGCAGGAAATCGTCGGGCGGGATGAGATAGCCACCCTCGCCCTGGATCGGCTCCACGAATGCCGCGGCTACACTCTCCGGCGGTGCCACGGTGCTGAAAAGCTCCTCGATCCGCTCGAGGGTCTCATCCGTGGTCACGCCTCTCGCCGCGGTGGGAAACGGCGCATGAAAGACCGAGGAGAGAAGCGGCGCGAAGCGCCGGCGCTGGCTGGCCTTGGACGCGGTCAGTGAAAGGGCCCCGAAGGTCCGACCGTGGAAGCCGCCGATGAAGGCGATATAGCTGGGGCGCCCAGTCGCGTATCGGGCCAGCTTCATGGCGCCCTCGATCGCCTCGGCGCCCGAGTTGGTGAAGAAGACCTTCGCAGGCGTGCCGGGCAAGATCTTGGCCTCCAACCGCTCCGCCAGCTGGATCTCGACGTCGTAGTAGAAGTCGGTCCCGGACATGTGAAGAAAACGGTTGGCCTGTTTCTCGATCGCGGCCACTACTTTCGGGTGCGAGTGCCCGGTGGTTGCGACCGCGATGCCGGCCGTGAAATCGAGGAACCGGTTGCCGTCGACGTCCGTCACCCAGCAGCCTTCGCCGCGATCCATCACAAATGGGTAGGCACGCGTGAAGCTGGGCGACATCGCCTTGCTGTCGCGCGCGATCAGCTCCGCGGCTTTGGGGCCAGGCAGTGCTGTTCGAATGAGCGGCCTCCGGTCAGCTGACACGCCCGTGAAAATAGCAGTCATGGTGAAGCTGACGGAGCGGCAAGTTCGAATCCTGAACGCCAGGCACTTCGCGACCGTCGCCACCGTGATGCCGGACGGGAGCCCGCAGGCTACCGTCGTCTGGCTCGAGAGCGATGGCGAGTACATCTACTTCAACACCGCGTTCCCGCGCGTGAAACCCCGCAACCTGCAGCGCGACAACCGCGTCGCGATCGTGGTCTTCGACCCCGCCCATCCCTACCGAGACGTGCTCGCCATCCGCGGCCGCGCCGAGCTGATCAGAGAGGGCGCCGAGGCTCACATCGACAAGCTGGCGCGCCTCTACACGGGACGCCGATTCCAGGGCTTCCGGCGGAACGAGACCCGCGTCATCGTCAAGGTCACCCCGGAGCATGTGCACTGAGCCGCGGTTCTGCTCACAATTTGGGAGTGGCCAAGGCGACCAGGACGTTCACCATTCGAGCCGCCTCCAGGGACGACCTCAAGGCGATCGTGGGCATCTACAACTGGGCCGTCAACCAGACCTTCGCCACCATCGACTCCGAGCCGCTCGACACCGAGGAGGCGGCTGCCTGGTGGGAGGCGCATGGCAAGCGATCCAAGCTGCTGGTGGCCACGGATGAGAGCGGAGTGGTCGGCTGGGCGCGGCTGTTTCCGTGGAAGCAGCGAGGCATTGACGTCGTCGAGGACCTCGTGTACGTCGAGCCGGTCCACCAGGGCCGCGGCATCGGCCGGGCACTCCTCGGCGAGCTGATCAAGGAGGCGCGCGGTCTCGGCTACCGCACCATCGTCGCCACCATCGCGACCGACAATCGGGCCGGACTCCAGCTCCACAACAAGCTCGGGTTTGAATCGGTCGGCACCATCCGCGATGCCGCTAACAAGTTCGGGCGCTGGATGGACATCACACTCGTTCAGCGCTCGCTCGAACCCTAGCCGTCAGATTGCTGCGACCTGCTCTCCATCGGTGCGCCGGTGGCGTAGGCCGGCGGGTAGACGACCTTCATGACCCCCACCGCCTGCCACTGACCGACCACCGCGGCCGAGCGGGTGTTCTGGCCTTCGTCGAGCGTGCCGGCGCCACCGAAGCGGACGCCCCCGCCGTTGATGCTGTCGCCCACGGGCACGTCGACGCTGAGCGCCGCGACACGGATCGATTCCGGCATGATCGCGCCTGACATGTTCGCGAGCACGTCGTGGAACAGTGTCCAGGCGCCGACGAAGCCCGCCACCGCGGGGATGGACATGGCGGCGCCACCGTTGTTGCGGCTGTAGAGGGCACGCGCCTGGGCCAGAAGGGAATGACCGGCCGGCGAGAGCGCAGCCAGACTGATCTCGTCGTCGGGCTTGTCGGCCGCGTAGACGCCAACTGAATCAGTCCCCAGACGCTTGCTGAAGTCGGGCATGCAGAAGGCGGAGCTCGTGCCGACGGCCGCCTTGACTGCTACGTGGTGGCGCAGCAAGGCCTGCCAGATGGCGATGCCGTCATCGAGGTAGCTGACATCCCACAGGAAATCGGCGTTGTCGGCGGCGACGCGTGCAGCGATGACGTCGGGGTCGTATGCATGCGGGTCGTACTCGACCACGTCGACCACGTTGATCCCGAGATCCTTGGCCAGCGCCTGCTCACCATCGCCCACCGACCGGCCGTAAATGTCGTTCACACGCACGACCGCGACTCGTGGCGACACGAGCTTGTCGGCGGGCATCAGCACGTCGTGCGTGAAAGTGACTGCCATCCGACCAAGCGAGCTGCCGGTCGCCACCGTCCGGAACACGTAGTGACGCTGCGCGGTGATCGGATCGGCCACGGCGCCGGTCTCCCAGTAGATCGTCTTCATCGCTTCCGCGCGAGCTGATGACGCCGCCGACAGCGTGCTGCCATAGGTACCGAGGATGGCGGCCACGTGGTCTGCGTTCACGAGGCGATCCACCGCCGCGCTCGCGGCCTGCGGCGTGGTCGCGTCGATCATCTCGAGGCGAACGGGCACCCTCAGGCCCCCGGTTGACCGCGCGATCTGGAGCGCGGCCTGGACCCCAGCCAGCTCCTCCTTGCCGCCCTGCGCCTGCGGTCCGGAGAGCGGATAGATGGCGCCGAGCACGAGGTCGTGACTCTGGCCCGGCCGGTTCTGTGCGCAAGCAACTGCCACGAGGAGGGCAAGCGCGATGACTGCGACGACCCGGCGTGCCACCACGCCAGGATAGAGCTAGGCGGTTGCCGTCTCCTTCATATCAGACTCGCGCCGGGCCTCCGCCAGCTGCCGCTCCAGCTTGTTGGCGGGTGCGTAACCGTAGTTGACGTGAAGTGCCCGGCCCTCGCTCGACATCACGACAGTCGTCGGGAGGGTGTACACGTGGAAGCGATCGGCAAGGCCGCGGTCGGCGAGGGCATCGACCTTGTCGATGCGCACGTCATGAAGCCTGGCCAGTGCCGGCTCCTGATGGGTGCGGCACACGGTGCAGCCCTCACCTGTGAAATAGATGATGTAAGGCTCGACGGCAGGCCCCGATTTCGCTTCCAGCGCGTGCCGGCGCGCGGCGGCCGAGCGCCATAGCTCCAGGCCGGCAGCGGCGAGCACGACACTGCCCGCCGCCGCCAGGGCCCAGAGCTGCGAGCTCATGCCTTGATCAGTCCTGCCCGACCCAGCTGGTAGTAGATCTGGCAGCCGACGCAGTAGCCGAACGCGAGGTTGATGAAGGCCAGCACCGCCACCAGCAGGGCGATCGCCAATCCGACCACCGGCAGCGGAAGCAGGAACAGCGACGACACCACCAGAAACACGCCGCCCAGGCCCTGGGCGAAGTTGTGAGGTTCCGGCCGGTCCTGCACAGGCCGCGGCTTGACGATGCCGCGTGGCTTGAGGACCTTGAAGTAGAGCTGCTTGAAGAGCGCCAGCTGTGGAGCGAAGGTACCCAGCAAGAGCACCACAGCGAGCAGCGGGATCAAGACCAGCAGCGGTCGGAAAAAGTAGCTGCCGATGAACGCGACCAGGACGGTCGCCACGATTCCGGTCTGGTTGACCTTGAGCGCCGAATGGTCGATCGTCGTGAGGGCCATTTGACTCGAACCCGTCCTTACTTCTCGATGGGGACCCGGATTGAGCTCCCCCATTCCGTCCACGAGCCGTCGTAGTTGCGCACGTCTTCGTAGCCGAGAAGCTCCTTGAGCACGAACCAGGTGTGCGCCGAACGCTCGCCGATGCGGCAGTACGCGATGATCTCGCGGTCGGGGGTGATGCCCTTGCCGCCGTAGATCTCCTTCAGCTCCCCGATGCTCTTGAAGGTGCCGTCCTCCGTGTTGACCGCCGTGCCCCACGGGATGCTGACCGCGGTCGGGATGTGCCCGCCGCGCTGGGCACCTTCCTGGGGCAGGTTCTCGGGAGCGAGCAGCTCGCCGGAGAACTCCTTAGGGGAGCGCACGTCGACCAGGCCAGCCTTGCCGAGCTTCGAGTGCACTTGGTCCTTGTAGGCCCGGAACTCCTCGCGCGGTGAACCGTGGAACTGATACGAGGTCGCGGGGTAGCTCGGCGCTTCGGTGCTGTATGCCCGGCCTTCCTTCTCCCACTTGACGCGGCCGCCGTCGACCAGCTGCACCTTGTCGTGGCCGTAGTACTTGAGCGCCCAATATGCGTACGCAGCGAACCAGTTGTTGTTGTCGCCGTAGAGCACGATGGCGGTGTCCGGAGTGATGCCGCTCTGGCCGAGCAGCTCAGCCAGCTCGTCCTTGCCGGCCACGTCGCGAACCACCTGGTGCTGGAGGTCCTTCTTCCAGTTCCAGCCCACTGCTCCTTCGAGGTGGCCCTTGTCGTAGTTGGTCGGGTCGACGTCCACCTCGACCACGCGAATGCCCTTGTCCTTGCCGTGCTCAGCGATCCAGTCGGTGCTGACCAAGGCCTTGGCTGTCGTCGTCGATGAACTCAATTCCTATCCTCCAAAAACTAATAACCGATCGATTCGGGTCGAGTACGAAAGGGGTCGAATTGGCGCGCCTCAGGGCGCGAGCAAAGGACCTGGCCTAGCTACAGAAGCAGGCGGGGATGTGAACCAGACGCTGGGCCGGCCAGGTGAGGTCCGACATGTGCGAACAATTCTAAGCAACCGGCGGGCAACGGCGTCAATTCCCGATCATTAGGATCCATGGCTGAGATCGAGCTGGTCAAGTACCAGGCGCTCGGGAACGACTACCTGGTCCTCGACCTGCCCGCCCCGCTTGTGGAGGTGGTCCCGCTGCTGCCGGTGCTCTGCGACCGCTTCCGGGGCCTGGGTGCGGACGGTTTGCTGGCCTTCGACCCCGCAGAGATGTCCGTGCGCATCTTCAACCCTGACGGATCGGAGGCTCAGAAGAGCGGAAACGGCCTGAGGATCATCGCCGCGCACGCCGTCCTCGAGCATGGCGCGGGCGACGACTTCGACCTGCGGACGTCGGACCGTCCGAACGGCGTTCATGTCCTGGCCCGCAGCGGCGCCGAGATCGTCTGCGAGCTTGACATCGGACGCCCCTCGTTCCGCGCCGCCGACCTGCCGGCGCGATTCGATGGCGAGCCCCAGCGGGTCCACCTCGACACCCCCGCCGGAGGGGTGGAGGCGATGCTGGTTTCGGTCGGCAACCCCCACTGCGTGGTCTTCGGTGAGCCGGTCACCAAGGCGCGCTGCCTGGAGCTGGGCCCACACCTCGAGAGGCACCCCGTGTTTCCGCGGCGCACCAACGTGCAGCTCTTCGAGGTGATCGATCGGGGCCACGTCCGCATCGAGATCTGGGAGCGCGGCGCCGGATACACACTGGCGTCCGGCACCAGCGCCACCGCCGTGGCGGCGGCGTGCATGCGCGCAGGCTTGGTCGGCGCCGAGGTCACAGTCCAGATGCCAGGCGGCGACCTGCGCATTCGCCGCGGAGAGGGCGGGAACCTGGTGCAGTCAGGTCCGGCGCGACGGGTCTACCACGCGCGGGTGGACCTGGCCGACTTCACCTAGCGCGGCGCCGCCGCCAGCCGGCGGACGGTTTCCGGGAGCTGCGCGAGACCGCTCAGCACAGCGTCGGCGCGCGATGGGTCGTCCGGCTCGCCGAGCCGGTTGATCCAGATCCTCCGGATGCCAAGGTCGCTGGTGGGGACGATGTCGTGGAAGTAGCTCTGAGCCACGTGGATCCAGGCGGCTGCTGAGCCACCGATCACCGACTCGAACCGCTGGAAATGGGCGTGGTCCGGCTTGTAGGCGGTGACGTCCTCCGCGGTGATCACAGCATCGAACGGCTCAGGCAGCCGCCTCTCGGTCAGGGCGATGAGGTCGCGGTCGCAGTTGGTCAGCAGAGCCAACTTCCAGCCGTCAGCCCGCAGTGCGCGGAGCGCGGGTCCGACGTCCTCGAAGACCGGCCAGTGGGGGATGGTCGAGATGAGGGCGGTCGCGTCGTCCTGCTTCAGGTCGAGGCCGAGGCTCGAGGCCGCGCGGCGCAGGGTCTCGGCGAGCACCACGCGGTAGCGCCGGAACGGCCTCTCCTCTTCCACCTCCGCCTCGATGCGGATGTACGCATCGAGAACATCGTCACCGCGCCGCGGGAACAGCAGCTCTCCCGTCGTCCTGATGCCGTGGCGCCAGTCGACCAGAGTGCCGAAGCAGTCGAAGGTCAGCCAACGGGTCGCCATGCTGCGGGATTCCAGTCAGCGACCGGTTGAGCGGAGACCGCCGAGGTTTCCGCTCATTACCCGTCAGCGCCCAGCCGGCCGGAACGAGATGGTCTTCTTTGCGGCTTGGTCGATCTCCTCGGGCGTCATGAGCACGGTCGTCTGTACCTTCACGGTGCCCGTCGCCGCGACAGCCATTGCAACGGCCACCATCGTTGTGTTGTCGATGCCGTCCACGATGACGTACACGTCGGTTTCGCCGAACGCGTAGTACATAGCCTCGATCTTGCCACCCAGCGACTTCGTCATCGCCTCGACGGCGGCGCGCCGTCCGGTGCCACCCTCCTTGAGCACACCCTTGATGCCCTCGGTCGTGTACGACCCTTGAATCAGATACCTTCCCATAGCTCCACCTCCTCGAACTAACGGGTTAACGGCATCGGGAGCCCGAATCACCCCGCCTTGGGCAGGTACTCCTGGATCGCATGCGCGAGGTGCTGCATGGTCATCGACTGCAGCCACACGCGCCCCGGGCCTGTCAGGGCGGCGAGGAAAATGCCGTCACCGCCGAAGAAGGCGTTCTTGATGCCGGGGATGGTCGTGATGTTGAACTGCACCGACTCCTGGTACATCCCGACGTGGCCGGGATGCACGCGCAGCGTGTTGCCCGCTTGCAGGTCGTAGACCACCACCTCGCCGTGCAGCTCGACCCATGCCTGGCCCTGGCCCTGAAGGCGCTGCATGCGGAATCCCGTGCCGCCGAAGATGCCGGCGCCCAGCCTCTGTTGAAAGCCTATCGAGAACTGCACTCCAGGCGTGGCGCACATGAAGCCGTGCCGGTGGACCATGTAGCCCTGTCCAGGCGCCACCTCCATGGGCAGGATCTGGCC
>Ga0099828_10001689_pt1 | contig 14968 bp, 15 predicted proteins | sample CZO8metaG_2_FD_79338 | JGI IMG/M metagenome (GOLD analysis project Ga0099828, IMG submission 79338) | Vadose zone soil microbial communities from the Eel River Critical Zone Observatory, Northern California, USA - CZOApr15con2H1.8 metaG | ecosystem: Environmental > Terrestrial > Soil > Vadose...
GGCGGCCTGGCCACGAGACGTTCGCGCCGGGATGATCAGCCGGCGGGATGATCAGCTGGCGGGATGATCAGCCAGCGGGATGATCAGCCAGCGGGCTGATCAGCGGGCGGGCTGATCAGCGGGCGGGCTGATCAGTGGGCGGGATGGCCCAGGTCAGGATCGTCCGGGACGTCGAGGCCGTGCTGACGGAGCCGCGACGTCCTGATGTCGTCCGCGTAGGCGGTGACGGTGAAGATGCTGCCGCACAGGATGAGCGCCACCGTGGTCAGGCTGAGCCAGCCAGGGGCGGGCAGCAGCGTCTCGAGCAGGACCGCCATGACGATGCAGACGGGGATGATGACGGCGAGGTGCCGCAGTACCGTCCGGCCCCGCCAGCCGGCGTCGGTGAGCTCGTGCCTGACCCAGTCGACATTCTCGGCCGGGAGCCGGAAGCCGGCCGCGAACCTGAGCCATCTAGCGACGCCGGGGTCACCGGCCAGGCGGGCCATCCGCTCAGTCCCGCAGCTGGCAGATGACCGCGCCGGCCGAGACCGTCTGGCCCACCTGCACGGCCAGCACGCTGACGACGCCGTCCTTGTGCGCGGCCAGCGGTTGCTCCATCTTCATCGCCTCAAGTACCACGACCGTCTCCCCAGCCGACACGTGCTGGCCCTCGGCAGCGACGATCTTGACGATCGTGCCCTGCATCGGGCTGACCAGCGCGTCGCCGCCGGCGGCTGCGGCGCTGCCGGCGGCGGCCCGGCCGCGGCGGCCTCGCCCGGCGGCGGCCCGGCCCGGCCCGGCGGTGACCTGTCCCGGCCCGGCGGTGACCTGTCCCGGCCCGGCGGCGGCCCGGCCCGGCCCGGCGGCAGCCCGGCGACGGCCCGCCCCGGCAGTCCCGCCCGGCCCGCTGCCCCGCCCGGGCCCGGCGACCATCCCGGCCGCGGCTCCGGCGGCGAAGCCGGCCGGGATGGTCACTTCCAGCCGCTTGCCGCCTACCTCGACCGTGATCCGCTCCCGCGCAGCGGGCTGCCCGTCAGCACCGGCCGGCCACGCCGCCTCCTGGGCCGGCAGTTCCCCGGCGAACTCGGTCTCGATCCACCGGGTGTGCACCGTGAAGGGCGTACCGGTGAAAGCCGGATCACTGACGACGGCGCGGTGAAACGGCAGCAGGGTCGGCATGCCGCCGAGCTCGAACTCGGCCAGCGCGCGGCGTGCGCGCTGCAGCGCCTCGGCGCGGCTGGCCCCGGTAACGATCAGCTTGGCGATCAGCGAGTCGAACGCCTGGGGCACCGTCATCCCCGGGCCGTAGCCAGCATCAAGCCGGACGCCGGGGCCGGACGGCGGCCGCCACGCCGAGATCGTCCCCGGCGCGGGCAGGAAGTTGCGTCCAGGGTCCTCGGCGTTGATCCGGAACTCGATGGAATGCCCGCGCAGATCAGGATCGCCGTAGCCGAGTTCCTCGCCATCGGCGATGCGGAACATTTCGCGCACCAGATCGATCCCGCTCACTTCCTCGGTGACCGGGTGCTCTACCTGGAGCCTGGTGTTGACCTCAAGGAATGACAGCGTGCCGTCCTGGCCCACGAGGAACTCGCAGGTACCGGCCCCGATATAGGCGGCCTCGCGCAGGATCGCCCTGGACGACTCGCGCAGCAGCGTCTCCTGCTCCGCGGACAGGAACGGCGCCGGGGCCTCCTCGACGACCTTCTGGTGCCGGCGCTGCAGCGAGCAGTCCCTGGTCGACACGACCACCACGTTTCCCCGGCTGTCCGCCAGGCACTGCGTCTCGACATGCCGCGGCCGGTCCAGGTAACGCTCGACGTAGCACTCACCGCGGCCGAACGCCGCAACGCTCTCGCGCACCGCCGACTCGAATTTCTCGGCGATCTCCGCCATCGTCCGCGCGACCTTCAGCCCCCGGCCGCCGCCGCCGTAGGCCGCCTTGATGGCAATCGGCAGGCCATGCTCGGCGGCGAAGGCGGCCGCCTCCTGCGCGCCGGACACCGGACCGTCGGTTCCCGGCGAGAGCGGCGCGCCGACCTTGCGGGCGATATGCCGGGCCGCCGTCTTGTCGCCGAGCGCCTCGATCGCCGCGGGTGGCGGCCCGATCCAGGTCAGGCCCGCGCTGATGACCTCACGGGCGAAGCCCGCGTTCTCGGCGAGGAAGCCGTACCCGGGATGCACGGCATCCGCGCCGGAGTCGGCAGCCGCCTTGAGGATCTTCGAGATGTCGAGATAGCTCTCCGCCGCGCGCTGGCCGCCGAGGGCGAACGCCTCGTCGGCCATCCTCACGTGCAGCGCGTCGAGGTCATGCTCGCCGTAGACAGCGACGCTGGCCAGCGCGGCATCGCGGCATGCCCGCACGATCCGGACGGCGATCTCGCCGCGATTGGCGATGAGGACCTTGCGCACGAAACCGACTCCTCTCGACTGCGCAGGAGTCTAGGTGAGAAGGTGGCTGGCCGCCGGCGGCGGTCGCGCCCGCGCGATGAATGCGGGAATGCAAGGCAGCCCGCATTCACCGCCCCTCCCCCAGCGGCCTGAGCCGGATGGCGCATGGCGGCAGGTGCAGCTGTGGCTGGAGATGCTAGGGCGGTTGAGCTGGTGCCCTGACGGCGTGCCCTGCCGAGGTCAGCGGGGAAGGGCGCTGGCGCGCCACCCGCCGGGGCCGCGCCGGAGCGGCTCGCGTACCAGCAAGGATCTCGACGACCATTTGTTACGGAGCCGTCCCGCCACCCCAGCCTCGCTAGCCGACGCCGCCCGGGTGGCGAGCACGGCCAGAACGACCGCCGCGATCTCCTCGGCCGACGGGCGGCCGGCGGCGATGCCGAGCACCAGCGGCCCGGCAGGATCGGGCTGCGCAGCGGGACCGGGCGGGACGGCTGCGTAAAACCCCGGTCTTTTCCCTGGACCCGGCGGCATCTCAGTTCCTCGACTTGCCGACGCCGATGCCGAACTGGCGGTGCACCCGCGCCCAGAACGCGTCCCGCAGCCACTCCCTGGCCTCCTGGTAGGCCCGCAGCGACAGGCCGAGCTCCTTCTCGGCATCGACCAGCAGCTCCTTGTCAATGACCGGCGGCAGGATCGGCCCGGGCAGCAGGTCGCGGATGTTGTCCTCGCCGCGGGTCAGGATCCACTTCTGCGCCACGTGCTCGCCCGCTTCCTCGACCCGCTCCCGCTCGGGGCCGAGCCTGGCCGGGCCCGGCGGCGGGACGGGGCCCGGCCTGGCCGGCGGGCGCGGCCCGTGCCGGTCGCCGAAGACCAGCGCCGGGTTGGGCCTGGCGGCGACCGACTGGCCCTGCCGGGCTGGCGGGGCGGCGGGGCCTGGCGCCGGCTCGGCCGGGAGCTGCCTGGTGAAGTACGGCTCGATGAAGGAGCGCTCCAGCACCTGCACTGTGTCCGACTCCCAGACCAGCCGCTCGGCCTGGTTGGTGCCGTACGGCGGCTCCACGCCCCACAGGTGCACCCGGACGCCGAACGCCTGGGCAGCCTCGACCGCTGGGACCATGTCCTCATCGCCGGCGACGAGGACGGCGTCGGTGATCGCGCGATGCCGGGCCAGTGCCTCCATGTCCGCGCGGATCTGGGCGTCCACTCCCTTCTGCTGCCCGCGCGCGTTGAGGTTGCCGAGCCTGAGCTTGACCCACGGCATCTGGGCAATGACCCGCTGGTCGATGGTCGGCACCCGGTCTCTGGCCGCGTCGTACCAGTACACCCGGAGTAGCTCGCCCCTGACCTGATCGTCCGCGTGCCGGGTCAGGGCCTGGATCAGTTTGTCGGCATCAACCCGGTACTCGCGCCGGGATGCCGCGCTGAAGAGGAGTTCGCCCGCTGATGCGTAGATATACCCGACATCGATCATGATCGCGTAGCGGGAGAGCAGCGGCAGTGGCGAGCCAGTTTCGGTCATGGTCATCCGACTCTAGTGCCCGTCGCGGGCAACAGGCGCCGACCGAAGGCGGAACTGCCGCGGGCACCTGGCAGCCGAAGGCGGAACTGCCGCGGGCACCTGGCGGCCGCCTCAGCTGCCCGCCGTGCGGGCTGCCGGGCTGGCGCTTGCCGTGGCGGGCCTGGTGCGGGCAGCCGGCTACCGCACCGCGGCCTCGCTGTCGCGCGCGACAGCGAGGCCGGCGGCCGCGCGGACTACCGGCTGGGCAGGCACTACCTGATGGACAAACGAGCTCGCTGTCGCGCTGGGGGCGACCAGCATCACCATCGCGGCCGTCCCGGACAGCGGCTGCCCGCCCCGGCCGCGAAGCAGCGCTATCTGGCTTCAGATCCGCCCTGATTGAGAATCGGACGGCGGGCTTCCGCGGTGCAGGCCGTTCAGTGACGGGCTTGCCCCGCGGCCGCGCTTGCGGTTGCCCGGCGGCCGCGCTGGCGGTTGCCCGGCGGCCCGGCGGCCGCGCTGGCGCGTGCCGGCAGTTCTACAACGGTATGTTTCCGTGCTTTTTCGGCGGCAGTGTCTGCCGCTTGCCGCGCAGCGCGCGGAGCGCGCGGATGACCTGGCCGCGGGTCTCCGCCGGGCGGATGACGGCGTCCACGTAGCCGCGTTCGGCCGCGATGTAGGGGTTCGCGAGCGTGTCCTCGTACTCGGTGACGCGGCGAGCGCGGAGCGCATTTTGGTCCGGTGCGTCCGCCAGTTCGCGACGGTACAAAATATTGACCGCGCCCTGCGCGCCCATCACCGCGATCTGTGCCGTCGGCCAGGCCAGGTTGATGTCGCCGCCGAGGTGCTTGGAGCCCATCACGTCATAGGCGCCGCCGTAGGCCTTCCGGGTGATCACCGTGATCTTTGGCACGGTGGCCTCCGCATAGGCGTAGATCAGCTTGGCGCCGCGGCGGATGATGCCGCCCCACTCCTGGTCTGTCCCCGGCAGGAACCCGGGCACGTCCACGAACGTCAGCACCGGGATGCTGAACGCGTCGCAGGTCCTGACGAATCGGGCGGCCTTCTCGGATGCGTTGATGTCCAGGCAGCCGGCGAAGTGCATCGGCTGGTTGGCGACCACCCCGACGGACGAGCCCTCGACCCTGCCAAAGCCGACGATGATGTTCTGCGCGAAGCCGGCGTGGATCTCCAGGAACTCGCCGTCATCGAGCACGTGGCTGATCACGGCGTGCATGTCGTACGGCTGGTTCGGGGAGTCGGGGATGAGGCTGTCGAGTTCCCCGTCCTGCTCGGTGAGCTGCTGGCCGTCATCGCTGCCCGGTTCCTGGCCGGCCGGGTAGCCCGGCTGGGCCAGGTAGCCCGGCGGGTCCGGGTAGCCCGGCGGGTCCGGGTAGCCCGGCGGGTCCGGGTAGCCCGGCGGGTCCGGGTAGCCCGGCGGGTCCTCGAGGTTGTTGGACGGCAGGTAGGACAGCAGCTCCCTGGCGAAGTCCAGGCAGTCGTCCTCATCTTTGGCCTGGTAGTGCGCGACGCCGGACTTGACGCTGTGCGCGTGCGCTCCGCCGAGTTCCTCGAAGCTGACCTCCTCGCCGGTGACCGTCTTGATCACGTCCGGGCCGGTGATGAACATATGCGAGGTGCCCTCGACCATCAGCGTGAAGTCGGTGATCGCCGGCGAGTAAACCGCGCCGCCCGCGCACGGCCCCATGATCAGCGAGATCTGCGGTATCACGCCGGATGCGATCACGTTGCGGTAGAAGATCTCGGCAAACAGCCCGAGGGCAACCACGCCCTCCTGGATACGGGCGCCGCCGCCGTCATTGATGCCGATAACCGGGCAGCCGGTCTTCAGCGCATGCTCCATCACCTTGACGATCTTCTCGCCGTAGACCTCGCCGAGTGAGCCGCCGAAGACGGTGAAGTCCTGGCTGAACACGCAGACCGGCCGTCCGTCCACCGTGCCGTAGCCGGTCACGACGCCGTCACCGTACGGCCGGTTGGCGGCCATGCCGAAATCGGTAGCACGATGCCTGGCGAGCTCGTCAAGTTCAGTGAACGATCCCGGGTCGAGCAGCCGGTCGATCCGCTCGCGCGCGGTCATCTTGCCCTTGGCGTGCTGCCGTTCCACCGCGCGCTGCGATCCGGCGTGCACGGCCTCCCGGCGGCGCCGGTCCAGATCAGCGATCTTGCCGGCGGTGGTGTGCAGGTCTGGCTGCCCGGCGTCATCGACCGGCACGGGAGCATCGGTGGCCATGCCGGACAGGTTAGGCCAGGGGCTGCGGCCGCGGTGGCGCGAGGCCCGCTCTAGCCCCCGCGCCGTCCTGCGCCGGCCCGCTCTGCCGCGGTGCGTGGCCCGCTCTGCCGCGGTGCGTGGGCCGGCTGCCGCGGTGCGTGGCCCGCTCTGCCGCGGTGTGCTGGTCCGGTTCTGGCGCGAGTGCCGCGCTAGCGGAGGCTGGCCGGCCCGGCCAGCCCGCGGTGCTGCGTCCAGCACGGGTAGCGGGCGTCGGCGCCCTGCCCGGCGAGCAGCTGACCGACGGCGATGCGGGTGGTCTCGTCGACGGGCGTGTACACGATGATCCGGGTGCCGGGCGCGGCGAGCACGGCGAGACTGGTGGTCGTCATGGCCAGCCGGGGGTGCGCAGGATGCCGGAAGATCTTCATGTAGGTGGTCGCGCTGGCGACGTCCTGCTCGGCCCACAGCTGCGCGAAGTGCGGGCTGACCGCCTGCAGGCGGCGCACGAACCCGGTCCAGGTCGGCTCGCCGACATGCCGCCCGTACGCTCCGCGCAGTTGCGCGACCAGGGTCGACAGCTGTTCCGCGCGGTTCACATACGGATTGCAGCAGTCCGGGTAGTTGAAGCACATCCAGAGCGTGTTGCGCTCGCCCGGTGCGGCACCGACTACCCCGGGCCACATCGCGGCATACGGCTTGTTCCAGGCCAGCAGGTCGAAGCGCTCGTTGAGCACGCTGGCCGGCAGCGGCGACAGGCTGTCCAGGATCCCCTGGACCTCGGGCGCCACCTGCGGGCAGGATTCCGCTGCGGCGCCTGCCGCGCTCGCGGCATCGGGGATGTCCGCCAGCCGGTACAGGTGTTCCCGTTCGGGCTGATCGAGCCTGAGTGTGCGCGCCACTGCCCCGAGGACCTGCACGCTCGCGTTGATCGGGCGGCCCTGCTCCAGCCACGTGTACCAGGTGACGCCGACGCCGGCTAGCTGGGCGACTTCCTCGCGGCGCAAGCCCGCGGTCCGGCGGCGCAGTCCCGGCGGCAGCCCGACATCCTCCGGGCTGATGCGCTCACGGCGGCTGCGCAGGAATGCAGCCAGCTCGGCGCGCCTGATCTGACCGCTGCCATGGGCGCGGCTAGCGTGGCCGGGCGCATCGGCCGGGGTGGCGTGGCCGGGCGCATCGTGCGGGCTGGTCTCGCCTGGATCGCGGGTCCGTAGGACCGGGCCAGCGCCGTGCGTGGCAGTTATCGAGGTGGTCATGGTCCTATCCTCATCCCGCCTCCGGTGCCTTGCCAGGTGCTACTGGTACCAGGATAACTGGGCTCTTGGTACTGGCATTGAGTTCGCGGCAAGCTCGTTGTCATGACAGACATCAGTGTTAGCAGTCAGGACCTGGCCGTTCATTCCGGCGATCTCGACGAGGCCACCAGCGGCGTGCGCGGTAGGCAGCCAGCCGGACGGCGAGGCCCCGCTCGCCGGCAGCGGGTAGCCAGGCCCGGCGTGCTGCTGGCAATCGTCCTGGCTGGCCAGTTCATGGCGGTACTCGACGCTTCGGTCGTGAATGTGGCGGCTCCCTCCATCCATGCCGGGCTGCACGCGTCCGGGGCCGGGCTGCAGCTCGTCATCGCGGGCTACACGATCGCCTACGCGGTGCTGCTGGTGACCGGCGCGAGGCTTGGCGACCTGCTGGGCCACCGCCACATGTTCCTGGCCGGCCTGGCCCTCTTCACGCTTGCCTCGCTCGGCTGCGGCCTGGCCCCGTCAACGGGTTTGCTGATCGGCCTGCGGTTCGTCCAGGGCGCCGCCGCGGCGACCATGATCCCGCAGGTGCTGAGCCTGATCCAGCGGACATTTTCCGGGCCGTCACGGGCCAGGGCGATGAGCGCGTACTCGGCTGTGCTGGCCGGCGGCGTCGTTGTCGGCCAGATCGCCGGAGGCTTGCTGATCAGCGCGGACCTGCTGAGCGGTAGCTGGCGCCCGGTCTTCCTCGTGAACGTGCCGATCGGCGTGATCCTGCTGGCCGCTGGGTGGCGGCTGCTCCCGGCCGGCACTCGCGAGCCTGGCCGCGGCCTGGACATGCCGGGGCTGCTGACTTTGTCGCCTGCGGTGCTCGCGCTCGTCGTGCCGCTCGTGCTCGGCCAGCCGGAGCACTGGCCCGCCTGGGGCTGGGTGAGCATGGCGGGCAGCGCGGCGTTGCTTGCCTGCTTCGTGCTCGCGGAGCGCAGACTTGCCGCGCGGGGCGGCTCCCCGCTCGTCCCTGGCCGGATCCTGCGCCTGCCGGGTGTCGCGGCCGGAATCGGCGCCCTGTTCGCGGTGATGTCCGTGTTCGGCGGGATGTTCTTCGCGCTCGCACTTGAGCTACAGAGTGGCCTCGGCGAATCGCCGCTCCGCGCCGGGCTGACCTTCGCGCCGTCGGCGCTGGCATTCGCCCTGGTGAGCCTGAACTGGCAGCGGCTGCCTGTCCGGTTCCGCCCGTGGCTGGCGATCAGCGGATTCGCCGGGATGGCGGCCGGGCTCCTGACGCTGGCGAGCCTGCTGCACGGCGGCGGCTCCGGCGGAACCTGGCTGTACGCGGCTCTCGCGCTGATTGGCGCCTGCATGGCGGCCGCGTTCAGCCCGCTGATGACCTCGGTCCTGATGCGGGTTCCGGTCGCCGACGCTGCCGATGCGACGGGCGTGATCGTGACGGTCAACCAGCTGGCGCTGGTCGTCGGGGTGGCAACGTTCGGCACCCTCTACCTGAACCTGGCCGGCCGGCTGCCGGCGCAGCCGGGAGCCGGTGCATTCCGGTTGCTCTCGGCGCATGCGGAGTCGGTGACCTGCGTGGCGCTGGCGGCCGCGGCGCTGGCGGGCGGCGTGCTCGCTGTGCTCCGCGCGGTGGCGGGTCAGTCCGCTGGCCGGTCCGCGGGTCCGTCTGTGGGCCAGCCGGCACACTAGTCCGTGGGCCAGCCGGCACACTAGTCCGTGGGCCAGCCCGCGCGCCGGTCCGTTCGCTAGTCCGTGAGCTAATCCGTGCGCCGGTCCGTGAGCTAATCCGTGCGCCGGTCCGTGAGTTAGTCCGTGCGCCCCAGCCCGCGCGCAGGTCCGTGAGCCCAGCCCGCACGCCAGTCCGGCTCCGGCGGCTAGCTCAACAGCGGCCGATCGCCCCCGCCTCGTGGAAGGCACTTTGCTAGGCGCCCGCGCCTAGCAAAGTGCCCTCCAGGGGCTTTCTTCGAGGGCAAGGCATTCCTTTTAGGCCCGAGTGCCCGTTTCTCCGGGCGAAGAGCGGTGTGCCGGGAGAGGCAAGCAGGATTGGCGGGTCCGATGAGGTGGACGGGGGGAGCGTTTCGACCGGCGGGCGGGCCGTTGTAGCTGAAGAGCGGAGCGGGGCCGCTGAGGCTAAAGAGTTGGCCCGGGTAACTGGTAGCTGGGGAGTTGACCGAGGACGTGATGGCTGGGGGGTCGGCCGGGTACCTGGGCGTACAGCTGGACCAGATGGGTGTTCTGCGTGGTGCGGGCGCAGGAGCGTAGGTGCGCGACGAAGTAGTAAGACGGCAACCCCTGAGCCTTGCTGCTGGCACCCGGCGCGATGCGGGCTACCTTGGCTCTTGACAATAGCGGGTGAGATGACTAGGGAAACTGTCGCAGCAGCCGCCAGCCCGGCGGCCGACGCCGTGGACCGCGCGCCGCTCAGCGCCACGGCGCTGTGCGGCGCACTGGTCACGCCCGGAGCCCTGTGGCGCGATGTGCGAGTCGTGACGCAGACCGGATCAAGCAACACGGACCTGCTCGCCGATGCCAGGAACGGGGTTCCGGAAGGCGTGGTGCTCGCTGCCGAGTCGCAGACGACGGGCCGTGGCCGGATGGGACGGCGCTGGGTCAGCCCGCCCGGGGCCGCCCTGATGTTCTCCGTGCTGCTGCGTCCAGGCGCGGTGCCGCCAGCCAGTAAGGGCTGGGTCCCGCTGCTCGCCGGCGTCGCGGTCGCATCGGCGCTGACGGCCGAGGCCAGCGTCGCCGCCTGCCTGAAATGGCCTAACGACGTGCTCGTTGACGGCGCGAAGGTCGCCGGCATCCTTGCCGAGCAGGCCGGTGACGCGATAGTCGTTGGCACCGGGATCAATGTGTCCACCCGCCGGGACGAGATGCCGTCCGCCGCGGCAACCTCGCTCGCATTGGCCGGCGGTACCTGCACGGACAGGGCAAGGCTGTTCACCCGCGTGCTCGCTGAGCTTGAGCGCTGGTATCTCGCCTGGCTCGGCGCGGCGGTGCCGCCGGGCTCCGCCCGGTCGGGGATGCCCGCCCCTGGCGATCCGGACGCCTGCGGCCTCCGGCCGGAGTACCGCCGCCTGAGCGGGACCCTGGGCCGGCCCGTCCGGGTCTCGCTGCCCGGCGGGCAGGTGCTGACCGGGACCGCACAGGACGTGGATGAGGCGGGCAGGCTGGTCATACTCGCCGCATCGGGGCTGGTCGCGGTGAGCGCCGGCGATGTTGTTCATCTACGGTGACGCGTCGGGTAAGCGCAATGCCGCGATACGTGCCACGATGTGGCCTATGGCCAGCGAAGACTCCCTGACCGAGGGCGAGCATCTAGTTCTGCAACTGCACCCGCACTGGAAGACGCTGCTGCGGCCAGTCCTGATCTTGATCGTCGTGGTCGCGGCAGCCCTCACGCTGCTGATCATCCTTACGTCGCACAGCAACACCGGGATAGCCAGGCTGGCCGTCGGCGCCATCGCCATCGTGGCGATCATGATCTGGTTTGTTGTCCCGCTGCTGCGCTGGCGGACAACCAGCTACGAGCTGACTAACCGCCGACTGCGACTGCGCAGCGGCATTCTGTCCAGGTCCGGTCGTGATTTCCCGCTGATCAGGATCAGCGATGTCTCGTTCTCGCATGGCCTGATCGACCGGCTGTTCGGCTGCGGACGGCTAGTGGTGGAATCCGCGGGCGAGCACGGCCAGCTGGTGCTGAACGAGATACCCAAGGTGGAACGCGTGCAGGCAACCCTGTTCCAGCTGGTCGAGGACGAGCAGGCGCGGCTGGCCCGCGAGCAGCGCTAGCTGCGCAGCAGCACGGCGCCCGCCGGTCGTGACGGCGCCTCGCATGCGTTGCTGCTCGTGCGTTCCATGATCCCGGGGATTTCTCAGTCGTGGCGACTGAGAAATCCCCGGGATCATGGGAATGCGTCAGCGACTGCCGGAAGGCGGCCAGCCGCGCGCATCGGTGACACCGACGGCCCAGTAATGGTCAGCAGCATTGCCAGCGCAGTCACCCCCGAACAGCTCGTACTGGGACTGCGGCCGCCCGCCGCTGATCCGCGCGGTCACGATGACCTGCGCCCGCCCGGCGGAAGAGCGGACCGCGAAGACGGTCACCTCACCGGCCAGCGCCCCAGATGAAGGCAGCGCCGTAGTGCCGCTCGATAGCTTCGGCGGGGCGGTCCTAGGCGGAACGGGCACGCGGGCCGAGCGCAACTGCCGGTGCGCCGCTGCCGCCTCCCCGCGGTAATGCACGGCGACGATGATGGCCCCGGTCAATGCCGCCGCGAGCAGCACAACCGCCGTCAGCCAGGCCACCCGGGAGGAGAATGTTCGGGGGCCAGCGGAGATCACATCGGCTGGCTGTGCGGGCCGCATACGGCGCCCCTGTCCTTGTTCTCACCCATGGCCCGCGGTCCTTCCTCACGGCGCCCATCCCGCACCTTATGACGCGGCCCGGACGCACCCGGTTGCGCAGGGAACCGTGCCGAAACGGGCGGGGGACGACAGCACGGAAGTGTGCACGGATTTGTGCACGGGACTCCTCGGGGATGGCACGCCAGGTGAGACGCACCAGCACAGCGCGCCGAAGGTGCTGACCGTTCGCCGAGGCTGGAGGCGTGGTCGAAACCGGACGAGACACCGGAGACCTGTGTCGCTTGGCTCATAACCCAGCTACGGCAGATTTACTCAGTCCAAGATTTGGTGACCTGGACGCGCTGCCGCCACAGGCGAACGCCCTGTCCGCTTGGCTGCCATCGCCCGCTCATGGCGAGCAGGGCGCTGCATTGCGCGACCATTGCTTGCTGGCGTGCCGCCCAGGCGGGACGGTGGCCGTAGGCGTCGAGAACGCACTGAGGGCAGCGACATGTGCGGGGTGGTGCATGCGAATGATCCACTCGCACCAGGCTAGATCCTCGACCGGATCTCCGGCGTGCGCCCATTCCCAGTCCACCACCGCAATGACCTCCTGGGCCGCGGCGTCAAGCAGGACGTTGTTGGGCCCGTAATCGCCGTGCACCAGCACCGCGGGCTCGTCGTGCCTATCCTCGACATGCGCCCGCGATGGGCCGATCGCATGGATGCGCCGCAGCATCTGGCCGCACGCGTGCAGGACTTGCTCGGCTAGGCCGCCGTCGATCATCTCCTGGCCGTGCACGCCGGGCATGAAACCCAGGCTGAGGCTAGTGTCGCCGCTGTCGATGACCGGCGGGACTGGCAGCCGCCCGGCGAGAGCGGACAGCACGGCAGCCTCGCGGGCGCACCTGCGCGAGGCATCCGGTCCCTGGTATGACTTCGTGACCACCAAGCCATCCCTAGTGGTGTGGTTCGTGTAGCTGTGCGGCATTAGCTCCACAAGATGCTGCACTTCGTTAGTTAGCCGAACCCGACCCCGGACAGGTCTTCATCACATCCCACCTGGGCGCGGCCAGATCACAGTTGACCGCGACGAGAGCCCGCTTTAGCGCTCATTGACACCGATTACCCGCAGCCCGTCGTGCTCGGCGAAGTCCCTGAAGTCCTTCAGATTCAGCGTCGCGAGCGGCAGGTCGCGAACCAGGCAGCATGCCGCCACCCAGGTGTCGTTCACTGGGCGGGGGCGGCCCCGCCGCTCGGCGCGTGCCTGCAACTCGCCCCAGCGGATCGCCACCGCCTCTGAATACGGCAGCGTCACCACCTGCTGCCGCCAGTCAGCTAGCTCCGCCAGCTTGCGCGGGCCCCAGCTCCGCAGCACCGTCCATCTGGTCAGCTCGCCCAAGGTTACAAACGAGATGCACCACGTCTCGCCGGTCAGCCGTGCTCGCAGCGGGTCCGCCAGGCGGCCGCGCAGGGTCGCGGATGCGACGTCGGTGTCCAGGACGACAAAGCTCACGCCAGGCCGGAGCGTCGGGAAGCGTACAGGTCAGCCAGGAACTCTTCCCACTCCTCATCGGACTCGAACAGCCCCGGCCGCGCCATGTCGTCCACAGACTCGACCGGCCGGACGCCTCGCCGACGGGCCAGCTCCTCCACCGGCACCTCGTCAGCGGCGGGCGGCACCGGTACCGATTCCGTGTGCCCAGACGACATGATCGCCACCTCCCTAACAGGCCCATTCTCGCATGCCTGGCGGTCCCGGTTGTACAACAGCGGCAGCGGGGGGTTGACCAGCAACGCGAGCAGCAACGCCGTCGCGCCACGCCGGACATCAGTACACCGATTCGAGCGCGAAGGTCCAGGAGACACCGAAGAACCGGACTGCCTCGGACGGCTTCGGGAGCAACTGAGCCTGTCTTTTAATCCGCGGGTCATACGTGCCCGACGCCCCGCCATGGTTGGGCACGAGCGCGGGCCATGCACGGGCCACACGCCAAGGACGCCTGCGGGCAGCAGCGGTCACTCAAGCGCACAGGAATGCCGTCGGCCAGCAGGAACGTCGGTCCTGCTCAGCCACGCTGGTTTCCAAGCTGGTCATGGGGTTCGACGGCTAATATGAGGGTTCGGGCGATCACCTGTCACTGACCGGTTGAGCCATCAATGCGCTCCCGTAGCAGGTCAGCATGACCATTGTGCCGGGCGTACTCCTCGATCATGTGGACCATGACCCAGCGCAGCGAGAAGCGCCCCGCCACGCATGCCGGTGACGTCCAGGGACGCCGCCGCCGCTGCCAGCGCCGTGGCATGCTCGCACTCTCCTCGCCAGGCCGTGAAGGCCGCGGCGACATCAGCGGCCCCCACGTCGTCAAAGGCCGGCTCCGGATCCAGCGCGTGCCCGGCAGACCACAGGCCGGACATCGGTTCGCCGTCCAGCACAGGACGGAACCAGACGCGCTCGACCTCGGCCATATGCCTGATGAGGCCGAGCAGCGACAGCCTCGACGGCGGGACTGCCCGCTCCCGTAGCTGATCGTCGGTCAGCCCGGCGCATTTGACGGCCAATGTGGCACGCTGGAAGTCCAGCCATGCACTGAGCATCTCCCGCTCACCCGCTTCCACCAGCGGAATGGCGCGTTCTGGTGTCATGCAGCCATCTTTACCGGACGCGGACGCGGCCGGGCCAGCCTGCCTCCTGGATCGTTACCGCGGCGCACCGGGCAGCTTCCCAAGCCGACAATGCGGCCGGCGGCTCGTCCTGGCATCTGACGTCCGGACCTGGCCCATCGCCGGGCTCCCGGCCCGCCGCGCCTGGGCACCGTGTCCGGCCGCGGCCGGCTCCCGTTAGCCTGCAGGCGTGGAGCCAGCAGGCGGCGTGCGGGCGCACCGGCATGAGGCGGCAGGGGTTTCGGGCGTGATCGCCGAGATCGTGCTGGAGCGGCCGGAGGCCATGAACGCGCTGAGCACGGCCATGGCCGCCCGCCTGGCGCGGGTCTGCGGCCAGATCGCGGCTGACCTTCAGGTCCGCGCGGTGGTGCTGGCCGGGGCGGGGGAGCGTGCGTTCTGCGTCGGCGCCGACCTGAAGGAGCGGGCGGCGATGACCGACGCGCAGCTGCTGGCGCAGCGGCCTGTGTTCCGGGCGGCGTTCGGCGCGCTGCTGGGCCTGCCGCAGCCGGTGATCGCGGCCGTGCACGGTTACGCGCTCGGCGGCGGCTGTGAGCTTGCGCTGTCCTGCGACCTGATCGTGGCCGACGAGACCGCCATATTCGGCCTGCCGGA